>ERZ779892.2456-NODE-2456-length-14404-cov-8.254582_pt1 | contig 14404 bp, 10 predicted proteins | sample MGYA00511552_ERZ779892 | MGnify/ENA primary metagenome ERZ779892 (study PRJEB29588, sample SAMEA2154561) | human gut metagenome | biome: human gut; feature: human-associated habitat; material: faeces | place: Denmark | collected 2008/2010 ... | reverse complement strand
TCTCCTGCGCGGCGTTTTTCAGCAGCGCGACCTGCGCCGTCTCGGACTCCGCCTTGTGCAGCGTCTCGACCGCCTGCTCCAGCTGCGCCTGCGCAGTGTCGAGCTGCGCGTGCGCGGTGTCGAGTGCCGTCTGCGCGTCCTCAAGCTCGGCCTCGCACTGTTTTTTCTCCAGCGTGAGCGTATCCAGCGCTGCGCGCAGGCGCTTGAGCTCATTTGCGCGCGAGAGGATGCCGCTGCCCTTGGCGGCGCTGCCGCCGGTGAGTGAGCCGCCGGCATTGACGAGCTGCCCGTCGAGCGTGACGATGCGGTAGCGGTGGTCATAGCGCCTGGAGATGGCGATGGCGTCTTTCATCGTCTCGGCCACGACGGTGCGGCCCAGAAGATTGCTGACGATATTGCGGTAAGCGGCGGCGCAGGTGACGAGCGTGTCGGCCACACCGACATAGCCCGGCTCCTGATCCGGCACGCTGTTTAAGTGCATGGGGCGGATGGTATCGAGCGGCAGGAACGTCGCGCGTCCGCCGTCGCGCTGCTTTAAGAGTTGGATGGCGCTCTTCGCGTCCTCCTCGCGCTCGACGACGATGTTCTGCAAACCCGCGCCGAGCGCGATCTCGATTGCGACGGCGTATTTTTTGCCGACCTTCATCAGGTTGGCGACCGGCCCGCGCACGCCGCGCAGCGCCTTGCGCTCCGACACCTGCATGACCGTGCGCACCGCCTTGTTGAAGCCCTCGTACTCCTTTTCCATCTCGCCGAGCAGGCGGATGCGGGAGTCTAAGTTGTTCATCTCCATCGTGAGGGAAACGTGCTGCTCGCCCGTCTCCTTCTCTCGTTCGATTCTGCCCTGCATCTTCATCGTGTGGCCGGCGATGATGTTGCGGATGGCGTCGGCCTCCTCCTGCGCACTTTCGAGCGCGCGGCGGTTCTCCGCAGCGCTTTTGCGCGTTTCGGAAAGCTGAGCCTCCCCGCTCTCCTGCTCGGCGGCGATGGCGCTCTCGCGCTCGTCCATTTCAGAAAGCGTCGAGCGCAGGGCGGCAATTTCCGCGCGGCTGTCCGCCGCGGCGGACAGGGCGAGCGCTTCGCGCCCGCGCAGGGTCTCTGCCTCGCTTGCGGCCTCGCCCGCGTTTTTCGACAGCTCCTCCGCCTGCTTCAAAAGCTCGGAGAGCGCCGTTTCGACTTCGTTTTTGCTCTGTTCCAGCTCTTCGATACGCGCGCGCTGCTGCGCAATCTGCGCATCCATCGATCCCACGCGGTCAGACTGGCTTCTGAGTTCCTCCTCCACGCGCGCGATGTTCTCTTCGTTGTGCGCGATGCCCGTTTGCAGCACTGCGACGGCAGATTCCTGCTCTTTGACCTGCGCGTCGAGCTCGGAAAGCTGCGCGCGCTTTTCCTCCTGCGCGATGTCGTTCTCGTGGATGCGCGCGGAGAACTGCTCGGACGCAGCGTACAGCGCCTCTAAGTCCGCGTTCGCCTTTTTGAGCTCCTCGCGCGCGAGCGACAGGTCGGTGTCGAGCTTGATGGCGTTCGTCTTGAGCGTTTCCAGATTTTCAAGCCACACGGAAATTTCCAAAAGGCGCAGTTCGTCGCGGTAGATAAGATACTGCTTCGCCGTCTCTGCCTGCGCACGCAGGGGTTCGACCTGCAATTCCAGCTCGGCGATCTTGTCGTTGATGCGCACTAAGTTTTCTTCCGTGCGCTCCAATTTACGTTCCGTCTCCTCCTTGCGGTAGCGGAAGCGTGAAATGCCCGCCGCCTCTTCAAAGATCTCGCGGCGGTCGCCGCTCTTCTGCGAGAGTATTTCGTCGATGCGGCCCTGACCGATGATGGAATAGCCCTCGCGGCCCATGCCGGTGTCCATGAAGAGCTCATTTACGTCACGAAGTCGGACGGACTGCTTGTTGATATAGTATTCCGATTCGCCGCTGCGGTAGTACCGGCGCGTGACGGCGACCTCGGTCTCCTCCATGCTGGGGAAGATGTGCTCGGTGTTGTCGAGCACGAGCGTCACCTGCGCAAAGCCCATCTGGTTGCGCGTTTCCGTGCCGCCGAAAATGACATCCTCCATCTTCACGCCGCGCAGCGACTTGCTCGACTGCTCGCCCATGACCCAGCGAATGGCGTCCGAAATATTCGATTTGCCGCTTCCGTTCGGCCCGACGATGGCGGTGATGTCCTCACCGAAGTTGAGCACCGTCTTGTCCGGGAAGCTCTTGAACCCTTGGATCTCCAATGCCTTTAAGTACACGAGCGATATCCTCCTTGGAAAAAGGCGTCATCCCCCACGATAAGGGTATAATGACACATTTTGACTAATACTATATACCATTTTTCCGCCGTCTTTTCAAGTGGATTCGATGAACAAAGCGCAAAAAGACGCCCGAAGGCGTCTTTCTTTGTCTTCAAAAAAGCTGCCAAAGCAGCTTTTTTGAGAAAGTTTCGCTGCGCTTCTTGCCTTGCCGCCCAAAGGGCGTCTGCGACATTGCACCGTCGCGGCATTACGATTCCCGCGCCCTTTCAGGCGCGCCAATCGTGCCGCTTCCTCAAAAACGGCTTGCTGTTTCCGTCACAGACGGCGCTTCACCGTTTTCCGCTCCGCGCAAAGTGTTTTCTGCCAGAAGGTGAATTGCCCCGCAGCGGGCAAGAGAAGCCCCTCTGGAGGGCGCACATGTCGCGGCGGAAAACCGATTTGAATTTATTTCGTTCCGTGCGCGACACCTGGGCAGCCGTTGGCAGCTTTGCTGCCTTACGGATGCTGCGTACCCCTTGCGGGTAAAAACTCTGCGAGGCTCTCCACCCTGAAAAGAATTCCGCGCCGTGGGCGCGGGATTCTTTTTGTTTTCAATTACCGATCAGCGCGGACAGGCCGCCGGTTCTCAGTTCGGCTTTGTAGTAGTTGAGCTCATCGCCGATGAGCTCGTCGAGCACGCGCATGCCCAGCACCTCGACAGGGGCCTTGTCGTCCGTCAGGATGCAGCTTCCGCCCTCATAGGGCGTGAGCTTGGAGTACACCGTGCGCATCATATCAGCGTAGTCGCTGTCCTTGAGCTTTGCGATGCTGCGCAGGAACGTCTCCTCCCAGTCATCCGCGTTCGTGCAGAAGACCTCGGTATTCGTGTTGCCCTTCACCGGCGCGGTGACGGTGTGCTTGAAGACACTCGCCATCGTGTCGCAGAGGTATTCGTTGATCGAGCCGTTCTCCGCGGACGTCATGTTGAGGTTCACGACCATCACGCCGTTCGGCTTCAAATGTGCCTGCACTTCATTGAAAAACTCGACGCTCGAGAGCTGGAACGGGATGGTGATATCCTGATAGGCGTCCACCATGATGACGTCAAACTTCTCCTTCGACGCGGCAAGGTACGCGCGCCCGTCCTCGACCGCGACGGTCACGCTGCCTGGAAGTCCGAAATAGTCCGTCGCGATGTCGGCAATTTTTTTGTCGATCTCCGCGCCCTGCACACTCGCGCCGGGGAAATAGCGCGTGCAGTAGCTCGCGTACGTGCCAGAGCCCATGCCGAGGATCATCACGCTGCGGTTTTCGTTGTCCGTGCCGTCCATGCCCGCCATGCAGGGCGCGGCGAGCGCGTAGTCATAGTACATGCCCGTCAGCGCGTCGCCCTTGACCTGCACGCTCTGCACACCGAAGAGCACGTTCGTCGAGAGCGTCGTGCGCTTCGCGTCGTCCTGCACCTGCAAATAGTTGTAGATGGACTCGTCCTCAAGCGTGATGTCGCTCTGCCAGAAGGCGAAGCTGTAAGACGGCAGGGCAAAGCACAGTCCAGCGATCAAAAGGACGGAGACGATCCCCGGCACGCTCTTTTTCTTCTCGAACACGAAGTACGCGATGCCGATGGCCGCGAGCACACCGGAGAAGATCAAAAACGTTGCCGCCGTGCCGACGGCGGGGATCGTCACAAACGTCGGCACGAAGGTTCCGATGCTGCTGCCGATGGTGTTGAGCGCGTTGAGCCTGCCCACGGTCTTGCCCGTGTCGTCGAGATTGTCGACCGTGAAGCGCGTGAGCGACGGCGTGACGGTGCCGAGCAGCACGCACGGGAACGCGAAGATCACAAGGCACGCCGCGAGCGCCGCCCAGACGAGGAAGTTTTTCGTCACAAAAAGCGCCAGCAGCAGCGAGATGCCCGCGATCAGGTACCGTCCCACAAACGGGATGAGCGCGATCCAGATGGCTGCGATGATGAGGCGGCGGTAGAGCTTATCGGGCGTCGCGCTCTTGTCGGCGAGCTTGCCGCCCCAGACGTTGCCGATGGCCATCGCGATCATAATGACGCCGATGATAACGGTCCACACGATCTGCGACGAGCTGAAGTACGGGGCCATGAGCCTGCTCGCACCGAGCTCGACCGCCATGACGGACATACCGGCAAAAAATTCGGTCAGGTATAAAAAGTATTTGCTGCGGATGAGTTTATTTTCCATGCAGGACCTCCCCTGTCGTTTCGTCTGTGCCGCTTCCGGTACAATTACAGGCATTATAACATGCACCGCCCGCCTTGCACAACGTTTTTGCCGCGTATTCATTCCCGATGCGCATATTCCCTCTCTGCACGCATATAGATGGAGCAACATGAGTCAGGAGTGTGCTGCATGAAGGGTAACATGGAAGAGCGCGCCTGCGCGCTGGCCGCCTACATCATCGAAAACCGCGCCACCGTGCGCGCCGCGGCAAAAAAGTTCGGCGTGAGCAAGTCCACCGTGCACAAGGACTTACAGGACCGCCTGCCGCAGTTCAACCGCAGCCTATACTTGCAGGTCAAGGAGGTGCTGGAGGTCAACAAGGCCCAGCGCCACATCCGCGGCGGCATGGCCACGCGAAAAAAATACAAGGGATTTTGAAACTTTTTTCGACTTTTTGCGTCTAACATAAGAGTGCGCCCTCCGCGCGGCAAAATTTCTCTTGCACAATTCCGCCGTGCAAGGTAGAATGCATTATTGTAAACCAAAAGAAAAATGATCGGAGCAACAAGATGAGAAAGCAGGACTATTACGAGCCAATCATCGGCCGCGAAAGCGAGCCGCGCCGCAGGCCGAAGAAAAAGAAGAAACGCGCAAATCGCGGTGAGCGCGTCGTCGTCACGCTTCTGTCGCTTCTTTTCCTGACCGTGGCCATTGTGGCGACGGTCAAGTACGTCGTGCGCGCGCCTGAGCCCGTCACGGACAACGAGGACCAGCAGACGCAGCAGGACGGCACGGCGGAGGACAGCGACGCCATTCAAACCATTTCTAACGGCAAAGAGCGCAAAAAATACTGCTATACGATCCTCGCCTACGGTGTGGACAACGACGCCGGCGGCAGCGACACGAACATGCTCGTGCGCTTTGACGCGGAGAACAAGAAGATCGACGTCGTCAGTCTGCCGCGCGACACGCTGATGAGCAACGGCCGCAAGCTCAATTCCTCCTACAATAACGGCGGCACGGAAAAGCTGCGCAGCAACATTGAAGATATGCTCGGCATCCCCGTGGACTTCTACGTCTCCGTCGACCTGAAGGGGTTCATCGCGCTCATCGACCAGATCGGCGGCGTCGACTTCGACGTGCCCGAGGATATGGACTACGACGACCCCTACCAAGATCTGCACATTCACTTCAAGGCCGGTCTCCAGCACCTGAGCGGCCAGCAGTCTATGGAGGTCGTGCGCTTCCGCCACAACTCCGACAAGGATAACCCCGGCTACGGCGGGCGGCAGGATATCGGCCGCATCGGCACGCAGCAGGCGTTTTTGAAGACTGTGGCGCAAAAGCTGATGAAGATTGAAAACGTTCCCGCGATGGCGGAAACGTTCTTAAAATATGTCAAGACCGACCTGACGCTCGGCAACCTCGTGTGGCTCGCCAACCAGGCGCTCTCCATGGGCGGGACGGACGCCATCAGCTTTGCCACGCTCCCCGGCGACGGCGCGGGCTGGTACAAGGGCAAGTCCTTCTACACGCTCTATCCCGAGCAGGTACTCGAGATGACGAATTCGATGCTCAACCCCTACGCTACGGATATCACCGCCGACGAGCAGAACATTTTAGTCCCGTAATTCCGCAAAATTCTGAGAATGTGAGAAAGAGAGAGCAAACGCCATGAAGTTCCGCTTTGCGCTGCTTGTCGCGGCGCTCGCGCTTGCGCTGAGCATCAGCGCCTTTGCTTACAGCGAGGGGCCCGTGCAGGATGCCGCCGCTCCCGCACAGGAGGAGACGACGAGCGAAGACAGCACCCCGTTTGTGCTGCTTCGCGTCTACGAGGGCCAGTTTGCCGACGTGAAAGGCGGCGACTGGTTCGCCCCCTCGGTCGTCTCGGCCTATGAATACGGCTTACTCAACGGCCGCGGCGAGGATTCCTTTGCGCCAAGCGGCAATGTGACGATCGCCGAGCTTTTGACCATTGCCGCGCGGCTGCGCGCCATCTACACGACCGGCAGCGACGCGGTCATCCCCACAGCGAAGGAGAATGAGGCGTGGTATGCGCCGTATGTCTCGTATTTGAAGAGCCAGAATTTGCTCGACAACAGCTTTGAGGGCTTCTACCTCCTGCCCGCGTCGCGCGCGCAGATGGCGGGCATCTTTGCCTTCGCCGTGCCGGAGGAATGGTACACCGAGCCCAACGCCTCGCTCGTCACCTCGGCCTACGCCAGCCGCGACTACATCGCCGACGTGACGGACAAAACGCCCTACCGCAGCGAAATACTGCTGATGTACCGCCGCGGGCTGCTCTCCGGCATGGACGCAAAGGGCAGCTTTTATCCCGACCGCAGCGTCAGCCGCGCGGAAATTGCGGCGCTTTTGACGCGCGTGGTTGAGCCCGAAACGCGCCTGACGCTCACGTGGACGGTCGCGCCGTATCACTCCGTGAAAAACGCGACGCTCGCGAGCCTTGTCAAAGCGCCCACAAGCACATCGCTCCCGACGTCGGCCAAGGACACCGCCGCCATCGACGGTTTGGTTCGCAATATGCTCGCGCGCGGCGAGCACACGATCACGCTGAACTACTCCAAGGCCCTCACCACCGCCACCGCCAGCGCGCTGACGCAGGCGTTCACCTCCTGCGTCAAAACATACTGCGAGCAGATGTACAACGCCGTCTCCTGCCGCTCGTATTCGACGGGCAAGGTCGTACTCACGTTTTCGTCCACCGCCTGTACGGACAAAACGCTCGAATCGTACCGCGCCAAGGCGCTCGCCGCCGCGATCAAGGTCCACGACTCCCTTTGGGAGAGCGGCACGCTGAGCTACGACATGAGCCAGTATGAGATCGCGCGCACGTATTTTCAATGGCTGTGCGACCACTGCCGCTACGATAACGCCGCCGCAGACGATTCCGCGAGCCATCTTGCCTACGGCGCGCTTGTCAGCGGCCTTGCCGTGTGCGACGGCTACACGGGCGCTTACAACCTGCTCTTGAAGCTCGAGGGCATCGAGTGCACCTCGCTTTTTAACGACAGCCACATCTGGACGCTCGCGACGCTGGACGGCACGCAGTACCACATCGACGTCACCTGGGGCGACCAGTACGGCCGCACGAACCTGCGCTACTTCGGCATGAGCGAGGAGCAGTCCTACCAGTGCCACCCGTGGGGCACAGCGGACAAAAAGAAATAAGGATCGACATATAGGGAGTCCTGAGACGGTATGTCTCAGGGCTCCCTTTTTTATCACCATTCGAGCTTTGTGCGCACGTGCGTCAACGGCAGGTGAAAGCTCTCCCGCAGGACGTTGCGATGTTCCGGAGGAAAGTGCTCCTCTGAAAATTCATACAGCGGCAGAACCGAACCGTACTGCTGCGCGGTCTCGTAGAACCAGCAGCTGAATTCCAGACGTTCGAGCTTCGTTTGCAGCGCCGCGATCTGCGCGCGGACGTTGTCGCGCTCTTTGGCAAGGATGTCGCGGCGGGCGCTGAGTGTCTCTCCGCCGGGCCGGATGAGCGGCAGGAACGAGCGAATCTCCTTGAGCGGAAGACCGCAGAATTTCAGGTACTCGATGATTGAAAGCGTTGCAATATCGTCGTCTGTGTACGTTCGCTGCCCATTGCTGGCGCGCGCACCGAGAGACAGCAGCCCCTCCTTTTCATAGTAGCGCAGGGTCGATGGGGCAATATTCATCATGCGTGCCACTTCTCCGATTGTATAAGGCATACGAAAATCTCCTTAAAAAACTGTTAAGATAACCGCGCGAAAACCTATTGACTTAAAGGCGACTTTAATAGTTACAGTTTACTTATCCAAATCGGTATTGTCAACAGGAATCAACGGGTAAATTCTCTTCCGTTTGTGCATGATGTTCCGGTACCGACAGTTTTTAAGAAGGAGAAAAGAAGCTATGAGAAAAATGATGCAGCGATCCCTGAGCTGTCTGCTGACTCTCGCGATGGTCGTCACGATGCTGATGACCAGCACGCTCGCAGCAGAGAAAAGCGCAAAACTGGAATTTGACTATTCCGCCAACTACGAATCCTCCAAGGTCGTCAGTCTCGAAGTCTACAAGGGCTACCCCGCAGACAGCTATGCCAAGGAAGAAGAGATCTTCTCCCAGCTCGAAGCGATCACCCCGCAGGCTGACGGCAGCTACGTCGTCACCGCTCCCGGCACCTATGCCTACCATGTGCACGGCACCGGCTACTACAACATTCTCCAGCTCTTCAACGTGACCGAGGCCGACCTCACCGCCGGCGTGAAGAAGCTTTCCGTCATCGGCGGCAAGCTCGGCGGCAACGGCTTCGAGCCGACCATCAAGCCGGAGAAGGCCCCCGCCTCCTATAAGGTAGACCTCCGCGACAGTATGCTTATCTTCTGGCCTGAGGAGATCAACAAGCACTTCGCCCTCGAGCCGCAGAACTACACCACCCCCGCCTTCGACGGCAAGCACGCCGCCAACGAGTTCACCTCTCAGGAAGAGCTGATGGCCTTCCTCAAGAAGATGGACGCCGCTTCCGGCACCATGCATCTCTACTCTGCCGGTACGACCCCGAACTACAAGTATGACCTCCCCCTGGCACTCTTCACCACCTCCGAGATCCCCGCGAACGCCACGCTCGCCGAGGCCGCCAAGATCGTCAAGGGCAACGGCAAGCTGAACGTCTGGTATCAGGCGCAGATCCACCCCAACGAGCCTGCCGCCGGTGAAGGCGCGCTCGTGATGATCGACAACTTTGTCAACGATCCCACTTACAAGGCCCTGCTCGACAAGATCAACATTGTCATCGTCCCCCGCATCAATCCCGACGGCTCCTATCTCTTCAGCCGCGCCACCTACGACGGCTTTGATATGAACCGCGACCATATGTCCCTCAAGGCAGCCGAGCTTGCCCAGCTGCACACCGCCTACCGCCTGTTCATGAGCGAGGTTGTCCTCGACACGCATGAGTTCACCTTCTACGGCGCTTACAACGACGACTGGACGAGCGCCGGTGAATACATGGAGAATGCGGACGATCTTGAGACCACCCCCGCCACCAGCCTGAACAACAACCCCGCCGTGACGAAGATCGGTCTCGACATGGCCAAGCGCGCCTTCTCCGACGCTACGAACGCCGGCCTGCGCGTCAATCACTACGGCACCACCGTCAATAACCCCATCGGCCGCGCCTACTTCGGCCTGTTCAATGCGGTTTCCTTCCTCATTGAGACGCGCGGCATCGGCGCCGGCCGCCAGAACTTTGAGCGCCGCGTCTTCTCTCAGGAAGTTGCCGCCACCTCTTACATCACCTATGCCGCCGAGCACGCCGACGAGATCATGAAGGCGGTCGCCGCCGCCCGTGCCGATGTTGTCGCCAAGGGCAAGACCTATGAGGAAAACGACGTTCTCGCCCTCTATCAGACCAAGTCCGGCAAGACTCTGACCGACTACACCGCCGCGACCGTGCAGTACAGCGTCGCCGACGGCAGCGAGAAGGTCAGCAAGGCGTCTCCCCTTTCCCTGAACGACACTCTGACCCGCAGCCGCGTCCGCCCGACCGCCTATGTCATTCCCGCGGACACCGCCAACATTGAGAAGATCCTCTACATCATGGACAATCAGGGCGCTGAGTACTACAAGCTCAACGCCGGTACCACCGCAAGCCTCCAGCAGTACTACTATGTCGGCGACTACATGGTGAACGGCAAGGCCAAGGGCATTGAGGCCGGCCTGCGCGACACCGCCGACGTGACCTTCGCCAACGGCGCTTATGTCTTCCCGATGGATCAGGTCGCCAGCAACGTCATCGCCATGCTTTGCGAGCCCGACGTCACCGACTCCAACGGCTACGACGGCACGCTCTATCAGTACAAGCAGATCGACTACGATAAGGACAGCAAGAACTTCCCCATGTACCGCTACACCGGCACCGACCCGCGCACCACGCTTGTGAGCAACGGCACCTCCGCCGAGCCCACCCAGCCCACGCAGCCTGAGAAGCCCTCCCAGCCCGCGAGCAGCGATACCTACACCGTCGTCTCCGGCGACAGCCTGTGGAAGATCGCCAGCAAGCAGCTCGGCAATGGCAACCGCTGGACTGAGATCTATGACCTGAATAAGGACACCGTCAAGTCCCCCTCGGTCATTTTCGTCGGTCAGATCCTCAAAATGCCTCTCACGGCAGTGAGCCAGTAAAAAATACGTCAGTGTTTTTTCTCCACAAATCCCCTTCGAACGGGAAAGCGCCTTCCGCGATGCGGAAGGCGCTTTCCTTTTTATTTTCAAATCTCGAATTGCTGACCGTCGCGCGTGATGCGCGCGATGATGCCCTTTTCGTCCGGGTGCGCGGCGATGTAGCGGTCGATGACCTCATACTTTTTCCACATGTGCATCGGGAAGATGTGCTGCACCGTCACATTCTTCAGCAGATACTCGATGCCGAGGCCCTCGCTGCCTTCACCAAGGCGCGGGTCAAGCGGCGCCATCGCCGCCGTGATCTCGGGCGCGATGTTGTTGTCCGTCGCCTCGTTGCGCACGGCGGAGGCGAGCTTTTCAATGGCCGCATGGTAGTGGACGGTCATGTTGTTGCAGTAAGCCTTGCCCTCGCTCTCCCAGTTCCACCAGTTGAGGTCGCCCCCGTGGTAGACCATCTTCCCCTCGCAGCGCAGAAGGTAGGCGTTGCCGATGTCCGTCGACTTGATGGCGCGGATGCTCAAATCCTCGCCCCCGACGTCGGTGAGCAGGATGCTGTCGGGCCGCAGAACGGTCGTGCGGGCAAAGGCCTCGTCGGAGATGTTCAGCCATTGCCGCTTGCGCTCGGTGAGGCGCGTATCGCGCGAGACGAAAAAGCGCGCGTCGGGATATTTTTCCAAAAGTGTGAACACCTTGGCGTCGAAGTGGTCCTCGTGGCTGTGGCTCGCAAAGACGAGCAAGGGCTTTTTGGGGTTTAATTCCGGCAGCGCGCCCGTGTAGTCGGGCTCGTAGGTGTAGTCAAAGAGCGTGTAGAACTTGTCCCATTCGACAAGATACGCGCTGTGGGTGATAAACGTGACGGTCATGCGGTTTCTCCTTTCGCTGTGGAGGATGGAAGTTTGCTTGTAGTATCATAGCAGACGCCGCGGCGCGGCGCAAGGGAAAAGGCTTTGCAAAATCGCGCGAATATGGTAAAATATTTGAATCTATCCCCTGACTTCACGAAAGGAGCCGCGCGATGCTGAAAAAAGCCTATGTCGAGATCACAAACCGCTGCAACCTCGCCTGCTCCTTCTGCCCCAAGACGAAGCGCGAGCCGCACACGATGAGCGCGCAGGAATTCGGCCTCGTCCTCTCGCGGCTCGAGGGGTATGTGCAGTACGTCTACCTGCATGTGATGGGCGAGCCGCTGCTGCACCCTGAGCTTACGACGCTCTTCGCCCTCGCCAAGGCGCGGGACATGAAGATCTGTATCACGACGAACGGCACGCTGCTCCAAAAGCGTTCCGATGAGCTGCTTGCCGCCGAGAGCCTGCACAAGATCAGCGTCTCGCTCCACAGTTTTGAGGGCAACGACGGCGCGGACGAGCAGGAGCTTTCTTACCTGACACAGGTCTGGAACTTTGCTGAAAAGGCCGCGAAAAAACGCGTCATCGTCGCGCTGCGCCTCTGGAACGACGGCGGCGCGGACGCGCGCAACGGCGAAATTCTCGACTTTCTGCGCTCTCGCACAGGCGATAACTGGCCGGAGATGCGAAACGGCAGCTTTCTTCTGCGCGACCACCTGTATTTGGAGCGCGCGGGCAAATTCGACTGGCCCGATCTGAGCGCCAATGAATCCGGTGCGCAGTTCTGCTACGGCCTGCGCGACCAGCTCGGTGTCCTTGTCGACGGCACCGTCGTCCCCTGCTGCCTCGATCACGAGGGCGACATGGCGCTGGGGAACCTCTTCACTCAGCCGCTTGACGAAATTCTGAACTCCCCGCGCGCGTGTGCTCTGCGCGAGGGCTTCTCCCGGCGGAAGCCTGCCGAAGAGCTCTGCCGCCGCTGCGGCTTCGCCGCGCGCTTTAACAAATGATATGATGACAGAACATTGGGAAAACTTAAATGCCCTGACCGCGCCGCTGCTCACGTGGTATGACTTAAACGGCCGCACGCTGCCATGGCGCAGCGTCGTCACGCCGTACCGCACGTGGGTCTCGGAGATCATGCTCCAGCAGACGCGCGTGAGCGCCGTCATTCCGTACTTCGAGCGCTTCATGGCAGAGCTGCCCGACGCTGCGGCGTTAGCCACCGTGCCGGAGGAACGGCTCTTGAAGCTCTGGGAGGGGCTCGGCTACTACTCGCGGGCGCGGAATCTGCAAAAGGCGGCGAAGGTCATCGTCTCGGACTTTGGCGGCGAGTTGCCGCGCACTTGTGCAAGTCTCAAAACGCTCCCCGGCATCGGCGAGGTGCTGGCGCAGCGCATCGTGGACTACCGCGAGGCGCATGGCCCCTTCCGCAGCGTGGACGAGCTCATTGCGGTCGAGGGCATCGGCGAGGGCAAGCTGGAAAAGCTCCGCGAACTGGTCACGGTGGAGGAAGAACCATGAAAATACTGGTCGTAGATGATGAAGAGCTGCTGGTCAAGGGCATTCGCTTCAACCTGCAGAACGACGGCTATCAGGTCGTCACCGGCAGCAACGGCCGTGAGGCCATCGAGCTGGCGCGCGATCCGGACATCCGGCTCATCGTGCTGGACGTCATGATGCCGGAGGTCGACGGGCTGACTGCCTGCCGCACCATTCGGGAGTTTTCGGACGTCCCCATTATCATGCTCACTGCCCGCACAGAGGACATGGACAAGCTGCTTGGCTTTGAGCACGGCGCGGACGATTATCTGACAAAGCCCTTCAACATTCTGGAGCTGAAGGCGCGCATCCGCGCCCTGCTGCGCCGCAGCGGCGGACTGGAGAACCAGAACAATCGCATCACGGCGGGCAGCCTGACCGTCGACACACAGGAGCGCAACGTCTATAAGGACGGCAAGCCCGTCGAGCTGACGGCCCGCGAATTCGACCTTGTCGAGCTGCTCATCCGCAACCCGAACCGCGTCTACTCCCGCGAAAATCTGCTTGACCTCATCTGGAGCTATGAGTACCGCAGCGATATCCGCACGGTGGACGTCCACATCCGCCGCATCCGTGAAAAACTGGAGACCGTTCCGGCCGAACCGGAATACATCATGACAAAGTGGGGAGTTGGGTACTATTTCAAAGCGTAAACGCCGCAGCTTTCTGCCTGCCAGTTCGCAGCTCCGCTATGCCGCCGCCTACATCCTCATCACGGCGGCCGCCCTGTTCCTGCTGAATCTCTATGCCTCGACGACCATCCGCAGCATGACGTTCCACGCGCAGGCCGATTCGCTTGAGAGCAAGGCACAGCTCCTGAGCAATGCCCTGCTGCAGCTCGACGAGCTTTCCGCAGGCCGGGCCGCCCAGGCCGTAAATTCCATGGAGGAGCTGCACACCACCCGCACCGTCGTGACCGACGCTGCGGGCGTTGCCGTATACGATTCTCTGACCACCGGCAATGCCGAGGGAAAGACGCTGCTGTTTCCGGAGCTTATCACGGCGCTGGAGGGCAGCGACGTCTTTTTCGCCCGCTATGCCGACGGCGCCGTGGAGAGCCACGCCGCCGTTCCGCTCATACGCGGCGGCAAAACGCTGGGGGCCGTGTATCTCATGTCGTACGACACGGATCAGGGCGAGCTGATCGCCGCGCTGGAGCGCAACATTCTGCGCATTTCGTTTGCGCTGGAGGGCGGCGTCGTGCTGTTCTCCCTGTTCTTCTCGGCCGCATTCTCGCGGCGCATGCGCGCCATTCTGAATCAGGTCGGCCGCATGCGCGAGGGCGACTATTCCCAGCAGCCGCCCGTCCGCGGGCACGACGAGGTCGAGCGCCTGAGCCGGGCCTTCAACGAGCTGGCCGCAAGACTGGAAAGCTCCGAGGCTCGGCGGCGGCAGTTCGTCTCCGACGCGTCGCACGAACT
>ERZ779892.2446-NODE-2446-length-14434-cov-3.781626_pt1 | contig 14434 bp, 8 predicted proteins | sample MGYA00511552_ERZ779892 | MGnify/ENA primary metagenome ERZ779892 (study PRJEB29588, sample SAMEA2154561) | human gut metagenome | biome: human gut; feature: human-associated habitat; material: faeces | place: Denmark | collected 2008/2010 ... | reverse complement strand
ACGGAAAAAAGAAGTCTATTTATATTTATAATGTATGTGATCATCAGGAATGCTATAAAGAGGTGGAATCCCAGGCAATCTCCTATACAACAGGTGTTCCGGCTATGATCGGTTCCATGATGGTAGTGACCGGACAGTGGAAGAAGCCGGGTGTATTTAATGTGGAAGAATTTGATCCGGATCCATATATGGAAGCACTGAACAAATGGGGACTTCCATGGAAAGTCTGCGAAGATCCTGAACTGGTAAAGGTCTGGAAAGCCAATGAAGATTGATCAACTGCAAACTCCCTGCTATGTGATCGATGAGAAGAAGATGCGGGAGAATCTGGAGATTTTGAAAAAAGTCCAGGAGGATACCGGGTGTAAGATCCTTCTGGCGCAGAAAGCGTTTTCCGGCTTTGCTCTGTATCCCATGATCGGAAAATATCTGGCAGGTACCACTGCCAGCGGTCTGTTTGAGGCAAGGCTTGGATATGAAGAGATGGGGAAAGAGAATCATGTTTTTTCCCCTGCTTACCGTACAGAAGATATAGAGGAACTGGATCGTATCTGTGACCATATTATCTTTAATTCCACAGCACAGCTGAAGAAATTTAAAGAAGTGTGTACCGGAGCCAGTCTGGGACTCCGTATTAATCCGGAATGCTCCACTCAGGGGGATCATGCGATCTATGATCCCTGTGCGCCGGGTTCCAGGCTGGGGGTTACCAGAGAGAACTTTGACGGGGAATGTCTGAAATGGATCGACGGACTGCATTTTCATACGCTCTGCGAACAGAATGCGGATGACCTGGAGAAAACATTGCAGGCGGTAGAGGAGAAGTTTGGAGAATTTCTGTCTGAGGTTTCCTGGCTGAATATGGGCGGCGGACATCATATTACCAGAGAGGATTATGATGTAAAGCTCCTGGAAAAATGTATTCAGCATATGAAGGAAACCTATGATCTGGATATTTATCTGGAGCCCGGGGAGGCTGTTGCCCTGAATGCCGGATATCTGGTGACAGAGGTTATGGACATTGTGGAGAATGGAATCAGAACGCTGATTTTGGATGCTTCTGCAGCCTGCCATATGCCGGATGTGCTGGAGATGCCCTATCGTCCGCCTCTTAAGGACAGCGGGGAAGCAGGGGAGAAGGCATATACCTACCGCTTATCTTCCTGCACCTGCCTGGCAGGAGATGTAATCGGAGATTATTCCTTTGACAGAGAGATCCGGATCGGGGACAAGCTGTATTTTATGGATATGGCGATTTATTCTATGGTGAAGAATAATACATTTAACGGTATGCCGCTGCCGGATATTGCGGTTATGCATGAGGACGGAGAGTGTGAGGTTATCAGACATTTCGGATACGAAGACTTTAAGAGCCGGCTTTCCTGATATCTGCCGGGCTATCAAAGAAAAGGAGACAGACATGGAAGTTACAGAGAAGAACAGAACAAAATATCGTATGCCCGGAGAATTTGAGCCTCATGAGGGATGTGTGATGATCTGGCCGGAACGTCCCGGTTCCTGGAATTATGGGGCAAGGGAAGCACAGAAAGCATTTGTGAAAGTTGCAGAGGCTATTGGAGAGAGCGAAAAGGTGTATATGCTGGTTTCCAAAGCTCAGATGGAGAATGCAAAGAATCAGCTTGGGAATGTTTCCGGTGTGACTTTGCTGGAATGCGAGACAGATGACGCCTGGGCCAGAGATGTGGGAGCAACCATGGTTCTGGATGAGAAAGGGGCGGTCTGTGGAGTTGACTGGCAGTTTAATGCCTGGGGAGGAGACTTTGATGGACTTTACCGGAACTGGGAGAAGGACGACAGGGTGGCTGCCTTTATCTGCAGGACTCTTGGTTGTCCATGTCTGGATGCCAGACCTTTTGTGCTTGAGGGCGGTTCCATCCATTCTGACGGAGAGGGGACTCTGATCGTTACAGAGGCCTGTCTTCTGAGTCAGGGACGCAATCCTCAGATGAGCAGGGAACAGATAGAGGAACAGTTGAAGTACTGGCTCGGTGTCCACAAGATTATCTGGCTTCCATGTGGAATCTATCAGGATGAAACCAATGAGCATGTGGATAACGTGTGCGCTTTTGTAAGGCCCGGAGAGGTTGTGCTTGCATGGACAGAGGATGAGACAGATCCGCAGTATGCCATGTCTCTGGCTGATCTGAAGGTGCTGGAACAGGAAACAGATGCAAAAGGCAGAAAATTTAAGATTCATAAGCTTCCGATTCCTCAGAAACCGGTCTGCCTTACCCGGGAAGATGTGGATGGCTTTGTGTTTGAAGAGGGAGAAGACGAACGGGAAGCAGGAGAACGGATGGCTGCCAGTTACGTGAATTTCTATATTTCCAATGGAGGGATCATCCTTCCACAATTTGGGGATGAAAATGACAAAAGGGCAGTGGAGATTCTGCAGAAGTGTTTTCCTGAAAGAAGGATTTATCCCATTGATGCCAGAGCCATCATTGTCGGCGGTGGAAATATTCACTGTATTACCCAGCAGATTCCCGAAAAAAATATCTGACCTTGATGCAGAAAAACTTTGAGAGTCATGTGTTTGAGGGTTATTACCTGAAAGTTATGAAAAAACTTACTTATGTAAACAGGAGCAGGAGGAACAGACAGGATGAGAAATGTAACAGTGGCAGCAGTTCAGATGAAATGCAGTAAAAGTGTGGAGAAAAATATTGCCCATGCAGAGGAACTGGTGCGTCAGGCAGCAGCAAAGGGAGCTGAGATTGTTCTTCTTCCAGAGCTTTTTGAACGGCCCTATTTCTGCCAGGAGCGCAGATATGAGTATTATGAATATGCGCAGACTGCAGAGGAAAACCCTGCAGTGCGTCATTTCAGCAGGGTAGCGGCAGAGCTGGGGATTGTGATCCCGGTCAGCTTTTATGAAAAAGAGGTCAATAATACCTATAACAGCGTTGCGGTTCTGGATGCAGATGGAAAGAATCTCGGCGTTTACCGGAAAACACATATTCCGGATGACCATTATTATCAGGAAAAATTCTATTTCACACCGGGAGATACCGGCTTTAAGGTTTTTGATACCAGATTTGGAACCATTGGAGTTGGAATCTGCTGGGATCAGTGGTTCCCGGAAACGGCAAGATGTATGGCACTGCAGGGAGCAGAGCTTCTCTTTTATCCCACTGCCATCGGAAGTGAACCCATCCTGGAATGCGACAGCATGGAACACTGGAGAAGATGTATGCAGGGACACGCTGCCTCCAACCTGATCCCTGTGATCGCTGCCAACAGAATCGGTGAGGAAACAGTAGAGCCATGTCCGGAAAACGGAATGCAGAAATCTGCTCTTAATTTTTACGGCTCTTCTTTTATCACAGACAACACAGGTGCTCTCTGTGCAGAACTGCCCGGAGGGGAAGAGGGGGTGCTTGTAAGCACTTTTGACCTGGATGCATTAAAGGCAGACAGACTGAACTGGGGACTTTTCAGAGACCGCAGACCGGAGATGTATGCAAAAATTTCCGGAATGAATTTTGGCTCAGTTACTGAGAACGGAGTGAACAGTAACTGAGTTTATAAGAATTTCATAAAAAGTTTATGATTATATTAGTTGCTACCTGCGGTATATATGGTAAAATAAGAGTACGAACGTTACTGATAACGGAGCGAGCAGTAGAGTTTTGACATGTATTTCTGGCAAAATGGAGTGTAGAAGATGAACAGAAAAGAATTTTTGGAAATCCTGAGAAGCCAGCTTGCCGGTCAGATGCAGGAGGGCAAAGCAGCAGCACATATCAGGTATTATGAAGATTATATACAGTCTCAGGTACGTGGCGGACGTTCAGAGCAGGAAGTACTGCAGGAACTGGGAGACCCGCATCTGATAGCAAAAACTCTGATCGATACAGATGATGGAAGTACACAGGAAGATTACGGAGAGTATTCTTCTTATGCAAGCAGTTATGGCAATGAGACAGAGCTTCCTTATCAGCAGGAGAAAAGATGGAAAAAAGTAATCGATCTTTCTACCTGGCATGGCAGGGCTGTTGTTATTGCAGCGGCGGCTGTTATAATTGTTTTACTGATACTGATAATCGGAGTTGCGATTCCGTTTTTTATTATTCTTGCAATTATTCTTTATTTTCTTTCATGGCTGAAGAAAAGAAATGATCAATGAAAATCTGTGCAGGGTTTCAGAAAAGAAACCCTGCGCAGAATCTTAAAAATCTTAAGTGTAAACGTTCTTGTTTCACGATATTAATTCCCCTTGAATATTTATAATCATACATTTCAACTTATTTCTATTCTTTAATCCTGCCAGGTGCAGGGAAAAATCCCACATTCATTTTTATATTTTTTGTTCGGAAAGGAGACGGAAAATGAAACACAATTTCAAACTGAAAGAACGCCTTGGAGCTTTGCTGCTTGCAATGCTTTTTATTCTGCAGGCAATTCTGGGGCTTGTGCCTGTCTGCGTAACTCAGGCGGCACCGTTAACTGTAGAAACATGGGACAGTGACAAGGTGGTAGAGTATGGTTATCGCTTTAACATGAAGTTTCAGCCCGGAATTACCACATATGAATCTTTTGGGTGTGATAATCTGGACAGGGAAGCTTTTTCAGACAATGGAAAAAGCGAACGTGACACAGAGTGCGTTCGTGTAGGAGCGGACTATAAAGCCGGAAGCGCAGGGATGCGTTATAACAATGTAGGAAAAGATGGAAATGGAAATATTGTTGATGTCAGACTCATTCTTGTGGGAGTAGAGAATGCAGAACCCCGTTATGATCTGCGCACTGCAGAATCGATTGTTCAGAATAAAGGCGGAGCTACGTTTGCATGGAAAGATAATGAAGCTTATCCAATGGTTGGCTTTTCCAAAAACAGTATCGGTGTATTTATTTATTCTGTAGGATACGCAAAGGTTAAGTTTCAGTTTCTGAAGCATGGAACAGAAGAAACACTGCCGATCAGTGGCCATGGAACCATACGTGATATTGATGCGGGACAGGGAGTCCGTATTCCGTCAGACAGCAGTCTGGATAATGCATATGTTCTGAAAAACAATGATTATCTGACGGTAGATGGAAATTCTGTAAGCTCACCCCTTGGTTCCGTTGAGCCGGATGATCCGAGAGGATGGCTGAATCTTTTTTATGATACAGATAATTTTACGGTAGAGTTCTGTCATCAGTTCAGGTTGGATAAATGGGATAAAAGTCGTGAAGATGCTATTGCAAAAGCCGGTTCTCAGGAAAGATGGGCAGAGATTACAAGAAATAAATATCTGGATCCATCAGGCAACAGTTATTGTCCGAACTTTAAAGGACAGAAATACTGCAAAGCATATGCATATTTTGATTTTACATCCTATTGTTTCGGTGATGTTGAGATGAAAAAAGCGCCTGAGAAACGTGTGGGAGAGGCAAACTGTACATGGGAACAGGCAGCTGCCGCATCAAAAGAAAAACCTTTTGGCATTCGTCAGGGACAGGAATTTCAGTATATGATCCGGGCGGAGGTGACACCCAATAGACTGAAATCCTTTGTGGTACAGGATATACTTGAGGATTGTCTTACTATAGAGGATGCATCAAAAGTCAGTATTGTGAATGATGCAGGGCAGACAGTGACAGACTGGTTTGATGTTGCTGTTGAAGGACAGAAAGTGACCTGCAGGGCCAAAGCAGAGAGCCTTCAGGATGAAGCATTTACAGATAATCAGACTTACACATTTACTTTAAAAGTACGCCAGAGACCGGAATCAGAAATTAACATTTCAAAATACCTTGCAGAGGATGGATACAGTATTCTTGTACCAAACCATGCATCCATGAGTTATGAACGTACAAACGGAAGCGGAGATACAATGGATACGGAAACAGTGTGGGTAAAGGGTGTGATTCCACCGGAACTGGAAGTAAAGAAAAATACTTCTCAGTATGAATGGAAAACGGGAGATATCATAGATTATGAGGTTCTGGTTTCTCAGACAAAACAGGATGTAAAAGCAGTAAATGTTGTTATTACAGATGAGCTTCCATCATGTCTGCAGCTTCTGGAAGGGCAGTATGCTGTAGAGACAAGTCAGGGAGGCGAGAACTGTACGCTTACCGGACAGGGAGAAAATGGATGGAAAGCAGAGTGTCCGTCCCTGAAGTATGGGGAGACGATCACAATCCGTTTTAAATGTCAGGCATCTGCGGATTCCAATGGACAGGAATGGGAAAATATTGTGACTGCAACAGCGGATAATCTGATCAATCCTGAGACAGGAGAACAGGAATCCAGAAAGGATATGGCAGAAGTATGGCCGAACAGTCCACAGCTTGAAATTGATAAAACAGCAGACAAATATGAATGGCAGGCAGGAGAGCAGGTAGCTTACCGGATCGTAGTGAATAATGTAACGGCAGGAACAATTGCAAAAGATGTAACTATTACTGATATTGGTCTGCCGCAGGGACTGGTTCTGGCAGGTGGTGCACAGAGCATGGAAGTACTGGGAGTTCAGCGACAGGTAAACTATCCCGTACCGGATAAGAAAACAGGACAGGCATATGAAGCGAGACCTGTGGATTCTCAGTTGAATGCAGATGAGAACGGATTTTCCTTTTATTGTTCTTATGTGCCATACAGTCAGCCTGTAACGATTATTTTCCATTGTATCGCACAGGAAGAGGCAAATGGACACGAAAGCGTAAATGCAGCAACTGTAAAAGCTGCTAATACAGATGAGAGATCTGATGATGCAGAAGTATATGTAAATTCAGGAGAATTCTGGATTGAGAAATCTGCAGATCATTATGAATGGCAGGTCGGAGAACAGGTACAGTACAATGTGGTGGTGGAGAATAAAAAAGCAGGTACAGTGGCCCGGAACGTAACTGTCTGGGATACCGGTATGCCGGCAGGACTTGCGCTTTCATCGGCAGAGGATGTATCGGTAAGCGGAATCCCACAGAATATTATGCAGCTGACAGCAGGGACCGAAGATGTTTTGAACCAGCTCAATCCGGAATTTTATAATGAGACATCAGAGAAACCAGTGAATTATGAATTTCTTCAGGAGGGAAGCGGATGGAGACTGAACATTTCAGATCTTCCGGCAAATACTCCGGTTATGATTTCTTTCCTTTGCACAGTTACGGAAGCGGCAAATGGAATGGAAAGCATTAATGTTGCCAATGTGCAGGCGCAGAATGCCCCTGTTTCACAGGATGACGCAGAAGTGTATGTAAATACAGCAGTTCTTTCTATTGAGAAAAGTTTTCAGAATCCATATCTGGCAGCCGGGGACGGACGTGCGGAAAATGAATTTCGGGTAGGAGAACAGGTGAATTATCAGGTTACGGTTAATAATCTTCAGAAGGGATCTATCGCAAGAAATCTTGTGATCAGTGATCTTTCCCTTCCTGAAGGGCTGGCTCTGGACGGAGCTGAAGATGCTGTTACTGTAAGCGGTGTTCCGGCTGTTATTCAGAATCCGGTGGCAGGAACTGATGATGCAGGAAATCAGCTGAATCCGGAAAATTATAAAGAAACAGTGGAAAAACCGGTCAGCTGTCAGGTTACACGTCAGGGAACCGGATGGATCGTGACGATTTCAGATCTTCCGTATCAGACACCTGTGACTGTTAATTTCCGCTGTACTGCGCAGGAAAGCGTAAATGGGATGGAGATTGTAAATACAGCACAGGCGTATGCAGATAATGCACAGAAAGTAAAGGACTCCTCAAAAATCTGGGTGAACTCGCCTGTTCTTAACGTAGAGAAGACGACGGACAAACCATTTTACAAATATGGTGATATTATTACATACCGCATTGTCCTGACACAGGAGCAGACCGGATGTGTGGCGCGTAATGTTACTTTGCAGGATGTGATCGATACTCAGGGAGTACGTCTTCTGAAGGATTCGGTGATTCTGATGGATGAGAAAGGAAATGTGGCAGATGCTGATGTACAGATCAATGATGATAATACTTTCCTGATGTCAACAGGCAGGACACTGGTCAGGGACAGCAGATATAGTATCTGCGATAATGATAAAGGCGGTCTTTTTGAGCAGGTAATGTATAATCCTCTGGACTGTCAGGAACAGAAAAGTATGATCGTGGAATATCAGGCAGCAGTGATTGATGCAGCCCTGGCAGGACAGAAAGTGCACAATACTGCAGTTGCAGACAGCAGTGAAAAGATACCTGCAACCGGGGAAGCAGAGACAGAGGTACACAGTCCGATTCTGGAAATTGTGAAGGAATCAGATAAGAAAGAGTATGCGTCCGGTGAGAAAGGATACTATAAGCTGACAGTAAGACAACTGCGTGAGGATGTCACAGATCAGAATATTGTTATCGAAGATAAACTGGAAACCCAAGGGGCTTCTATTGTAAAAGACAGCATTTTTGTGAAGAAAAACGGCATAGAGCTGAAAGATGCCAAAATAGAGGCAGATGATACAGGATTTGTAATTCAGACAGGAGCATCGTTGTCAGATATGGATAAAATTGAAGTCTGCTATGAAGTGGTATTTAAAACAGAAAGCACAGAGCCTGAAAAAATTGTAAACACAGCGAAAGCAAGAGGAGATATTTCACCGGAAATTGCGGCGCAGCAGGAGGTATATGTGAAAACAAAAGCAGAACCCACTGCCACACCAACACCGTCTGCAACACCGAAACCAACAGAAACACCAAAGCCGACAGAGACACCAAAACCTACAGAAGTACCGAAACCGACAGAGCAGCCAAAAGCCACACCAACACCATCTGTACCGGGAACCTGCCCGAAAATGACTCCTGTACCGACGAAAGCACCGTTGGCATCTTACAATGGTGGAAATAATGGAGGCACAACTTCCGGAAACGGAGGCAGCAGTTACGGAAATTCGGGTGGATACGGAAGCTATCAGGGTGGTTCCATGGCAGGAAGTTCTAAAACAGGAGATGTCAGACCGTTTAAAATGATGGCTGTTCTTGGACTTATCGGAATGGGACTGCTGACAGGAGGTGTGGTGATCTACAGAAGAACTGTTTCCGGGAAAAGAAATATAAAGGGTATGCCGCGGAAATGAAAAAACTCAGAACATTTGCAGTAAGTATGATCATAGCAGCAATTGGGCTTCTTATATATTGTGCCGGCTTCTATATAAAAAGTTATGAACAGAATCTTGCAGCAAGGCAGGAATATGCAGAGCTTTCCCAAATGGCAGGGGTGAAGAACAGAGAAGGTGCCGGATTATTGGCAGATGGCAAAAAAACTGATGAAGACAGCAGTACAAAAAACAGTGAAAAAAAACGCAGGAAAAAACAGAGAAGATCTTCTGAATCAAAAAACAAAAACTGTACAGATGAAATCAGGGAATCCTTCGGGATTTCCTGGGAAAATTTAAGAAAGATCAACTCTCAGACAGTTGCCTGGATTACTGTCCCGGGAGCCGATATTTCTTATCCTGTAGTTCAGGCGGCAGATGATGAATATTACCTGAAACATAATTTCAGAGGAGAGGAAGATCTGTTTGGATGTATTTTTCTGGAACATGACATAAAAAAGAATTTTACAGATTCCCACAGTATTCTTTACGGGCATAATATAGAAGGTAATATGATGTTTGCAAATCTGAACCGTTATGAACAGCCTGAATTTCTAAAAAAATGTCCTGAAATTGAGATCACAACACCAAAAAGAAAGTTTCTGTACAAAATTTTTTCTGTGGAACAGGCATCTTCCCAAAGCCCGGCATTTGAATATGGATACAAGTTATCCAGTCCTGCATACAGGAGACAATTATCTATATTGAAAAATAATTCCATGTATGACACAGGAGTAGAGCCTGATGAAAGGGAGAGAATGGTGACTCTGATCACCTGTAATTCACGTCTGGATAAAGAAATACGTATGGCGGTACATGGGATTTGCCATGAATGTTATGGTATAGAAAAAGCTGAGTCGAAGTGATGTTGAAATCAATCGGATATTGGTAACTTTCGTAAAGGATGAACTGTTACTGTTCACATATCACTATCCCTCGAGGTGTTTTGGAAAAAACTAATGAAAAATCTCTCGATATTTTGTATAATTTATGCATAAAAAACAACTTGTTCGTACGTGCGTACAAGTTGTATCCTAAATACAGGAGGGAAGAAGACATGACAGATAATGGAAAGCCGAAATATTTCTCACTGATGGAACAGCTCAGAAGTGATATTATGTCAGGAGCTATCCGACCGGGAGAGAAGCTTCCTTCAGAAAACGAGCTTTCACAGAAATATTCCCTGAGTAGACATACAGTTCGTAAAGCACTGGGAATCCTGGAGCAGGACGGATATGTAGAGGCATTTCACGGAAGAGGTACTTATTGCTCTGAGAATATGCGCCATATAAAGAATTCAAAGAATATTGCGGTAGTGACCACATATATTTCTGATTATATTTTTCCGAGACTGATACAGGGAATGGATAATGTCCTTTCAGAAAGCGGTTACAGTATTATCCTGAAAAACACAGCAAACAGCAGACAGAAAGAGGCCAGATGTCTGGAGGAACTTCTGAAGAAAGATATTGATGGACTGATCATTGAACCAAGCAAAAGTGAGATGATCTGTAAACACAGAAATCTTTATCAGAATCTGGATAAATTTGAAATTCCGTATGTGTTTATTCAGGGAATCTATTCAGAAATGAGGGATAAACCTCATATTCTTATGGATGATGCACAGGGAGGCTATCTTGTAACAAAATATCTGCTGGAACTGGGACATAAAAAGATCAAGGGTTTCTTTAAGGCAGACGATATGCAGGGACTGGAGCGCCACAAGGGATATGTGAAGGCCTTACAGGAGTCAGGGATTGCCTATGATCCTGATGATGTTGTCTGGTTTCATACAGAGGACAGGAAAGTAAAACCTGCACTGATGGCAAAAGAAATGGTACAGAGCGGACAGCTTCCGGATGGAATCGTCTGTTACAATGATCAGATTGCTGTTCAGGTTATGGAAGAACTGGAGAAAATGGGAGTCAGGATACCGGATGATATTTCCATTACCGGTTATGACAATTCACTGTATGCTCAGCGAGGAAGCGGAATCACAACGATAGCTCATCCGCAGGAAAAGCTGGGAGAAATGGCAGCAGAGCTTATACTTGAGAAGATCAACGGAGTTCCTGAAGAAGAAAGTAAGGTTGAAAGACTGATTTATCCGGAACTGATCATACGGGGATCATGCAGAAAAGCAGAATAAAAACATCAGATATTAACAGTAAACACACAGATTGAAGATGCAGTGGAAAGCAGCAGAAGATCTGAAAATAATAAAAAAATCCAGGAGGAATTTTATCATGAAAACAGGAAGAAACTATAAGTTCTGGTTTTGTACAGGTTCACAGGATCTTTACGGAGATGAGTGCTTAAGAAAAGTTGCTGAGCATTCCAGAATCATTGTTGAGGAATTAAACAAGAGCGGTGTTCTTCCATTTGAATTAGTATGGAAACCAACACTGATCACAAACGAACTGATCCGTAAAACATTTAATGAGGCAAATGCAGATGAGGACTGTGCAGGTGTTATCACATGGATGCATACTTTCTCACCGGCAAAATCATGGATTCTTGGTCTGAAAGAATACAGAAAACCGCTTTGCCATCTTCATACACAGTTTAATGAGGAGATTCCTTATGATACCATTGATATGGATTTTATGAATGAAAACCAGTCTGCTCATGGCGGTCGTGAATATGGTCATATTGTTACAAGAATGGGAATCGAAAGAAAAGTTATTGTCGGACACTGGGCAGATAAAGATGTTCAGGAAAGACTTGCTTCCTGGATGCGTACAGCAGTTGGTATCATGGAGAGCAGCCATATCCGCGTATGTCGTGTAGCAGATAACATGAGAAACGTAGCTGTTACAGAAGGTGATAAAGTAGAAGCACAGATCAAATTCGGATGGGAAGTTGATGCTTATCCTGTAAATGAGATTGCTGATTATGTAAAAGATGTAGCTAAAGGTGATGTAGATGCGCTGGTAGATGAATACTACAGCAAATATGATATTCTTCTTGAGGGAAGAGATCCGGAAGAATTTAAACGTCATGTAGCAGTTCAGGCTCAGATTGAGATCGGATTTGAGAAATTCCTGGAAGAGAAAAATTATCAGGCAATCGTTACACACTTTGGAGATCTGGGTGCTCTTAAACAGCTTCCCGGACTTGCAATCCAGAGACTTATGGAAAAAGGCTATGGATTCGGTGCAGAAGGCGACTGGAAGACAGCTGCAATGGTTCGTCTGATGAAGATCATGACAGCTGGTGTAAAAGATGCAAAAGGAACTTCCATGATGGAAGACTATACATATAACTTTGTACCTGGAAAAGAAGGAATCCTTCAGTCCCATATGCTTGAGGTATGCCCGTCTGTCGCAGATGGTAAGATTGGCATTAAAGTATGCCCGCTTTCCATGGGTGACAGAGAAGATCCTGCAAGACTTGTATTTACATCAAAGGAAGGACATGGTATTGCAACATCCCTGATCGATCTTGGAGACCGTTTCCGTCTGATCATCAACGATGTGGAATGCAAGAAGGTTGAGAAACCGATGCCGAAGCTTCCTGTAGGAAGTGCATTCTGGACACCACAGCCAAATCTTAAGACAGGTGCAGAAGCATGGATCCTTGCAGGCGGAGCCCACCATACAGCATTCTCCTATGACCTGACAGCAGAGCAGATGGGTGACTGGGCAGCAGCTATGGGTATTGAAGCTGTTTACATTGATAAAGATACAAATATTCGTGATTTCAAGAATGAACTGAGATGGAATGAACTTGCATTCAGAAAATAATAATTTTTGTAATTAATACAGAGGCTGCCATATCAGGCTGAAATTAACTGCCTGGGATGGCAGCCCTGAGAAGTTTAAAGTAATAAAAAGTATGTTAAAACCGTAAAATTTCCATGGTAAAACAATAAAAGAAATGCAATAATATTGGTGTACAAACAATATATGATTATAGATTGTCGAATGATCTGTAATCATAAATAACAGAGAAACAGGGAGGTACATAAAAATGGGAGCAGCAGAAGCAAAAGCAGCGATTCTCGCTAACAAAACAGCGCTTGGTATTGAATTTGGTTCTACAAGAATCAAAGCAGTTTTAATTGATGAGGATAAAAGTCCGATCGCATCCGGAAGTTATGACTGGGAGAATCAGCTTGTAGACAACATCTGGACATACAGCATGGAGAAAATCAAGAATGGTCTTCAGGGATGTTACCAGGATCTTGTGAAAGATGTAGAAGCAAAATATAATGTGAAGCTTACGAAATTTGCAGCACTCGGAGTCAGCGCAATGATGCATGGATATCTTGCGTTTGATGAGAATGATGAATTGCTTGTTCCGTTCCGTACCTGGAGAAATACGATCACAGAAGAAGCTTCTGAAAAACTGACAGAGCTCTTTTCTTATCATATTCCGCAGCGTTGGAGTATTGCTCATCTGTACCAGGCAATCTTAAATGGTGAAGAACATGTAAAAGATGTTCGTTATATTACAACACTTGCAGGATATATCCATTGGAAACTGACCGGCAAGAAGGTGCTCGGAAATGGTGATGCAGCAGGAATGTTCCCAATCGACATAGCTACTAAGAAATTTAATGAGAAGATGATGGATCAGTTTGATGAACTTACAGCAGAGAAGAATTTCCCATGGAAGATCCGTGAAATCCTTCCGGAAGTTCTTGTTGCCGGAGAAGACGCAGGTGTATTGACAGAAGAAGGCACAAAACTGCTTGATCCTACAGGAACACTTCAGTCCGGAATTCCAATGTGTCCTCCGGAAGGAGATGCCGGAACAGGAATGGTTGCAACAAACAGCGTTGCTGTCCGTACAGGAAATGTATCTGCCGGAACAAGTGTATTTGCAATGGCAGTACTTGAGAAAGACTTGACAAAGCCTTACGAAGAAATTGACCTCGTAACAACTCCGGCCGGAGATCTTGTAGCGATGGTACACTGTAATAACTGTACATCAGATCTGAATGCATGGGTGAATCTGTTCCGTGAATTTGCAGAGAGTATGGGAATGACAGCAGATATGAACCAGATTTTTGGAACACTTTATAACAAAGCATTAGAAGGAGATTCCGATTGTGGCGGACTTCTGGCTTACAACTATTTCTCAGGAGAGCATATTACAGGATTTAACGAAGGAAGACCGTTATTCGTTCGCAAACCTGACAGCAAATTTAATCTTGCAAACTTTATGAGAGTGCATCTTTATACTTCTCTTGGAGCATTGAAGACAGGAATGAATATCCTTCTGAAAAAAGAACATGTTGCATTGGATCGAATGATGGGACATGGCGGATTGTTTAAGACAAAAGGTGTTGGACAGAGAATCCTTGCAGGAGCAATCGATACACCGGTTTATGTTATGGAGACAGCAGGTGAAGGTGGTGC
>ERZ779892.2432-NODE-2432-length-14534-cov-3.690034_pt1 | contig 14534 bp, 10 predicted proteins | sample MGYA00511552_ERZ779892 | MGnify/ENA primary metagenome ERZ779892 (study PRJEB29588, sample SAMEA2154561) | human gut metagenome | biome: human gut; feature: human-associated habitat; material: faeces | place: Denmark | collected 2008/2010 ... | reverse complement strand
GGCTGAAGAATGCCGGCCGGGAAGCAGATTTCATTGGTCGTCGGGTTATAGTAAGCGTTCACCGTCTGCGGAGTCATGTACCATTCGTCACGGTCGACCGGCTTGTTCAACTTCTTGTCTATGACATATGCCAAATCGAACTCATTGCTGCGCACGATGTTGGCCCAGTAACTGTCGTCCTTGATTTCCAAGCCCGAATAGTCGCGCCATTTGTCGGGATAGCCCACCTTGACATAGAAAGATGCCAATTTGTCCAAAGCCACTTTCTTCGTCTCGTCGCTCATCCAATCCTGTACTTTGATACGTTCAGCCAAAGCGTCTTGCAGGTTTTTCACCAGTTTCACCATACGTTCTTTGGCTGCTGCGGGAAAGTATTTCTCTACATATTTCTCGCCTAACCCTTCGCCCAATACGCCTTCCACGGTAGCCACGGCTTTCTTCCAGCGCGGACGATCCTGCTGTTTTCCGCTCATTACCCGTCCGTAGAAATCGAAGCTGCAAGCCCGAAGTTCGTCGCTAAGATAGGGAGCCGAAGAATTGATCAACTTCCATTCCATGAAAGCTTTCTGGTCTTCCACCGGCGTTTCGGCCAATATCTTTTCCACCTCATGAATCGGCTCGGGTTGTCCTACGCTGACTTCTTTCAATCCCTGAATACCCATCGTACTGAAGAATACATCCCAATCAATTCCGGAATAGTCCTTCTTCAGTTCCTCGTACGTCATCTTATGATAGTTGGCTTCGGGATCACGCTGCTGCACGGCCGAATAAGAAGGAACGGCAATACGGGTTTCAATGCCCATCACGGCTTCCATCTTACGTTTGGCTTCTTCCGGAGTAGAGCCGCACAAGGTGAACATCTTCTCCATATATGCCTTGAACGATTCACGGACATGCACCGTGGCCGAATCATTGTCCAGATAATACTCTTTCTCACCGAGGCTCAAACCGCCTTGCCCGATTTGAAGGAGGTTCATGCTACTGTTCTTGATGTCGGCATCAATGTAGAAGCCGAAGTAACCGGGAAGCCCCTTGCTACCGAGTTTAGCCATCTGGGCTATGATTTCCTTGCGGTCCTGGATGGCTGCAATAGCCTCCAAGTCAGCTTGGATAGGGGCATAACCCTCCTTGTTCTGCTTCACGCTGTCCATGGCAATGTTATACAAATCACCGATTTTCTGCTCCAAGGTACCGGCTTCGTGCTGTCCTTTGGCCATGGCTTCTATCAAGTCGCGCAACTGTTTGTTATTGTTCTCAATCAAGACCTCAAAGTTCCCGTAAGTCGAGTACTCGCCCGTGAGTGGATGAGCCTTGATCCAACCGCCGCAGGCATACTGATAGAAATTATCTCCCGGCTTCGCCTTCTGGTCCAGATTACTCAGTTCGATTCCCGTCTTGGAAACCGATCCGCCACAGCCCGCCAATGCCAAAGAAGCAAAGGCCAGCATAGGGAAAAATTGCTTTAGTTTCATTTTATCATTCATTTAAGATAGTATTTGTAGAATATTCAAGATTGTGCCTCTTCAAGTTCCAACGAAGCCTCTTCCCACGCATTGACAGCCTCGTCCAATTGCTTCTTCAACGCGCCATGGCGTTCGTAGATCGAAACATCGGCAGCCCCTTCCGGAGTGGCCAATTGGTCTTCCAGCATTTTCACTGCGGCCTCCAGTTCCCCGATTCGGGCTTCGCACTGTTCCACCGCCTTCTCCAATCTACGGATTTTTTTCTGTTGTTCTTTCTGCTGTTCGTAGCTCAACCGGTTGGAAGCCCCTGTTTTTTCCTCCACAGAAGAAACCATCGTCGAAGATGTGGAAAGTGAAGGTTTCTGCAAATCGTTCAAAGATTCGATATTCTTACGCTGCAAGAAGTCATAGATGCCTCCCAAATGCTCCTTGACCAGTCCCCCGCCGAACTCATACACTTTGGAGACGAGACCGTCGAGAAATTCGCGGTCGTGGCTTACGACGACCACCGTCCCGTCGAAATCCCGTATGGCATCCTTCAACACGTCTTTGGAACGCATGTCCAGGTGGTTCGTAGGTTCGTCGAGAATCAGGAAGTTCACGGGTTCGAGCAAGAGTTTAATCATGGCCAGACGGCTCCGTTCTCCCCCCGACAGCACCTTGACTTTCTTTTCGGAAGCTTCGCCGCCGAACATGAATGCTCCTAATATGTCGCGTATCTTCAAGCGGATGTCTCCCTTAGCCACACGGTCTATCGTGTCGAATACCGTCAGTTCGCCGTCTAAAAGTTGCGCCTGGTTTTGTGCAAAATAACCTATTTGCACGTTATGCCCCAGCTTCAAATTCCCCTCGAAAGGAATCTCACCCATGATACATTTGACTAAGGTAGATTTTCCTTCGCCGTTCTTTCCGACAAACGCCACCTTCTCGCCACGTTTGATGGTCAAGTCCACATCGTGGAACACGACATGTTCCCCGTATGCCTTTCTCACGCCTTCGCAAATCAGAGGATAGTCGCCACTACGCAAGGCAGGCGGGAACTTCAGCCTCAAAGCCGAGTTGTCCACCTCATCAACCTCTATCGGCACCATCTTTTCAAGCTGTTTGATGCGGCTCTGTACCTGTACGGCCTTAGTGGGTTTATAGCGGAACCTTTCGATAAACTCCTTGATGTCGGCTATTTCTTTCTGTTGGTTCTCGTATGCACGAAGCTGCTGCTCGCGACGTTCTGCGCGTAGCCGCACGTACTCGTCATACTTTACCTTGTAATCGAACACGCGGCCGCTGGAGATTTCCAAGGTTCGGTTGGTTACATTATTGATAAAGGCGCGGTCATGGCTTACCAAGACGACAGCATTGGCCTTGGTGGCCAGAAAATTTTCAAGCCACTGTATGCTCTCGATGTCCAGATGGTTGGTCGGCTCATCGAGCAACAGCACGTCGGGTCTCCTCAACAGCAACTTGGCCAGCTCTATACGCATACGCCATCCTCCGCTGAACTCACGGGTAGGACGGTCGAAATCCTCGCGCGCGAACCCTAACCCCATCAAAGTGCGTTCCAGTTCGGCCTGATAATTCATGCCGCCCATCATCTGAAAACGCTCGCTCTCATGCGTAAACTTTTCCACGAGAGCCATGTAGCTTTCACTGTCGTAATCCGTACGGTCTGCCAGTTCCTGATTCATCCGGTCGAGCCGTTCCTGCATTTGGCTGATGTGGGAAAAAGCCTGTTCCGCCTCTTCACGCACCGTATGCTCGTCGCTCAACACCATCACCTGCGGCAGATAGCCGATGGTGGAACCGCCGGAAACAGCCACCGTTCCCGAAGTGGGCTGTTGCAGTCCGGCTATAATCTTCAACATGGTGGACTTCCCGGCCCCGTTCTTTCCCACAAGGGCGATACGGTCTTTGTCATTGATGACATACGAAACGTCTTGAAACAACGGGGTCGCCCCGAACTCCACTCTTAATTTCTCAACTGATACCAATGCTTTATAATTTTGCTACAAAAGTAGTGAAAGGTGAGCGCAGAGACAAATAAAAACGAAGTTTTTCTAATTTGACTACGCCGAACCGTATCCTGCTTTATTTTAAAGTAGCGGAACTTAGCGACATTGAGAATCCAAACGGGCGATTTCTGCGGGATTCAAAGCACGATGGTACACCGCATAGCTACCGATACGGCCATTGCAAGCGCCCAACAGCAAGTCACGCAAATCACAATCGCCCTCCATACTTTGGTCTACCAAGCCGTTGACATACGTGGTCAAACGACCGCCTTCGGCCACTACGGCCAACGTAAAGCGGGAATACGGCTCCACCGGATACCACTTGCCATTCGTCCCGCGCCCATAACGCAACCAACTGTCAGCCGTACCCAATACGTTACAACTCCTGACGATTTGCTTCCCTATCGTCAAACAAGGTTTGAACAAAGCGGAATCAGCCTCCCACGACCAATTCTTCCCCTTGCAAACCGTGCCGTGCAAAGGTTGCCCGTCCGTCTCCACGGACACAAATATCGTGAAATCGCCTTTCCGGCATTTTTTGCCAAAATTCATCTTCAGCCCACGGTCAGAAGCGGATGACTCGAACGTCAAACGCTCTCCACGGGACAACAGCCTCTCTTCGAGCTTCACAGGCTCTTCTTCCCAGCGGAAATCGCCGTAAACGGATGTGGGATACCCCGGACGGGCTGAACTGACAATCCAATCGAAATAGTCGCCATGCATCCACGCCAGACGCAAAGGCGAACTTTCGGAATCCGGAAGAATGTAAGGCCGCACGTTGTTCTTACGGGAATGGCGGGTAACAGGCTCTGCCTTCACGTCCCCACTGCGGACATCCACCGTGTACTTGACAATCTCATACACACATCCGAACGCCCCGCTGACGGGCACGGAACAATACACCACCTCGGGATGTGCCGGATCTATGGCCATGCCGCCGCTGTAACAACGTTCGATATCCGGTGTCTGGTGGAAATGCCCTCCGCCATGCGCCAAGAAGATTTCCTTCCAGGCTTGTCCGTCCCAATACGTATAATAGTAATCGTGTTTCTTCTTGTCTCCACTGATTTTGACCATGGCTATCACCGGATGCCCCTGCTTGTCGGTAGCCACCTGCCACACCCAGTCACGCACACCGGGTGTATGATCCACGACCGCTACCGGATAATCTACGGCATATTGCTCCGTACGGTTCACCTTAAACGGTCCGTCGGCAATGGTTGACAACACCTTGCCCTGCACGTCTTCCAGTTGCAAAGTCTTGATGTTGACACGGTTCAGGTATAACCAGTTCGGATTTTCGTTATCCGGATGACCGGTCGTATAGGTAAACATGATACGGTCTTTCCCGTTGGAATAGTATTTGGCATACGGACGCGCCCCCGTGGACTGCACCATCTGGTAAGGCCCCCAGTCTATCTGCACTTCATCGTTCTCATCCGGCAACGACAACCGTGCGATGGTGGGATGCCAACGGATACCACGCCAGCATAAGTAGATATGCTCCGGGTCGTCGGACAATATGAAAGGAGAAGGATAGGTCGTATTGTCTTTCGTCAGGATTTTCTTCTCTTCACCCAGCGTCGTAATGTCACCGGGGACTTGGGAAATACGGTAATAAAAACAGGGTTCGTCGGTATGCCGCGAATAGAATATCATGACACGTTCGTCCGGCAGTACCAGAAACGTCGGATTGTTATGGTCATCCGGTTGGAAATAAGAGCGTATCAGCACTTCCGACCTCCTTCCCTTCAAAAAGTCATATTGAACGGCCTTCACAGCCCCATGCACGTCAATATAACCGACATAACTGCTGTTTATCGTACCGCTTGCATTCTCATAATGCAACGCACGCGGGTCGGCAAACCAGCACCATGCGCCTTCGTCTGCCAGTTTGTCACCTTCGTAAACCGTAGCCTCGGCGGGAGAAAGAGAATTTTGTGCAGCCGCCGTCCCTGCAAGTCCGGCCCAAACGGCCATGACCATCAGAAATAACTTTTTCATGAATATGGATTAGTTTAATGATTCCGCCTTTTTAGATAAATCGCTCTCGCTCGGCAGAGCCTGAGCAAGCTCGGTCTGCGCTCGCTTACTCGCGATTTTCCGGCTCTCGCCTATCATGTAATAATAAGCCGCACAAGCCGTCAAGAAATATATTCCAGCCTGAATCCACAGGCCGACATACTCGAATGTCACATCCTCCAATAAAGCCCCCATCGTATTGATACGTACGAAACCGTTGATGCCGAACGTGGAAGGGGCCAACCAAGATACATATTTCCAGAAATCGGGCACAGCCACTCCCGGCCATGAAATCCCCGAAATGAACAACAAGGGCAAGGAGGTGAATACAAATATCAACATACAAGTCTCACGCTGGTACACCAGAATAGAACACGTCATGGCAAAAAATATACATGCCAACAAATAAGGCACCATAAACGCCAGCAAGTCGGATGCCTGAGGAATTTGAGCCAAATGGAACAGTTGTGGCACTACAATCAACACCCACACGCTCACCAAAGCATACAGCATCAGGTAGCACAGTGCCTTGCCCAACACCAAACGCACCGTACCTCTCCCTGCCCCTTGAACCAGTTGGGTATGCAACGTAGCCCGTTCGCGGGCAGAACCGTTTATCAGTCCTATACCCAGAAGCAGCGTCTGCTGGATGACCAGCATCAACACAGCCGGAATCAGGAAACAGGCAAACCCGTTCGTCGGATTGAACAAAGCCACACTCTCGTACAACAAAGGTGCGGTAGACACTTCATCCTGCCGCACGGTGGTATTCCCCATCCGTTTGATCTGCAATTCGGTGTTCATATCCAAAGACACGTCCGTACACGCCGTCAGCAGCGCTTTGTAGTAAAGCAATCCGCTCATGTCGCAGTACAAACCGACATACGCCTGTTGCATCCGGTTGACCTTACGGCTGAAATCATCCGGAATACGGATGATGCCATACGCTTTCGTGCGGCGCATCAATTCTTTCGCCTCTTCCATATTTCCCGTCCGCGCCACGACTTTTACATCGGGAGAAGCATCGACCCTGCGGACAAAGTCGCGGCTGAGAGCCGTATTCGCCCCATCGACCACCACCGCCGGGACTTCCCTGACCGTTTCTCCCGTATAAATAAAAGCATAGAGCAAGGGATAAAGTACCGGTACCAGAATAAAAAAGATCAGTACTCCCTGGTCACGCACCACGCGACCGGCTTCCTTACGCCATATAAAAAACGTATCACTGACAGCCTCACGGAATAGGATATGCAATTCTTTTATCGTTCTCATGACAGATTAAGGTATATAATCATAGTTCAACATGACCGTACGCAACCGCTTGAGCAATAGCAACGGAAGTAAAACGAACAACAACAAAGCCAAATAAGGCTTCCAAGCATAAACCATCGGGTAGCCGTTCAGCGTCTGACTGACATAAATCAGAAAATAATGCCTCAACGGGAATAAATTACTCAGTACTTGCAAAGCCGGATGCATAGCCATCACCGGAAACGAAAAACCCGAAATGGAGAACGAAACGACGCCCCACAACGAACTGGCACTCAGAGCCAACCGCAACGTGGGCAGGACAGAAATGAGAAATACTCCGAAAGCCTGCGACGCCAGCACCATCAAAAAAGCGGCACACAACAGCGGACCAATACCGCTATGGCACGGGAACCCCAATATGCCATAAAGGTAAGCGTCGTAAGCTGCGGCTACGCTGAAAAAGATGACCGTATGAGGAAGCAATTTGCCCACGAGAGCATTCCACATCCGGTTGTCCGCCATGGCCAACCACTCCTTCCCGGTACCCTCCTTGATTTCGCTCCCGATGGCAAAGACCGTGACCATGAATATCATAATCATCAAGATGCCGGGCAGAATCGTATTGTTCAAATAAACCGAATAGTTCAGCCACGGGTTAGACAAGGCGTGCGTGTCGATGACGATCGGTTGCAAGAAAGCCATAGCCGTACGCTCGTCCATTCCTTTGGCCTGCAACGTCTGCAAGCCGACCGAAGCATTGGCCAATACGGACATCGTACGTAAATCACGATATATCAATGAGCCGGCAATAAGCAGGCTGTTATTGGTATAAAAAGACACCGTGGGCTGCCGGCTCGACAAAATCTTCTCGGTAGTGCCCTCCGGGATATAGTAGAAAGCATAAATTTTACCTTGTTGCATGGCTCGCCGCGCCTCACTGACCGAGGCATAATCTTCTGTCAGGTGCACTTGACTGAAAGCATCCATGTTACGCAATATTTCCCGCGTAGTGGACGTATTGTCTTCGTCCACCACTCCCACGGGCATATCCTTGGGCAACCCCTCGTACATCAGCGTGGTAAAGAACAGGCAACAAAGGAGTGGAGCCGCTACCATACAACAAAGGTACAACGGCCGGGAAACCAGCCGCCGTAACTCACGCACCATAATGCCTGCTATACCATGAGACGCCTGCATGCCCGTTGCCTCCTTATCGTTTGATGATGACCGACATGCCCGGACGAAGCACTTCCTTCACTCCCACCGGAACCGCACGCACCTCAAACGTTTTCAGGTCGAATTGTCCGGTGGTTTTGGTAGCTTTCCATGCCGCATAAGTTCCCCGGTCCTTCATGTAAGTCACTTTCAGTTTGATGTCTTTACCGAAAGCAGGCACGTACGCCGTGAATTCTTTTCCTACGGCCAAACCGCTTAACAAATCTTCACGCACATTGAATGTCGCCCAACGGTCGTCCAGCATCGTAATGTTCATGATAGGCGCTCCCGTACCGACCAATTCCCCCGTTTCGGGGAAAATCTCGGAGACTTCACCGTCCATCTGCGCCAATAATATAGTCTCTTTCATGTAAGACTCCACCTCGGCAATCGCCCCCTTCGCACGTGCGACTTGTGCGGCTGCCGCTTCCTTACGCGCCATTTCGTACTGTGCCCGCGCGGCGCGTTCCGTGGCTTTCATCGCCTGGTAATTCGCATAAGCCTCGTCACGCTTCTGCGCGCTCATCACTCCTTCTTCGAACAAACGGTCGACCCGACGATAAGACTTCTCGGCGATGTCCAGACCGGCTTTCGCCTTTTGCCACATCTCGTATGCCCCCTGCAACTGTTCTGCCCGCGTCCCACGGTCGGCTTTCTCTTTAATCGCCTGAGCTGCCTGACCGGCTGCTTCGGCCTGCGACAGTTTGGCAGCCACATCCGGAGCCTCCAATACGACCAGCGTATCCCCGGCTCTCACGTGATCGCCCTCTTTCACATAGAAATGCAATATCCTACCCGGCACCTTACTGGAAACCCTATATTCAGACGCCTCCATTTGTCCCTGAATCGACTCATCGTCATGCCCCAACAGAAGCATGCCTGCCACAGCCACGGCCGCAATGACCACCACGAGCGTTACCAACGCCCATATCACATTATTATTTTGTTTCTTGAGTTCCATACATCCATTTACATTTTATTATCGTCAAGGTTTCATTCTCATTATAATCCCGGGCCTAACGTACCCATAGCCTTTTGCAGATAAGTCTGTGCCAATTTCAAGTCTATCTGTGCATCAATCCTATCCGACTGGGCGGAAAGCCAGGCGGTTTGGGCTTCCATGACATTCGTCACGGGAACCACTCCTTCCTTGAATCCCTTATCGGCATAACGGAGATTCTCTTCCGCTTTTTCCATGTTCTTCTCCGACAAAGCCAGTCTCTTTTGTGCTTCCGTATTCTTAAACAGACTTTGATTGACCTGTAATTCTATCTTTTCCTGCGCTTCGGTCTGCTGCAAACGGGCGATATTGACTTCACTTTTGGCAGCCTTTACCTTATATATACCCTCATTCCAATGAAAAATAGGCACGGAAAGCATGATGCCCACGTTCCACATCCCACGGAACTTATTCTCGAAACCGTTCAACAATGAAGGATTGGAAACCAAATACCCACCGGTCAAAGCCAACGAAGGCAGCATTTCCGAACGAACCACCCGTACTTTGTCTTCGTATATCTTATGAGCCCAATCCAAACTTTTCAATTCCGGACGATTAGTCCACGCCCGTTGTACGGCATCATCGGGTACCGTCTCCGACACTTGCAAATCCGTCCGGCTTTGCATAAATCGCTCACGCTCGGCAGAGGCAAGCGAACTTGTCTCTGCGCTCGCTAACTCGCGATTTTCATCCGTCAGCGTGAACTTCGTGTCCAAATCCATACCGCACAACTGACAAAGCACCATTTTAGACAAAGCCAAACCATTGTCAACCTTAGTCAATAACATTTCAGCTTCGTTTACTTTCACCTTTACCGTCAATCCGTCCGCCTTGGTAGCCACTCCTTCCCGTATCATCTTCTCCACATCGCCGTCCAGACGGTTTACCAAGTCCAGGAAGCTCTCCGCCATCTTTTTCTTATAGCTCAACGACACGACCGTCCAATAGGCGTCGTCCGTGTTGAGAATCAAATCCTGCAACTGGGCATCATGCTGCGTACGCGCCAATGCTTCGGAAAACTTCGTGATACGGTGATAAGCCCTGATTTTACCCCCCATATACAAAGGTTGCATCAGTGTCACAGCTCCAGCCCACATGTTACGGGTATCCGTCCGCAAGGCATCCGTCAGTTCATTGCCCAACTGGTTTAAAGCCGTGGACATGCCGTCCAGTTTTCCGCTCTGTATGGCCTGCTGCAAAGAAGCCGCCAACTGGGGATTCGTCTGTGCGATATGCTGGATGATAGGAGTAGCCGCCTGTGTCAACCCTTGCTGCAACGAGGTTCCCATGTGGTTCAGAGCCGATTTCTGCCCGTCGTTCAACAATGAAATTTCATCACTGAAATACATGTACGTTCCCGTGGCTGAGAAATCCGGAAGGAAGTTGGTAAATGCCGCTTTCCGGTCATAATGTGCCTTCCGCATCCTTTCTTTGGCTATCAGCAGGCTCTTGTTGTTTGCAATGGCCATATTCCGGCAACTATCCAGGCTGAGCACACGCTGCGCGTGTAACATGCTGAAAAAAGCCGCGAGAATCAAAAAGCCAAAAAGTCTTTTCATCTTGTCTGTTTTTAATATTCCGCTTGATCGTCACCTGAAAATTGCATAGGCAACGATGCAAAAGTATAACAAAAATAGGTCAAATCCTCATGATTTAACCTATTTTCGTACATATTGCACATTCCTCAACATTTCTACTTCTCATAGTTGAAGCTTGCGTTTCCGATATTATGCCCATCGGCAAAAACCGACACGCGATAAGTACCCTTGCTCAAAAACTCATTGACATCCCAATATACCGTCACCGACGTAGCTTCTCCGTTATATTCGATATCCTTTTTAGCAGAATACTCCAAGTTCCGGTTCTCATAGACAAACGTTCCTCCGTTCGTCAGCACTTCGTTGTTCGGTTTGGTGATGCGCACATAAATACTCCGGTTTCCGGCTTGTGCCGTAATGTTCCTCGCAATGACAAAGCTGACGACAAACTTCTTCACATCCTTGACTTTACGGGCCTTCTTCCCACGCTTGTTCTGTCCGACCATGGAAATGCCCGTGGCATCCAGTTGGGAAGCGATGGCCACCTTCTCGCTCAGCGTTTCCTTTTCCGTAGACAGGTTCGTGATAGTCTGCGTAGCCTGGGTGTACTGGGCTTTCACCTGTTGGTTCTCGCTACGAAGCTGCTCGTTTACTCGGTTCAACGAATCTATTTCATGCACATAGCTTCTCAAGATGCTGCGCAACGTGGCCAATTCTTTTTTCAGACGCATGATTTCGGCCGCATCAGTGGCTTTCACTTGCTTCAATTCAGCCAGCAACTCTTCCGTCCGTTGCTGCTCCTTGTCCAACTGGGCGATCAGCGAATCATTGTTGATTTGCGTTTTCATTTCGCTGTACTGCTGGGCAAAGCGGGCATATTCGTTTTCCATCTCCCTTTTGTCCATTTCCGCCAGTTTCAGCATTTCCTCTTTCTCTGCATTTTCCTGCATGTAAGAATAGACCATGTAGCCTAATCCCGCACAAAGGAGCAAGACTACGACCGAAGCAATGATGATTATCTTTTTCTTGTCCATAGTTGAAGTGTTTTTCGCGTTCCTCGCACGCGCTCCCAAACTTATTTATAATAACGGACGCAAAGATAATTCTTTTCTGCCAAGGCAAAAAGCATTTTTCAACTTTTAAAAAGAAAAAAGTAGCGGCTGATTTTATATAGATACAATCTTTTTTCCTAAATTCGCGACCAATTACAGAAAATTAACATCCTCGTCATCATGATGAAAAGACTTTTTGCCGGGCGTTTCATCCGCTCGATAGGTTACCTTTTAAGTGTACATCTCGTAGCATTGCTGTTCTTCTTCGGACTCCGTGTCGCGCTTTTTATCGCCACAGACTATGATTTCCCGAAAGAGATATCGGAAGACTATGCCTTGCAAAGCGTGGCGTTCCTGCGCGGCCTCTGGTTCGACAACGTCATCGCCTGTTACATCCTGCTGCTGCCGTTGGCGGTATTCTGGATAGCCGGATGGTTCGGCTACACCGCCCGTTGGCTTTACCGCTCCTCTGCGTTCTTCTTCATCTTTTTCTATTCGCTGTGTTTCATCATTTCCGCAGCCAATATCCCTTATTTCGCCTACTTCTTCAAGCCCATCAATTCCTCCATATTCAACTGGTTCGACTACGCGGGCACCACGGCGGGAATGGTATTCGGCGAAACGTCCTATTACCTTCCCATCGCCTTGGGACTGGCAGCCATCGCGGCTTTTGCCTACATCACCCTCCGGCTGTCGCGCACGTTCTTCCTTTTAAGCCGGAACGCCGCGCCCCCGGCAAACAGATGGAAGGCCGCCGCCCTTACGTTTGTGGCCGGAGCCGCCCTTATAGGCTTGTGCTTTTTCGGCATCCGCGGACGGCGGGGTTATAACCCCATAAAAGTAAGCCAGGCGTATTACTGCAATGATGCCTTCCTGAACCAATTAGGGATTAACCCGGTATTCAACCTGATGACCAGTGCCATCGACGACAACCGGAAGGAAAACCGCCTCCTGCACCTCATGGCGGAAGACGAAGCCATAGCCCGCGTGCAAACCCTCCTCGGACGGAAGGGCATGGACGGCATCTCGCCCATCGCACACCGCGTGGAAGCCGACAGCCTGCCGACACGCCGCAACGTGGTCGTCATCCTCATGGAGTCCATGTCGGCTCACCTGATGCAAACTTTCGGTCACGAAACCAGCCTTACGCCCTTCCTCGACAGCCTGTGGCAACAATCGCTCAGCTTCAGCCATTTCTATTCATCCGGCATCCACACCAACCATGGCATGTATTCCTCGCTCTATTCGTTCCCGGCCATGATGAAGCGCAACGCCATGAAAGGTTCCGTCATTCCGGTCTACTCCGGCCTGCCCACTGTACTGAAAGAAAACGGCTACCATAACATGTTCTTCATGACGCACGAATCGCAATACGACAACATGAATGCCTTTTTCCGTACCAACGGTTTCGACGACATTTATTCGCAGGAAAACTACCCGGCGGACAAGGTGGTCAACGGATTCGGCGTACAAGACGACTTCCTGTTCCAATACGCCCTGCCCGTGCTCGACCGGCAAGCCCAAAGCGGACAACCGTTTTTCAGCGTCCTGCTCACTATCAGCAACCATCCGCCTTACATCATCCCGCCCTACTTCCATCCGCGCAGCCGGACGACGGAAGAACAAATCGTGGAATATGCCGACTGGTCCATCCGGAACTTCATGACGGAAGCCCTCAAACGTCCTTGGGCGGACAACACGCTGTTTGTCCTCTTGGGCGACCACGGCAAACTGGTGGGCACGCCCGAATGCGAAAGCCCGCAATCGTATAACCACATCCCGCTCATGATTTACGGGCGGGACATAGCTCCGCGCATCGTGGACGCTTACGGCGGGCAGGTGGATTTGGCTCCGACACTTTTAGGCCTGTTAGGCATCGGCTACGTGCAAAACGATTTCGGTGTGGATTTGCTGAAAGAGAAGCGTCCTTATATGTATTTCACGGCCGACAACCTCATCGGCGTGAGGGACTCGTCACGCCTGTTCCTTTACTTTCCGGACACGCAGCAGGAAATCCGATACCGCACGGAGGGTATGACGGTACAGACAGCCGAAGACGACCCTGTTTTCCGCGACATGAAGCAATACGGTTTTGCCATGCTCCAATGTGCCGAGGTACTGGTGCAACGGCAACAAACCCTCAACCATCCTCATGGGGACAAGCGGTAGAAAGCAGTTCCGGCGACCTCCTTACCGGACTTGACATTCTGTCAAAAAGTCAAATCCAAGCATACGAGAATGGCGTATTTGCAGCCCTGTTGGACAATCGGTGCAAATACGCCATTCTCGCGTGTTTACCCATCAACAAAAAGTCAGCCTGTACCCGGTCCGGCTTTCATTCGGACATCTGGCATGCCCAACCGTCCACATCCCCATGGAAACCCGTCAGCATCCGCAGGGTTATCATGGCAAAACGACACACGGATGACGACATTTTCCGGTCTCCAAATAGAGGAAAAAATGGACTTTTCCTCCCGCCGTTCCACCCTTTCCCGGACATTCGTCCCCGTTTTTATCCACCCTGTGAAACCGTTCTGCGGCAAATGATTTTTCATTCGCCTGCAAACGAAAAATTTTCTTCCTCATGGTAAATTGCATATATACGGAATATTGTTGCATAACCGGCTCGCAATATGAATATTTATTCAAAACATACGCCTAAAAGAGAGCTGAAAGCGGTTTTCCATAATCGAATTGAAATGCGAAAAGTAACAAAATGACAACTTTCCTCCCTCCATTTCGCACGAAATCGCTTGGAAATGATTTCTTTTTTGTGTATATTTGCATACGGTGATACATGCCGTAGAAAGGAGCCACCAAGAACAACATACGATTTTACGAACCGATTCCGGAAACGGACATGGCACGCGTCACGGCTACCGTCGCGACGTTCAACTTCGGACGGACATCCGAAAACGGTTTTTATGCCATCAGCATTGCTACGCCTTACCGGCGGTATTATGCCCTGTGGCGCATATTCACAG
>ERZ779892.2425-NODE-2425-length-14590-cov-4.453320_pt1 | contig 14590 bp, 9 predicted proteins | sample MGYA00511552_ERZ779892 | MGnify/ENA primary metagenome ERZ779892 (study PRJEB29588, sample SAMEA2154561) | human gut metagenome | biome: human gut; feature: human-associated habitat; material: faeces | place: Denmark | collected 2008/2010 ... | reverse complement strand
ATTGTGTAGCACATTTTATTTTTATTTTAAATATGTGTTGCGTTAGAATTTTTATTTAATAAATATGAAAAGTTTATTAAAAGATGTCAGACAAATTTGACAGTTATTACTAAATTGAGTTATAATTTAAAAATAACGACAAAATAAAGAGGAAAGGATGAGTGGTATATGCAGGATGGAATACTTCAGGGAAGTCACGAACAGATGATGGAAGAATATGCAAAGCGTTATAAGAAAATATGTATTGAAAATAACTCCATTGATGGAAAACTTTTCGATGAATTTGGCGTAAAGAGGGGACTCAGGGATAAAAACGGAAAGGGAGTATTGTCCGGTATTACAAATATATCCCTTATTAAGGCTACCGATATGGACGGTGACAGGGTCATTCCGTGTGAAGGTCAGCTTTTTTACAGAGGATACAATATTTATGACCTGACAAAAGGTTTCAGACAGGATAATAGATTTGGTTTTGAGGAGACTGCTTATCTGCTGCTGTTTGGAGAACTTCCGGCAGCAAGCCAGCTTAAAGAATTTCAGGATGTACTTGCAAAGAACAGGCGTCTTCCTACGAACTTTGTAAGAGATGTAATCATGAAAGCACCGTCAAAGGATATTATGAACTCACTCACAAAGAGTGTGCTTACACTTGCTTCTTATGATGATAAGGTTACGGACAATTCGCTTGAAAATGTGCTCAGTCAGAGTATTATGCTGATAAGTGTATTTCCAATGCTTGCCGTATATGGCTATCACGCATACAACCATTATGAGTGTGATGAGAGCTTTTATATTCACAGACCATCGGATGAACTTTCCGCAGCAGAAAATATTCTTCGCATGCTCAGACCAAACAAGGAATATACTGATGTTGAAGCAAAGGTTCTTGACCTTGCGCTTGTACTTCACATGGAGCATGGTGGTGGAAATAATTCAACATTTACAACCAGGGTAGTGACATCTGCCGGTTCAGATACATATTCCGTTATTGCGGCAGCACTTTCATCGCTCAAAGGTCCTAAGCATGGTGGTGCCAACATCAAGGTTGTTGAGATGATGCAGGATCTTAAGGCAAATGTAAAAGATACGACTGACGAGGATGAGGTAAGAGCGTATCTTAAAAAACTTGTCCGCAAAGAAGCATTTGACAAGAGAGGACTTATTTACGGTATGGGTCATGCGGTATATTCAATATCAGATCCTAGAGCTGTAGCATTTAAGCAGTTCGTTGAGATGCTCGCAAATGAAAAGCATCAGAAAAAAGAATTTGAGCTTTATTCAATGATAGAGAGGATGGCACCTGAGGTCATAGGTGAGGAATGTGCCATCTACAAGGGCGTAAGTGCAAATGTCGATTTCTACAGCGGATTTGTTTATACAATGCTTGGAATCCCACAGGAATTGTTCACTCCTATATTTGCTATGGCGCGTATTGTCGGCTGGAGTGCACACCGTATGGAAGAACTTATAAATGTCGATAAGATAATAAGACCGGCATATAAGAGTATTATGGTGCCAAAGGTGTATGAGTCATTAAAAGAGCGTTCAACACCAAAGATTGACACCAAGGCAATGAAAGAATTACAGCTCACAATGAAAGATGAGAGCTGCTAAAAAAAGTAACAAATGCTTGCAATGCAGTTATGTGATATAAAAAGAAAAATATATCAGATTGCGAAAGTGATTTTACAAATATAATCTGATACAGAAACAAAAGGGGCTGTCGCAGTAAAAATTTTATGCAGATATTATAGAAGCAATTCTATATCGTGTATGAAGTTTCGGTATTGCGGCAGTCCCTTAAAAATTTAGTGCTTTATGTTTTTCGGGGATTTACCTGTTACAATATACATAAAAATATTAAGAAAAAAGTAAAGATTTGTGGACAGTCAATATGTTATTATTGTAACAGTTCAGTCATAAAAAGATAATTGGCAATACAATGAGCTGTTACATAAGTAACATAAAATGAAATTAACACTTTGGAGAGAGTGTTACATATATGAAAACAAAAGTATGAAATCGATTTAAGCAAAAGCAGTCCCGGAAAATTCCGGGACTGTTTATTATGTTGCATGAAAATTCTCATTTCCTACAACATAATAAACAGTCCGTGAGGATGTGCATTTCGCGGAAAAGAAATAAATATTACGCATTCCGCTCAAGCACAAGGGAGTCGTAAGCGACTCTTTATTCTTGCGGTAGTATAGTGTTTTAGCAAAAAACAAAGGTTGAAAAACAAAGTATTTAATGATATACTGTAAAATAGTTTTTTTATACAAATAAATAGTAATAATGTATAGGAGTGAAATTCATGAGTATATTTAGTAAAATTTTCGGTACTCACAGTCAGCATGAAGTGAAAAGAATTATTCCGATAGTGGATAAAATAGAAGCTCTTGCTCCTGAGTTTGAAAAATTGACAGATGATGAACTTAAGGCGAAAACACCTGAGTTTAAAGCACGTCTTGAAAAGGGAGAGACATTAGATGATCTGCTTCCTGAGGCATATGCAACAGTCAGAGAGGCAGCAACAAGAGTTCTTGGAATGAGACATTACCGTGTACAGCTTATCGGTGGTGTGATTCTTCATCAGGGAAGAATTACAGAGATGCGTACAGGTGAAGGTAAAACACTTGTTTCGACACTTCCTGCATACTTAAATGCATTAGAGGGCAAAGGTGTTCATATCGTTACGGTAAATGATTACCTTGCAAAACGTGATGCTGAGTGGATGGGTCAGGTTCATGAGTTTCTCGGCCTTACAGTTGGTGTTATCTTAAATTCAATGGACAATGACGAGAGAAGAGAAGCATACAACTGCGATATAACATATGCTACAAACAATGAACTTGGTTTTGATTATCTTCGTGACAATATGGTCGTATATAAAGAGGAACTTGTGCAGAGAGAACTTCACTATGCGATTATCGATGAGGTCGATTCAGTACTTATTGATGAGGCTAGAACACCACTTATCATTTCAGGACAGAGTGGCAAGTCAACAAAGCTTTACGAAGCTTGTGATATATTTGTTAAACAGCTTACAAAGGGTACTGCAAAAGAACTTTCAAAGATGGACATCATCATGAACGAGGAAGAGCAGGAAACCGGTGATTATGTTGTTGATGAGAAAGATAAGAATGTAAACCTTACTGAAGAAGGCGTAAGAAAAGCAGAGAGATTTTTCCAGGTTAAAAACCTTGCAGATCCGGACAATCTTGAATTACAGCACAACATAAACCTTGCACTCAGAGCACATTCTCTTATGTTTAAGGATAAAGATTATGTTGTAAAAGATGATGAGGTACTTATCGTCGATGAGTTTACCGGACGAATCATGCCGGGACGCCGTTTCTCAGACGGATTACATCAGGCTATAGAAGCAAAAGAACATGTAAAGGTTAAGAGAGAGAGTAAGACACTTGCAACCATTACATTCCAGAACTTCTTCAATAAATATGCAAAGAAATCAGGTATGACAGGTACAGCTCTTACAGAGGAAAAAGAATTCCGTGACATCTATGAGATGGATGTTGTTGAGGTTCCTACAAATCTTCCGGTAGCTCGTATCGATTATGAAGATGCTGTTTATAAGACAAAGGAAGAAAAGTTCAATGCTGTTGTTGCTGATATAGTAGCGGCACACGAAAAAGGACAGCCCGTACTTGTGGGCACGATAAATATTGACACATCTGAATACCTTAGCGAAAAGCTTAAGAAGAAAGGTATTCCACATAAAGTTCTTAATGCCAAATTCCATGAGCTTGAGGCTGAGATTATTGCCGATGCAGGTCAGATGGGTGCAGTGACAATTGCTACTAACATGGCTGGTCGTGGTACTGATATTAAGCTTGGCGATGGCGTTAAGGAACTCGGAGGTTTGAAGATAATAGGTACAGAGAGACATGAGTCACGCCGTATCGACAATCAGCTCCGTGGTCGTGCCGGTCGTCAGGGCGATCCGGGTGAGTCAAGATTTTACATCTCACTTGAGGATGATCTTATGCGTCTTTTCGGTTCAGAGAGACTTATGGGACTTTTCTCAGCAATGCCTGATGGTGAGCAGATAGAGCACAAGATGCTTTCAAATGCCATTGAGAGTGCACAGAAGAAGATAGAGGGCAACAACTTTGGTATCAGAAAGAACCTCCTTGAATTTGACCGTGTAAACAATGAGCAGAGAGAAGTTATCTACAAAGAGCGCCGCAAGGTTCTTGACGGTGAGAATATGAGAGATACTATCTATAAGATGATAACTGATGTTGTAGAAAAATGTGTTTCTTCGATTATAGGCGATGAGGGTTCTCCTGAGGAATGGGATATTGCAGAGTTAAATAATGTTATCCGTCCTATAATCCCTATAAAAAAGATAGTTCTTTCAGATGAAGAATTAAAACATGCTTCAAAAGATGAACTTATCCAGAGACTTAAAGAAGAAGCCGTAAAGGTTTATGAAGCTAAGGAAGCTGAGTTCCCTGAGGCAGACCAGATAAGAGAAGTAGAGAGAATTATCCTTCTTAAAGTTATCGATAGAAAATGGATGGATCATATCGACGATATGGATCAGCTCCGTCAGGGTATAGGACTTCAGGCATACGGTCAGCGAGATCCTGTAGTTGAGTACAAATTTGCCGGATTTGAAATGTTTGATTCGATGATAGATGCAATTACTGAAGAGACTGTAAAAGCACTTACACATATTCAGATAGAGCAGAAAGTTGAGCGTGAACAGGTAGCAAAAGTTACGGGAACAAACAAAGATGAGACTGTAGCAGCAAAGCCTAAAAAGCGCGAGGGAAGAAAAGTGCAGCCAAACGATCCGTGTCCATGTGGAAGCGGTAAGAAATATAAGATGTGCTGCGGAAGAAAATTCTAAAAAGTTTTAATAGAAAGAGGTGAGTTGATGGTAGAATTTGATAATATCAGGATAGCATTATCAAATTACGATGAACCACTGCTTGAAATGGGGAACTCACTTTGACTTAGCTAATAAGCGTGACAGAGTCGAAGAGTTAGAGCATACTATGGAAGAGCCGGGATTTTGGGATGATCCAAATAAATCGGCAGCAGTTGTTCAGGATTGTAAAAAGTTAAAGACGACTATCGAGAGATATGAGAAACTTTGCAATGACAAAGATGATACACTTACACTTATAGACATAGCCGAGGAGGAAAATGATGCAAGTCTTCTGCCTGAGGTGGAGGAGTCGTTTAATGCCTTTGAGGAAGAATATAATGCACTCAGGATAGAGACATTATTAAGTGGTGAATATGATAAATGCAATGCTATACTTACGCTTCATGCAGGAGCAGGCGGAACAGAGAGCTGCGACTGGGCGAGTATGCTATGCAGAATGTACCAGCGGTGGGCTGAGAAAAAAGGTTTCAATGTTGAGATGATAGATTTTCTTGACGGTGATGAGGCCGGCTACAAATCAGTTACATTGCAAATAGACGGTGAAAATGCGTATGGTTATCTGAAATCAGAACACGGTGTGCACCGTCTTGTTAGGATTTCTCCGTTCAATGCGGCAGGAAAAAGACAGACTTCTTTTGTATCATGTGATGTGATGCCTGATATAGAGGAGGATCTTGATGTCGAGATTGCAGATGATGATATCAGGATAGATACATATCGTTCAAGTGGTGCAGGTGGACAGCATATAAACAAGACCTCATCGGCAATACGAATCACGCATTTTCCAACCGGAATCGTGGTACAGTGTCAGAATGAGCGTTCCCAGCATATGAATAAAGATAAAGCCATGCAGATGCTTAAGGCAAAGCTCTATATGCTTAAACAACAGGAGCAGCTTGAAAAGGCGAGCGGTATCCGTGGCGAGGTCAAGGATAACGGCTGGGGCAGTCAGATTCGTTCATATGTAATGCAGCCTTACACTATGGTAAAAGACAACAGAACAGGTCAGGAAGTAAGTAATGTGGCAGGAGTGCTGGATGGAAATCTTGATCCGTTTATAAATGCATATCTTGCATGGATTACATCGACAGACAAACAGAACTAAGAGATGGAGGATGAGATGGTAAAAGTAGGAATATTAGGATATGGTACAGTAGGTTCAGGTGTTTTTGAGATATTAGATAAAAACAGCAATATAATATCAAAGAGAGCAGGTCAGGATATAGAAGTAAAATATGTACTTGACCTCAGGGATTTTCCGGGAGATCCGGCAGAAAAATATGTTGTGCATGATTTCTCAATCCTTGAAAATGACGATGAAGTAAAGATTGTTGTCGAAACAATGGGAGGACTTCATCCTGCATATGAATTTGTTAAGGCAAGTCTTCTTAAAGGAAAAAATGTCGTAACATCAAACAAAGCACTTGTTGCTTCATTTGGTACCGAACTTTTACAGATTGCAAGAGATAAAAATGTAAACTTTTTATTTGAGGCAAGTGTAGGTGGTGGTATTCCTATCATAAGACCACTTCAGACATCTTTAGCTCCTGATGAGATAGATGAGATTTCAGGTATCTTAAACGGTACAACAAACTTTATTCTTACTGAGATGACAGAAAACGGTTCTGACTTTGACTCAGTTCTTAAGGATGCACAGGCAAAAGGATATGCGGAAGCTGATCCGACGGCAGATGTTGAGGGATATGATGCGTGCCGTAAGATTGCTATTCTCACATCACTTGCATATGGAAAGCAGCTTGACTTTGAGGATATTTATACAGAGGGTATCACAAAGATAACTGACAGGGATATTAAATATGCTGCAAAGCTTAAGGCAAAAGTTAAGATATTTGGTTCAAGTAAATTAGCAGGGGATAAAGTAAGTGCGATGGTAGCACCAAAACTTATCACACATGACCATCCACTCTACAGTGTTGACGGAGTGTTTAATGCTATCCTTGTAAAAGGAAACATGGTCGGGGATGTAATGTTTTATGGTCAGGGAGCAGGTAAGCTTGCAACAGCAAGTGCGGTTGTTTCTGATATTATGGAGGCATCAGAAAATCTTGACAATAACATCAATGTCATCTGGTCAGATGAGAAACTTGAGCTTATGCCTATGGATGAAGTAGTTTCTAAATTCTTTGTAAGAGTATCAGGAAACAAAGCTGATAACGAAGCAAAGATAAAAGAATTATTCGGCGAGGTTGAGTTTGTTGATGCAGGTTATGATGATGAGACAGGTTTTGTAACAAAAGATATCACTGAAGCAGTATATGAAAATGCTGCAAAAGAGATTGGCAGTGTTATAAATAAGATTCGTTTTGATGCGTAAAACATACAAAATAGTTAGCACGGAAAAATTTAATCGTTTATATATTTACAACAGGCGGCTATTTTATAGCCGTCTGTTGTGTGTTTAGAGAAAAGGTGTTTCCTGCTATATATAGGTGTGGACAGGAACACTGTTTATGGGCAGAAAATGTGCATAGAAATGGAGATTATCATGGATAACAAATTAGATATTGCGGCAAAGATTGCCGAGGAACTTGAGATAAAAAAATGGCAGGTAGAAGCCGTTATCAAACTTATAGATGAGGGAAATACGATTCCTTTTATCGCAAGATATAGAAAGGAAGCACACGGTTCTCTTGATGATGAACAGCTTAGAAATCTTAATGAGAGACTGACTTATCTTAGAAATCTTGAAGAAAAGAAAGCACAGGTGATTGCAAGCATTGAAGAGCAGGGAAAACTCACAGAGGAGCTTAAAAAGCAGATAGAGCAGGCACAGACACAGGTTGTGGTTGATGACCTATACAGGCCGTACAGACCAAAGAGAAGAACAAGGGCAACAATAGCAAAAGAAAAAGGTCTTGAACCGCTCGCTGATATAATCTTTGAGCAGGCTGCATCAGAGTCTGTAGAAACACTTGCAATGGACTATGTTTCAGAGGAAAAAGAGATTGCAACGCCTGAGGATGCCATTTCTGGAGCAAAAGACATAATAGCCGAGATAATATCTGACAATGCGGATTATCGTATATATATAAGGAATATAACGATGCAGGAGGGCTTACTTATATCTAATGCTAAAGATGAAAAAGAAAAATCTGTTTATGAAATGTATTACGAATTTCAGGAAAAACTCGACAAGATAGCAGGTCACAGGATATTGGCGATAAACAGGGGAGAAAAAGAAAAGTTTCTCACCGTAAAAATCGAAGCACCTGAGGAGCGGATAATCACTTACCTTAAAAAGATGGTTATAACAAACGACAATGCAAACACAAACGAGATACTTGCGGACACTATAGAGGACAGTTACAAAAGACTTATAGCACCTGCGATAGAGCGTGAGATAAGAAATGAACTTACTGAAAAAGCTGAGGACGGAGCGATAAAAGTCTTTGGAAAAAATCTCGAACAGCTTCTTATGCAGCCGCCTATTAAGGGAAGAAATGTTCTTGGCTGGGACCCGGCTTTCAGAACAGGATGTAAGCTTGCGGTGGTTGACAGTACGGGAAAAGTTCTCGACACGACAGTAGTATTTCCTACAGAACCACAGAATAAGGTCGAGGAGACAAAGAAAACTGTTAAGAAACTTATTGATAAGTACGATATATCTCTTATATCAGTAGGAAACGGAACTGCATCAAGGGAGTCTGAGCTTATAATCGCGGAGATGTTAAAAGAGATAAATAAGCCGGTTCAGTATATCATCGTAAATGAGGCCGGGGCATCCGTTTATTCAGCAAGCAAACTTGCAACGGAAGAATTTCCGGAACTTAATGTCGGTGAGAGAAGTGCAGCTTCGATAGCGAGAAGACTTCAGGACCCGCTTGCAGAACTTGTAAAAATAGATCCAAAATCCATAGGTGTCGGTCAGTATCAGCATGATATGAACCAGAAAAAACTTGAGGAAACACTTACGGGAGTTGTTGAAGACTGCGTAAACAGGGTTGGTGTTGACATAAACACAGCGTCAGCTTCGCTTCTTGAGTATATATCAGGTATAAGCAAGGCTATAGCTAAAAACATAGTTATATACAGAGAGGAAAACGGTAAGTTTACAAACAGAAAGCAGCTTTTGAAAGTTGCCAAACTCGGACCAAAGGCATTTTTACAATGTGCGGGATTTTTGAGGATAGAGGGTGGAGACAATCCGCTTGATGCGACAAGCGTTCATCCGGAGTCATATGATGCCGCCGAGGCACTTCTTGAAAAACTTGGCATATCACAGGAAGAATTAAAAGAGATACAGACTGAGGCTGCAAAGAATATTGAGCATAAAAAAAATGCACAACACACAAAGCCTGAGAGAAAGAAAAAGAAGAAAGATTTTGTTGTAAAAAATAAAAATTCAGCATTTGGTGCGGCACTTATGAAAGCATTAGGTGACGGTGCAGGTATCGAATTTGAGGATGCTGGAAATAATTCTAAAAACAGCAGGGACAGTTTTGCAGGAAGTGGAAAAAATGCTAAAAACAGCATTGAGTACCGCATAAAAGACAAGGCAAAGATGGCAGAGGAACTCGGTATAGGTGAGATAACGCTTGCAGACATAGTAAAAGAACTTGAAAAGCCGGGCAGAGATCCGCGTGATGAGATGCCAAAGCCGATACTTCGCACCGATGTACTTGAAATGAAAGATTTAAAACCGGGGATGATACTTAAGGGAACGGTCAGAAATGTTATTGATTTTGGTGCATTTGTGGATATAGGAGTCCACCAGGACGGACTTGTTCATATATCGGAACTTTCAGACAGCAGATTTGTTAAACATCCGCTCGATGTAGTCAGTGTCGGAGATATAGTTGATGTCAAAGTTATGAGTGTTGATCTTGAAAAAAAGAGGATTCAGCTTACAATGAAGATGAAAGGCTAATTTATTTATGAAAAAATTATTTGTGGAAGTAAAAAATGGCGGCAAAATGACTTACAGCGTAAGTGATTTGAACAAACTTGACAGGATGTATGAGACAGAAGTTTTTGAGAGAAAAGAAAAAAGAGTAATGTCACCTTTCAAGAAAGAGATGCAGAAAAGTTTTCAGGCACAGGTCAGAGATTATGCTTTTGAAAAAATTCTTGACAGGCATCTTTACACATTTAAATATCTGCTTGTCATACCAAATCCATATGGACTTGCAAAACAGACGGCACTTATTTTATTCAATTCTTCAAAAGAATGTAAAGTTGTGTATAGAGTTATAGGTGACACTCCGGACTGCGATTTTACAGGCGAGACAGAGTACACGACAAGACACAGAGTTCCGATACTTGGCTTGTATGGCGGCAGAAATAATAAAATTGACTTAAGCCTTGTAGATAAAAACGGCGAGACAATAAAGCACAGAGTCATTCAGATATATGTTTCGCCTATTCAGGAAAATATAAGGAATATGGTTTCAGAAACTGACACGAAAATGTCACAATTTGGCTTTATAATACTTAATACTGCGATAGGCAGCCCGGTTGCAATAGACAGAAACGGAGATGTCAGATATTCTATTCAGATAAAAACAGGAAAGCTTGGTATGATACCGCTTGCAAACGGTCATTTTCTGCTTGTGGACAAGACTGCAAACAGGATTGACAAATACGGCAGGGTCACTCCGTGCAGATACCATGAGATGGATTATATGGGCAGAGTGTATAGGACATATCTTCTTGAATACAGGATAGGAAGAGCCATAACACAGCATGGAGATTCACTTTTCTTTGTTACTGCATCTGATGATGGACATTTATCTGACAGGATAGCAGAGCTTAATCTAAAAACAGGAGAACTTATAAAATATTGTGATATTCACAGTATTGTCGGTGACAAATACAGAGTGTATGACAACTGGATCGACACATCAAACATAGAATACAATGACGGCAGGATACTTATAACGGCAAAAAGACTTAACTCTATAATAAGCATTGACTGGAAAGAGTTAAAGCCTGACTGGATAATCGCACCGCCAAAAGTATGGCAGGACAGCGATGTGAGTAAGTATGTGCTTAAAGACAAGTCAGAGCATAGAGAAGGGGAAGCCGTTATACCTGTATGCTCATTTCCAGAATACACATCACTTATGGAGGACAATGGGGACAAAAAGAAAATCGTATTGTTTGATATAAGAAATGTTGTTAAATATGATGGAAAAGTCATTGTGCCCGGAGGAAAACGCTCCACCAAAAATTCTATGGTGAAGATAATAGATATAGACGAAAAGGATATGTCATACAGGGTAAGTGAACAGACGGAGGTGTTAAGTTCGCTTAGATTTTCAAGAGTTATCCATTCTGAAGATGAAAAATATCTTCTTGTTGCACAGGGATACCTGAGAGAGCAGACGGATGATGTGCACAGCATTATCCAGGAAATTGATGCAGACACTGGAGAAAAACTTCATGGTTCAAAAATCAGAAAAGTATTTTCAAGTGCATGGATATTTGCACCTGATATAAAAGAATTCTGCATATCAATGGAAAAGAATGATAATGTGATATTTGGAAAACTTAATCCACTAGAAAAATTCGCTGGTGAACTGCCGGTATTGTCAAAAGAAAAAACAGAGGGTTATTATTTTGGCCATGGAAGAATATGCGATGAATTATTTCTTTGCAATATGAGACCGGGAGCAGTTGACAGGATTTATTTTATCGGTGAGCACAATGCATATGTTAAAGATATGGAAAATGTTGCTTTTAAAGATAAAAAGGAAAGCTTTGCGATACCTTTAAAGGAGTTTGCAAAGGACGAATATCATGTGTATGTAGAATATAATGATGAGGTGCATAAACTAAAAAATGAGATACGCATAGTAAAATAATGGGCTGTAATTTACAACTGTATAGTTTATAGGAATTGCGGCAATAAATTATTTATGGAGGAAGAAATGGATAATTTATCAGATTTTTCTGCAAAAGAGACAGATGGAATTTGTTTTATGCAGGATATTTTGGGTGGGACCGGATATTCGGATACAGAAGCATTTGATAAAAAAGAGCTAAAGAAAAATGTTGATACCGAGAGAAATCTAACATGGCACAGCATGGATATAACAAAAGATGTGCGTGCAAAACAGTTAGGGCAGCAGCCAAAGACGATATGGCTTACGGGCTTGTCAGGTTCAGGCAAATCGACAATAGTAAATGAGCTTGAGAAAAGATTATTTATTTACGGTAAAAAGACAATGGTACTTGACGGGGACAATGTCAGGATGGGACTGAACAAAAATCTGGGATTCAGCGAAGCGGACAGAGTAGAAAATATCAGGCGTATAGCTGAGGTATCAAAACTGATGAATGATGCAGGGCTTATAGTACTCACATCATTTATTTCTCCATTTAGAAAAGATAGAAGAAATGCAAAAGAAATAGTAGGAAAAGACAGTTTTATAGAAATTTACATCAGTACTCCATTAGAGGAATGTGAGAAAAGGGATGTAAAGGGCTTATATAAAAAAGCAAGAGCAGGTGAGATAGCCGATTTTTCGGGAATATCAAGTCCTTACGAGGAGCCTGAAAATCCTGATATTGAAGTAGATACTACAGGAAAAAGTATAGAAGAAACTGTAGAGTATATTTTTTCGAGATTAAAGAAGTATTTATGATAAGAACTGTTTTCCGAATTTATAAAAAAAGGCAGTATATGGTTCTTAGACAGAAATCATATGCTGTTTTATTTTATATACCTTATGAGAAAACATAGCATGACAGTAAATGTTATGTGAGTGAACAGTATTAGTTGTTTGATATATTTTATGAATTATCACTAAATGTTATAAAAACACAAACAAATATTTGATTTTGTAATAAAAGTGAGAAAATTTGTAAATAGGCTTGCTTTATTCATAGTAATCCTATATGATATAGAAAAAAGATAGGAATTAAAGAATATGAAGGCAGAGATACAAAAAGAATTAAAACTGATGGCTTCAATCTTCAAAATAGGTGTGGTTGGTTTCGGTGGCGGAACTGCTTTAATCCCTGTTATTGAAAGAGAAGTTGTTGAAGACCAGAAAATAGTTGAAAAAAGTGAATATGACAAGGATGTAATCGTGGCAAGTATTACTCCGGGTGCTTTACCGGTCGAGATTGCTACAGGTCTTGGAAAGCGTGCATATGGAGCTAAGGGTATGGCACTTGCTGCATTCCTTATGGCTTTTCCGGGTGTGCTTATGACCGTACTTATGTTATCAGTTTTGTCAAAGGTTGACGAAAAACTTTTTGTGCAGATAGAGTGTCTTTCTATCGGTCTTACAGCATTTATAAGCTGCCTTCTTACACAATATGCTGTAAAGAGTATGCAGGAAGCAAAGAAAGAGTCTGTAAAAAGATTTGGCAGGGCATTTGTTATAATGATAGCTGTTTTTATATTATCATGCGGAAAATCTGTTTACAATATACTTGGCATAAAAGAAACACCTGTATTTGGACTTTCAACGGTTCAAGTTCTTGGAATTGCATTTTTTGGAATATTTTATACACATTGCAGATTTAACATAAAAAATACACTTGTTTCAGGAATTACCATTATATTATATATACTTTGTGTAGGAAAAGCAGGTATAATACAGAATATTTATCTTGAGACAGGGTTAAAGATATTTATGTTCATACTTGCAATACATGGACTATATGTTTGTACGAGATATGGTATGAGCAAAGGTAAAAGATCCGAAGAAGAGCTTGAAATGGCAGGACACAGGCTCACAGCGGCAGGATTTTCAAAAGAGATGATAACATGGTTATTATTTATAATAATACTTTCAATACCGGCATTTATCATAACAAAAGACACATGGATTTATCTGTTTAGAGGATTTGCATCATCAATAATATCTTTCGGTGGCGGTGATGCTTATTTATCAGTAGCAGACGGTATGTTTGTAAGTACCGGAATGATAAAGGAAAATGAATTTTACAGCCAGCTCGTTTCAATAGTAAATGTACTTCCGGGTTCTATCCTCTGTAAGACACTTGCTGGAATCGGTTACTTTATCGGTTTTGACATAGACGGCAGTGTACTTCAGGGATATGCGGTAGCACTTGCAGGATTTGCGTGCAGTGTTGCAGCATCAGGAATAGTATTTTGTATAATATATTACCTCTATGAAAAATTTGAGGGAATAGCAGTATTTAAGCTTATCGGAAGATGGATAAGACCGATAATAGCAGGACTTTTGCTAAATGTCATGGTATCAATGATATACCAGAATATAGAAACAGGAACAGCTATAGGAGGAAGTGTGGTTACGACACTTATCATTACATTTGTTATTTATTTTGTAAATCTGGTACTTATGCTCAAGGCAAAGGCAGGTAACGGAATACTTATACTTATATCGGCAGTACTTGGAATTGCACTTTGCAATGGGATTTTGATTTGATGTTTAAGTGACGACAAAAATAAGGATTATTATTATGCGCTCAGGGACGCTTTCGCTCGGAGAACAACGCAGCGGTACATAAAGGTGTAAAAAACGCACCTTAAGTACCGGCGTTGTTCAAACGCCCTTCGGTCATGATAATAATCCTTATTTTTGTCTGGGTGTTGTAAAGTTAAGTTTTTCGTGCGACAATGAAGTTTTTGTTGTAAAATTTGTTCATATATTAATAAAGTTTTTTTGCTGTAAAGTTAAGTTTTTCGTGCGACAATGAAGTTCTTGCTGT
>ERZ779892.2424-NODE-2424-length-14591-cov-2.224133_pt1 | contig 14591 bp, 10 predicted proteins | sample MGYA00511552_ERZ779892 | MGnify/ENA primary metagenome ERZ779892 (study PRJEB29588, sample SAMEA2154561) | human gut metagenome | biome: human gut; feature: human-associated habitat; material: faeces | place: Denmark | collected 2008/2010 ... | reverse complement strand
TACTTTCCTGTCATTCTGAAGCATAAACTGGATATTCGTCCGGATGTTACGGAAAGTTTCGCTCATCAGGTTATTCTGGTTCTCGAATACGGCGATAGAACCGTCTTTGGCGTTCTTCTCATTAGTCAATGGGATATCACCAACAATCGGAACACTCGTCAGTTTCTCCACATCCGCATGTCCTTCGACCCTGAACTTCGTCAGGTCAACCAGGAAGATAACGGCAACAGGGATCACAAATCCCAAGACCAATGCAACCAAATAAATAATACCGCGCTTGGGAAATACCGGAATATCATCAGCGATTGCTTCATCTATTATCTTCGCATTATTGGCAGTGGCAGCCAGCATGATGGCATTCTCTTCACGCTTCTGCAACAACATCAAGTACAATCCGGCCTTTATTTCCTGCTGACGGGCGATACTCACATACCGGCGTTCCTGCCCCGGAGCGTCACTGATACGACGCATATAGCGTTTGGCTTCGCGGTCCAGATCAGCTTTGGTTATAAACAGCCCTTGGAGCGTGCCTTCAATGGTAGCCTGCACATTCGCCTTCGTCGCACGGATACTGGTATCCAAATTGACGATAGCCGGATTGCTCTCAGTAGAAGTGCGGAGCAGACGCTTACGTTCAATGAGCATCTCATTATAACGGTCGATCTGCGTGGCAAGGGCCGCGTCCTTCAAGCCGACATTGCTCGGTAACACTTCATATTCACTATGACTTAAATACCTCTTCAAATCCTCCACCAGGCTGATCTGAGTACGGTTTTCCACCTGCTTCTTCTCATATTCGGCATTACCGGATAAAGCGATTTGCGCGTCACTGCTCAAATCCGTTATTCCCGCATCACGCTTGAAAGTTTCCAGGTCAGCTTCCGTGCTCCCCAGTTCCTTTGAGATAATGCCAATGCGTTCATCGATAAACTCCGCCGTTTTCTGCGCAATCTCATTCTTGTCATTATTCGTGTTGCGATTATACATCTCCAGCAACTGATTGATAAAATCCTGTCCGCGACGCAAGCTGGAATTCTTCAAGGAAACCGTTACCACAGAAGTCGTTTGCGAGGTAGGTACGATAACTAAATTTCCACAATATCCTCTTGCCACATTCATGGGACAGCTAATGGTAGCTGTGATATGCCGTGCGCCCTGAACTGAAGAAGCCCCCTCCACAGGGATAGAATCAGTAGCCTGAAAGAAAGAAATCGTTCCCCGGTCAGTAGGAAGAATGGCAGGCAACTTTTCGAAATGTTTCTGAATTTCCCTATCATCCATTTTCACGTTCACATCCAAACTGCCCTGTGGCTGTACCACCATTTCAACAACAATGTCTTTTTTCAGCTTTTCCGCTTCTTGCGGAGTCATGTTTACCTGCACCGGAGAAGTCTTGTACAACTCTTTCGAAGGGATGAGATCTTCATCCTTATAAGTCACATAGAGATTCAGATAATTGACAACTTCTTTTACAAGCGTCTTGGAACGCAGCACCTCTATTTCGTTATCTATACTTTGCGAAGAAGTGATTAATCCGCTAAGGCCCAGTTCATCCAAACCGCCCACATTATTTGAGGCTCCTCCTTTCTTATCATCCTTTATCAGAACCGTAGCCGAAATGTTATATACAGGAGTAGCAATATACAAATAAACATAGGCGGCAATCAAACAAGCCACCACCGTTCCTACGAACCAAGGCCAGTGGATCAGGCATTTGAAAAGCAGTTCCTTAATATCTATTTCCATATCCTCCGCTTCGCGCAATTTCTCGTTTGGTAGTTCCTCTTTCATTGTTCCGGTATTATCTTAAAATGTTATACAATAGACTGGCAATGGAAATCAGGATAGAAGTGGCGGAGAACCACAGGCTGGTACTGCTTCCGATGTCCGAATTACGGGCCTTGGCCTTGTTGGGAGTGACATAAATAATATCATTCTGTTGTAACCAGTAGTAAGGTGAAAGAATCGTCTCTGCCTTGTTCAAATCCAAGGTTACAATCTCCTGTCTGCCGTTGGCGTCCTCCCTTATTAATTTAATGTCATCACGCAGTCCATATACGGTCATATCTCCTGCCATGGCCAATGCTTCCAATAAGTTTACTTTTTCATTCGAGATAGTAAAAGTGCCGGGACGGGCAACTTCGCCGATCACTGAAATCTTATAATTCACCATGCGGACAGTCACAATAGGAATTTCCTTTATATAAGGCTTCAACTTTTCTACAATCATTTGTTCCGTTGCCTTCTTTGTCAACCCTCCCACATGGAGTTCACCCAATACCGGGAAGTTTATCTTTCCTTCATTATCCACCAGATATTGCTGCAGAACCGGCTGAGCGGTTGTATAGTTCGAAGCAACATTACCCTGTGTAGCAACTGTCAGATTGAAAGGAGCTGCCAATTCAGGACTGGTACATGACACCACAATGGTCAACAAGTCTTTAGGCATTATCTTCGCATCATACAGCTGTTCGTTCTGAACTCCATGCGATACGGCCTCTGCATCCTGCAGATAGGGGACTTTTTTATAAGACTGACAGCCAGTCATCACAAAAGCCAGCAATACAATTAAAAAGAATTTATTCATCTTATTTTTACTGTTATTTATTAGAATTTCTTACCGAAAACAATACAGATAAAGGTCTTTATTAATATTTTAAAATCAAACCACCAGGAGCGATGTTGCAGATAAAACAAGTCATAACGTAAGCGACGTAACATCTTTTCTATCGTATCTGTATAACCGTTATAAAGCGTTGCATACGAAGTTACCCCGGGACGAATCTGATATAAAAAGCGGTAACGCGGATCATGTTCCATTATTTGGTCAATATAAAATTTACGTTCCGGACGGGGGCCAACTAGCGACATATCCCCTTTCAGCACGTTCCAGAACTGCGGTAACTCGTCCAAGCGGTATTTCCGCATCACCCGTCCGAAGGGAGTGATACGGGAATCGTCCTCGGAAGAGAGCAACGGGCCTTCCTCCTCGGCGTTCGTGTACATCGTACGGAACTTATAGATCATGAAAGGCTCGCCCATGTATCCGATCCGTTCCTGACTGAAAAACACCGGGCCGGGGGAATCCCGCTTCACCCGCCAAGCGATATACAGGAACAAGGGAGATAAGAGCACCAAGAAAATCAGAGATAACATCTTATCCATAAAGAGCTTTACATTCTGCTCGATGGGCAAGAAGTTGTTATCCGTCACGTCCACCAGCGGAACGCCCTTTATCGCCTTGATCTTTACTTGCGATAAAGAACTGGATTTATCCGCCAATATCTTGATCGGCCGTTTATAGCAATATAACGAATACAGGATATCCATCAAACGGTTATTATCCACCGTCTCCAAGGCGACAACCAGCTCATCCACCTTTTTCTCCTCTACGATCACCGGCAAAGATTCTAGCCTACCGATCACACGATCTCCGGCGACCCCGCCCTTTTTCTCCGTACCATCGGAGACAAAACCGACGATATTATAACCCAAACCATACAGGTCATCGGCAATACACGCCGCCTTCTTCCCCGCCCCAATCATCAATACATTCAACGCCCATTCCCTGCACTTTATCTTCCGTAACCCGGCCTGCGTAATCAATAACCGGGGAATATACGTCAAGACAAACTGCAATCCCCATAAAGAGAAAAACATATCATAATACACATGATAAGAACGGGGCAAGTCATTCAGCACTAAGGCAAAAAACAAGATCACGACACCGATCGACACGCTCCCAAGGGTAGAGAACAACTCAGTAAGCCTCGACTTACCGAACGGTTTATTATAATAACCGGAAAACCAATATAATACGAACCAGAAAAACGGGATCAATAGCTGCCCCTTCAATGAGGGGATATGCAGCAAAAAGGCCCCGACGGTATCAAACCCTTCATACACCGCCACCTCCTCATAGCGTATCAGGTTAAATAATAACCAGACTACCGACGACGCTATAAAATCCGAGACAATATATTTTCCGGCTTGTACGCTTTTCTTCATCCTTATCTAATTACCTGCACAAGCCCACCGGCTCCTAACTTGATAATGCCGGACGGAGCGGCCTTGCTCATATCGTCCTGACGATAACTCACGATATAATCCACACCCTCCTTGATCACCTCCGATACCTCGCTGAAATTAGCGGGAGAAGGCTCGCCGCTTACGTTGGCGGAAGTAGAGACCAAAGGTTTACGGAAGCGCTCGCACAATTTCTTGGAGAACTCCTCGTTCGTGATACGGATACCCACGCTACCATCGGCTCCCAATAGATTTGTCGCCAAGTTCTTGGCACTTGAGTAAATGATGGTCAACGGCTTATCAGACACGCTAATCAAATCCCAAGCGATATCGGGAACATCCGACACGTACCTATCCAATTTAGCCTCGCTGTCCATCAAGACCAACATAGCCTTATTGTCTGTCCTTCGCTTTAGCTCGTACACTCTTTGTACGGCTTTTTCATTGGTAGCGTCGCAACCAATTCCCCAGATAGTGTCTGTAGGATAAAGTATTATGCCGCCTGCGGCCATTACTTCGCAAGCTTTTTTAATATCTTCCGTCATTGTATTTTATAATATTTAGGCAAATGTACGAATCATTCTCCTACTTCAAAAAAATAATAACAAAAAAACTATTTTCTTTAAGCCATACCGGATATACCATATTTAATTTCTAACTTTACGGGTTGAAATATATTGCGGAAATCTCGCCTTTGTCATACGGTAGATTAAGGATGACAAGGTATCCGTAGTATCAGGCAAGCAAAAAAGAAAAAAACAATATATAATGATTAACAAATGGAACTTTCAAACCCCATCAGAAGAAGAGTTACATAAGAGAGACCAATTGGTGGCTGAATTAGGATTCAGCCCGGTGATCTGTCTCTTGCTCGTTCAACGAGGTATCACTTCGATCGAAGAGGCGAAGAAATTCTTTAAACCCAGCTTGAACGATTTGCACGACCCGTTCCTTATGCCGGATATGGATAAGGCGGTGAGGCGCTTGAACAAAGCCTTGGGGAATAAAGAAAAGATTTTGATCTACGGCGATTACGACGTGGATGGAACGACAGCGGTATCGCTCGTCTTCAAGTATTTAAGACCTTACTCGTCTACCTTGGATTTCTATATCCCGGACCGGTACGACGAGGGGTACGGTATCTCTTACAAGGGTATCGATTATGCCGCCGAGAACGGCGTGTCGCTGGTTATCTCGCTGGATTGCGGTATCAAAGCGATCGAGAAGATCGAGTACGCCAAGGAGAAAGGCATCGACTTTATTATTTGCGACCACCATATGCCGGACGCCACTTTGCCGGACGCTGTCGCCGTATTGGATGCCAAGCGCTCGGATTCTATCTATCCGTATGAGCATTTATCGGGTTGCGGAGTGGGATTCAAGTTCATGCAGGCGTTCGCCAAGAGTAATAATTTCCCGTTCTCGGATCTGGAGAAGTTGTTGGAACTGACGGCGGTCAGTATCGCCTCGGATATCGTCCCGATTACGGGAGAGAACCGCATCCTCGCCTATTACGGGCTGAAGCAATTGAACAGCAACCCCAGCCTCGGGCTGAAAGGGATCATCGATATCTGCGGATTGACCGGAAAGGAGATCACGATCAGTGATATCGTATTCAAGATCGGTCCCCGTATCAACGCTTCCGGCCGTATGATGAACGGGAAGGAGGCGGTGGAACTGCTACTGTCCAAGGATAGCGCCAGTGCCCGGGAGAAGAGCGAGAGCATCAACCAATATAATGAGGAACGCCGGGAATTGGACAAAAAGATCACCGACGAGGCTAACGCTGTCATCGACGAAGTAGAGAACATGGATGACCGGAAGGCGATCGTGGTGTATAACCCGGGATGGCACAAAGGCGTGATCGGTATCGTAGCGTCCCGTTTGACCGAGAAGTATTACCGTCCGGCGGTCGTTCTTACCAAATCGTCCGAGTTGATCACCGGATCGGCACGTTCCGTAACAGGCTTCGATATTTACAAGGCGATAGAGAGTTGCCGGGATTTATTGGAGAATTTCGGGGGACATACCTACGCCGCCGGGCTTTCCCTTCGGGAGGAGAACCTAGAGGCATTCACCGAGCGTTTCTTGAAGATCGCATCCGAGGAGATCATACCGGAGCAGATGATCCCGCAGATCGATATCGACGCTATCTTGGATTTGAAAGAGATCAACCAGAAGTTCGTGAACGACCTAAAGAAGATGAGTCCGTTCGGGCCGGACAACCAAAAGCCCGTATTCTGTTCGCTTGGCGTAAAGGACTACGGCACCAGTAAGCTCGTGGGTAAGGAACTGGAGCATCTCAAGCTGGAATTGATCGACGGAAACTCAAGCACCCCCATGCACGCCATCGCTTTCGGCATGCACAGGTACAACGACCATATCAAGGGTATGAAGCCTTTCAACATCTGTTACACGGTGGAGGAGAACACCTACAACGGCAACACCTCTATCCAGCTGATGATCAAAGACATCAAACCCGACGATATATGAGGAGGACAGGTGGACGTCTACCATAAGATATTAGAGAAGTATTGGGGATACCCTGCTTTTCGCCCCTTGCAGGAGGATATTATCCATTCCGTCTGTGCCGGAAAAGATACGCTTGGGCTGATGCCTACGGGTGGTGGTAAATCCATCACCTTTCAGGTGCCGGCATTGGCGATGGAGGGGATTTGCATCGTCGTCACTCCCTTGATCGCCTTGATGAAAGACCAAGTGGAGAACTTACGCCGGGTCGGCATCAAGGCTACGGCCGTTTATTCGGGCATGAGCCGGCAAGAGATCATCACGCAACTGGAGAATTGCATCTTCGGAGGGTATAAGTTTTTGTATGTCTCCCCGGAGCGGCTTAGTACGGATATTTTCCGGATCAAGATGGAGGCCATGCAAGTTTGTCTGCTAGTGATCGACGAGAGTCACTGTATCTCGCAATGGGGATATGATTTCCGTCCTTCTTACCTCAATATCGCTGAGATCCGGGACTTATTGCCGGGTATTCCGGTATTGGCCTTGACCGCCACGGCTACCCCGGAAGTGGTGAATGACATACAAGAGCGTCTGCGGTTCAAGGAGAAGAACGTATTTCAAAAGAGCTTCGCCCGCAAAAATCTGGCTTATATCGTCCGGAAGACGGAAGATAAGTTAAATACACTCGTTTATATATTAGGAAAAGTTCCGGGTACGGCCATCGTATATGTCCGCAATCGGAAACGCACCAAGGAGATCGCCGTCATGCTGCAACAGGCGGGTATCTCCGCCGATTTCTTCCATGCAGGGTTAAACCGTGACGAGAAAGAACTGCGTCAGGCCCGTTGGAAAAACAACGAGTGCCGGGTAATCGTATCGACCAACGCTTTTGGTATGGGTATCGATAAGCCGGACGTGCGATTGGTCGTGCATATGGATATGCCGGGATCGTTGGAGGAATATTATCAAGAGGCCGGACGCGGGGGGCGTGATGAGAAGAAAGCCTTCGCCGTGGCTCTTTGTTCCTCCACGGATAGCGCCAAGCTAAAGAAACGGCTGGCGGATGAGTTTCCGGACAAGGAGTTTATCTACCGGGTCTATGAGGCGTTGGGTAATTATTACCAGATCGCCGTAGGGTACGGGTTAGATACGGTACACGATTTCTCGTTAACGGATTTTTGTTCCGCTTATAAGTTCTCTTTATTGCAAGCGCATCATGCCTTGAAGATCCTTGGGCTATCGGGCTATATCGAATATACGGAGGAGGTAGACAACGCTTCCCGCCTGATGTTCACAGCTACCCGTGACGAGCTTTACAGGTATTTAAGTGAGAACAAGCGAACGGATGAGGTGATTCAGACAATCTTGCGTTCTTACACCGGGTTATTCGCAGATTATGTTTATATAGATGAGAGCGTAATCGCCACCCGTGCGAGAGTGACACCTCACGAGGTGTATGAGACCTTGGTAGGTTTATCCAGATACCGGATCGTAAACTACATCCCGCATAAGAAAACCCCGTTGATTATCTATACCCAGACCCGGGAGGAACAGCGGTACCTTTCCATACCCCGCTCGGCGTATGAGGAACGCAAGGAGCGTTTCGGGAAACGGATCGAGAAGGTGCTGGAATATATCAACGAGGAGCGGGTATGCCGTAGCCGCATGCTCCTATCCTATTTCGGCGAGGAAGATTCCGCCCCTTGTGGCTGTTGCGACGTATGCCTATCGAAGCATGAATCACAGCTTATGAATTGGGAATTCAACGCTATCCGGGAAAGTCTCATAAAGATATTGGCCGGGGAATCCCCTATCCCCGTGAAAGAACTTATTGAGAAATTACCTTTCCCTCAAGAGAAAAGCCTCACGGCCATCCGCTTTCTGGCGGATCAAGATCCCCGATTCACATTAAGCGACGGCTATCTATCGCACGAGGATTCAGCAAAATAGCACGATGCCCATCGTAAGCTCCTTAGAATGCCCATTGTTAGCTTGCTAGAATGCCCATCATAAGGAGCTTACAATGGGCATTCTAATAAACCATGTATCACCGCTTATAATTACTCCGATTAGATACTTGTTTTTCCGTCGGGAAATCAGCGGGAACCTTTTGGGTTACCTTGCCGGTAGCGGCCCATTCCGCACCTCTTAACAAGGTAATCTGGAAGCCGGCGCATTGCATAGCCGGACAATTCTCTACCGTTTCCCCCGCGTGCCCTAACATCGTATGAAATATACGGGCATTCCCATAATCAACCGTAAAGATCAACGGCTCCTCACGGCCGGAGCCTCCGGTCTCCTTATCCGAATACAAGCAATCCTTTATATTTCCCGGGCCACGCATACGATCATATAACTCATCCTGCGCATGTTTCCATTTATTCGGCAGCCCCTTCATGATCGGATGCTCATGGTTCCGGGCATTCAGCACATACTCATGCTGCTTGCCATGAGAGCCACCCACGCCCGCCGAGCTATCCTTTATCAACTTACCATCGCTCCAATATACATAGGGTCCCGCTTTCTCATCCCGGTTCTCCCAACCGCCCAAGGCACAAATCTTATTGTATTCCGGCCAGTTCACGAAGGCGTTATCAGCGGCATGATAGACCACGACACCTCCACCTCCTCGCACATATTCCAAGAAACGACGGTTTGTCTCCTCCGGCCAAGCATCCCCATTATAATCCAGCACCACCAGCTCGTAAGGACTGAAATCCAAGACAAAGCCGGACATATCCTTCCCTGCCTCCGGAGAGACCGCGAAATCCACGGAGAAGCGTCCCGAGTTCTCCAATATCTGTTTAAGCACCACATGGCTCACCTGCCAATTATGGTTATTCTGCCCCGTTATTAATAACGTCTTGATCGGCTTACGGGCCGACATGCCGCATACAACCAGTAAAGCGGCCAAAAGGAAAACGACCTTCCTACAAAATACATGTCTCATGGTATGAATCAGATTTAAGTAAACAATTGATTATCCGTCTTTATTTATCATAACAAAGGGAAGCGGCACCGAATAGCCCCGGATTCTCCAGCTTAGAGAAACGTATCTTCAAGTTCTTGATAGAGTTCGGATAAGCGAAATCCTTCAAGTCCTCATACATGCTCTCCTCAAACAACTCATGGGCGGCGGTCACCGAGCCTCCGAAGACGATCATCTCCGGATCTACCGTCAATACCACGATCTTGATAGCGGCGGCCGGTAAGCCTCCAGCGCCTGCTCGTCCTTCCGCATCGCACGGGTGTACATCTCCTTCCCATCCACGCCCCATACGTTCATGAAACAGGAACCGCTACAGAAATATTCCAAGATATGTCCTTGGTAGGGAATCATGCCAAATTCTCCCGAGCCACAATTAGCGTCGGCCAACAGCTTGCCATTCTGGATAATTCCACCCCCCAAGCCCGTACCCAAGGTGAGGCCCACGAAGTTATCAACCGTCTTTCCTTCGCCAAAGATACGCTCACCCAGAGCGAAGCAATTCGCGTCGTTATCCACATAAACCGGCACGGAGAAGCAAGCCTCCAATATCTCCTTCAAATGTACCTCCTCCCAATGCGGGATATTCACCACGTTATATACGATCCCCTTCTCACGATCCACCACGCTCGGCACACCGATACCGATAGCTACCACACTCTCGTCCCACACGGAACGGATCACCTCTATCAAAGCCTCCAATGTCTCCTCGCAATCCGCGGCGTCCTTGGGAGTCGGGGCGCTCCCCTGAGCCACTAATCGATCCCCTACGATACGGCCGGCACGCATATTCGTCCCCCCTAAATCCACTCCGATATAAGCGTTTTTCTTCTCTACACTCATTCTTTCCACGATATTAAATTAGATTATACTCCCACAAAGCTAACAAAAAAGGCAATGTTACGAATAACATCACCTTTTAAACTGATAAATTTAATACATCTATGCTTTTTATTTTCCCCGGCGTCAACTCCATCCAGCACGTATACCGACATCGCCTCACGCCTACGCTCGCATAGGCCAACGTCGATATACGTGTGAGGCAATGCCGATATACGTGTAAGACGGCACCATTATAACTACCGCATCAAGCGAAGAACAAGATCAATAATTGCGCCGTAAGTACCCTCAAGAACATGGTCAAGGGGTATACCGTAGCGTAACCTACGGAAGGAGCGTCGTTTCCAGCCGTAGCGTTCGAGTAAGCCAAAGCGGGCGGATCCGTCGTACTACCGGCGATCAAGCCCATTAAGGTGAAATAATTGATCTTATAGAAATAACGGCCTACACAACCGATGATCAGCAAAGGAATCGTTGTGATAATGAAACCGTAACCGATCCAAGCGAATCCACCATTGTTCACGATCGTATCCACAAAACCATCGCCGGCACTGATACCCACACAAGCGAGGAAGAGGGTGATACCGATCTCACGCAACATCAAGTTAGCGCTCTGGGTCGTATAGGTAACCAGCTTATAACGGTAACCAAAACGGCTAATCAAGATCGCCACGATCAACGGACCTCCCGCCAAACCTAACTTAACCGGTTGCGGAATGCCCGGGAACGTGATAGGAATACTCCCCAAGACAATACCGAGGGCAATGCCGATAAAGATCGTGATCAAGTTCGGCTCGTTCAAGCGTTTCAAGGAGTTACCCAATACCTTTTCTACATTCGAGACAGCCGTCTCGGTACCCACCACATTCACACGGTCGCCCACCTGCAACGTCAGAGCCGGCGTAGCTACCAAGTCCACGCCCGCACGGTTGATACGGGTGATATTGATACCATATAATTTACGCAGTTTCAACTGTCCCAGCTTCTTGCCGTTCAACTCCGGTTTCGTGATCAAGATACGGCGGTTGATAAACTGGCTCTCCATACGAATCCATTGCTTGCGCTCCATATCGATCTCCTCGCCAATGAATGTCTTTACGGACTCGGCATCTTGATCGGTCGTGATCACGAAAATCTTATCATCCTCATTCAAGATCGTACCGGCGGAAGCGATCTCGATCTGCTTGTTATCATTACGCCATACACGGGAAATCACGAAATCCAGATGATCCATCAAACCGGATAACTCCCCTACCGTCTTACCGAAAACCGCCGGGTTCTTTACGACCAGCGAGATCGGTTTCGCCTCATTCGTATGCGAGGCATCCTCCTTATTCAAATCGTCATTCTCCTTATCGAAATTCACACGGAATACGTAACGTACGAAAATGATCGAAAGAATAATACCGATCACGCCCAGCGGATAAGCCACGGCGTAACCCAAGGCGATCGTATTATCTGAAACCCCGTACATATCGGAATAAGCCTGCTGAGCCGCACCTAATCCGGGGGTATTCGTCACCGCCCCCGATAAAATACCCACCATCGTAGGCATCGGAATACCTGTCACGAAATGCAATACCAAAGCCGTAGCCACGCCAAGGAAGACAATTCCACAGGCTAGCATATTCAACGTGATTCCCCCCTGCCTAAAAGACGAGAAGAAACCCGGCCCGACTTGCATACCTACCGAATAAACAAATAAGATCAATCCAAATTCCTTAAAGAAATGAATCACATTGTGGTTAACCGTAAACCCAAAATGCCCTAAAATAATACCTACAAACAACACCAAGGTAATCCCAAGCGAAATCCCAAACACCTTTATCTTTCCCAACTGAATGCCGGCGGCAATCACGAAAGATAGTAAAAGGATAGAATGCCCGATACCTTCTCCCCATAATAAGTCGTTTATCCAATCCATGCTAAAATCTTTAAAAATCTTATTACCTATTAATAAAGACGCGAAGTTAGGCATTTACTTTGTGTTTTACAACATAACACCTATATTTACCTTTTAAATTAAAATCTCATGAAAAAGATATATTACATTTTATCAGCATTGTTCCTTTGCGTGGTAGCCACCTCGGCGCAAGAAGCTGGAAAAACGGTAGTTATTAAAACCAATGTAGGTACTATGAAGGCCATCCTGTACGATGATGTGCCTAATCACACCCGTACTTTCATCGAACGGGCAAAACGGGGGGATTTCAACGGGACCTTATTCACCCGTGTCCTGCCGGAGTTTATGATCCAAGGAGGAGCCCCGGATTCCAAGAACGCTCCCGCCGGTGCTAAATGCGGCTTTGGAGATCCTTCCGCCGAGATACCGCCCGAGATCAACGAGAAAGGAGCCTTGGCCGCTCCCCGCCAACCGGACGATATCAACCCGCAAAAGAAATCGGATATGTCGCAATTCTTTATCGTGCAGGGGAAGGTCTATAGGGAAACCGAACTGGATACGTTAGAGCGTACCGCCAACTATCCGGCCCGGCAAAAGGCCCTGAAGGAGTTTTATGCGCCGGTACGTGCGGAGCTGAATATGATAAAGATGAGTAACAAACGGGAGTACCAGAAGCGATTGAGAGCGATCAACGCCCAGATAGACTCCGTTATTCAAGCAACTCCCGGGCATTTGCTATTTACGGACGAGCAACGGAAGGCTTATACCACCGTAGGCGGTTGCCATCATCTGGACGGCACCTATACGATCTTCGGGGAGCTGACGGAGGGATTCGACGTTTTGGATCAGATCGCCACCCAGCCGAAAGACCAGAATGACCGTCCGAAGAAAGACATCCGCATCCAAAGTATAACGATCGAATAATTCACCACTCCTATGTTAAAGAGAGATTTCATCATGGTACAGATCGAGGAACTGGGCAAAGTGATCGCCCAGATCATCTTCAATCGTAATTCCAACGATGGGGCACGCAAGAACCCCGAGTTAATCCAATCCGTCTACACATTCTTAAAACTGGATAACGATTTCTTGCTGAACACGCCTATCGACGGTATCCGCACTTATCTGGACGGTGATGATTCGTGCGGCCTCCAACGCATGGAGCTGGCGAGCAAGACCTTGCTGGAAGAAAGTTTCCTTTTGCCGGAGGCGCAAGGTAAAAAACTCCGGGCAAGAGCGAAAGAGCTATTGGAATATATCCAACGCAACGACACTACGTTCTCGTTGGAACGAGTGGCGTTGCTGGAAGAGATAAATAACTATTGAATAGATTGCGGATCGGTGGTAGGGCCTTCCACGACTAGAAGGCCATTCTCATTGATTCGCATTTTATCGATGAATACGACCCGCTCATCCCCTGTCTTCTGGGTACGCCCGTGGTAAACGCAATACATTTGTTTTCCGTCCTTCGACCAAGTAACGCTATTATGTCCGGTACCCGTGACGATACCACCTTTTTCCACGTTCTTCTCCAGCACCGGATTATTAGATGCCTTCTCAAACGGTCCTAACGGATGTTCGGACACGGCATATCCCACCGCATAATTCGCCCCGCCGAAATAATTAGCGGAATACATCATATAATACAAGCCGTTGTGACGTAGCATGAAAGAGCCTTCCGTCCAACGACGTCCGACCTCCCCTTTGGTAACCGAGCGACTTTCCCACTCACTTTGCGCATCATCCAATTTTACGGGTGGACGCAGCAGAAGTACGGGTTCCCCAATCACGTGCGTAAGATCCGGAGCGACCTCCACCCCGTAAATCCAGCTTTCCTCAACGGAGTCGAACATGCCTTTCTTCTTTGCCTCATCGGCGATCTCGCTTTCTACCGGATGCTTATAGCAACAACGGGAATAATAGAGATAGGTACGGCCTTCCTCATCCTCGATCAAGTTTCCGTCGATTACAGGATATCCCGGATCGAACAAAGGAGCATCTGCCAATTCCTTAAATGGTCCGGTCGGCTTATCCGACACAGCTACGCCGATACGGAAATTTTCTTCCTCGTTGGTCGGATTGTTCCGCCAATCCGCGCTGAAGAACATATAGAACTTCCCGTCACGCTCGTACACTTCCGGTGCCCAGAAATTAGCGATTGCCCAAGAATCGGGCGTATTACCCCGATAAACCTGCCCTTCCGACTTCCAATGGATCAAATCATCGGAAGAATAGGCGCAAAAACCGTCTACAGCCCCGGCACCGGTACCATACATATAATAACGTCCGTCCGAGGCCAACAATACGTATGGATCGCCAAACTGGACCGACAAAGGATTACTGTACGTTAATTCCGGCTCTTCCGCA
>ERZ779892.2412-NODE-2412-length-14643-cov-7.213463_pt1 | contig 14643 bp, 10 predicted proteins | sample MGYA00511552_ERZ779892 | MGnify/ENA primary metagenome ERZ779892 (study PRJEB29588, sample SAMEA2154561) | human gut metagenome | biome: human gut; feature: human-associated habitat; material: faeces | place: Denmark | collected 2008/2010 ... | reverse complement strand
ACGAAAGCACCCGCAGCCCGGCCCCGATGCTGCCCCATGGGAACGCCAGCCACCCGGCCTCGACCGGTGCGAACCATGCCCCCAGTGCACAGGCCGCGGCAAGCCCCGCCAGCCCGCCATAAAATACACGGAAACGCTTCATCGCTTCCACATCCTTTCTGATAGAGTAAAATTATAATAAAACAATAATTTTGCTATCATCAGCGTACCACATGAATTATCGTTTGTCAATAATTCCACTGCAAAATCTTTTGCAATGCTTTGCTGCACCCGAAAAGACAGAAAAGAAAGCATAAAACCAGCGGCAGCGGGCGATACTTCAACAAGTGGCTGATACCATGCACTTGGTGCAGCATATTAGGAAAGGAGAAACCACGCCCATGAGCATCCGCCGCCTTGCTGTCCTCTGCACCGCCATGCTCTGTGCAGGGATGCTGGTGCTCTGCCGTGTGTTCTGGATCGCGGCGGACCAAAGCTATGCCGCCAGCGCGGCGGCACAGACCGTAAGCGAAACCGTGCTCCCCATCCGGCGCGGCAATTTTTATGATAGGATAGGCCGCCCCCTAACCGGCGTTACTCCGCGGTGGTACGCGCTCTGCATACCGGGGGATTCCAGCTATGCCACACTGTTTCCCTTTGTGCCGTTTGCTCAGCAGGCCCAGCTGTATGCCCGCCGCAACAGCATCACCCCGTTTTTGATTGAAGTGGAAGATGATCTGTCCGCAAACGGCGTGTTCATGGTGGCGGATGCCCGGCGCTATCTGCCAACCCCCATCGCCCGTCACCTGATCGGCTACCTGGATGGGGACGGCCACGGTATGACCGGGCTGGAAAAGGCCTATGATGATCTTTTGGCCGCGGCGGGGGACGCCCAGGCTGTGCTTTGCACCACCACTGCCCGCGGGGATCTGTTGGCGGGCACCACGCCGCAGGTGCAAACCACCGCCCGCGGTACCAACACAGCCATTACCCTCACGCTGGATGCTAACATCCAGCGTGCCTGCGAAGCGATTGCCGCCCAAAATATGAGCAAAGGCTGCATCATCGTCATGCAGGTGGGCAGCGGGCAAATTTTGGCCAGCACCAGTATGCCGGAATTTGACCCCGATGATATCGCCGCCAGCATCCGCGCTGATGATACCTCCCTCATTAACCGCAGTCTGTCCGCTTTCAGCGCGGGTTCGGTGTTCAAGGTGGTGCTGGCTGCGGCAGCCTATGCCCAGGGGCTGGACTGGTTCACCTATGACTGCACCGGCAGTATCCAGACGGCGGGGGAAACCTTCCGCTGTGCGCTGGGGCGGGCGCACGGCACCGTCAACCTGCGCGGCGCGCTGGAACAAAGCTGTAACTGTTACTTTATTGCGCTGGGCCAGCTGCTGGGCGGGCAGGCAATTCTGAATGCCGCGCAGAGCTTTGGCCTTGGCACCCCGGCTCTGCTGGCGCCGGGGCTGAAGAGCGCGGCGGGGGAGCTGCCCAGCGCGGCAGACCTGCAAAATGCAGGCAGTTTGGCAAGCCTTTCCTTCGGGCAGGGCGGGCTGACCGTTACCCCATTGCAGGTAACGGCCATGTTCAATGCCATAGCCTCCGGCGGGGTATATCACAGCCCCTGTATTGTCAGCAGCATCACCGGCGGGACGCAAGTTCCGCAGCAGCCGCAGCCCGCAGCGGCCTGCAGCCCGGCGGTTGCACGGGTGCTGCAAAGTATGCTGACAACCGTTGTCCGCAGCGGCATTGGCGGCGATGCCCAGCCCCATACCGGTACCGCCGCCGGTAAAACCGGCACGGCTCAGACCGGCCAGTTTGATGCAGACGGCAGGGAGCTGCTGCATTACTGGTTTGCCGGTTTTTACCCGGCGGATGCTCCGCGCTATACCATCACCGTTTTGCAGGATTCCCAGCAAAAGCCCCAAACCAGCAGCGCCGCCCTGTTTGCCCAGGTAGCGGATGCCCTTGCCGTTCTGGATGCAGCTATAACAGAAAAACCGGCAGAAAACAGTTGACAAGCACCGAACGCTGGCATATAATCATAGGGTAAAAGGAAAAATAGCGTTGAAAGGGTCAATGCCCCATTATCCGCAGCCATTCAGAGAGGGTGCCGCTAAGCTGCAAGGTACCCGGTGCGGGCAGGGCAGCGCCGCCCCGGAGCTTCCGAAAAAATCGGACGTATGCGCCGCGTTAAGGCGCACCAAAGCGGCAGGCTGTACAGCCTGCAATCTGGGTGGTACCACGGAAGTTATACGGCTTTCGCCCCTGTGCTGGACGGCATTGTAGCTGTCTGGCGGGGCAAAGGCCGTTTTTCTTTTCCTTTTTTTGCGGCTGTGGTAAAACCCGGGGCAAAACAGTATCCCAATTATTTCAGCATACGAAATGGAGAATCAGGATCATGCAGTGGACAGGACTTAACGAATTACGCGAAAAATACCTGCACTATTTTGAAGGCAAAGGCCATCTGCGCCTTGGCAGCTTCCCGCTGGTGCCCAAAGACGACCCCAGCCTGCTGCTTATCAACAGCGGTATGGCACCTATGAAAAAGTGGTTCCTTGGCCAGGAAGAACCGCCCCGCCACCGTGTTACCACCTGCCAGAAGTGCATCCGTACCCCGGATATTGAGCGCGTCGGCATTACCGCACGCCATGGCTGCTTCTTTGAAATGCTGGGCAACTTCAGCTTCCAGGATTATTTCAAGAAAGAGGTCATTCCCTGGGCTTGGGAGTTCCTGACCAAAGAGCTGGAAATCCCCGCTGACCGCCTGTATATCTCTGTCTATCAGGACGATGACGAGGCCTATGATATCTGGACCAAGTCTGTCGGAATTCCCGAAGACCACATGGTCCGCCTGGGCAAAGAGGATAACTTCTGGGAACATGGCTCCGGTCCGTGCGGCCCCTGCAGTGAGATCTACTTTGACCGCGGCCTGAAGTATGGCTGCGGCAAGCCGACCTGCGGCGTTGGCTGTGACTGCGACCGCTTCATGGAAATCTGGAACCTGGTGTTCAGCCAGTATGATTCCGATGGCAAGGGCACCTATGCGCTGCTGCCCAAACCGAACATTGATACCGGCATGGGCCTGGAGCGTCTGGCCGTTGTCATGCAGGATGTGGATAACCTGTTCGAGGTCGATACCGTTGCCGCTGTTCTGCACCATGTGGAGCGCATCTCCGGCAAACAGTACGGTGCAAACGAGAAGGACGATATCTCCATCCGCGTCATTACCGACCATATCCGCGCTACCGTGTTCATGGCTTCTGACGGCATCCTGCCCTCCAACGAAGGCCGCGGCTATGTTATGCGCCGCTTGCTGCGCCGCGCTGCCCGCCATGGCCGTATGCTGGGCATCGACCATCCGTTCCTGACTGATCTGGTGGATACCGTTATCATCTCCAGCGAGGTTGGTTACCCCGAACTGCGCGAGCATGAATCCTATATCAAGAAAGTTATTGGCACCGAGGAGGAGCGCTTCTATAAGACCATTGACTCCGGCATGAACATCCTGAACGGCATGATCCAGCACCTGCACGAGACCCACAAGAAGATCCTGTCCGGCTTGGATGTTTTCAAGCTGAACGATACCTTCGGCTTCCCGATTGATCTGACCAAGGAGATCGCTGCCGAAGCCGGCCTTGGCATTGACGAAGCTGCTTTCCATGTCGAGATGACCCGCCAGCGTGAGCGCGCCCGTGCCGAGCGCCTGGCCAAGGATATCTCCGGCTGGAGCGAGGACCTGTTCGGTGAACTGAACGCTGAGCCGACCGAGTTTGACGGCTATGATGTGCTGAAAGAAACCGCCAAGGTTCTGGCTCTGTCTGACGGCGAAGAACTGAACGATGCGGTTTCCACCGACTATGAAGAGCGCGAGAATGTGCTGGTCGTTCTGGACCGTACCCCGTTCTATGCCGAGATGGGCGGCCAGGTTGCTGACCACGGCTACCTGACCAGCGGCACTGCAAACCTGAAAGTCAACCAGGTCAAAAAGACCCCCAAAGGCTTCTATGTTCACACCTGCACCCTGCTGGACGGCACCATCCGCGTAGGCGATACCGTGACCGCTGCTGTGGATGAACAGCGTCGCGCTTCCATCTGCCGCAACCACACCGCCACCCACCTGATGCAGAAAGCCCTGCGCGAAGTGCTGGGCGAGCATGTCCACCAGGCCGGCAGCTACCAGGACGACAAGATCACCCGCTTTGACTTTACCCATTTCAACGCCGTTACCCCCGAAGAACTGGTGGAAGTGGAAAAGCGCGTGAACGAAAAAATCTTTGCCGCTCTGCCTGTTACCATCCAGAACCTGCCCATTGAGGAAGCCAAAAAGATGGGCGCTATGGCTCTGTTTGGCGAAAAGTACGGCAAGGTTGTCCGCGTTGTGGATGCAGGCGGCTGGAGCGTTGAGTTCTGCGGCGGCACCCATGTCAAAAACACTGCCCAGATCGGCTGCTTCAAGATCCTGTCCGAAGCCAGCGTTGCCGCCGGTATCCGCCGCATTGAGGCCACCACCGGTTACGGCGTGCTGAACCTGCTGGACGATCGTACCGCTGAACTGGCCAACACCGCTGTTGCCCTGAAGGCCAACAACATGAAGGATGTTGCCGCCCGTGCCCAGGCTGTGACCGCTGAGCTGAAAGAGGCCAACAAGCAGCTGGAGATCGCCAAGGCAAAGCTGGCATCCAGCCAGATCGACGGCCTGTTCCAGAATGCTGTCGAGGTTGATGGCGTGCGCATTGTTACCGTTTATCTGAACGGCACCACCCCTGATACCCTGCGCAGCATGATGGATAAACTGCGTGATAAAGAGCCCAACGCAGTCGGCGCTTTGATTGGCACCGATGGCAGCAAGACCACCCTGGCTGTCGGCGTTGGCAAAAACGCCCTGGCCCGCGGTCTGAAGGCTGGTGCCCTGGTTAAGCAGATCGCTGCCATTGCAGGCGGCAACGGCGGCGGCAAGCCGGACTTCGCCATGGCCGGTATCCGCGATACTTCCAAGATCGACGATGCACTGAACGCTGTGGAAGGCATTGTGAAAGAAAATCTGGAAAAAGCAAACTGAGCGTGCTATAATACAACTGTACAATTTTGGGGTGCCGGGCCAACCGCCCCGCACCCTGGGAAAGGGGGCAAAACCGATGGATGACTGCCTGTTTTGCAAAATCGCAGCGGGCCAGATCCCGTCCAATAAGCTGTATGAGGATGACATTCTGCTGGCATTTTATGATATTGACCCGCAGGCACCGGTGCATTTTCTGGTGATCCCCAAGCAGCATATTGAATCTGCGGCAAAGCTTACCGAAGCGGACGCTGCGCTGCTGGGCCACATTTACGCCACCATCGCCGACCTGTGCAAGCAGCTTGGCGTGGACGAAAGCGGCTACCGCGTTGTGACCAACGTTGGCGCCGATGGCGGCCAGAGCGTGAAGCACCTGCACTTCCATGTGCTGGCAAAGCGCAGCCTTGCATGGCCTCCGGGCTGATGCAGGCTCCTTTGCACCGAAATGTGAAAAGAGGTTGTTTACTATGGCAAAAACCTATACCTTGCATGTGGCAGGCCTGACCCGTGAATTGCCCATCTGCAAAATCAATGACCACCTGGACATTGCCGCATTCATCATGTTCAGCGATGTTGAGCTGACCATTGCCTGCGCCAAGGCCCTGCTGGAAAAGTGCCCGGATTTTGATGTCATTCTGACCGCCGAGGCCAAGGGCATCCCCCTGGCATACGAAATGTCCCGCCAGAGCGGCAAGCAGTGGATCCCCGCCCGCAAGGGTGTCAAGGGGTACATGGCGGATCCGGTCATCGTGGAGGATCAGTCCATCACCACCGCCGGCAAGCAGACCCTGGTCATTGACAAAAAAGACCTTGACTATATGAACGGCAAGCGCATCCTGGTTGTGGATGACGTGATTTCCACCGGCGGCAGCCTGCATGCGCTGGATGCACTGGCAGCCCGCAGCTCCGGCACCATTGTGGCCCAGGCAGCTGTTCTGGCGGAAGGCGATGCAGCCGAGCGCAAGGATATCATCTTCCTTGAGCCGCTGCCCCTGTTTGCCCACTAAAAACTCATGACTCGTAAGCTGGCTGGCTTTGGTCTTGCCTTCGCATTGGCAGAGCTGGCCGCGGCGTACCTGCCGCCGTTGGCCTCGCTGCTGACGGCGGCACTTTTTATATCGCTGTTCCTCTTTGCTGCCTTTACCCAGCGCCGGGCGGCCCGCTTTGCGCTGCCCGCCGTGGCAGGGCTGCTGGCTGGCCTGGTGTGGAGCGCTGCTTACCAGCTGGCCGTGGTAAAACCGGCCCAAAGCCTGGCGGGGCAAACCTATGCCTGCACCGCCATTGTGCAGCCGGACGCCGAAACCTCCTGGCAGCCGGGCAATGTGCGGGCAACGCTGCTTATCACCCAGCTGGATGGCCGCAAAACCTCGCTCAAGGTTTACTGCACGGACCTGCCGTATTCCGAGGCAGGGAATATCATTACCGGGCAGTTCCAACTGCAGCCCCTGCGGGCGGACTCTTACCGCATGTCCCGCTATGCCAAGGGTACTTGGCTTGGGGCATCCTATCAGGCGGATTATATCTGGCAGGGAACCTCGGATGCGCTGCCGTACCGGCTGTACCACCTGCGGCAGGCGTTTGCCAAACGGTTAACCACCTACTTGCCACAAAATCTTGCCGGGGTGGAAGCTGCCATGCTGCTGGGCGAGAAAAGCGAACTGACGGACGAATGGAGTGATACCTTCCGCACGGCGGGCATTGCCCACCTGCTGGCGGTTTCCGGCCTGCATGTGGCGCTGCTGTGCGGCCTGTTTGCCATGGGGCAGGGGCGGCGCAGCCGGTTTTCGGTTCCGCGGGTCCTGCTGCAAATCACGGTTCTGCTGCTCTATATGGGGCTGACAGGGCTGCCGTTCTCGGTGTTCCGTGCGGGCGTTATGTTCCTCATCATGCTGGTGGGCAGCCTTTTGCTCCAGCCGCCGGATTCCCTTACCGCGCTGGCGTTGGCCGCCATCATCATTGGGGTGCAGCAACCTTTTGCCCCGTGTGATATCGGTTTCCAGCTTTCCGTCTGCGGGGTATTGGGCGTGCTGGCAGCTTCGGCGCTGGCCAAACGGCAAACACAGTTTGTGCAGGTGCGCTATGCGGCCCGCCATAACCAAAGGCGGCAAACCGCCCTGCCGCTGCCCCTTGCCATCGTGCTCCGCGCGGTGGATGCGGTGCAGACTGCGGTACTGGCCACTTTGGCAACCTTACCGGTCTTGCTGCTGCACGGCATGGCAGCCAGTGGGGCCGCAGTGCCCGCCAACCTGTTGGTGGTGTGGCTGCTTGGCCCGGCGCTGCGGCTGGGGATTCTGGCGCTGGTGCTTTCCTTTGTGCCGGTGCTGGACCCGCTGTTCCACGGGGCAAGCCTGCTGCTTGGCATTGTGCTGCGCCTGATGACCACCCTGGCCGCCTGGTGCGCGGCTCTGCCGGCGGCACACATTGCCCTGCCGGTGCGGTATACTTTGTGGGTGCTGGCTGTTTTTGCTGTGCTGGCGGCGCTCTTCTGGCGCACCCGGCAGCTGCGCCGCTTTGTGCCCGTTGGCTTTGTGTGCGCAGTGGCAGCCGTTATGTTGGGCGGCACCATGCAGCGCGATGTGGTACGCCTGGCCATGGTGGGCACCGCGGGCAATGGCTGCGTGGTGGCGGTGCAGAATAACCGCGCCGTGGTGCTCTACCGCGGCAGCGCCGCCAATGGCCGCGCGGTGCAGCAGTACCTGACCCAGAACGGCGCGCCGGAACTTGCCGCAGTGATTGACCTGCGCACCGAACTCGGCGAAATGCCTTTGCAGGCCGCGCAGCTGCTGACCATTGCCGACCTGCCGCAGGGCCTGACCCATCTGCAGCTGCTGGATACCGTGGAAGTTGATTTGCTGCACACCAACGCCGCAGCCCTTGCGGTACTGGATGTCGGCGGCTGGCACGCCGCGGCCAGTGCGGGCAAGCTGATCCTGGCCGAGCCGGTGGAAGTGGATCTGTACTGCGCGGGTGGCAGCTGCCCGGAAGCCATTCAAGCAAAGGCAATTTTGTGCAACCAGCAAACACCCAAATGGCTGTCCAAAGCGGGGGATACCCCTGTTTATTACGATGCCGAAACCCCGACTGCCGTGGTGCGCCCCGGCAAAAGTGTTGTGTATGAGGAGGTGCAGCCCCTTGCTGTACAGTGAAACCGAGCTGAAAAAACGCCTCAAGTCCGGCTGCCCGGTGTTTTACTTTTATGCCAGTGATGAAGCTCTGGTGCGCAGCGCCGCCGCCAAAGCCGAAAAGTTTTTGAGCGAAGAAGCCCCCGATACCACCACGCTGGATGGCCCCACCCCCAGTGTGGAGGATATTGTGCTGGCGGCGGGTACCATCTCGTTCTTTGGCGGCCGCCGGCTGGTTATTCTGCCGCTCATTCGTCCGTCTGCCTATTCGGATAAAGATTTGCAGGAGCTCTGCGATACCCTTTCCGATACCGAGAACGCCGTCTTTGTGCTGACCAGCCTGCTGGAAGAAAAATACGGCAAAATCAAGCCTGGCAAGCGGGAGCAAAAGCTCATCGCCGCATGCGAAAAACTGGGCTACTGTGTACAGATCACTAAACCCGGCCGCGCCGCCTTGCAGGAGATGGCCCGCACTTGGGCAGGGGAGTATCACACCACCTTTGCCCCCGGTGCCGAAGCCGCCCTGCTGGACCGCTGCGGCGACGACCAGTTTTTGCTGCAAAATGAGATCGCCAAGCTGGCAGCGCTCAGTGGCTATACCACCATCACTACCCGAATGATTCAGCAGCTTGGCACCGTCACGCTGGACGCTGATACCTTTGATATGGTCAAGCTGGTGGCGGCGGGCAACACCCGCCAGGCTCTGGCCAAACTGCAAACCCTGCTGGAACTGCAAAACGAGCCGATCCTTATTACCGGCGCGCTGATCGGCAACTATCTGGATATTTACCGGGCTTTTTTGGCTAAAAAGAGCCGCCGCCCGCTGGCGGACCTGGCCAAGGATTTTAAGTATACCGGCAAATGGAACTACCGCCTTGGCAACGCGGATCAGACTGCCGCCCGCTTTCAGCGCAGCCAGATCGAAGAAAGCCTGCGCATCCTGCAAAAGCTGGACCTGGATTTGAAAGGCAGCCGCCTGGATGCCCCGCTGCTGATGCAAAAAGCCATCTGCGAACTTTCGCTGGCAAGGAGCCGTGCATGAACCAGAATAAATTGAACCTGACCCAGGCCCTTGTGGTGGAAGGCAAATACGATGCCGCCCGCCTGGCCAACCTTGTGGATGCCACCATCCTGACAACAGACGGTTTTGCTATCTTTAAGGATAAAACCATGCAGGCGCTCTTCAAACGCATTGCCGCCGCCCAGGGCATGATTTTGCTGACGGACTCCGACGCCGCAGGCTTTAAGATCCGCCACTACATCACCGGCCTTGTGGGGGCGCAAAACGTGCTGCAGGCCTATATCCCCGCCGTGCCCGGGAAGGAACCCCGCAAACCGGAACCCGGCAAGGAGGGCCTGCTTGGCGTGGAAGGTGTGGACGATGCCCTGATTCTGCAGGGGCTGCATACCGCCCTGGCCGCGGCCCCCCTGCAGGCTCAGCAGCAGAACACGGACCCCATTACCTATACCGATCTGTATGAGTGGGGCTTAAGCGGCAGCGCCAACGCCAGCGAGCGGCGGCGCACGTTCCTGCGCATTCTGGGCCTGCCGCCGCGGCTGAGCAAAAAAGAGATCATTCAGGTACTCAATACGCTGTATACCCGCGACGCATTGCAGGCGCAGCTGGAGGCAATGAAGTAACAGAATTATTGCAAAGTAGAAGGGGGAAACCTATCGGATGGAAAACATCAGGGAAAGAATCGTATCCTGCGCGGGCCGCGTATGGTTCTGCGCAAAAGAGCTGTTGAAATGGCTGGCACTGGCCATGATTACCGGCGTGCCCTGCGGTATCATTGGTGCGGCGTTTGATCTGGCTGTGGAGCATGTAACCGAACTGCGGACCGAACACACCGCCATCCTGTTTTTGCTGCCGGTCATCGGCCTTGTCATCGTGGCATTTTATAAAGCGGCAAAGCTGGAGGGCGTTTCGACCGATGATATGATCGACTGCGTCAAGGATGGCAAGCCCATCCGGTTCTGGCTGCTGCCGGTCATGTTTATCAGCACGGTGCTCACCCACCTGGGCGGCGGCAGCGCTGGGCGCGAGGGCGCTGCTTTGCAGATGGGCGGCACCATCGGCTGGTGGGCCGGCGGCGTGCTGCACCTGAATGAGCACGAGCGCCGCATGGCCGTGCAGTGCGGTATGGCGGCATTTTTTTCCGCTTTGTTCAGCACCCCGCTTGCCGCAACCTTTTTTGCCATGACGATTGTCAACGTGGGCGTTGTGTTCTATGCGGCGTATATCCCGTGCTTTACGGCGGCAATCATTGCCTATGGCGTTGCTCAGCTTATCGGCGTTACCCCTACGCACTTTGCGGTGGAAGCCCCGGCGTTTGAACCTGCCATGGTCGTGCGGGTCGTGCTGCTGGCGCTGGCCTGCGCGGTGGTGGTGCATCTGTTCTGCTTTGTGCTGCACAGCGCTGCGCACGGCCTGCCCAAGCTGCTGCCCAACCCGTGGGTGCGGGCCTTTTTGGGCGGCTGTGTGGTGGTGGTGTTCACCCTGCTGTATGGCAGCATGCGCTATAACGGCGCGGGCATGAATATCATCGCCGCTGCGGTGGAACAGGGCCAGGCCCTGCCGTGGGACTGGATCGTCAAGATCATGCTCACCGCCCTCACCCTCAGCTCTGGCTTTAAGGGTGGTGAGGTCGTGCCCAGCTTTTTTGTGGGGGCAACCTTTGGCTGTGTGGCCGCGCCGCTGCTGGGCATCCCGGCGGGCTTTGGCGCAGCCCTTGGGTTGGCTGGCGTGTTCTGCGGTGCCAGCAACTGCGTGGTGGCATCACTGGTGCTGGCAATCGAGCTGTTCGGTGCGCAGGGGCTTTGGTACTTTGCCATCGTGTGCGGCATTACCTATGCGCTTTCCGGCTATGCCGGGCTTTACCACAGCCAGCTGTTCCTGACGGATAAGCTGGAACCGGAATACCGCATCATTCGTGGCCACAACCATCATTAAAACCGTATAACCGCAGCCCGCAGCAGGGGGGAGCCTGCCGCGGGCTGCGGCTTTTATCATTCAACTGCCATAATAAGCGGGCACATCGCCATCCAACAAAAAGCTGGCCAACGGCACCCGTACTTCCACCTGGGTCAGCGCGGCGCGGCCGTTCAGGATAACATTCACTGTGGTTTCCAGCACAAGGTCCGCCGTAAATCGGGTGCGGTTGATGGCGGCGGGCTCCATGGTTTCTTCCATGCGCCCCTCCACATACCCGTCCGGGTTCAGGTGCACCGTCCAGCCCGGCCCCATTTCCAACAGGAAAATGCTGCCGGATAAGCTGCCTAAGGAAATGCTGATGTCATTTTTCGGCATGGTATTCAATGCCTGCTGGGCGGTCTGCACCAGGGCTGCCCGCGCGGTGTTGATCCGTTCGCTGTCCCCCAGCAGGCAGCCACCGTTCAGCGTGTACAGCCCGGCATACCGCTGCGGGTTGGCGGAAAGCTCGCCATAGACCGCTGTGTTCAGGCACTGCACCACAAGGCTGCGGCATTCGTGCTGGGCAACTTCCCGCATGGCGGGCCACATGGCATCTTCAATGCAGTCGGCCAGGTGCCAGCAAAGGCAGAAAACTGCCGCTGCCAATGCCAGCCGCCGCCAAAGCACGGCATGGCGGCTGCGGCGCCCAGCACTGCGGCACTTGCGCATGGGGCATCACCTCCTGCCGCTTTATTTTCCGCGCAGCCCATGCTATGCCCGGCAAAGCAAAAAAGTGAGCCAAACCCCAAAAACTTTCAAAAAATTAGTTGACAAATACCCAACACCCTGTTATAATAACACCTGTCGCCGGTTGAAAAGCCAACCACGGCAAAGCATCTGGGGGTTTAGCTCAGCTGGGAGAGCGCTTGCATGGCATGCAAGAGGTCACCGGTTCGATCCCGGTAATCTCCACCAGAACAAAAGCGCTTGGCAATTTTGCCGGGCGCTTTTCGTTTTATATCGCGTCCAAGCCGCCCACAGGCAGGGCGGCCTTTTCTATATCTGCCCGCAGCCGGGCATACTAAAGTGCATTGAAAAAGCAAACCAAACTCGGAAGAGCAAGCCGAATAACCGCGCAAACGGAGGAAATACTACCATGGAACTGGAGCAGGCCCGCAAACGTGCAGCAGAACTGCGCGCTGTGATTGAAAAGAATAACCGTCTGTATTATGACCAGGACGCCCCGGAACTGGAAGATTACGAGTATGACCAGCTGACCCGCGAGCTGAAAACCATCGAAGCCCAATTCCCGCAGCTTGTCACGCCGGACAGCCCCACCCAACATGTGGGCGGCACCCCCAGCGGCAAGTTCAGCAAGGTGGCCCACGCTGTTAAAATGGAAAGCCTGCAGGACGCTTTCTCGCTGGATGAACTGCGCGAGTTTGACCAGCGCGTGCGGGAAGCAGGCGTTACGCCGGAATATGTGGTAGAAATCAAAATCGACGGCCTTTCTGTCAGCCTGGAATACCGCAACGGCCGCCTGACCCGCGGCTCCACCCGCGGCGATGGCCTGGTGGGGGAGGACGTGACCGAAAACCTTGCCACCATCAAGTCTATCCCCAAAGAGATCCCCAACGCACCCGAATTTCTGGAAGTGCGCGGCGAAGTTTACATGCCGCACGCCGCATTTTTTGCCTTGAAAGAGCAGCAGGAGCTGGAGGATAAAACCCCATTCAAGAACCCCCGCAACGCGGCGGCTGGCTCTCTGCGGCAGAAAGATGCCAAGATCACGGCAGCCCGCGGGCTTTCTATCTTTGTGTTCAACCTGCAGCAGGTGGAGGGCAAAACCTTTACCACCCACAGCGAAACGCTGGATTATATCAAGTCCCTCGGCTTCCCGGTATCCCCGCGCTATAACGTATATACCAACATTGAGGATGCCATTGCCGAGATCCAGCGCATTGGCGAAGCCCGCGGCACCCTTGATTTTGATATGGACGGCGCTGTTATCAAGGTCAACGATCTTACTGCGCGTCAGGCCCTTGGCAGCACCAACAAGTTCCCGCGCTGGGCTATTGCCTTCAAGTATCCGCCGGAAGTCAAGGAAAGCACCGTCCGTGATATCGAAGTCACTGTTGGCCGCACCGGCGTGCTGACTCCCACCGCGGTGTTTGACCCCATTTTTCTGGCGGGTACCAGCGTTTCCCGCGCCAACCTGCACAATGAGGATATCATCGAAGCGATGGACGTCCGTATTGGCGATACCATCCAGGTGCGCAAAGCGGGGGATATCATCCCGGAAGTCATCGGTGTGGCGCGCCACGGCGAAAACTCAGTGCCGTACCATATGCCGCGGGTCTGCCCGTCCTGCGGGGCACCGGTGGTACACCTGCAGGATGAAGCCGCCCTGCGGTGCGTCAACCCGGAATGCCCGGCCCAGAGCCTGCGCAACCTCATCCATTTTGCCTCCCGCACTGCCATGGCCATTGACGGCCTGGGCGAAGCAATCGCCCAGCAGCTGATTGACCGCCAGTTGGTGCACTCAGTAGCAGACCTGTACGACCTGACCAAAGATCAGCTGCTGACGCTGGATAAATTCAAAGCCAAGAGCGCTGAGAACCTACTCAAAGCCATTGCTTCCTCTAAGCAGAACAACCTGGATAAACTGGTGTTCGGTCTTGGTATCCGCAATATTGGCGATAAAGCCGCCGCCCTGCTGGCTGAGCATTTTGGCAGTATGGACGCCCTGAGAAACGCCGCAGCGGAGGACATCAGCAGCATTGATGGCTTCGGCGGCGTGATGGCGCAGAGCGTGGTGGAGTTCTTTGCCAAAGACGGTACTGCGGATTTGCTGCACCGCCTGGCCGATGCGAGTGTAAATATGCAGTGGCACGGCGAAAAGAAGGGAACGGCCCTTGCCGGAATGACGATCGTTGTGACCGGCACACTGCCCACCCTTTCCCGCCAGGAAGCCGAGGCCATGATCGTGCAGAACGGCGGCAAGGCCAGCGGCTCTGTTTCCAAAAAAACAGCCTATGTTCTGGCCGGTGCCGCGGCAGGCTCCAAGCTGACCAAAGCCCAAACGCTCGGCATCCCCGTGATTGACGAAGCCGAGTTCCTGCGCATGGTAGCCCCCGCCCCGGCAGAACAGCCGGAACTGGAAGAAGAAACCTGATAAAGCAATAAGCGATAAGCAAGAAAACTCCCTCGACAAGCAGTCCCGCATTACCGCGTGAACGCTGCCGGGGGAGTTATTTTATATTTATCAATATCTGCCATCATCCTGTAGGGCGGGATGCCCTCATCCCGCCGCGGAGAAACTTTGAAATCTGCTATGAACATTGCAACCAATTTGTAGGGAACGATGTTTGCATCGTTCTGCAAACGGGCTGCACCCAACATTCTACCCACCATACGGCAAATAACCTTTCCCATAGGCCATAATGGTCATCATTACCCCCATAAGCGACAAAAAGAAAAGCACCGTACCTGAACCAGATACGGTGCTTTTTGGTGGAGATTACCGGGATCGAACCGGTGACCTCTTGCATGCCATGCAAGCGCTC
>ERZ779892.2409-NODE-2409-length-14663-cov-4.945578_pt1 | contig 14663 bp, 13 predicted proteins | sample MGYA00511552_ERZ779892 | MGnify/ENA primary metagenome ERZ779892 (study PRJEB29588, sample SAMEA2154561) | human gut metagenome | biome: human gut; feature: human-associated habitat; material: faeces | place: Denmark | collected 2008/2010 ... | reverse complement strand
TGATCTGGATCGCCGGAATTTCCCTTTTAGTAGGTGGTATCGGCGTTATGAATATCATGCTGGTATCCGTAACCGAGAGAACCAGTGAGATCGGTCTGAAAAAAGCACTCGGAGCAAGAAAAGGCATTATTTTGGGACAGTTTTTAACAGAGTCCGCAGTGCTGACCAGTCTGGGTGGAATTTTTGGCGTGATTATCGGGATCATACTGGCACAGGTCATTTCGAAAGTAAGTGATATGCCGGTAGCGATCAGTATTCCGGCAGCAGTCGGAGCGGTCGTATTTTCCATGCTGATCGGAATTATCTTTGGAATGCTGCCATCTTATAAAGCAGCAAACCTCAATCCGATCGATGCCCTGCGTCATGAATAAACCATATAACAATAGAATTATAAAAGTGTTAGAAAAAGTATGATGAAGAGCAGTAGCAAAACAACGTGACCGAAAACAAAAAACAACATGACAGAAAAATTACTTGCACACAGGACATAATCGCGTTATAATGTGCAAAGAATAAGTACCAGGCGTTAACGGAAGCTACGATTGCAAAGGTGTTCAGAGAGCCGGTGGTTGGTGAGAACCGGAGATTGGAGCAGTCTTTCCACTTTCTCAGTCGGCAGTGAGAACTGCGGGGTGACAGTCCCTTATCCTGTCGATGAGAGGTCAGGTCCATGAATTTAGTATTCGAAAAAGATCTGACAAACCGGGTGGCAACGCGGAGTATACCTTCGTCCCTGTAGCACGTCAGAGTGCAAAGAGGGACGGAGGTTTTTTGTTTTTCTATAGGAAATGTTTCCTATAGAAAAAAACTTTTGGGCGAAAATGCAACCCTTAGTTCTTGATTTTTTTATAGGAGGATTTATATGTTAGATTTAAAATTTTTAAGAGAGAACCCGGATATTGTAAAGAAAAATATCGAAAATAAGTTTCAGCCGCAGAAACTTCCATTAGTGGATGAAGTGATTGAGTTAGATGCACAGGCAAGAGCAACCCAGCAGGAAGCGGATGATCTGCGTGCAAACCGCAACAAGATTTCTAAGCAGATCGGTGCTTTAATGGGCCAGGGTAAAAAGGATGAAGCCATGGAGCTCAAAGCACAGGTAGAAAAAGATGCTGCCCGTCTTTCTGAATTAGAAGAAAAGGAAAAAGAATTACAGGGAAAGATCACAAAGATCATGATGACGATTCCGAACATCATTGATCCATCCGTACCGATTGGAAAGGATGATTCCTGTAACGTAGAAATCGAAAAATTTGGTGAGCCGGTCGTACCGGATTTTGAAATCCCATATCATACAGAGATTATGGAGCGTTTTGACGGCATTGACTTAGATGCAGCAGGAAAAGTAGCGGGCAACGGTTTTTACTATCTGATGGGTGACATTGCAAGACTTCATTCCGCAGTGATTTCCTATGCGAGAGATTTTATGATCGACCGCGGATTCACATACTGTGTACCGCCATTTATGATTCGCAGCAATGTGGTAACCGGAGTTATGAGTTTTGACGAAATGGATGCCATGATGTACAAGATCGAGGGCGAGGATCTCTATCTGATTGGTACCAGTGAACATTCCATGATCGGAAAATTCATTGATACCATTAATGAAAAAGAAAAACTTCCATATACATTGACCAGTTATTCTCCATGCTTCAGAAAAGAAAAAGGAGCACATGGAATCGAGGAACGTGGCGTATACCGTATCCATCAGTTTGAAAAACAGGAGATGATCGTAGTATGTGAGCCGGAAGAATCCAAACTGTGGTATGACAAGCTGTGGCAGAATACGGTAGATCTATTCCGCAGCCTTGACATTCCGGTCCGTACCTTAGAGTGCTGCTCCGGTGATTTGGCAGACTTAAAAGTAAAATCCTGTGACGTAGAGGCATGGTCGCCAAGACAGAAGAAATATTTTGAAGTCGGAAGCTGCTCTAATTTAGGAGATGCACAGGCAAGAAGATTAAAAATCCGTATCAAAAACGGAAAAGAAAAATATTTTGCACATACACTTAACAACACAGTTGTTGCACCGCCAAGAATGTTGATCGCATTCTTAGAGAACAACTTAAATGAAGACGGAAGTGTAAATGTTCCGGAGGCACTGCGTCCATATATGGGTGGAAAAGAGAAACTGGTGCCGAAGCATTAAGGGTAGTGTTCAACATTTCGATGAATCTTTAGCAAAGCAGGAAGCGTGTTAGGAAGAGGGAATGTTCAGCAAGCTCCCGCCAATGATTCCGAGTTTCCTTGTGCTAAGCATTCCGATGAACCTCCTTCAAAGCAGGAAGCATGTTCGCCAAGGGGCTCCATGCTTCCGGGAGTTTCATCTCCATAGCACAAAAAGAAACTCTTCATCATTGGCGGGAGCTCGCTGGGATATACGCTTTCTAAGACAGTTTGTAGAGAAGATGAGGAAGAAGTTAAATAAGAGATGTCACTCAAAAGAATGAGTGGCATGTTTTGTTTTGAAATTCTATTCTGCAGCAGATAAAATGAGAAATAACTATATCTGCATTGTATATGAGATTCAGTGATGTAAATCCATTAAGTCAGTAAATATTTCCTAAAATTCATGGAGGATGCTTTTGATAATCCTTTTCAAGAGAATCCCTAATAGGCTATTTTAGAATTTTTCATATATAGATTCATTAAATAATTCTCAAAATGCTATTCTTTTAAATTTCTAAACAATTTACCCCAGAATTTTCCATATACACACAATGTAGACGGGAACAGCAGAATTGTACAAAATCCGGTTGTAACCCACTTCCCACCATGCTATAATACTCTCAAAGCATATTTTCTTTTATATAAGGCGGCAATTCTGCCGTAGTCTATTACAAATCTAATTCAGATCAGAAAATTCATGCTTTTCCAACATTATGAACAGCAGGAGTTTTCAAGAAAAAAGGATAAGAACTCCTGCGAGACAATTTCAAACAGGAGGTAATACTATGACAGAAACTCAAAACGAGATCCGTGTTGCAAGAAACCATAAGGACAGATTATTCCGCATGATATTCCGTGAAAAGAAAGAGCTATTGAGCCTTTATAATGCGGTTAACGGAACATCTTACACGAATGCAGAAGATTTAGAGATTGTAACCTTAGAAAATGCCATTTATATGAATATGAAAAACGATCTGGCATTTATCATGGATTCCTATCTGAATCTTTACGAGCATCAGTCCACTTATTCTCCCAACATGCCGTTGCGGGATTTGTTCTATATTGCAAAAGAATTACAGGGGCAGGTTAATCACAGGGATCTGTATCGCAACACACTGATTAAAATCCCGACACCGAGATTTTTAGTATTCTACAATGGTTCGGAAGAACAGGCAGAGAAGAAATATTTAAGATTATCAGATGCATTTCAAAAATCGATGGACGACCCGGATTTGGAATTAGTGGTAACAATGCTAAATATCAATCTTGGGAAAAACAAAAAATTATTAGAGCAGTGCCGGACTTTAAAGGAATATGCGATCTATGTGAAGAAAGTACGTACCTATGCAAAGAGCATGAAGAATGTAGAAGAAGCAGTAGACCGTGCAGTGACAGAATGCATTAATGAAGGAATCCTGCGGGAGTTTCTACTTCAGAACAGGAAAGAGGCGGTAGAAATGAGTATCTTTGAATATGATGAAGAAGCAGTCTTTGAGATTGTCCGAAAAGATGAATATGAGAAAGGACATCAGGAGGGAATTATTGAAGGAAAAGTAGAATCTATTTTGGAATTATTGGAAGATATCGGTACAATACCAGATAAAGTTCGTGAAAGAATCCACAATGAAAAAGATATCAAAGTCCTGAATAGCTGGTTAAAACTGGCGGCTAAAGCAGAATCTATAGATGAGTTTGTATCAAAAATGTAGATAGCGGGGGGTATATGTTCAGCGAGCTCCCAACGATGCTTTCAAGTTTCCTTGTGCTGAGCATTTCGATGAACCTCCCTAAGAGCAGGAAACGCAGCATGTCCGTGGGAATAGCTGGGGATAGCCGCCTGTATAAACAAAGTTCCCAAGAAATCCCCTTGCCATCCCCAATTCCATATGTTAAAATCTTAACGAACAGTATTTCGGATGAAAACGGTATCATTTTGATAATGCATCCTTTCCATTTTGTACAGCATGCAGCAGATAGAAATGGAGGTGCATAGCGATAGGAATAGGAATTATAGGTGCCGGGAAGGTAGGTACAACCATGGGAAAATATTTTGTTACCCATGGCGAAGAAGTCAGCGGATTCTACAGCAGAACCGTAAACAGTGCCAAAGAAGCGGCAAAATTCTGTAACACAAAATATTTTAGCGAGTTAGATTCACTCATTGAGGTAAGCGATACCCTGTTTATAACCGTGACAGACGGGGCAATAAAGGAAGTATGGGATTGCATTGCAGCAAAAGATGTGAAGGGAAAATCAGTCTGCCACTTTAGTGGCTCATTATCAAGTGATATATTTTCAAATGCAGAGCAGGCAGGAGTATCTGTTTGTTCACTTCATCCAATTTACGCGTTCAGTAACAAATTCACAGCTTATCAAAATTTAACAGAGGCAATTTTTACCGTAGAGGGCGACGAACAGGCAGTTGCGGATATCTATCGGATGTTTGAAAAACTACCGAACAGGTTAGTACTGATCCATACAGAGGCAAAAACGCGTTATCATGCGGCAGTCAGTATGGCGAGTAACCATGTCATCGGGCTTTTGTCCATGGCAGTAAAAATGTTAGAAGAAGCCGGCATAGAGAGTACAGCGGCTTATGAAATGCTGACACCGTTGGTAAAAAATAACGTAGAAGCGGCATTGAAGTACGGATGCGAACAGGCGCTGACCGGCCCGATAGAACGGAACGATCTTGGTACGGTAAGACATCATTTAGAAGTGCTGTCAGAAGAACAAAAGGCGGTGTATGATGCGATCGGCACAGAACTGGTCAGAATCTCAGAGAAAAAGCATACCGAACGAAATTACCGGCAGATGAAAGAACTGTTAAGGAAAGAAAGTGAATGATTGGAGAGCAAAAATGAAGAACACAGTAGTAACAATACAGGAAGCAAAGAAACGCGGCGAAAAAATCACCATGCTGACAGCCTATGATTATTCTATGGCAAAACTGATCGATGAATCAGGCATCAACATGATCTTGGTGGGAGATTCCTTAGGAATGGTCATGTTAGGATATGAAGACACCTTATCCGTAACAATGGAGGATATGATACATCATACAAAAGCAGTTACAAGAGGAGCAAAAAATGCATTGATAGTTGCGGATATGCCGTTTATGTCCTATCAGGCATCTGTCTATGATGCAGTCTGCAATGCAGGCCGTCTGATGAAAGAGGGACGGGCGCAGGCAGTCAAGTTAGAAGGCGGCAAAGAAGTGTTTCCACAGATAGAAGCAATCACCAAAGCGTCCATACCGGTTGTGGCTCATTTGGGACTGACCCCGCAGTCCTTAAATGTGTTCGGCGGATTCAAGGTGCAGGGAAAATCAGAAGAGGCAGCTAAAAAATTAATCGAGGATGCCAAAGGAGCAGAAGCGGCAGGAGCGGTAGCCGTTGTTTTAGAGTGTGTTCCGGCAAAATTAGCAGAATTGATCTCAAAACAGATCAACATACCAACGATCGGCATTGGCGCAGGTGCAGGATGTGACGGACAGGTGCTGGTATATCAGGATATGTTAGCAATGTTTGGTGATTTTAAACCGAAATTCGTAAAGCAGTTCGGACAGATTGGCGAACAGATGAAAGCAGCTTTTTCACAGTACATCAAAGAAGTACAAAACGGCGTATTTCCGGCGGAACAGCATACCTATGGGATCAGCGACGAAATGTTAGAGAAATTATATTAAGAAAAGTATCTTATCAGAGGAGGAAAAAACATGCAGTTAGTCCATACAATAGACGAAGTAAGAGCACAGGTAAAAGCATGGAAACGGGAAGGGCTGAGTGTCGGACTGGTTCCGACCATGGGATATCTTCACGATGGCCATAAAAGTCTGATCGAGCGTGCCGTGAAAGAAAATGACCGCGTAGTGGTCAGTGATTTTGTGAATCCGACACAGTTTGGAGAAAATGAAGATTTAGGAAGTTACCCAAGAGATATAAAGAGAGATGCGGCACTTTGTGATGCGGCAGGCGTGGAACTTTTATTCAATCCGTCACCGGAGGAAATGTACTATAAAGACAACTGTACTTTTGTGGATATGAACCGTTTGACGGATGTGCTTTGTGGAAAGACAAGACCGATCCATTTTTCCGGAGTATGCAGCGTAGTGACCAAGCTATTTCATATTGTAACACCGGACCGTGCCTATTTTGGACAAAAGGATGCACAGCAGTTAGCAGTGATCCGCCGGATGGTCAGAGATCTGAATTTTGATATTGAGATCGTAGGATGCCCGATCGTGCGTGAGGCAGACGGACTTGCAATGAGTTCGAGAAACACCTATCTGAATGAAGAAGAGAGAAAAGCGGCATTAGTGTTAAGTCAGGCAGTCCGTTTAGGAGAAGAACTGATAGAAGCAGGAGAAAAAAATGCAGCAGTGATCAAAGAAAAAATGATCGCCCATATCGAAGCGGAGCCGCTTGCAAAAATAGATTATGTGGAGATCGTGGATGCACAGAGTTTAGAACCGGTGTCAGAAATCCGGGGAGAGATCTTAGCTGCAATGGCAGTCTATATCGGTAAGACCAGATTGATAGACAATTTTATCAGATAGAGGGAGAGCAAAGATGTATTTAAAAATGTTAAAAGGAAAGATCCATCGTGCAGTAGTAAAACAGGCGGAATTAAACTATGTTGGCAGTATCACGGTGGACCCGGTGCTGATGCAGGCGGCTGGGATTTTAGAATATGAAAATGTCCAGATCGTAGATATTGAAAACGGAAATCGTTTTGAGACCTATACGATAGCCGGAGAGCCGGGAAGCGGGATGATCTGCTTAAACGGTGCGGCGGCAAGACAGGTGCAGACCGGAGATCATGTCATTATCATGGCGTATGCACAGATGACCCCGCAGGAAGCAGAGCAGTTCTTACCGGCAGTCGTATTTGTCGATGAAAATAATGCGATAGAGCGGATCACCAGCTATGAAAAACATGGAGAGATTGCATAAGACAAAAAATAAGGTTGAAAAATCTTACACAATATGATAAACTTTTTACAATTTAGGCATAGCACAGAATAAGAAAAAAAGAGAATCTCCCTCTTTTTTTTTGAGAAAATTTAGAAAGGACAGGGTAAAGAATGAAAGCTTTTCTGATCTTAGAAGACGGAACTGTCTTTGAGGGAACCAGTATCGGTTCACAAAAAGAGGTTATCAGTGAAATTGTATTTAATACATCCATGACAGGATATTTAGAGGTAATGACCGATCCATCCTATGCAGGACAGGCAGTTGTCATGACCTATCCACTGATTGGAAATTATGGGATCACACCGGATGCAGAGTCAAAACGTCCATGGGTGGACGGATATATTGTCAGGGAGTTATCCAGAATGCCAAGCAATTTTCGCTGCGAAGGAACGATACAGGACTTTTTGAAAGAAAATGATATACCTGGGATCGCAGGAATTGATACAAGAGCATTGACAAAGATCCTTCGTGACAAAGGAACCATGAACGGTATGATCACCACAGATGAACAGTATGAGTTAGAGAAGGTTCTTCCGAGGTTAAAAGAATATCAGACAGGAAACGTAGTAGATAAAGTAACCTGTGATGAGAAAAGCGTATTAAATGGAAAAGGAAAAAAAGTAGCCCTGTTAGATTTAGGAGCGAAAAAAAATATTGCAGACTCCTTACATGACAGAGAATGCGAAGTAACGATTTACCCTGCCCACACAACAGCAGAAGAGATTTTAGCAGCCAAACCGGACGGTATCATGCTGAGTAACGGACCTGGAGATCCGAAGGAATGTCAGGCGATCATAGAAGAGATCCGTAAATTATATGAATCCGATGTGCCGATCTTTGCAATCTGTTTAGGACATCAGCTCATGGCATTAGCAACCGGGGCAGATACCTATAAATTAAAATACGGACATCGCGGTGGCAATCATCCGGTCAAAGATTTAGAGACCGGAAGAGTCTATATCTCATCCCAGAACCATGGCTATGCAGTGGATGATAAAGCATTAGATGAAAACATTGCAGTTCCGGCATTTGTAAATGTCAATGATGGAACCAATGAAGGCTTAAAATATATCGGAAAGAACATTTTTACGGTACAATTCCACCCGGAAGCATGTCCGGGACCACAGGACAGTTCGTATTTGTTTGACCGTTTTATCACAATGATGGGAGGGAACCAGTAATGCCAAAGAATCAGGATATCAAAAAAGTATTAGTTATCGGTTCCGGTCCTATTGTCATCGGACAGGCAGCCGAATTCGATTATGCGGGAACACAGGCATGCCGTTCTTTAAAAGAAGAAGGCATCGAGGTAGTGCTTGTCAACTCCAACCCTGCAACGATCATGACCGATAAAGAGATTGCAGACGAGGTGTATATTGAGCCACTGACCGCAAAAGTCTTAGAGCAGATCATTTTAAAAGAAAAACCGGACAGCGTACTTCCGACCTTAGGAGGACAGGCAGGACTGAACTTGGGAATGGAGCTTGCAGAATCCGGATTTTTAGAAGAACATGGTGTGAAACTGATCGGAACAACTGCGGAAACGATTTTCAAAGCAGAGGACCGTCAGGCATTCAAGGACACAATGGAAAAAATCGGTGAGCCTTGTGCGCCATCTTTAGTCGTACACAACGTAGAAGACGGTATCGCATTTACAAATACCATCGGTTATCCGGTCGTATTACGTCCGGCATATACCTTAGGTGGAAGTGGCGGTGGTATCGCCCATAATGAGACAGAGCTGATCGACATCCTTTCTAACGGACTGCGTTTAAGCCGTGTAGGAGAAGTATTAGTAGAGCGCTGTATCGCAGGCTGGAAGGAAATAGAATACGAAGTAATGCGTGATGCAAACGGCAACTGCATTACTGTATGTAATATGGAAAATATCGACCCGGTCGGTGTGCATACCGGAGACTCGATCGTAGTAGCACCATCCCAGACCTTAGGCGATAAGGAATATCAGATGCTCCGTACATCTGCCTTAAATATTATATCAGAATTAAACATTACAGGAGGATGTAACGTACAGTACGCTTTGCATCCGACAACATTTGAATATTGTGTCATCGAGGTAAACCCTCGTGTCAGCCGTTCTTCCGCATTAGCATCAAAAGCAACCGGATATCCGATTGCCAAAGTAGCAGCGAAGATCGCACTCGGATATACCTTAGATGAGATCAAGAATGCCATCACCGGCAAAACCTATGCAAGTTTTGAGCCGATGTTAGATTATTGTGTCGTAAAGATCCCAAGACTTCCGTTTGATAAATTTATCACGGCAAAGAGAACACTGACAACACAGATGAAAGCAACCGGAGAGGTTATGAGTATCTGCACAAACTTCGAGGGAGCGCTGATGAAAGCCATCCGTTCCTTAGAGCAGCATGTGGATTCCATGATGTCCTATGATTTTACGGAGCTTTCCAAAGAAGAGCTTTTAAAACAGTTAGAAGTGGTAGATGACCGCAGGATCTGGGTGATCGCAGAAGCGATCAGAAAAGGAATCTCCTATGATACGATCCATGAGATTACAATGATAGACCACTGGTTTATCGACAAAATTGCCATTCTTGTGGAAATGGAGGAGCGTTTAAGAAGCGAAGAACTGACTACAGACCTCTTAAAAGAAGCAAAACGGATAGAGTTCCCGGATAATGTTATTGCAGAACTGACCGGAAAGACAGAAGAAGAAATCCGCGATCTGCGTTATGAAAACGGGATCGTGGCAGCATTTAAAATGGTAGATACCTGTGCGGCAGAATTTGAAGCCAGCACACCGTATTATTACTCCTGCTTTGGAAGTATCAACGAGGCAGAAGAGACACATCCGGAGAAAAAAGTACTGGTACTTGGTTCCGGACCGATCCGTATCGGTCAGGGTATCGAGTTTGACTATTGTTCCGTACACAGTACCTGGGCGTTTGCAAAAGAAGGCTATGAGACCATTATTGTAAACAATAACCCGGAGACCGTATCCACAGACTTTGATATTGCAGATAAGCTCTACTTTGAGCCGCTGACACCGGAAGATGTCGAAAACATTGTGCGTTTAGAAAAACCGGACGGAGCAGTCGTACAGTTCGGTGGACAGACTGCGATTAAATTAACCGAAAGTCTGATGAAAATGGGAGTTCCGATTCTTGGAACAAAGGCAGAAGATGTAGATGCCGCAGAAGATCGTGAATTATTTGACAAAATATTAGAGGAAACAGAAATCCCAAGAGCAGCCGGTGGAACCGTCTTTACAGCGGAAGAAGCGAAAGAGGTTGCAAACCGTCTGGGATATCCTGTCTTGGTACGTCCTTCCTATGTACTTGGCGGACAGGGTATGCAGATTGCCCTGAATGACGAAGAGATTGAAGAATTTATGGCAGTCATCAACCGCTATGCGCAGGATCATCCGATCTTAGTAGATAAATATTTACAGGGAAAAGAAATCGAAGTCGATGCGGTATGTGATGGAACAGACATCCTGATTCCGGGAATTATGGAGCATATCGAGAGAACCGGAGTACATTCCGGAGACAGTATTTCCGTATATCCGGCACCGACGATCGGAGAGGATATCAAGGCGACCATCGTAGAATATACAAAACGATTGGCAAAAGCACTTCATGTCATCGGATTAATTAATATCCAGTTCATTGTTATGGACGGACAGGTATATGTGATTGAGGTAAATCCGCGTTCATCCAGAACCGTACCATATATCAGTAAGGTAACAGGAATCCCGATTGTACCGCTTGCTACGCAGGTGATCATCGGAAAGAAGATCAAAGAACTTGGTTATACACCGGGACTTCAGCCGGAGGCAGATTATGTAGCAGTCAAGATGCCGGTATTCTCCTTTGAGAAGATCCGCGGTGCAGATATCAGCCTTGGACCTGAGATGAAGTCCACAGGAGAGTGTCTGGGTATTGCAAAGACATTTGATGAAGCTCTTTATAAAGCATTCCTTGGAGCAGGAATCAAACTTCCAAAATTCAAGAATATGATCATGACAGTTCGTGATGAGGATCATGCAGATGCAGTAGAGATCGGAAGAAGATTTGAAAAGATCGGATACCATATCTTCGCTACAAGCGGAACTGCACGTGCCTTAAATGAAGCGGGAGTGAAAGCAACTCCGGTTCGCAAGATTGAGCAGGAGTCACCGAATCTTCTGGATCTGATCCTTGGACATAAGATCGATCTGGTTATCGATATTCCGGCACAGGGAGCAGAACATTCCAAAGATGGATTCGTGATCCGCAGAAATGCGATCGAGACAGGAGTGAATGTCCTGACTGCCATCGATACAGCTCATGCACTGATCACCAGTCTGGAAAATACAGATATTAAGAAGCTGACACTGATCGATATTGCGACAGTACAGTAAAAGCAGGCAGAGTAAGAGAGAAGAAATAAGCCATAAAAAATCCCGTTCCTGATGGAGCGGGATTTTTTGGCATCGGGGAAAATATTCCATATTTTCAATATTGGATTTCTGTCAGAAATAATCCATCAGACGGACAGAAATTTCCGGGAGTTTCATTTCCTTCAAAAATAGAAAGAATACAGTCAGGGGAACGCTTTCCCTGACCGATTTCCAGTAATGTGCCGACAATGAGCTGTGGCATGGAAGGAAGAAACGCATTTGCCGTAAGGCGGAAGGAAAGCTGTTCTTTATTCTGTATAAAATCAAGATAAAGCAGTTCTTTTTTTGTCCCTTTCTTTTTCCGTACAGGGGAAAAAGATTGAAAATCATGCTTCCCGATCAGACAGGAAGCAGCCTGCTTCATCAAAGCAAGGTCAGGAGCAGGAAAAAAATGAGCCTGATATCTGGAATGGAATACATCATAAACCGAAGCCGTGCAGACATTGTATTCGTAAGTATAAGCACGGATTCCGAGATCCGCACGGAAACGTCCGGAAACCGGTAAAAGAGAAAGTACTTTGATATCCATGGGAAGATACTGGTTCATCTGCTTTTTCAGTACTTCCGGTGAAAATGGTAAATCTGCTTCAAAAGAACAGACCTGACAGGAAGCGTGTACACACGGTTCGGTTCTGACGGCCGCATGAAGTGTTACAGGCTGTCCGAGCAGTCGCGTAAGAACCTGCTCCAGTTTATAACTGACAGTTTTTACTGATTTTTCATTTTTTGTCCATCCGAGGTAACGGGTTCCGTCATATTGAAGAGTCATTTTAAAATTATTCATGGTAAAATCCTCAGTGATTCATAAGAATGTTTGTATCAGAAAATTAATATTTTCAGACGTACTTATTTTAATAAAAAATACCAGAAAAGTACAGAGTACAATGCAGATTTTTCTGAGCTATATTGTCTGGCCCAGGCACTGTCAGCAGTAATGAGTATTTTGCCCGAAGGGAACCGGAACAATCACATGACAAGCAGAGAAAAGAATGATATGATAAAAGCTGTCAGAAATTATGAGGTGAACGAAAATGAATGAAATGAAAAAAGAAATAAAAAAGGAACAAGAAATAGAAAATAAAATAAAAAAAGAACATGAAATGGAACGGGAAATAGAAAGAACCGTATCGGATTCGCGGGTAGAGACAGTCCATATGGTACGCCCGAACCATATGAATGCAGCAGGCAGATTGTTCGGAGGACAACTGATGCAGTGGCAAAACGCCATATCAGAGGAAATGTCATTACGGCTTCTGTTGACAACCTCAGATTCATTCATGGTGCATATCAGGGAGAAATGGTTGTCATCATTGGAAAAGCAACCTATGTCGGAAATTCTTCTATGGAAGTGCGGGTGGATACTTATGTGGAGCATCTTTCAGACGGAATGCGTTATCCAATTAATCGAGCTTATTTTACAATGGTAGGACTGGATGAGAAGGATAAACCATGCAGAATACCAAGGCTCACTATCAAGTCAGAAGAAGAAAAAGCAGAATGGGAAGCAGCGGAAAAGAGAAGAGAAATGAGGATGCACAGGCGGAAGGAAGGTTTTTGAAAAGAGAATTGTTGAGGTGATACGCAGTGAAGCAACAAAAATTATTAAGTCTGATTCGTCAGGCCATTGAGGAGTATCATATGCTGGAAGACGGAGACAGAGTTGCTGTGGGAGTCTCAGGAGGAAAGGATTCTCTGACATTACTTTATGCGATGAGGCAGTTGCAGAGATTTTATCCGAAAAACTTTGAATTATCTGCGATTACATGCAATGTGGGATTTGAGGGAATGGATTTTACCGGTGTTTCAGATTTCTGCGACAGTCTGAAAATCCCATATGAGCAGGTGGACACAAAGATTGCCGAGATTGTCTTTCAGGAAAATCCGGAGATAAGACCCTGCTCTCTGTGTGCGAAGCTGAGAAAAGGTGCCATGTATAAACAGTTAGCTGAGCTTGGAATCAATAAAATAGCCTATGCACATAACAAAGATGATTTCATAGAGACCGCTCTCATGTCTCTGATCTATGAGGGAAGATTTTATGCATTTCCACCGATGACGGTTCTGCCTGAAGCCGGAGTAACGGTGATTCGTCCGATGATGTATGTTCCGGAGCGAGGTGTAGCGCACTTTGTTGCAGACCAGGGAATCCGTGTGGTTAAGAATACCTGTCCGGTAGACGGTTCAACAAAAAGAGCGTATGCAAAACAGTTGATGGAGCAGATCAACAGGGAGACGCCAGGGGCGAAGGACAGAATCATGCATGCAATCGTGAACGGAAGGTTCCCTGACTGGCCACTGTAGTGATGGGAAAGTGATTAAGAAAATGCATTTTTTACTTCCCTATTTCGCCTATCTGTGTTACACTAACGAATGAGTTATTTAACTTTTTTGTAACAATTACGAAAGTGATAGGCTCATTGAAAAGGGAAAACAACATGGAAATGCATATAACTATTTGTAGAGAGGGATGCAGATAGTTAATAGGAGGAATTATTTATGTGTGGAATCGTAGGTTATATCGGCAAGGAGCAGGCGGCGCCCATTTTATTGGAGGGGCTTGCGCGGCTGGAGTACCGGGGCTATGACTCCGCAGGCATCTGCGTGGCGGAAAACGGCGTGCTGGACGTTGCAAAGTGCAAGGGCAGGCTTAAAAATCTTGCCGCGATGACGGAAAACGGCGCGCTGCTGCACGGCACTGCCGGCATCGGGCACACCCGCTGGGCGACCCACGGCGAGCCGAACGATATCAACTCCCATCCCCATGTGTCCCAGAACGGCAAGGTCGCGTTGGTTCACAACGGCATCATTGAAAACTATCTGGAAATCCGCGAATTTCTCGAAGAAAAGGGCGTGCAGTTCACGTCCCAGACCGATTCGGAGGTTGTCGCGCAGCTGCTCGAGTACTGCCTCGGGCTCGACGAGGTCCACTGCATGCAGGACGCCATCTACATGGTCCTGCACCGTATCGAGGGCGCCTATGCCTTCGGCATTGTCTGCGCAGACGATCCGGAGCGGATCTATGCGGCAAGGAAAGACGCGCCGCTGCTGCTGGGCTACGGTGACGGCTGCAACTTCATCGCCTCGGACGTGACGGCGCT
>ERZ779892.2400-NODE-2400-length-14713-cov-4.593464_pt1 | contig 14713 bp, 15 predicted proteins | sample MGYA00511552_ERZ779892 | MGnify/ENA primary metagenome ERZ779892 (study PRJEB29588, sample SAMEA2154561) | human gut metagenome | biome: human gut; feature: human-associated habitat; material: faeces | place: Denmark | collected 2008/2010 ... | reverse complement strand
CGGCTTCAAAATTGGATATTTTTTTTAAACTGTCAAAAGAAAAAGCGCAGAGAATCAAATACTGCATTAAAAAATGTGATTTATTTGTGGAAACTCATTAAAAATATCTACTTTTGCAGTTCGATAACAACAGTATTAATTTGAATTATGATCAACAGAGTTCTTATTCGTCTTAAGATTATACAGATAGTATATGCCTATTATCAGAATGGCAGCAAAAATCTAGACTCAGCGGAGAAAGAGTTATTCTTTAGTCTTTCAAAGGCGTATGACCTTTATAATTATTTGCTAATGCTGATGATAGCATTGACAGAGTACGCACAAAAACGTATTGATACGGCAAAAGCCAAATTGGCACCTACGGCAGAGGAGTTATATCCCAATACAAAGTTTGTGAACAACAAGTTTGTTGCTCAATTGGAGGTCAATAAGCAGCTTACAGAGTTCATAGCTAATCAGAAAAGGACTTGGGCGAACGATCAGGATTTCGTAAAGGAACTTTATGAGAAAATTGTGGGAACTGATATTTATAAGGATTATATGGCTTCCGATGATGATTCTTATGAAGCAGACCGGGAATTATGGAGAAAACTCTATAAAACATATATTTTTAATAATGATTCTTTAGATCAGGTGTTGGAGGATCAAAGTCTGTATTGGAATGACGATAAGGAAATCGTAGATACATTCGTGCTGAAGACAATTAAACGTTTTGATGAAAAGAAAGGCGCTAATCAGGAATTACTTCCGGAATTCAAGGATGATGAAGATCAGGAATTTGCGCGCCGTCTGTTCCGCCGTACTATTTTGAATTCTGACTACTATCGTCATTTGATTAGCGAGAATACGAAGAATTGGGATTTGGACCGTATTGCATTTATGGATATCATTATTATGCAAACTGCCTTAGCGGAAATTTTAAGTTTCCCGAACATTCCGGTCAGTGTTTCGTTAAATGAATATGTAGAAATAGCGAAGTTGTATAGCACGTCTAAAAGCGGTAGCTTTATCAACGGAACGCTGGATGGAATAGTTAATCAATTGAAAAAAGAAGGTAAGTTGACCAAAAACTGATATCTTTGTATACATTATAGAAACTAAAACTGATTATTTATGAACGTATTGACTTTATTATTAGATGCTCCTGTTGGGGCTGCCGGAGGTGGAAGTATGATGTGGATCATGCTGATAGCGATGTTTGTTATCATGTATTTCTTTATGATCCGTCCTCAAAATAAGAAACAAAAAGAAATAGCTAATTTCCGTAAATCTCTTCAAGTAAATCAGAGCGTGATTACTGCCGGTGGTATACACGGAACAATCAAGGAAATTAATGATGACTATGTTGTACTTGAGATTGCTTCTAACGTAAAGATTAAAATAGATAAGAATTCTATCTTTGCCGACGCTTCAGCAGCTAGCAATCAATCTAAATAAATAGCTGGTAAATACATGCCTATGTTTGATCGTAGGGAAATAAGATATACATATTTAAAACTATCTAAGAGAATTAAGGATTTTCTGCTCAGTGATAAGAGCAGAGAGTTCTTAATTTTTTTATTTTTCTTTTTGATAGCCAGCGGATTCTGGTTACTTCAAACATTGAATAATGATTATGAAGCGGATTTCTCTATCCCGGTGCGTATCAAAGACGTTCCTAATAATGTAGTGTTGACCTCTGAACCTCCTTCCGAACTTCACGTCAGGGTGAAAGATAAAGGGACTGTCCTTCTGAACTATATGTTGGGCAAAAGTTTTTTCCCGGTGAATCTTAGTTTTCCTGATTATAAGGGAAAAGATAATCATGTGAAGATTTACGCCTCGGATTTTGAAAAGAAGATAATAAGCCAGTTGAACGTGTCTTCCAAAATTCTTTCTATAAAGCCGGATACATTAGATTATATCTATTCGGAAGGAAAGTCCAAACTAGTACCTGTTCGCCTTCAAGGAAAAGTGACTGCCGGACTTCAATATTATGTGTCGGATACGATTTGTAATCCTGATTCAGTATTGATATATGCTCCGGAAGGAATTTTGGATACGATAACGACTGCTTATACGCAAAAGATAAATCTGGAGAATATTTCGGATACTACGCGGCAACGGGTTTCTTTATCTCCGGTGAAAGGAGTAAAGTTTGTTCCGAGTTCGGTTGAAATGACATTCCCGGTCGATATTTATACGGAGAAAACCGTAGAAGTGCCGTTGCATGGAATCAACTTTCCGGCGGATAAAGTGCTGCGTGCCTTCCCTTCTAAAGTTCAGATTACTTTTCAGGTAGGCTTAAAACGGTTTCGTAGCATAAAAGCGAGTGACTTCGTAATTAATGTCTCGTATGAAGAGTTGCTGAAGTTGGGTTCGGATAAATACACGGTTAAGTTGAAATCATTTCCAAGTGGAATCAATCAAATCCGTATTACTCCGGCACAAGTTGATTTTTTGATAGAACAAATATCTTCCAATGGCGATTAAAGTAGGTATAACCGGTGGTATCGGTAGCGGGAAAAGTGTGGTTTCCAGATTGCTCGGCATAATGGGAATCCCTGTTTATATTTCTGATATAGAGGCGAAACGTATTACGAATACGGATGAGGTAATTCATCGGGAACTGTGCGCTTTGGTTGGTGAGGAAGTTTTTCAGAATGGGGAATTAAACCGTCCTTTTTTGGCTACCTATATGTTTGGGTATCCGGAACGCACGAAAGAAGTGAATGGGATTATTCATCCACAGGTGAAAAATGATTTCCGTCAATGGACCGGTCGGTTGAGTAGTAAACCATTAGTCGGCATGGAATCAGCCATTCTTATAGAGTCTGGTTTTAGAGATGAGGTCGATGTTTTGGTAATGGTATATGCACCATTGGATATAAGGGTAGAACGTGCCATGCGACGTGATGGCTCTTCAAAGGACTTGGTAATGCAGCGTATCGAGGCTCAAATGAGTGATGAGGTTAAGAGAAGTCAAGCCGACTTTGTGATTGTGAATGACGATGAAACACCCTTAATTCCGCAGGTTTTAGAGCTTATTTCTTTGCTATCTAAAAATAATCATTACCTTTGCTCCGCAAAAAAATAATTAATAAACAAAAGAATATATACTATGTTGAAGACTATCTTGTCTATCTCCGGCAAACCGGGATTGTACAAACTCATTTCGCAAGGAAAAAATATGTTGATTGTAGAATCAGTCAATGCTGAGAAAAAACGTTTTCCTGCTTATGGCAATGAAAAAATTATTTCTTTGGCAGATATAGCAATGTACACGGACGATGCGGAAGTTCCTTTGTATGAAGTGTTGGAAGCAATCAAGGAAAAAGAAAAATCTGCAGCCGCTTCTATTGATCCAAAGAAAGCAACTCCTGAACAATTGCGTGAATATTTGGCTGAAGTATTGCCGAATTTCGATCGCGAACGTGTGTATGTGGCTGATATCAAGAAATTAGTTTCCTGGTATAATATCTTGGTTGCTAACGGAATCACGGAATTTAAACCGGAAGAGGCTAAAGAGGAAACAGTTACGGAATAAGGAATTGAGCCAATTGTTTAATCGAAGTGGAAGCATGATAATCACATAAAGATGGTTATCATGCTTTTTTAGTTGTAATGTGGATATTTCAAAAATATATTAGTATTAATTGGATAATCTTTGATTAAAATAAATATCTTCTATTATATTGTAAATAATACTTCTTTTTATGTATCTTTGCCTTCATAGTTTTAAATTGATGTTAGGGGAGATGGAGACAATAACAAATAAAGAAGTAAATGTCCGTTTGGACAATCAAAAAGGAATCTTGTGCATAACCGGCTTATTAGTTGGTACGATGGTATTTTTATACGATTCACAGGGAGAGCTGAGGGGGAAGTCCAAGTTTGAGTTGCCCTCAATTTCTATGCTGGTTCCTAAATATGGGACTTATGTATTGGTGATGAGCCATCCGAACTGTCAACCGGAAGTTCGTAGGATAATATATTCAGAGAAATAAAAAATGAGAGTGTGTCATACCGCGATGAACGCAAATTATCGCAGATTATTTATGACACATCCTCATTTTAATTTAATGAAACCTTTAGTTCCTGAATACTAATCCGTCACCGCTAGCGTCTACAATAATTGCTTTGCTTCGGTCTACTTCCTGAGAAAGTAGTTTTTTGGACAAGTCGTTCAGTAGGTAGCGTTGAATAGCCCTCTTTACCGGACGTGCTCCGAATTCGGGATCATATCCTACTTTAGATAAGAAGTCCAAAGCAGCTTCGGTCATCTCAAGTTCCACTCCGTTTTCGGCTAACATCTTCTGTACGCTCTTGATCTGTAAGAGTACAATCTGCTTGATTTCCTTTTCTGTTAACGGCAAGAACATGATTGTTTCGTCGATACGATTCAAGAATTCCGGACGAATGGTCTTTTTCAGCATATTCATCACTTCCTTTTTCGTTTCTTCGACTACCTCTTCTTTGTTTGCACCATTCAGCTTCTCCATCTGGCTCTGTATATAGGAACTACCCATATTTGAAGTCATGATGATGATAGTGTTCTTGAAGTTGACCACCCTTCCTTTGTTGTCTGTCAGCCGTCCGTCATCCAATACTTGCAACAGAATGTTGAATACATCCGGATGAGCTTTCTCTATTTCATCGAACAGAACGACAGAATAAGGTTTTCGTCGGATAGCTTCCGTCAGTTGACCGCCTTCATCGTATCCTACATATCCCGGAGGCGCTCCGACCAAACGGGAAACACTATGCTTTTCCTGATACTCGCTCATATCGATACGGGTCATCATCGTTTCGTCATCAAACAGAAATTCAGCCAATGCCTTTGCAAGCTCTGTTTTACCCACACCGGTCGTTCCGAGAAAGATAAATGAGCCGATCGGGCGTTTCGGGTCTTGCAATCCGGCGCGGCTACGACGTACAGCGTCCGCAACAGCTTCTATCGCTTCATCCTGCCCGATAACCCGTTCGTGAAGCTCTTCTTCAAGATGCAACAGTTTGTCTTTCTCGCTCTGCATCATTTTGCTGACCGGAATACCCGTCCAACGAGAAACTACGTCTGCAATGTCTTCAGCGTCTACTTCCTCTTTAATCATGGCGGTATCACCTTGCATTTCGCGGAGCTTTTGCTGAGTCTCTTCTATTTCTTTGTCCAAAGCTTGGAGTTTACCGTAACGTATTTCCGCAACTTTTCCGTAGTCGCCTTCCCGTTCCGCCTTTTCAGCCTCAAACTTCAGATTCTCAATCTCCACCTTATTCTGTTGGATCTTGTCCATCAACGTCTTTTCGCTCTGCCATTTTGCCTTGAAAGACTTTTCCTGCTCTTTCAGTTCGGCAAGCTCCTTACCGATGATTTCCAACTTAGGCTTGTCATTCTCACGTTTGATGGCTTCACGCTCAATCTCCAATTGTTTGATTTTACGGGAAATCTCATCCAGCTCTTCCGGAACGGAATCCACCTCCATGCGTAATTTAGCGGCAGCTTCGTCCATCAGGTCGATAGCTTTGTCCGGCAAGAAACGATCGGTGATGTAGCGGCTACTTAGTTCTACGGCTGCAATGATCGCATCATCTTTGATACGGACATGATGATGGTTCTCGTAGCGTTCTTTCAGTCCACGCAGGATAGAGATTGTGCTCAAGTTATCCGGCTCATCCACCTGCACGATTTGGAAACGGCGTTCCAAAGCCTTATCCTTCTCGAAATATTTCTGGTATTCGTCGAGAGTCGTAGCACCGATAGACCGCAACTCGCCACGTGCTAAGGCCGGTTTTAGGATATTGGCAGCGTCCATTGCACCTTCCCCTTTTCCGGCGCCTACCAGCGTGTGAATCTCGTCAATAAACAAGATGATATCACCTTCGGATTTCTTCACCTCATTGACTACGGACTTCAACCGTTCCTCAAACTCACCTTTGTATTTTGCACCGGCAACCAATGCTCCCATATCCAATGAATACACCTGTTTGTTTTTCAGATTTTCGGGCACGTCTCCACGAAGAATACGATGCGCCAATCCTTCTACAATGGCTGTCTTACCGGTACCCGGTTCTCCAATCAGAATCGGATTGTTTTTAGTGCGACGGCTCAATATCTGAAGTACGCGGCGGATCTCCTCGTCACGTCCGATGACAGGGTCCAACTTACCGCTACGGGCAGCTTCATTCAAGTTGATGGCATACTTTTCGAGTGACTGATAGGTGTCTTCACTTGATTGGGACGTAACCTTTTCTCCTTTTCTCAATTCACTGATGGCGTTACGCAGTTCCTTTTCCGTCATACCTGCGTCCTTCAGGATGGTAGAAACAGTACTCTTGACAGTCAGCAATGCGAGTATGATATGTTCCAGTGAGACGAATTCGTCACCCATTTCTTTGGAATACTGTGTCGCTTTCTGTAAAACCTCGTTGGATTCACGACTCAGGTATGGCTCGCCACCGGATACTTTCGGAAGTGAATCGATTTGTCTGTCTACAACAAGAGCAACCTGTTGTCCGTTCATGCCCAATTTCTGGAAAATGAAGTTAGTGACGTTTTCGCCTACTTTCATCACTCCCTGCATGATGTGGACAGGTTCAATAGCCTGTTGTCCCCGACTTTGTACCAGGTTCACAGCCTCCTGCACCGCTTCTTGAGATTTGATGGTAAAATTGTTAAAATTCATATTGTTGTTCTCCTTTCTTATTTCATGTTTCTAATAACACTTAAAAGGGCGCAAAAGATTTGCCAAGTAGAAAAATATGACAAAATAGCATGAATATTAAGGAGTTAAAGGACAAAATGACTTTTTTTGTTTAGTGCAGACTGACGAATTTGCAAGATAATCAAGTGGATAAATGAAAGTATTGTAGTATCTTTATCCGCTGTAATGATATAATTAAGGTATATATGAATGATAAACCCCAAATAAAACTGTCCGAAACAGTAGTGCTGATAGATGCCGCTTTTCTGAATTTTGTAATAACGGATATAAAAAACTATTTCGAGAAGACATTGCAACGTTCTTTACAAGAGATAGACCTTTCGTTGTTTACTTCCTATCTGACTCTGGATGCAGGAATCAACGAAGGAAAGAACGAGGTGCAATTTCTTTTTGTATATGATAAAGAATCGAGACACTTGCAACATTGCCAGCCCTCCGACTTGCAGGAGGAGCTGAACGGAGTTGCTTTCCAAAGTCCGTATGGCGAGTTCTCTTTTGCCGGTGTCCCGTCGGAGGGCATGGTGTCGAGAGAAGACCTGTTTATGGATTTGCTTTCCGTTGTCTCCGATTCGGTGGATGTGAAGCGGATGATTGTTGTTTCTTTCAACGAGGAATATGGGAAGAAAGTGACTGATGTTCTACAGGGACTGAAAGGCAAGGAAGTTATGCAGTTCCGTATGAATGAACCGGAAATACCGGTAAACTACAAATGGGATATGTTGGCTTTTCCTGTGATGCATTCATTGGGAATAAGGGCGGAGGAGTTATAATCGCTAATACTAAGTTGCTGTGTCCGATTTTCGTTTAAAAGTTTTTCAGAGTGTAGCGAAGAACCTAAGTTTTACGAAGGCTTCGCAAGAGTTGTTTGTCAGCCAGCCTGCTATCACCAAGCATATTCAGGAGTTGGAGACTTGTTACCAAACCCGTCTTTTCGATCGTCAGGGAAGTAAAATCTCCTTGACTGAGGCCGGAGAGCTGTTACTGAAGCATAGTGAAAAGATTTTGGATGATTATAAGCAATTGGAATACGAGATGCACTTGTTGCATGACGAATATATCGGAGAATTAAAACTGGGTGCCAGCACTACGATTGCGCAATATGTCCTTCCTCCTTTATTGGCCAACTTCATAACAAAGTTTCCACAAATCAATCTTTCTTTGATAAATGGGAATTCCCGTGGAGTGGAGGTGGCGTTGCAGGAACATCGTATTGATCTGGGATTGGTAGAGGGTATCTTCCGTTTACCGAATTTGAAGTACACTGCATTCCTGCAAGATGAACTCGTGGCTGTGGTTCATACGCGGAGTAAATTGGCGGTTGCCGACGAAATCCTTCCGGAAGAACTTCCAAATATCCCTTTGGTCTTGCGCGAAAGAGGTTCCGGTACATTAGATGTATTTGAGCGTGCGCTGCTGCAGTATAATCTGAAGCTCTCTTCTCTGAATGTTTTAATGTATCTTGGCAGTACGGAAAGTATCAAGCTTTTTCTGGAGCATACGGATTGTATGGGAATTGTTTCCATCCGTTCGGTACATAAGGAACTTGTTGTCGGCACTCTGAAGGTAGTTGAAATAAAAGGAATGCCGATGCAACGTGAGTTTAACTTTGTTCAGTTGCAAGGGCAGGAGGGAGGATTGTCCCAAGTTTTTATGCGTTTTGCGGGACATCATAGCAAGAGTTTATAACCTCGCTTAGGAATCTCTACTAGAAGAAAAACAATATTATCTCTCATCTCTCATGATTTGCTTGTAAATTGTTGATTATCAGTTTAGCATTTTATGAGAGATCTTTTTTATGCTACCATCTCTCATGCTTTCCGCACCTTTTGAGACATAATCTTTAACTCATTATTCTTCTTCTTGTTTCTTTTTTATATAGATTCTGTGTGCACCTCTTCCAGCGATTCCGATTCCGGAATTGGGTTGATCTCCCCATTGTTTTAATTCTATGGTTGCTGCCGTTTGTAAGAGTCCTGTTAGTTTCCGATATTCATGAACCGTAAGGAACGAATGCTCGTCGAGATATTTCAATGCCAGTTTGAGACGTTGCTCCGGTGTGAACTTCTGTGAGGAACGTTGCTTTTTCCAAGAGGCTCTTTCCAGTCGGCATCTTTCATTAATTCTTCTCAGCATGATTTTGTCTACTCGGAAATTTACATTTCCTACATAAATACTCTGTGCATTACGATGTTCACTTCCTTCTTCAGCTCCTTCCCGTTCTTTATCTTTGTACAGGGCCAGCGACGCTGTGAATGTGCCGATTCCGTCTATCTTAACCGAGCGTCCTTCCGCCATTATGTGTGCCATTTCAATGGAGGTTTGGAGCAATATACCTTCTATATCTCCTGGGCTGAAACCACTGACGTCACCCACTCGTTGGGCAAGTTCTTTTATGCTTGCATTGTCTACCCGTGCAAACTTCGGATATGTGATTCTCTTCCCCGTATTCTGTAAGTCGGGCATCTCCTCCATTATGTACTTTGCCATACTGTTTGTTGTTTGAATTATTAGTAGATAAGTTCTTGTATACTAGGGCAAAACTTCTTTTTCTCTAATAGATAAGTACTTTTGGGTTAAGTATAAACTATAAACGGAGCTTTCGTTTTTACAAACGCAAGTTTCATTTATAAAAACGAAAGCTTTGGTTATAAAAACAAAGCCTTCGTTTATAGTTTCCTCTTGTACAAAGGTAGGTTTTATATTTGAGAAAAAGAAGTTTAGCATTAATAAAAAGGAATTTATTTATTAATAGATTGTATGGAAAGTACTAGGATAAAGTGGAAGTAGGAAAGGGTGGCTGCGGAGTATGTTTATATATTTGGCATACTTTAAAAAGTGTACTGTACAGATTCCCGCGCTTTTTCTTTATATGGTAATCGCTTATCTAAATTTAGAACGCAAGTAAAAAATACTCTAATAGGTGTACCGGTTGATGATATAATTGAGACATCCAATCATTTTGGTTCGTGAATGCCTTCGTCATAATATCGTTCCATTTATTATAGATGAGCGCCATAAGCAATTTTATTATCGTGGACTTAGGGAGTTCGCGACTACTCGTGGATATTTGCTAGATACTTGTCTCTCTGCTCAAGATACTTATGTAGCGTGGGTAAAGTACTTTTATCCGGTATTATTAGACTGATAGATAGAAATAAAATCAGACTTTTATATGGGCTGTTTAATGAATCTTTTATGGTTGTTGCTTGACTGCATTAGCGTTATCACCTTTTGGAAAAGATAGTGTAGAAGTGTAATAAGGTAATCTTGATAAAGAAGAGGTTAGAGCTATAACTAAAAGTTATAACGTATAATTAGAAACGATTAGCGTGTCTTGATTGTTTGTCATACCTTTGCGCTCCAGAAAAACAATTAAAGATATATTATATGATTTCAACAGCTACAAAAACATTGCAGGCAAAAAATAAGACTATTTATGTCGCCCTGCTTTCTACTTTGACTCTTTTCTTATTTTTGGATTATATTCCGGGTTTGCAGGCATGGTCTGCATGGGTGACTCCTCCAGTAGCTCTGTTCCTCGGACTTATTTTTGCATTGACTTGCGGGCAGGCACATCCGAAATTCAATAAAAAGACTTCTAAATATCTATTGCAATACTCCGTTGTCGGATTAGGATTCGGTATGAATCTGCAATCAGCGTTGGCTTCCGGTAAGGAAGGGATGGAGTTTACTATTATTTCGGTGGTAGGTACATTGGCGATAGGTTGGTTTATCGGACGCAAGATATTTAAGATAGATAGAAATACTTCTTATCTGATCAGTTCGGGAACGGCTATTTGTGGTGGTAGTGCCATTGCGGCAGTAGGACCGGTATTGAAGGCAAAAGATAGTGAAATGTCTGTGGCATTGGGTACTATCTTTATTTTGAATGCTATTGCGCTTTTCATATTTCCAATGATTGGTCATGCTCTGAACATGAGCGAACATGAGTTTGGTACTTGGGCGGCTATTGCTATCCATGATACAAGTTCTGTGGTTGGAGCCGGTGCTGCTTATGGAGAGGAGGCTTTGAAGGTGGCTACTACCATCAAATTGACTCGTGCTCTTTGGATTATTCCGATAGCTTTCGCTACTTCATTCATTTTTAAGAGTAAGGGACAAAAGATTAGTATTCCCTGGTTTATTTTCTACTTTGTACTGGCGATGATCGTAAATACTTATTTGCTGGATGGAATGCCGGAAATTGGAAATGCTATTAATGGAATTGCTCGTAAGACATTGACAATTACGATGTTCTTTATTGGTGCTTCTCTTTCGATAGATGTTCTGAAAGCAGTTGGCGTAAAACCGTTATTGCAGGGAATAGCGTTATGGGTAGTCATTAGTTTGAGTACATTGGCATATATCTATTACTTTGCATAAGTAAGAATAAGGATTAGGTAATATATAAAAGAAGTGGGAGAATGTTCGTTTCGTACGATATTCTCCCACTTTTTTTGTACAACCCTCACCCCTCCGATTACAGCTTTGAAAAACTGTAAGGTGGAAGTGATTATTTCTTCTTTAACTCTTCAAAGATCAGTCCTTCCAGCTCTTCTGCTAGTTCCGGATTGTCGGCAATACATTGTTTGGCAGCGTCGCGTCCCTGTCCCAGCTTCGTGTCGTTGTAACTATACCATGAACCGCTTTTCTTGATGATTCCCAGATCGGCACCCAAGTCAACGATTTCTCCGGAATGGGAGATACCTTCACCGAACATAATATCAAATTCTGCTCTCCGGAAAGGAGGAGCCACTTTATTCTTCACGACTTTTACTTTAGTCAGTTTGCCCAGAATCTCTTCACCATCTTTGATCGGTTGTCCCGGACGGATATCCAAACGTACGGATGCGTAGAATTTTAAGGCATTACCACCGGTAGTTGTTTCCGGACTGCCGAACATTACACCGATCTTCTCACGCAACTGATTGATAAAGATACAAGTTGTACGTGTCTTGCTGACTGCTGCTGTCAACTTACGTAATGCCTGAGACATCAAACGTGCCTGAAGACCTACTTTATTGTCACCCATGTCACCTTCAATTTCAGCTTTAGGAGTCAATGCGGCAACGGAGTCGATTACGATAATGTCGATAGCGGAAGAACGGATCAGTTGTTCTGCAATTTCCAATGCCTGCTCCCCGTTGTCTGGCTGGGAGATGTACAGGTCGTCGATGTTTACACCTAATTTAGACGCATAGAAACGGTCGAAAGCATGTTCTGCATCAATGAAAGCTGCTATACCGCCAGCCTTTTGTGCTTCGGCAATGGCATGAATGGCCAATGTCGTTTTACCGGAAGATTCCGGACCATAAATTTCGATGATTCTACCTCTTGGGTAACCTCCCACGCCAAGTGCCACGTTCAAGGCTATGGAGCCTGTCGGGATCACTTCTACTTGTTCAACACTGTCGTCACCCATTTTCATGATAGAACCTTTACCGAAGCTCTTTTCTATCTTTTCCATGGCAGCCTGTAAGGCTTTTAGTTTTTCGCTTGATGCCATTTTATTATCTGTTTCAAAATTAAGTTCGTCTTTCTTTGCCATACCTTATTCTATAATTAATAGATTTATTGATTTAAAATCTGTGCGGCGTGTTCTTTGGTCTTCACCTCTTTGGGAGTGATAATCCGTTCTACTATTCCTTCTTCATTAATCAGGAAAGTAGTGCGGAAAGTACCCATGTAAGCGCGTCCGTACAGCTTCTTTTCTCCCCACACACCGAACTCTTCTACTAATTTCTTGTCAGTATCGGCAATCAGCGTGAAAGGAAGATTGTTTTTCTCGATGAATTTCTGGTGTGATTTCTCATTGTCTACACTGACACCGATTACTTCATAGCCGACTTTGCGTAGTTCGGAGTAGTTGTCGCGCAGATTACACGCTTGCGCGGTACACCCCGATGTATTGTCTTTCGGATAGAAGTACAACACAATCTTTTTCCCTTTATAAGCACTTAAACGGATTTCTTCGCCTTTTTCATTGATACCCAAGATTTCCGGTGCTTTATCTCCTACGTTTATCATAACTTTCTTTTTATCGAACAGGACTACTCTTACAATTCCAAATCTTTGTCGAATTCTTCATGCCACGGAAGGCCTTGTTTATTGAGTTGTTCCATGAACGGATCCGGATTGAATTCTTCCACGTTGTTTACACCCGGACGGTTCCATTCGCCTTTGAAGAACATCATGGCTCCAATCATTGCCGGAACTCCGGTGGTGTAGCTAACTCCCTGCATACCAGTTTCCTGATAAGCTTCCTGGTGACTACAGTTGTTGTATACATAGTAAGTACGTTCCTTACCATCTTTCAGACCACGGATACGACAACCGATAGAAGTTTCTCCTTCGTAGTTTTCTCCTAAATCCTGCGGGTTAGGCAATACAGCTTTCAAGAATTGTAATGGTACAATCTTCATTCCGTTATAGTCAACCTCGTCGATTCGTGCCATACCGATGTTTTGGATAACACGTAAATGGGTTAAATACTCTTGTCCGAAAGTCATCCAGAAACGTGCACGTTTGATAGTCGGATAATGTTTCACCAATGATTCCAGTTCTTCGTGATAAAGAAGATAAGAGTCACGTGGACCGATGTTCGGGTATGTCAGGTCTTTGTGGATTTCCAACGGACCGGTAGTAACCCATTCGCCATTCTCGAAATAGCGTCCGTTCTGTGTAATTTCGCGGATGTTGATTTCCGGATTGAAGTTTGTAGCAAAAGCCTTATGGTGGTTACCTGCATTGCAGTCTACAATGTCCAGATATTGAATCTCATCAAAATAATGTTTAGCTGCATAAGCAGTATAGATACCGCTTACTCCCGGGTCGAATCCGCAACCGAGGATAGCTGTCAGACCTGCTTCTTTAAAACGATCGTGATAAGCCCACTGCCAGCTATATTCAAAATGAGCTTCATCTTTCGGCTCATAGTTAGCGGTGTCCAGATAGTTCACTCCAGCTTTCAGACAAGCTTCCATAATAGTCAGATCCTGATAAGGGAGAGCCACATTAATCACCATTTCCGGTTTGAAATCATTGAATAAGGCTACCAGCTCTTCTACATTGTCTGCGTCAACTTTAGCTGTTTTTATATTGGGGTTACCTATTGCCTCGACGATTTTATCGCATTTCTCTTTCGTACGACTGGCAATCATGATATCTGTAAATACATCGGCATTTTGTGCCACTTTGTGTGCAACGACAGTGCCAACACCGCCCGCACCAATAATAAGAACTCTACCCATTTCGTTAATTGCGAATTAAAATATTAAGAATATTAGAATTGTTAGCTTTGCAAATATACGTGATTATTTTCAGATAATCATTCGCAGCTACCCCTTTTTATTTGTAACGCTGCAAGGTTCCATTTTCAAATTCCAGTGTTTTGCCATTGTAAAACCAAGTTTCGAAACGATTGTCTTTTTTTAGCTCGATTTCTATCGGATCACCAATGGACAAACGGCATTCCACTGTACTCATGCCCGTCTCCAGATCTCCCCGGGAGATAATCTGCCAACGATTTTCTGTGATACCCGGATATTTTTTATGTATATCTTCGAATCCGAAAAAGTCTTCGATATAATTTTCATTTCTGACGATAACATCATATTTCAGATCGGTTTCCAATTCATAGATCGCTCCGTCATTGTCTTTTAATGAAAGAATAGCCAGACTGCCGGGAGGAGATAATCTAATATCTTTGATTTGCAGAACTGTATATCGGGGCAGGTGAACGCGTGATTCGATCTGCTTGTCTTCAAATGATATGATTCTTTTGGCTGGCAGCACCTTTTTAGGATAAACTGTCATTCCCATATATTTATTTTTCAGGCTTTCGATAGTGCCTAGACTCTTATTGGTGAAACTGAATGCATTTGAGAAATATTTCATTCTCTTTTCTCCTTGAAAATCATTCAGGTCCATGCCGGAGTTTGTTCGTGAGAGGGCAACTTCCAGATAATAAGAATGTCCCTGCGTATCTTTGAATACGATTTTTGCCGGATATGCCT
>ERZ779892.2394-NODE-2394-length-14761-cov-3.460424_pt1 | contig 14761 bp, 12 predicted proteins | sample MGYA00511552_ERZ779892 | MGnify/ENA primary metagenome ERZ779892 (study PRJEB29588, sample SAMEA2154561) | human gut metagenome | biome: human gut; feature: human-associated habitat; material: faeces | place: Denmark | collected 2008/2010 ... | reverse complement strand
CCCAGCCATATTTTTCAACAACTTTTCCTGCTGTGCTTCCGAAATAATAAATCTTGTTGGATGCACCCGGGCAGCCATGCCAGCAGTTCTTCCAGGAAACTCTCTGGCCATTGCCTCCGAAATAATATCTGCTGCCTTTATACTTCACAAGTTTTTTTGTAATGATGCGGCCCTTGCTGTCTGAAACATAATATGCGTTATTCTGCGCCTTCGCCATTGTATTCGTCATAACATAGCCGCTGGCATTCAGCATATATCGATATTTCTTGGACATTACAGGTGATACATAAACTCCATGTTTCATGATCTGTCCACGTGTGGCAGCCTTCGGACTACAATAGATAAAACGTTTCTGATTTTTGCTGTTTAAAACATATGTCCATCCGCCATAAAAAAGCTTTCCTGGAATCTCTCCTGCCTTTGATGCCGGCTGGAAGTAATACTGATATGTTGTGGAACCGGTTGTCAGCTTCAGGATTCCTGTTCGCGGTTTTCCGTTACGCATCAGTGTATAATAAGCATTTCCGATCTTCTTGATCTTGCCTACAAGATTCTGAGCCTCTATGGATTTGTAATCACCCTGGGAATTATAATAGCGGAAAACAGTTCCTGTCCATAACCAGTAATTTCTCTTCTGCTGGCCAAGATTGGATGTCCACGGTGTGATTGCTTTTCCGGTGGAATCCGAATACAGGGAAGCTTTGGAGTTTTCGAGGAAATACCATTCTGTCTTCTGTGTTCCGGTATAACCTGCTGCACCTGGCTCACGGGTCATACGGCCGGTTACCAGATATCCGTCTTCATTAAAAAGATAATATCCCACATGTCCGTTGGTATTGATCTTAAGAAGACCATCCTGCGCAGTAAAATAATTATCTTCGATGGAACCTGTTTCTGATACCTGAGAAGCGTTCCCTTCATCCTGGGCAAGAGTCTCTGCGTTATCTACGCTCTCTGATGTTTCGACTGCCGTCTCTGTTTCTGCGGGTGCTGTCTCTTCGGATGTCTCCTCTGCAGACACTACATCTGCGGATGCTGTCTCTGCAGAAGCTTCTGCTGCGGATACTTCCTCTGTAGAAACTTCTTCTGCTGCAGTCTCCTGCTCTCCTTCTGCTGACTCATTCTGGAGTACCTGAGCCTGCTCACTCTCTGCTGCACCTTCCGGAAGCTCTTCAGTCTGCTGTACCTCCTGTGCTGCTGCAGCTGTTTCATCAACTGTTGTTTTCTGCTCTTCTTCACTACTTTCTGCAGGATCCTCAGAAGCTTTTCCCTCCGGAGCTGCAGATGCAGCAACCTTCTTTTTGCGGAGTCTGTAAAAACCGTTTGCAGAAACCCAGTCACTTGTCTTGGCAACGACTACACCGTTTACCAGTGATGCTCCGGTAGCAGAAGTTTCCTCTGCCTTGTTGTTCTCTACTTTGTTCTGTACTGCGGTATCTGCTGACGGTGCATCCAGTTCCTGTGCATCACCTGCACTGAAATCATCGCCCGGATCTGTACTGTCTTCTGTTGTCGCATCCGGTGCTTCTGTAGCCTCCGGTGCTTCTGTAATCTCCGGTGTTTCTATAACATCCGGTGTCTCTGCGGGGTTCTCCGGTGTAACAGGTGTTTCTTCTGAACTGTCTGTAGTGTCAGTACTACCTGTCTGATCCGCTTCTGTCTCCGGCTGCTGTACAGTCGTTCCCTCTTCATCACTGAATACATCCTCAGCCGGATCGCCGGCTGTCTCTGCTGCCATCTGCACGTCTGTACTTCCCAAAGCCGCAGCGCCGGCTTCCAGAGTTCCGCCCATGCATAATGTCAGACTGAGAAAAATTGCCACAACTCTTCTCTTCACGATAATCCCTCCTGATCATGCTGCTGTAAATAATTATTGTATCTGTTACGTATCATTCGCCCAGTCCGCCTTCGATAAGAGCCACAAGCGCATCTATCGCAGCCTGTTCATCCTCACCCTCGCAGACCAGTGTGATCTCATCCCCGCTTTTAACACAGGCACCCAGAACACTCAGAACACTTTTGGCATTCGCTGTACCTCCGGCATACTGAAATGTTATGGACGATTTGTATTTTATTGCCTCGCCGCACAAAAGCCCTGCGGGACGAAGATGAAGCCCTGACGGGTTCCTGACCGTTACCTTATAACTTAACATTGCTGCTGTCTCCCTTTATATTACTTATCCTTCAAGCCTTGTCCAAAGCTGTGATTACTTACTGACTGCTGCTGTCTACATTGGAAACCTTGGAGATTTTGATCTCGGCGGTTACATCCTCCAGCAGCTTGTAGCCTTCCGGAAGGCTGATTTTGATCGGTACTTCGTAGCTGCCCTCCTCCCAGTCATCCATGGAAAGTGCTGCTCCTACCGACTTCAGATCAAATTGGGAAAGATCTCCATCTTCCGCCTGCACCTTCAGTTCAATATCCGCAACTTCAAACGCCAGCTGCAGATCATCAGGCAGACCCTTTACTTTGATATCCTCTGTCGGGAAGCTGTATATCTTACTGCCCTCCGGCAGGATATTGACTGTGATCCAGAGGTCCGTACTGGATCCAGATGTCAGCTTAAGGCCATCCGGAAGAAGTTCTGACAGGTTTACTTTCTTTTCCACGTCATTGCTCTTTCCTGAAATATCCACATTCTCATTATCAAGATAAATAGTATTTCCCTGAAGTTTCAGATTGTTCAGTGCTTCTTCACTTCCAGCTACGCTGAAAGTCTCCGGTACTGTCGTGACACTGTCCACAACATAACCTTCTGCCGGTTCTCCCGTATATCCCGCACTGATCCGTATATCAGAACGCACCTTCCAGAGCTTTGCCGTGACATTAACCTTTCCGTTGTTGTCAAATTTCAGATAGCTCATGGAATTTGATGAAAGTGTATCCTGATTCTTATCTGTGATGGTCAGTTCTGCGCCTGTGATCGTCGTATCCTGGTCGATTCCCTCAAGCTTTGAACTTACATCCACACTCACACTGTCTATCTTACCAACTAGGGATTCCGGTCCTGTAATACGGACTTTTTCCGGATTTGCGGTAAGCGAAGCAACCTCCAGCCCCTGTGCAGGCTTGCTGTCATCACTGGTAACGTTGATCGCAAATTCCTTGGTCACCTTTTTTTCCAGATGGACACTTAGATTCTGCGGTGACACCTGGATATTCTCTGGAAGTATCCCGGAACAGGTTGCTGTAATGGGGATCATTACAGGGTCTGTATCGGTAGACTGAGCCTGCTGCAGGTCTGCAACTGCCTTAATATCACTTGAGGTGAGACGGTTGACTATCTTCCGCTCACCTGTAATATAAACACGTACTGAATTTTCACGATCATCCTGCATGACCATCTTGCCCAGCTGATCCACATAAGCTTCATTGATGATCTGCACATCTGAGATCACAAAGCCTTTCGTAATGATAGGGTCATCAACATTTACTACGATCAGCCACACCAGGATTCCCACAATGATCGACATGATTTTCAAAGGGATGTTCTTAGTCAGATTTTTCTTCATGTTTCACTCTCCCTTTCAGCAGATTTCTCAGCTTACCGTTGTCAACAACCTTTTTATTCTGAGCAGAAACAAGTACTTCACGAAGCTGCTTACTGTTAAGCCCTCTGGATAACTCACCGCCTCTGGCCACAGAAACCTGTCCTGTCTCTTCCGAAACAATGATCGTAAGAGAATCCGTAGCTTCGCTGATACCCACACCTGCTCTGTGTCTTGTTCCCAGCTGTTTACTCAGTTCCATATTATCTGAAAGAGGCAGATAGCAGGTTGCTGCTACTACGCGGTTCCCCCGCACGATCACCGCTCCGTCATGAAGAGGTGTATTATGCTCAAAAATATTGATCAGTAGCTGACTGGTAAGGATACCGTCAATATTGATACCGGTTCTCACATATTCATCAAGCCGGATCTCTTCCTCGATTACGATCAGTGCTCCGGTCTTAACTTCACCCATATCAAAACAGGCCTTTACCAGTTCGTTGATAGTCTTGTCATTGAAACGCTCCTGCACTTCCCTGCCGGAATCAAAGGGAATAATGTTGGAAACAAACTTCTTCTGTCCCAGCTGCTCCAGCGCCTTTCTCAGCTCCGGCTGAAAGATTACGATCACACCGATCACCAGCACATTAGCCAGGTTCCGGAAGATCCAGAGGATCGTATTCATTTTGAAGATATATGCGACCAGGATAAATCCAAGGACGATCAAAATGCCCTTCAGAAGGGTATATGCACGTGTAAATTTGATCCATGCCATAAACTGATATACAAAAAAGGAAATCAGTCCGATCTCAATGATATCTATCACGCCAAGTCCCGGAAGGGAAATTTTCCCAAGATATCCGACCACAACTGTCAGCACATTCTGCATAAGTCTCCTCCTTTCTTCCTGAGCTATTCCAATCGTTCCTGTTTAAAGATCCTTCAGCGATTCCTCCAGCTGTTTTTCGAAATCGATCTTGTCCAATCCCTGCGGTTTCTCACTTACTGTATTTTCGGAAACCATATCCGGCATCTTTACTGTATGCATTTCGTTCTTCTCAGGAAATACATCATCACTGAAAGACACAACATTGTCTTCTTTTTTTTCTTCTTTTACCGGCTCCGCATTGATTTTTTTGATACTTCTCTCAGAAGTGGCGACTGATGCCTTCGGAACGGCTTTTACGTAGTAATAGTACTCATCATCCTCATATTCCAGACGTTCTGTTCTGCTGTAATCTCCGCCAAAAACAAAGAACTCCAGAACAAATCCTGCCAGTACGGAGATCACTGTGGACAGGATCATCGGCACCATGGCTACCGTAATACTAAGGCAGAAATCTCCGGCAAGGATAACCAGGATATAGATCACGCCACCGGCAATGACAGCGATCCTCCATGCATAATCAAACGCCCGTGTTCTCAGAAGGTTCACAAACAGGATCACTACCACAAACGCGATCACCGTGATCCACATTGCCCAGTTGTGGACAAGTCCGTCAGAGATCAGCTTCAGTTTTTCTGTGATCTCTGCAGCAGGATCACTGAGTGCCGCCGACTGTGCATGTACAAACCGTATAAAATAATAGATCACAACACCGCATCCGGCCGGAAGCGCTGACAATGCGCTACCCAGCAGGCCTGCTCCGATCGGCATAAGTGCAGGAACACCAAATCCGAAGGAAAGTGGTGTAAGGATCATTGCAAGATTCTGTGACCTGCTGAATCTTAGGAACAGGATCAGCATCAACAGAATAAGAAGCAGCATAAATCCTGCCGTTTCGATCCCGACTGCATAACAGTGCCCGATCATCAACGCAAATCCCAGAAACATCATCACGGAAACCGGAAGGATCGAACATACAAGCGCCAGGATCAGGACAACAAAAATATTATCCAGCTGTTTCATGTAACCCATATTGCTGTTGATCCAGAGAAAATAGGCAAATGCCAGAACAAACTTCAGGACCGGCAGTATATATACTTCATATTGTCCGTAAAATCTTTTGATATTCTGTTTGATCTCAAGTAAAGCTGTCATTTTCTATGTCCTCCTGCATTTCTCCGGACCGGATTTCTTTTTTCCTCCCGCCCGTAGATTTTTTCCAGTCTTGTAAGATCCTGATAATATTCCCTGACACTTTTTTTTGCCCGGAAATATTTCACAGAATACTGGATGTAGGTCAGTATCGAATATACAACAAGCACGATCAGATAACCGACGATGATATAGATTCCAACCTTGACCAGATTAATCTTATTCACATTATCCATAAGATATTCGCTGAAATATGCGGCAACGCCTGCAAGTCCCAATACATATCCGATCGTTACCAGAAAAAAGTTTCTGATCAGTGCAAGTCCAATATAATCACTTCGATAATATCTGCTCACCGGAAGATACTTCCTGCCTTCGCCATGTTCATACATAGCCAGACGGTTCATGATCTTCACTTTTTCTTCATTTACCATAAAAATAACTCCTCATAAGCTTTCTTTATCAGGAAAATCCCCAATATATGATCCGCATTACGCTTTCCATACAGTTATACTGTTTAACTGCAATCAAATTTATTGTAGCATAGTTCCATACCTATGAAAAGTGTTTTTTCGGCTGTTTCATGCCCTTCCTGCGCATATTGTCAGAAAATAAACTTTCTCTGCACCGGCCTCAAGAAGACACATTGCCATGGCATCTGCCGTACTTCCTGTTGTGTATACATCATCCACCACAAGTACAGAAAAACCCGGGATCCTTTCGGTTACCTGATATGCATTTTTCAGGTTCTGACGCCTCTGTATGGCATTAAGTTTTTTCTGAGATCTTGTGCTTCGTATCTTCTTTACCAGATGCCCATTCCATGGGATCCCTGTAAGAACACTGAGCCTTTCTGCCAGATATGCTGCCTGGTTAAAACCTCTCATCCTTTTTTTTCTGGGATGCAGAGGAACGGGAACGATCAGATCAGGCTTCCACCGTTCCAGATATTTTTTTCCGAAGACGCTCATTGCCTTTGCATAAAAATCCCCATATTCCCGACATCCGTAATACTTAAATCGTACCAGAGACTGTCTCCAGACCTCTCCGTACCAGAAAATACTTCTGCCCTCCGTAAAATGATGGGCACCCTTGCGGCAGTCTTCACAGTATTCCTCTTCCATTTTTACCGGTCTTCCGCATTTCATACACCTGGGACCGGATATAGGCCTGACCTTTCCGGAACACTCCGGGCAGATCAGCCGGTCTTTTTCTTTCAGTATCTGATGACACAGCGGGCATTTTTTCGGGTAAAGCATGTCCAGTAAAAAATCTGCTGTTTTTTTCAAGAAAGTCCTTTCTCCCCGATGGCGCTCTCTTTCTGTTCAGATTCATCCAGCTCCCGGATCCGTCTGTCCAGAGAGCTGTATCTCTGCTGCTGTTTTTCATTACGGATCATCTCCGCAAAAGTGGTCTCGCTGCCTACTACGGTAACACATTTTCTGGCTCTGGTCACTGCTGTATACAGAAGATTCCGATTCATCAGCATCCTTGGTCCGGAAAGGATCGGAAGGATCACTGCCGGATATTCTGAGCCCTGGGACTTATGTATGGTCACTGCATAGGCAAGTTCCAGTTCCTCAAGCTGTTTGAAGGAATATTCTGCCTGTCTGCCATCCTCAAATTCCACGGTAGCCGTTTCCGCAAATTCATTGATCTCCGTCATAATACCGGTATCTCCGTTAAACACGCCCACACCTTTATCCACAGGAATCTTGTATCGTCCAAGGATTTCCCACTCCAGCTGGTAATTGTTCTTCACCTGCATCACCTTATCCCCTTCACGGAAAAGACGCTGTCCGATCTCTTTCTCCTTTTTCTTTTCATCCGGCGGGTTCAGATATCTCTGAAGGATCTGGTTCAGCCGCTCCACACCTAAAAGTCCCTTACGCATAGGCGTGAGCACCTGGATCTCATAGGGCTTTGCATCTACATAACGCGGAAGCTTCTCCTGGATCAGCGCGATCACCACACGGATAATGATATCCGCATCATATCTTTTCAGAAAAAAGAAATCCCGGCTCTTGTTATTGATGGTCACCTGCTCGCCCCGGTTGATCTTATGGGCATTCACCACAATATCACTTTCGGATGCCTGGCGGAAAATCTTTTTCAACTCTACTACCGGAAAACAGCCGCTGCGGATAATATCCCTCAGAACATTTCCCGGGCCTACACTGGGAAGCTGATTTTCATCACCTACCAGGATCAGTCTGGTCCCTGCAGTCACTGCAAGAAGCAATGAATGCATCAGTGCGATATCTACCATGGACATCTCATCAATGATGATCACATCCGCTTCCAGCGGATTCTCCGAATTCCTGTCAAAATGAACTGCACGGCCTTCCTGCTCTCGGACTTTCTCGATCCCGGCAAGGACCGTACGGCGCTCGAGGACGCGCTCAAGATCGCTTCCGGAAAACACGACCTGGTGGAAATCCGCGTCAGCGACCCCCGCGAAGCCGAACTGCCCGACGTAGGGATCGTCGAAATGAAAGACGCCGAAACGGGCCGAAAAGCGTGGGTGGACACCTCCTCGGCCCGGGTGCGGGAGCACTACGCCCGCGTCTGGCAGGAGCGGAGCGCCGCCATCCTCTCGGCGCTCAAACACCACCGCATCGACACGGCCGAGGTATCGACCGACGGGGATTACGTCGTGGAACTCATCAAACTATTCAAACAGCGATGAAGTCGATCCCAAATAACCCGGCATCAACCTGCTCTCCGTTCGCACGCAACGGCGGTATTCAACCGTCCGCCGCCGCAGAGCGGCAAAATGCCGCGCAAACACCTCCTTCGGAAGCGGTGCCCGTCGGCCTGCGGTCTTCGGGTCGTCCGAAAGCCGGTCGGACATCCATCACGAAAAGAGTAAAAACAGCTCTGGCGACAGCTCTTCTGACGGGGCTGACGACCGTTCTGTACGCCGCACCGCCGACGATCACCGCCCGCGTCGAACCCGACAGCATCGGAATCGGCGACCGCTTCGACGTGGTGATCGACGTCGATCGTGATTTGGTGCAGGTCGTGGAATTTCCCACCTTCAACCCGCCTCCGCAGAGCGGACTGGAGGTCGTCGAATCGCATCCGGTGGACACCCTCCGGCGCGACGGACGTCACCTGAGCCTGCGCAAACGCTACACGCTGGCGGCGTTCGAGGAGGGCAACCTCGGCCTGGGACGCGCACAAGTGCTCTATCTGGACAAGAACATCACCGACACGCTCTATACCGCCGATACCCTGCGGCTGCAGGTGGGAACCTTTCAGATCGACTCCACGTCGCACACGATCTACGATATCAAAGCCCAGCGCACGCTGCCCTTCCGCTACGGCGAAATCAGCGGCTACGTCCTCTGGAGCCTGCTGGGTTTGATCGTCCTGGGCGGCGCGATCTACGCAGGCCGCCGCCTGATGGCCCGCTACGCCCGCAAGGTACGCGACATCTTCCGTCCCGCACCGCCCCTGCCGCCCCACATCGCAGCCATCCAAGCGCTCGAAACGCTCCACAACCAGAAACTCTGGCAGAGCGGACGCCATAAACAGTATTATTCGGGTCTGACGGACATCCTGCGCACCTACCTGGCCGACCGCTACGGCTTCGGTGCGATGGAGATGACCTCCGACGAAATTCTCGCCGCAGTCCGCCGTTACGACCTGCCGCAAAAATGCGTCATGGACCTGCAGGCGATCCTCCGGGACGCCGACCTGGTGAAATTCGCCAAAGCCCGGCCCGAAGGGACGACCAACGAAGACAACTACCTGAACGCCTACTATTTCGTCGAGGAGACCAAGCCCGCAGAAATCGCGGAGGAGGGCGCTGAACAAGACGACACCCAATAGCATCCGACACGCCATGCCAAACAGAATCCTACTGATATTCATCACCCTGTTGTTCGGAATCGGCAGCGCCTCGGCCCAGAAATACCCCGAGCGCAGCCTCGTGCGCAAGGGCAACCGGGATTTCGCGAAGGAGCGGTACGACCGCAGCATCGAACGATACACGAAGGCGCTCGAAGCGGCCCCCGAAAACTTCGAGGCCGCCTACGACCTGGGAGGCGCCCTTTACCGCACCGAAAAATACGAAGAGGCGGCCAAGACGCTCGAACGCATCGCCGCAGACTCCACCCGCACCGACCAGGAACGGGCCGAGGCTTTCTACAACCTGGGCAACGCCCAATTCAAGCAGGAAAAATACCCGGAGGCGCTCGAAAGCTACAAGAACTCCCTGCGGATGAATCCTGCCGACCAGGAGGCCAAGTACAACTACGCCTACACCAAGCGACTGCTGCAAAAACAGCAGAACGAGGATCAAAACAAAGACCAGAACAAGGACCAGCAGAACAGCGGCGGTCAGGATCAGAATCAAGACAAAAACAAGGATAATAATTCGGACAAAGACCGGCAGCAGGACAAGGGCGGCGAGCAACAGGATCAACAAGACCGGCAGAACGGTCAGAATGATCCCGACAAGAACGGACAAAATCCCGACGAACAGCCGCAGGATTCCGACAAACCGGACAGCGACGACCGGCAGCCCGGCCAACCCCGCGAAAACGGCATCTCCCCGGAAGAACAGGAACGGATGCTGGATGCGATCCAGGCCCAGGAGGACAAGACCCAGGAGAAACTCAAGGAGAAAGCCGGGGTCGTGGTACGCGGCAATAAAAACTGGTAACGAATCAATTCTGAAACGGCTATGCAATTCGCCTCTCCATACTTTTTGTGGCTACTCGCGGTCATTCCGCTCATGGTGGTCTATTACGTCTGGCGGACCCGTCAGGGCGGTGCTTCGATCCAGGTATCGACCATCGACGGTGTCGCCGAAGCACCGCGTACCGTACGTTATTACCTGCGGCATCTGCCTTTCGCGCTGCGCTGCGCGGCCGTCGCGCTCCTCATCGTAGCGCTGGCCCGCCCCCAATCGGTCGATGAAGGCTCGACGAGCAACACCGAAGGCATCGACATCGTGCTGGCGATCGATATTTCGACCTCGATGCTGGCCCAGGACCTCCAACCCGACCGCATCCAGGCAGCCAAGCAGGTCGCCGGCAACTTCATCGCCGACCGCCCCGGAGACCGCATCGGACTGGTGGCCTTCGCGGGCGAAGCCTTCACCCAAAGCCCGCTGACGACCGATCAGGGAACGCTGCAAACCCTGCTGGGACGCCTGCGCAGCGGCGTGGTGGAGGACGGCACGGCCATCGGCAACGGACTGGCGACGGCAATCAACCGCCTGCGCGAGAGCAACGCCAAGAGCAAGGTCATCATCCTGCTGACCGACGGAGAGAACAACCGGGGCGAAATCGCCCCCCTTACGGCTGCGGAGATCGCCCGCGACCAGGGCATCCGCGTCTATACGATCGGTGTCGGCACACACGGCACGGCCCCCTATCCGACGGTGGACTTCTTCGGGAACCCGACCGTCGTGCAGGCCAAGGTGCAAATCGACGAAAAGATACTCGGCGAGATCGCCGATCTCACGGGCGGCCGTTACTTCCGTGCCACGGACAACGCCAAACTACAGTCCATCTACGACGAAATCAACCAGCTCGAAAAGAGCAAGGTCGAAATATCGCAATACACCACCTACACCGAGGAGTACCTCCGCTGGGCAGCGGCGGCTCTGGCCCTGCTGCTCGTGGAATTCCTGCTGCGTACCCTCTGGTTAAAATCCCTGCCGTAATGTTCAGATTCGCATATCCCGAATATCTCTGGCTGCTGTGGCTCCTCCCGCTGCTCGTCGCCGTATGGGCGGCGGCCGGACAGCTCGCACGCCGACGCCTCAACCGTTTCGGCCGGCTCGAAACCATCCGTCCGCTCATGCCCGACGCTTCTACGGGGCGCCGGCGTCTGAAATTCATCCTGTTCCTCACGGCATTCGCCCTGCTCACCCTGGCGCTCGCACGGCCGCAACTGGGTTCGAAACTCCGCGAGGTGGAGAGCCGGGGTATCGAGATGATGCTCGTGGTCGATGTTTCGAACTCGATGCTCGCCGAGGATTTCCAGCCCAACCGCCTCGAACGCACCAAATACGCCATCGACAAGCTCTTCGACGGGCTCAAGCAGGACCGCGTGGGACTGGTCGTCTTCGCGGGCGACGCCGTAGTGCAACTGCCGATCACCTCGGACTACCGCATGGCCAAAGCCTTTGCCCGCAGAATATCCCCTTCGATGGTTTCGGTGCAGGGCACCGACATCGGTCAGGCCCTCTCGCTGGCCACCATGTCCTTCTCGGAAAAGGGAGATAACCCCGCAGGACGCGTCATCGTGCTCATCACCGACGGCGAAGGGCACGACTCCGGCGCCATCGAAGCGGCCGAACGGGCCGCCGAACAGGGCATCCGCATCTTCACCATCGGCATCGGCACGCCGGAAGGCGCTCCGATCCAGATCGGCGGCGAGTTCATCAAGGACGACAAGGGAGAGATGGTCGTATCGAAACTGGGCGAACCCCTGCTCGAAAAGATCGCACAGGCGACCGACGGAGCCTACATCCGCTCGACCAACCAGTCGATCGGGCTGGACGAAATCGTACGCACGATCAACAATATGGAGAAAGGCGACCTGGCTGCCCTCCGCTTCGAGGAGTTCAACGAACAGTTCCAATACCTGATCGGAGCGGCCCTCGTCCTGCTGCTTCTGGAGTTCCTGCTGCTCGACCGCCGCAACCCGCTGCTCCGGCGTTTCAACATTTTCGGTACGGACACCGGCACGGAAAGCCGGTAAATCCCCGAACCGCCCGTCCGACAGAGGCTTTTTCAAGCGAGCGAAAGGAATTCGGCGGACGACAATACACAAAAAGCGCATCCCTTCTTCGCGAAACGCATAAAAGCGTACGCTCCCATTTTACGCCTTCGAGCCGGGAAGGATTCCGGCATCGAACAAACTCATTACTCTGTACTCGTTTTCACTAACCTTTACAGAAGAATAGGACGCACTCGACATAAAAAACAAACTCGTTTGTTTTATTCTGTCCCCGTTTTCACTACCTTTGCCCCGCAGGTCCGCTCCATCGCCGCCTGGCAACAGGGGGAGGAAAGTCCGGGCAACGCAGAGCGCCACGCAAGCTAACGGCTTGATATCCGTGAGGGTATAGCAAGTGTAACAGAAAATAACCGCCCCGCAGGGGTAAGGGTGAAAAGGCGGGGTAAGAGCCCACCGCGAAGGTAGCGATACGCTTCGGACAGTACATCTCGTGGGTTGCAAGACCATGTATACCGGCAATCAAGGGCTGCTCGTCCAATGCCGGGGGGTAGGTTGCTTGAGGCGCCGGGAGACCGGCGTCCTAGATAAATGATGGGGACTCCGGGCAACCGGAGCACAGAACCCGGCTTACAGGACCTGCAAAATCAAAAGGCTGCCCGTCAATGGGCAGCCTTTTTTCGCAATCACTCTCCCGCGACAATCCTCCACCGATAAAAAAGATACGCAAGCCGCCATACTCGTCCGGGGCGCACTCGGCTTTCACCGCAACGACCCGACGATGCGCGGCCGAGCACTCGACTGCTGCCGCAACCGGAGCCGAGCCTGTACAAATCCCGAAACCTCGGAACGACTGTCGGAAACAGAGACGGCAGCGATTGCGGACCGGATAGCTATAACGCTATACTTTTCCCCGGCAGCGGCCTTCATCGCCCCTCGGCTGTTTCCGGGGCACCCCGCATCCCCGCTCCTGCGGTTCTCCGGGACCGCTTTTTTATTCCGTCCCTTTTTTCCGGCCGTTTTTATTGTTATTTCAATAACAAATGATTATATTTAACCATCCGATCCCGAAAGAAGCTCCGTTTCCGGGATATTTTTCGGCAGGCAGGAGCGAACAGACCTGAAAAATCAAACTCTAAACGACCGAAAAACATGGCAAAAATAAACACTCCGGAGGAACTGCGCCTCATGCGTGAAAAACTGCGTGCCGACCTCGAGATCCGGGAAAACAGCAACACGCCCGACAAGCTGCCCCAGATCCGAGTTTCGATGGACGAATGCGGCATCGCCGCCGGAGCCAAAGCGGTCCTCGCAACATTCATCGAAGAACTGGCCGCCCGTCGCATCCGGGGCGTCGTAACCCAGACCAGCTGCGCCGGACACTGCAAGGACGAACCCACCGTCGAAATCACGATGCCGGGCCACAGGCCGGTTCTCTACGGCCATGTCACACCCGAGCGCGTCGCGGAGCTCGTCGAGCGGCAAATCGTCCGGGGCGAAACGGCCGAAGGCCTGATCGAAGCATAAACAGCGTCCGGCAATCCGAGAATTTTCGGAAAGAGGCGACAGGCCCGACCGTCGAGCCGGGCATCTAAAACGAAGGAAAACGATCCGAATCTTTAACAAGCATCCAACCCGATGGCAAAAATCAATAACTACATCCTGGTATGCGGCGGCACGGGATGCCGGGCATCGCGGAGCGAGGAGATCATCGCGGCCCTGCGCCGGGCGCTCGACCGAACGGAAGAATCCGAACGCACACGGGTGATCCGCACCGGCTGCTTCGGCTTCTGCGAGCAGGGGCCGATCGTCAAGATGATCCCCGACAACACCTTCTACGTTTCGGTCAAACCCGAAGACGCCGAAGAGATCGTCCGGGAGCATGTCGTCAAAGGCCGCAAGGTAGAGCGGCTGCTCTACACGGCCCCCGACACGGGGCAGCAGGTACCCGACAGCAAGCACATGAAGTTCTACAAGCCGCAGCTGCGCATCGCCCTGCGGAACTGCGGGTTCATCGACCCCGAGAACATCGGCGAATACATCGCCCGCGACGGCTACGCAGCCCTGGCCAAAGTGCTCGGCATGCAGCCCGACCACGTGTTGCAGGAGATCATCGACTCCGGCCTGCGGGGGCGCGGCGGAGGCGGTTTCCCCACCGGCCTGAAGTGGAAGATCACGCGCGATGCGAAAGCCGACCGCAAATACGTGGTCTGCAACGCCGACGAAGGGGATCCGGGCGCATTCATGGACCGTTCGATCCTCGAAGGCGATCCCCACTCGATCCTCGAAGCGATGGCCATCAACGGCTACTGCACGGGCGCCTCGCACGGACTGATCTACATCCGCGCCGAATACCCGCTGGCCATCGAACGGCTCAGGCGAGCCATCGAACAGGCGCGGGAATACGGGCTGCTGGGCAACGACATCCTGGGCTCGGGCTTCTCGTTCGACATCGAGCTGCGCTACGGCGCGGGCGCCTTCGTCTGCGGCGAGGAGACGGCGCTGATTCATTCGATGGAAGGCAGACGCGGCGAA
>ERZ779892.2393-NODE-2393-length-14762-cov-3.604134_pt1 | contig 14762 bp, 14 predicted proteins | sample MGYA00511552_ERZ779892 | MGnify/ENA primary metagenome ERZ779892 (study PRJEB29588, sample SAMEA2154561) | human gut metagenome | biome: human gut; feature: human-associated habitat; material: faeces | place: Denmark | collected 2008/2010 ... | reverse complement strand
CTGGCTGACGAACGATGTGTCGTCCGCGGTGGCATCTTATAAGAAGATCCGCAAGATTTATGCGGAGCAGCCGAAGATCAAAAACGACGAGCATCCAAAGGTGCTTGACGAAATCCGGGGAGAGATCTGTTTTGACCACGCGGGCTTTGTCATGGACGGGCAGAAGATTCTGCAGGACATCAATGTTACCGTTCCGGCAGGAAAGACGCTCGGTATCATGGGGGCGACCGGTTCCGGCAAATCCTCCATCGTCAATCTGCTCCAGCGGTTTTACGATGTGACGGACGGCGCGGTGAAGATTGACGGTGTGGATGTGCGAAAGATGGATGTGCATCAGCTCCGCAGCAACATCGCGGTTGTTTTGCAGGATGTGTTCCTTTTCTCGGATACGATCGAGGAGAACATCAAGATGGGACAGCGCAAGGAACTTCAGATGGAGGCGGTGCGCCTCGCGGCAGAGGATGCCAAAGCGCGCGGGTTCATTGAGAAGATGGATGAACAGTACGAGACTGTCATCGGGGAGCGCGGTGTCGGACTTTCGGGCGGACAGAAGCAGCGGATCAGCATTGCGCGCGCGCTGGCAAAGCACAGCCCGATTCTGGTGCTTGACGACTCGACCTCGGCGCTTGATATGGAGACGGAGCATGAGATCCAGCAGACGTTAAACGCTCTGCGCGATACGACAAAGATTATCATTGCACACCGCATCTCGGCGGTGCGTCATGCGGATGAGATTATTTATCTTGCAGACGGAAAGATTGCGGAGCGCGGGACACACGAGGAGCTTCTCGCAAAGAAAGGCTTGTACTACGACACCTACATGGCACAGTATGGTGCGTTAGCAATGAGCAGCGCCTCTGCAGGAGAGCCGGCTCCAGCAGCGTGCTGCTGAGAGAGGGCGGACTGCAGGGATGGAAAGGTTTATATAGAGGAAAAGGGGATGAGAGTTCATGGCAGTTAATTCCTATCGTGAAGATGAATTTATGGAGAACACTGACAAAAAGAAGATTTTCCGAAGGTTGTTCTCCTACTTACTGGATTATAAAGCAATCTTGATCGGCGTGCTGCTCTGCATGGCTGTGACGGTTGCCATTTCACTGGTCAATCCGCTTCTGATTGAGGAGGCGATCGACCATTATATTGCAAATAAAGATATGAGGGGGCTGATGGGACTCGGTCTGTTTGCGCTGGGACTGAATATTATTTTTATCATTATGGTGAAGATCCGTATGTACGTGATGGCGGTGGTATCGAACAAGATTCTGCTGCGCATCCGTCAGGATCTGTACGAACACATTCAGACGCTGTCGTTTTCTTTTTTTGACAGCAGACCGACCGGAAAGATTCTGGCGAGAATCATCGGCGATGTGAATTCGCTGCGTGATGTGCTGGTAAATGTGGTGACAACATTGATTCCGGAACTGATCACGGTCATCGGCGTCGTGGTGATCATGCTCATAAAGGACTGGCGGCTGGCACTTGCATCACTCAGCACGATTCCGCTGATGATCGGCGGCATTTGGTTTGTGCAGACTGCCTCGCATAAGCGCTGGCAGATTTTCCGCAAAAAATCATCCAACCTCAATGCCTATGTGCATGAGGACATTGCGGGAATGAATGTGGTGCAGAGTTTTGGCGCCGAGGAGGAGACAAGAGAGATTTTCGGAAATCTGACAGATGAGCATCAGCAGTCGTTCGTGGACGCGGTGCGCTATGCGGATATGTTCGGACCGGTGATTGATTTCTGCTGGGGAATCGGCGCGATGATGCTCTATCTGGTCGGCGTCCGCTTCCTTGGTTTTGAAAAGGTTTCGGTCGGACTTCTGGTTGCATTCGGCACGTATATCAATATGTTCTGGAATCCAATTATGAATCTGAGTAATTTTTACAATAATCTGGTGACAAACTTAACGGCGGCGGAGCGAATTTTTGATATTCTGGATACAAAGGCAGATATCGTGGATGCGGCGGACGTGGCGGAACTGCCGGAAGTACAGGGAAGAGTGGAATTTTCCCATGTCAGCTTCACATACGATAAGGGAACGCCGGCGGAGACAAAGGTGCTTTCCGATGTGAGTTTTGTGGTGGAGCCGGGAGAGACGATTGCGCTTGTCGGACCGACAGGCGCGGGCAAGACGACGATCGTGAATCTGATCAGTCGATTCTATGACATTGAGGATGGTGTCATTTCGGTGGATGGCTACGATCTCACGAAGATTTCCATCGAAAGTCTGCGGCGGCAGATGGGTGTCATGACGCAGGATAATTTTATTTTCCACGGCACTGTGCGCGAAAACATTTTATATGGAAAGCTTGACGCTACGGATGAGGAGATGATCGCCGCGGCGAAGGCGGTCAATGCGCACGAGTTCATTATGAAAATGGAAAAAGGGTATGACACGGAGTTGAAGGAACACGGAGCAGGACTTTCGATCGGACAGCGCCAGCTGATTGCGTTTGCGCGGACGATGATCTCGATGCCGAAGATTCTGATTCTGGATGAGGCAACGTCCAGTATTGATACACATACCGAGATTCTTGTGCAGAAGGGAATTGAGGCGCTGCTGTCCGGCAGAACCAGTTTCGTGATTGCACACCGCCTTTCGACCATCCAGAATGCAGACCGTATTTTTGTCATCGACCAGGGCGGCATCTTAGAGCAGGGAAGTCCGGCAGAGCTGATGAAGAAAAAAGGTGCTTATTACGATCTTTACATGGCGCAGTTCGCGGGGCTGGAATAAAAAATTGGAAGATGAGGCGTTGCGGCTGCGGGTGCGGTTGGGCTGGAAAGGTAGACTTGGTCAGTAGCTGCGATAAAGAGGTGAACCTGGTAGGCAGTTGAACTGGGAAGAGCGTCTTGGCAGGTAGTTGAGCTGGAAGGGGGATTATGCTGGTGACGGGACTCTTAGAGTTGGACGAGTAGACCTGGTCTGCAGCCGAGTTAGAAAGGTTTCCCCTGCGGGTCTGGAAGAGAAAAAAGAGACCGTGAGACCCGCGAAGAGCGAAAAAACAGAAGAAATTCGTGAAAAAGAGGTGCCCTGCGGGTCTGAGAGAGGAAAAAGAGGCCGTGAGACCCGCGAAGTTTCAGAAGGAGGAGAAAAGATGCAGAAAATATTGATTGTGGTGGACATGCAGAATGATTTTATCGATGGAGCGCTTGGAACACCGGAGGCGGTCGCCATTGTTCCAAAGGTGGAGCAGAAAATCCGCGAGTTTCCGGGAAAAGTGATTTTCACGCGGGATACACATGGAGAGCGGTATCTAGAGACACAGGAGGGAAAACATCTTCCGGTGCCGCACTGCATCAAGGGCACGAAAGGCTGGGAGATCTGTCCGCAGCTAGAGGCGCTCCGGGAGGCGGAGGCGATTGATAAGGTGACATTCGGTTCGGAGAAGCTTGGCGAGTTGCTGCAGGAGGAGAACAGAAAAGAGCAGATCGAGGACATTACGCTGGTTGGACTCTGCACGGACATTTGTGTGATCTCAAATGCATTGTTATTGAAAGCATTTTTGCCGGAGACACCGATTATCGTGGATGCATCCTGCTGTGCAGGGGTAACGCCGAAAAGCCACGAGACAGCGCTCGATGCAATGCGCATGTGCCAGATCAATATAGAAAGATAAGAGTGCGCGCATGCGCCGGATCGACATAGAAAGATAAGAGTGCGCGCACGCGCCGGAACAATGTGACGCAGCAGGTCAACGGAATATGGAGAGAAAATGAAAAATATCGTATTTGATATGGGAAATGTTCTGACAAAATATAAGCTGAGCGATTACATCGGGACATATACAGAGGATGAAGCGCAGGCGGCATTGTTGAAAAATCAGGTTTGTGCATCGGTGGAGTGGATTTGCATGGACAGAGGAACAATGACCGATGAGGAAGCGGTACGTTCCATTTGCAAGAGAATTCCGCAGAGTGAGTGGGAGCTTGTGGAGCGTTTCGTGAGGGAGTTTCGGATGAAGCAGGAGCCGAATCCGCCGATGGAGGCGCTTCTGGGAGAGTTGAAGGAACAGGGGTACCATTTGTTTTTGATGTCAAATACATCACACCGTTTCCGGGCATTTTCAAAAAATATTCCGTCTGTAGGGTATATGGACGGCATCTGGATTTCGTGTGAGTGTGGATATCTGAAGCCGGAACGCGAAGCGTATGTGGATTTCTTCCGGAAAATGAAGATTGAGCCGCAGGAAAGCTATTTTGTGGACGACTCGCCGGCAAACATTGAAGCGGGGATACGCCTGGGAATGCGGGGATGCGTTTATCATCAGGATATGCCGGAACTGCGAAGAAATCTGCGGGAAGCAGGAATCGATCTAAAGGATGCGTAATACATGCAAACGCAGCCAGGTAAGGTCTGACACCGGAAAAGCATGTTCCGGTGGATGCACAAAAAGCGGAAAAGCCGGGACTATCATGACGCATCGTGTCAGAGAAACCTGTTTTTGCCGGGATTTGCGGCGGCAGCGATACCGTGCAGATCGACTTTTTGACGATCACGGAAGAAAATGTGGAAAAAATAAAGTGCCGGAGTGATACAGATCACAGGGAGGAGACCCAATTATGATTTATGAACCAAGAGAAATTACCTGTCGGGACGGGCGAAGCTGTATTCTGCGCAGTGCAGCAGTGACGGATGCAAATGATCTGATCCGGTATCTGAAAGTGACTGCCGGGGAGACGCCATTTCTGATACGTGAGCCGGATGAGATCAGTCTTACACCGGAGCAGGAGGAACATTTTATAGAAGGAATCGTAAAAGAACCGCGGGAACTGATGTTGATCGGAACCGTTGCTGGAGAACATGTCGGAAACTGTTCCCTGATGTCTCTGGGAAATTATGAGCGCTATGCGCATCGCTGCAGTGTTGCGATTGCCCTCTATCAGAAATACTGCGGGCTCAGAATCGGCAGGGAAATGCTAAAGACGGTGCTTACGGTGGCGAAGCAGTGCGGATATGAGCAGGCAGAACTTGAAGTGGTGAGCACAAACACACCTGCCATCCGACTGTACGAGAGCCTCGGGTTTGAGATCTGGGGAACGCAGCCGCACAGTGTCCGGTATCGGGACGGCAGCTATGCGGACGATCACTTTATGGTGAAGCGCCTGGTATAAATCTGCGATTATGTTGGAAAACCCGGAGACTGGAAGCCGGCAATGCTTGTTGAAAAATGGATGTTGCAAGCCGGCAATTGCTTATTGAAAAATGGGCGTCGCAGGACGTCGATTGCTTTTTACAATCTGGAAATGGTAATCCGGCACAAAAATAGAATGAAGGCAGAAGCATTGCTATGCAGGAATGTGGTAGGAATGCTTTTTAATTTCATAGGAAATACCGTGATACATTCATGTGTGAAAGTGGAACTTTCCTATGAAATAAAAAACGCTCCGCGAGGATGTGCAGCTCGCGGTAAGGAAAATATCGCTTTGCGAACCGCTCGCGCGCGGAGAATCTCGCAAGCGAGATTCTTTTTAATAAAGGAGGAATGTAAAAATGGAGAAAAACAGAATGGAGATTGTAGGAATGGAAAGAAACAGTGAATGGAAAATTGAGAGGAAAGAGGAAAACGGATGGAACATACAGGAAATAAAACAGAAAATACGAAAGCGACGGCACTGATCACAGCGGTACACAGAGAACGTTATGAGATTCTTGTGGAACAGGAAACGCCAGATACAAAGCTTAATGCCAGGTTAAAGACCGGTGTGTATTATCAGGACAAGGGCGGGGAGGCATTTCCGACAGTGGGTGACCGGGTGCGTATTCAGACAAACCGGTGCGGGGATGCACTGATCCTTGAGACGCTTCCCAGAACGAGCGTGTTTTACCGGGAAAATCCGACGCCCGGCATGGAGCGCCAGGCGGTGGCGGCAAACTTTGACTATGTGTTTCTGGTCATGTCGATGAATCATGATTTTAACCAGAACCGGCTGGACCGTTATCTGACAGCCGCGTGGGAGAGCGGGGCGACGCCGGTTGTCATACTGACGAAAAAAGATCTCTGCGAGGAACCGGAATATTATGTAAATCTTGTGGAGAGGCAGGCGCCGGGAGTTGCAGTGTGTGCGGTAAGTGCGGTAACGGGCGAAGGGATGGAACACGTGCAACGCTATCTGGGTGCGGGAAAAACGGTAGTGCTGCTGGGATCATCCGGTGTCGGCAAATCCACGTTTGTGAATGCGCTGTGTGGGGAGACGGTTATGGATACCGGCGCGATCCGGGAGGATGATTCCAAAGGACGCCATACGACGACTTACCGGCAGATGATCCTTCTGCCGGATGGCTCCCGTGTCATAGATACACCGGGAATGCGCGTACTTGGCGTAGGGGATGCAAAATGCGGGATGGATACGACATTCGGATATTGAGGAATTGGCGCAGCATTGCAGATTCAGAGACTGCAGACATGAAAAAGAGACGGGGTGTGCGGTGCAGGAGGCAGTGCGGGACGGAAGACTGCCGGAACGCCGGCTGCTTAACTATAAGAAGCTTCTGGCGGAGGCGGCGCATGCGAAGCGACGGGAAGAGACCGCGCGGAAGAAGCAGCTGCGGAGCGTGGAGCGGAAAAAGAACCCCGTGAGAAAAAAGCAGTACAAAGCCGAATGAGAGAGGCGGAAGGGTGTACCGTGAAAAAAAAACCGTGAGAAAAAAGCGGTACGATGCTGAATGAGAGAGACGGAAAGCCGCGCAGCGAAAAGCGGATGCGGCTTGACAGAACCGCCATCATTCGCTATATAAAAAAGTGCAAAAACGTGATTGAGTGCAACTGTGTGACCGGCGACTATTCCATGCTGTTAGAGGTTTTGTTTGAAAATACGATGGAACTCGACCGTTTTATCGGGGAATTACAGTATTTTGGACGGACAAAGACGCTGATTGTGTTCTCTACCTCTGTAGAACATCGCGGTGTGGAGCTCTAGGGCGTGTTTTTGGCGGAAAAACCGCAAAGAAATCAAAAAAAAGCTAGTATTTTCCGGTCTTGTATGTTATAATCCTTAAATGACTGTGATAGTCGTAGTACGCCCTTTTTTCCGAAAGACAGGCAGGAACCCTTAAAAAAGGGCTGCAGGCGACTGGCGTGACGAATGTCATGCGATGGACGGAAGATGTACATGATATTTCATATATATTAAGGAGGAAGATAGTTACAATGAGTGTACAGGTAGAAAACTTAGAAAAGAATATGGCAAAGCTTACCATTGAAGTGGCTGCCGAAGAAGTAGAGAAAGCAATCCAGGCTGCTTACCTGAAAGAAAAAGGCAAGATCAGCATGCCTGGTTTCCGTAAAGGTAAAGTTCCGAGAAAGATGATCGAGAAGATGTACGGCGAGGCAGTGTTCTATGAGGACGCAGCAAACACCCTGATCCAGGAGAACTATCCTGCAGCAGTAGAGGAGAGCGGTATTGACATCGTATCCAGACCGACCATCGACGTGGTACAGATCGAGTCCGGCAAGCCTTTCATCTTCACAGCAGAGGTTGCTGTAAGACCGGAAGTAAAGCTTGGCAAGTATCTTGGTGTTCAGGTAACCAAGATCGATACCTCCGTATCTGACGAAGAGGTAGAGGCAGCAGTAGAGAAAGAGAGAAATAACAACGCAAGAACTGTTACCGTGACAGACAGACCGATCGCAAACGGCGATACCGCAGTGATCGACTTCGAGGGATTTGTTGATGGCGTTGCATTTGAGGGCGGCAAGGGTGAGAATCATCCGCTTGAGATCGGTTCCCATTCCTTCATCGATACGTTCGAGGATCAGCTCGTAGGCAAGAATGCCGGCGACGAAGTAGAAGTAAACGTAACCTTCCCTGAGAAGTATCAGGCAGCAGATCTTGCCGGAAAGCCTGCAATGTTCAAGGTTAAGATCCACGAAGTAAAGTGCAAGGAGCTTCCGGAACTGAACGATGAGTTCGCACAGGATGTATCCGAGTTCGATACCTTAGAGGAGTACAAGGCTGACGTTAAGAAGCACCTTGAGGTAGAGAAGGAGAACGAGGCTAAGAAGACCAAGGAGGACGAGGCAATCCAGAAGATCATTGACAAGTCCACCATGGAGATCCCGGAGGCAATGATCGAGACACAGTGTGAGAACATGGTCAATGAATTTGCTCAGAGACTGGCACAGAGCGGTCTTTCTATGGAGCAGTACATGCAGTTCTCCGGTCTGACACTCGACAAGTTAAAAGAGCAGGTTCGCCCGGAAGCTGAGACACGCATCAAGAGCAGCCTGGTATTAGAGCAGATTGCAAAGGATGAGAAGATTGAGATTACCGATGAAGAGCTTGATGCTGAGATTGAGAAGATGGCAGCACAGTACGGTATGGAAGCTGACAAGCTCAAAGAGTACATCGGCGACAACGAGAAGGAATCCATGAAGAGAGACCTTGCAGTGACCAAGGCAGTAGACCTGATCATGGAGAACGTGAAGGAGAGAGCGAAAGCAAAATCCAAGAAAGAAAAAGAAGCAGAAGAGAAAGAGGGAACAGAGGAGTAATTCCCCTGTCAGTTCTTATTGCAAAACAGACAGACTGGCTCTATTGGGCCGGTCTGTTTAAGCTTATAAGTAATTATTAAAAAAGTATAAAATGGAGGATCGAATATGAGTTTAGTACCTTACGTCGTAGAGCAGACCAGCCGCGGAGAACGCAATTATGATATTTATTCCCGCCTGTTAAAAGATCGTATTATTTTCCTTGGAGAGGAAGTCAATGAGACAACGGCAAGCCTTGTTGTGGCACAGCTTCTGTTTTTGGAGTCCGAAGATCCGAACAAGGACATCCAGCTTTACATCAACTCCCCGGGCGGTATGGTGACAGCGGGTATGGCAATTTACGATACAATGCAGTACATCAAGTGTGATGTGTCCACCATCTGTATCGGACTTGCAGCAAGCATGGGCGCATTCCTGCTCGCGGGAGGAACAAAGGGCAAGCGCTATGCGCTTCCGAATGCGGAGGTCATGATCCATCAGCCGTCCGGCGGAGCCAAAGGACAGGCGACAGAGATCCAGATCGCAGCGGAGAACATTTTAAAGACCAAGAAAAAGTTAAATGAGATTCTCGCTGCCAACACCGGCAAGCCGTACGATGTGGTTGCTGCCGATACCGAGCGCGATTACTACATGTCTGCCGAGGAGGCAAAGGCGTACGGACTGATCGACGATGTCATCATCCGCAAGGACACCAAGAAGGAAGAAAGCAAATAAGACCTGATTTTGGCAGGAAGTAAGATAGAACATGGAGAATAGTTAAAAATGGCAGGAAGAAGTGACGATGAGATCCGCTGCTCCTTTTGCGGAAAATCTCAGGGACAGGTGCGCAAGCTGATCGCAGGACCGAAAGGGGCATATATCTGTGATGAGTGTGTGGACATCTGTGCAGAGATTATTGAGGAAGAGTTTGAGAACGAGGAAGAGACCGGCGCCGCAGAAGAGACGGAGCAGATCAACCTTTTAAAACCGGAAGAATTAAAAGCGTTTCTGGACGATTATGTGATCGGACAGGATCAGGCGAAAAAGGTTCTTTCCGTTGCAGTATATAACCATTACAAGAGAATTATGGCAGGGGATGATCTGGGCGTGGAACTGCAGAAGAGCAACATCCTGATGCTTGGTCCGACCGGTTCCGGTAAGACGCTGCTGGCGCAGACGCTGGCGCGTGTCTTAAATGTGCCGTTTGCGATTGCAGATGCCACGACGTTGACAGAGGCAGGTTATGTCGGTGAGGATGTAGAGAATATCCTCTTGAAGATTATTCAGGCGGCAGATTACAACATTGAGCGTGCCCAGCACGGTATCATCTATATCGATGAGATCGATAAGATCTCCAAGAAGTCCGAGAACGTGTCTATCACGAGAGATGTATCCGGCGAGGGTGTACAGCAGGCGCTGCTTAAGATCCTTGAGGGAACGATTGCATCGGTACCGCCGCAGGGAGGCAGGAAGCATCCGCAGCAGGAACTGATCCAGATCGATACGACGAACATTCTGTTCATCTGCGGAGGAGCATTTGACGGACTTGAGAAGATCATTGAGACGCGTATGGATCAGAAGGCGATCGGTTTCAACGCGGACATCAAGTCAAAGAATGAGTACAATATCGGCGACGTGTTAAAGCATGCGCTGCCGCAGGATTTTGTGAAGTTCGGTCTGATCCCGGAGTTCATCGGCCGTGTGCCGGTGACGGTATCTTTGGATATGTTAGACCGCGACGCCCTGATCCGCATCTTAAAAGAGCCGAAGAATGCGCTGACCAGACAGTACGAGAAGCTGTTTGAGCTGGATGGCGTGAAGCTTGCGTTTGACGCGGACGCACTGGAGGCGATCGCTGACAAGGCGCTGGAGCGCAAGACGGGAGCGCGAGGACTGCGCGCGATTATGGAGGCTGTGACGCTGGATCTGATGTACCATATTCCGTCGGATGAGAGCATCACCGAGTGTGAGATCACCAAGGATCTGGTGGAGGAGAAGCTTTCCATTGAGGAGCAGAAATTAAAGACCATAGAAGAAAAATAGAGGATATGTTGGATACAGAAATCTTAAAAATACCTGCGGTTGCGCTTCGCGGGATGGTCATTCTTCCGGGAATGATTGCGCATTTTGACATCAGCCGTGACCGGTCCATCCGTGCGATCGAACAGTGCATGATGGATTCCCAGAAGATTTTCCTGTCGGCGCAGAAGGATGTCGAACAGGAAGAACCGGGAGCGGACGATGTATACCATATCGGTGTGATCGCGGAAGTAAAGCAGGTAATCAAATTACAAAACAATATCGTAAGAATTCTGGTTGAGGGTATCGAGCGAGCCGAACTTTCGGCTTTTGCACAGACGGATCCGTATCTTCTGGCAGAGGTGGCGCCGTGCGTGCTGCCGGAGGAGGGGCTTTCGGAAGAGGCCAAAGCTGCGATGGTGCGCAGTGTACAGGAGACATACAGCCGGTATCAGACGGTAAATCCGCGTGCCGGAAAAGAATTGCTGCGCCAGATCGGTACCATACAGGATCTGCCGAAGCTGATGGATCAGGTTGCGAACAATCTGCCGGTTTCTTACGAAGAAAAGCAGAAGATTCTGGAGGCAATGACACTTACGGAGCGCTATGAGGTATTGATGGCGCTCCTTTTAAAAGAGATTGAAATCACTGCCATCCAGAATGAATTCCAGAGCAAAGTCAAAGAGCGCGTGGATAAGAACCAGAAGGAATACATACTGCGCGAGCAGATGAAGCTCATCCGGGAGGAACTCGGCGAGGACAATACAGAATCGGATGCGGACGAGTACCAGAAAGCACTGGATGCGCTGGATGCCGACCAGGAAGTGAAAAACCGCATCAAGAAGGAGATTGACCGCTTCAAGAGCATCAGCGCGAATTCATCGGAGAGCGCGGTGACCCGCGGCTATATCGAGACGCTGCTGGAGCTTCCGTGGAATAAAGCGTCCGAGGACAACAAAGATCTTGCAAACGCAGAGCGGATTCTGGAGGAAGATCACTACGGTCTGGAAAAAGTCAAAGAACGTATGTTAGAGTTCCTCGCGGTGCGCAATCTGACGAGCAAGGGAGAAAGCCCGATCATCTGTCTGGTGGGACCGCCGGGAACCGGCAAGACAAGCATTGCGCGTTCTGTGGCGCGTGCGCTGGATAAGAAATACGTGCGGATCTGCCTCGGCGGTGTGCGCGATGAGGCGGAGATCCGGGGACACCGGAAGACTTACGTCGGAGCCATGCCGGGACGCCTTGTGAACGGTCTGCGCAGCGCCGGTGTGAAGAACCCGCTGATGCTTCTGGACGAGATCGACAAGATGAGCAGTGACTATAAGGGAGACACTGCCTCGGCGCTGCTTGAGGTGCTGGATTCGGAACAGAATCATAAGTTCCGGGATCACTATGTGGAGCTCCCGATCGACCTCTCGGAGGTGCTTTTTATTGCGACGGCGAACTCTGTACAGGGGATTCCAAGACCGCTTCTGGATCGTATGGAACTCATTGAGGTGACAAGCTACACGGAGAACGAGAAGCTTCACATTGCGAGAGAACATCTGCTGGCAAAGCAGACGGAGCGCAACGGCTTGAAGGAAGATCAGTTCAAAGTCAGCGACGGAGCCCTCGCGAAGATCATAAGCGGTTATACCAGAGAGGCGGGAGTCCGCGGGTTAGAGCGCAGGATCGGGGAGATTGCGCGCAAGGCGGCGCGCGAGATCTACGAAGGAAAAAGCAGCACGGTCGATGTGACGGTGCGCAATCTCGAGAAGTATCTCGGCAAGGAAAAATACAGCCAGGATATGCGCGGTGAGACCGATGAGGTCGGGATCGTGCGCGGACTTGCATGGACGAGCGTGGGCGGAGATACGCTGGAGATCGAGGTCAACGTGATGCCGGGCAAGGGGGAATTCCAGCTGACCGGTCAGCTGGGCGATGTCATGAAAGAGTCGGCACAGACGGGAATCAGCTATATCCGCTCGGTCGGCGGACAGTATGACATTCCGGCGGAATTTTTCCAGAAAAATGATATTCACATCCACATCCCGGAAGGTGCGGTTCCGAAGGATGGACCGTCTGCCGGCATTACGATGGCGACGGCGATGCTCTCGGCAATTACCGGGACACCGGTGCGGGCGGATGTTGCGATGACGGGAGAGATCACGCTCCGCGGCAGGGTGCTGCCGATCGGCGGATTGAAGGAAAAGCTGCTTGCAGCCAAAAATGCCGGCGTCCGTACGGTCTGTGTGCCGAAGAAGAACGAGAAGGATGTCGAGGAAATATCAGGTGAGATCAAAAAGGGACTGGAGATCGTCTATGTAGAGACGATGGAGCAGGTGCTTCGCGTCGCTTTTTGCGAAAAGAAGGAGTAGAACATGGTCATCAAAAATGTAAATCTTGAAATTGTCTGCGGAATTACGAGCAAGATACCGGATACGGCCTACAACGAAGTGGCGTTTGCGGGAAAGTCAAACGTCGGGAAATCATCATTGATCAATGCGCTGATGAACCGGAAGGCGCTGGCGCGTACCTCCGCACAGCCGGGCAAGACACAGACGATCAATTTCTACAATATCAACGACGCCATGTATCTGGTAGATCTTCCGGGTTACGGTTACGCCAAGGCATCCGAGGAAGTGAAGGCAAAGTGGGGGAAAATGATCGAGAACTATCTTCACACCTCCAAACGTCTGAAGGCTGTTTTTCTCCTGATCGATATCCGGCATGATCCGTCTGCCAACGACAGGATGATGTACGAGTGGATGGTGTATCAGGGATTTGCCCCGATCATCATTGCGACGAAGCTGGACAAGATCAAGCGAAGCCAGATTCAGAAAAACGTCAAGGCAATCCGTGAGGGACTCGGCGTGCAGCCCGGAACGACGATCATACCGTTTTCGGCGGAGACCAAGCAGGGAAGAGAGGAGATCTGGGAACTGATCGATTCGCTTGTCCTGCCGCAGGACGAGTAGGAGTCGGGCAGAAGCCCGGGCAGGACGAATCCGGTAGATTTTAGCTGGAAAAACGGGAGACTATAAAACGCAGGGCGGGGATCGCACATACAAAAGAAAAACGTGTGTGCGGTTCCCGCCTTTTGCGTTCTGACACGGCAAACTTTAGCACTTCCGTGACAAGTTGACCATTGCGCATGACAGAGGGTTCGTGATAAAATAAAATTGGTAAAATTTTTTGGTGTATACAGGGAAAAGGGATTACAAATGCGCGCATAAAAGCGTTGGAGGATGATAAAAATGAAGAAAAAGAAGATCGTTATCGCACTGGGACATGACGCACTGGGAACGACACTGCCGGAGCAGAAGGAAGCTACGAAGCGCACGGCAAAAGCGGTCGCTGATTTTATCCGCGAGGACTATCAGGTGGTCATCACGCACAGCAACGGCCCGCAGGTCGGCATGATTCACACGGCGATGAATGAGTTCTGCCGTCTGTATCCGGAATATACGGCGACTCCGATGTCTGTCTGCTCGGCGATGAGCCAGGGATATATCGGATATGATCTGCAGAATGCGATTCGTGCAGAGCTTTTGAACAGAGGCATCTACAAGACGGTATCTACGATCCTGACACAGGTGGTGGTTGACCCGTACGATGAGGCATTTTACAAGCCGAGCAAGATCATCGGCCGTGTGATGACGGAGGAAGAGGCAGAGGCTGAGGAGAAAAAAGGCAACCATGTGACGAAGACCGAGGATGGTTACCGCAGGATCGTTGCGGCACCTAAGCCGATCGATATTGTGGAGATCGACGCGGTGCGCGCACTCAGTGACGCGGATCAGGTCGTGATCGCGTGTGGCGGCGGAGGAATCCCGGTTCTGATGCAGGAAAATAATTTACAGGGGGCGAGTGCGGTTATTGAAAAAGATCTTGCGGCAGGAAAGCTTGCAGAACTGGTAGACGCCGAGACACTCGTTATCCTGACCGGCGTGCAGAAAGTATGCCTGAATTATGGCACACCGTCAGAAAAACCGATCGATTCCATGTCCGTGGAAGAGGCAAAGCGCTATATGGAAGAGGGACAGTTCGAGGAAGGAACCATGCGTCCTAAGATTGAAGCTGCCATCGATTTCATCGGTGACTCTGCGATCCGTAAAGTATTCATTACAAAGCTGGATGAGACGCACAGCGGAATGAACACGACAAACGGCACTCTGATCCACAAATAGAAATGAAAGGGCAATCATGCCATATGCAAAGTGATAAAAAAGTACAGATACTGATGTCTACTTATAACGGGGAGCGGTATCTTGCAGAACAGTTAGACA
>ERZ779892.2376-NODE-2376-length-14811-cov-4.890079_pt1 | contig 14811 bp, 10 predicted proteins | sample MGYA00511552_ERZ779892 | MGnify/ENA primary metagenome ERZ779892 (study PRJEB29588, sample SAMEA2154561) | human gut metagenome | biome: human gut; feature: human-associated habitat; material: faeces | place: Denmark | collected 2008/2010 ... | reverse complement strand
CTGCCGAGGTATTAGAGCGAGTGAACTGAAGGAAAGTGAGATTCAGAAATGGGAGCAGAAATGCTGGCAAGTCCTTAAAGATTGAGTGGCAAGGAAACTGAAGTGGTTTTGCAGGCTTTGTTTTGTTTATTTTTCAAAGAGTTTGTTCAATTCTGAATTGTTAAACAAATAATGGGATATACTTATATCAGGTGAGAGATATGACATTTAAGGTTGAAATATCTTTTGAACTATATATTAAAGGTATAAAGGGATAGGCATAATATAATAAAAATGTATAAATGTTATATTTGTAAATATATGAAGATGTTTTGATGTAAAAGAGGAATGATATGCCACTGGAAAAAAATATCAGTAATAATATTAAGGGTAAAAAGAAAAAAATATCAAAGAATAAGATTTTTATAATATTGATGGTCGTTGGCTGTATGATGGGGTCGTTTTCGCATACAGCGTTTTCTTCAATATTTGAGTTGATAATGAAGCAGTTTTCATTGTCAGCAGGTGAAGCCCAACTCATGACAAGTATATATTCAATGACAATAGGCATCACAACGATATTATCTGTTTTTCTAACAAAAAATATCAACAGGAAAGTGTTATTTCTAGGTGCAATGTTTGTATTTGGGAGTGGGGTATTATTTACTGCGATAAGTTTTAATTATGTATTGATATTAACAGGCAGAGTATTTCAGGCAATAGGAAGTGGTATTATCCTTACATTGTCACAAGTAGTTCTGCTTAGTTCGTTTTCAAAACAAAAGACAGGGCTTGTAATGGGAATTTATGGATTTATGCTAAACTTATCATCGGCACTTGCACCTGTTATCACGATAATGCTTGTTAAAAAAATATCGTGGCAGACAATAATGTGGTGGATATTGATAATGTCTGTATTTGTGATTTTTTTGACATGGTTTAAATGTCATAGGAGGAAAAAAACACATTACGAAAATTACGATGAAAAAGAAAATATAAATTTATATAGCTGTGAAAAAAGTAAAATGTCGGCAAATTGTACTCTGGAAAATTGTTCAGGCAAACAGGATTTGAAAGAAAATAAGTTTTTTAAGCAGACAAATTTGACAGGCAATTTTTGTCGTTATTTTAATTCTTTACGACTGTTTTTATATCAAAAAATAATAATTTATAGTCAATCTCTATATTATCCCGAAAGATTTTATAAAGAAATTTTAATGATATAAAATGTATGGTACAATAATATATAGAAAGAATATGTGACGGATTCCGTCACATCCTTATCAAAGAGGAGGTACGTGTTATGCATATATCAAAGAATTCTGCAACTCAGATTGTTGAAGAAATTTCAAAACTTGTTAAACAGAATATTAATCTTATGGATGAGACTGGACATATAATTGCAAGTCGTGATAAATCCAGAATAGGGGATTTTCATTATGGTGCGTATAAGATTATATCTGAAAATCTTGAGGAATATTATATTGATGAAGATGATTTATCAAAAGGTATAAAAAAAGGAATCAATTTTCCACTTGAACTTGATGGCGGAATAGTAGGAGTGATAGGAATGACAGGTGGATATGAAGAGGTTATAACGTCTGGAAAACTGTTAAAAAAGATGACGGAAATTCTTTTGATGGAGAGTCGTGCAAACTATAGACAGCTTATGAATAAGCGTGTAAGGAATGCTTTTTATGAAGAATGGCTTATAAATGGAGGATATAAGAATGCTGATTTAGAAGACCGTGGAATGGCTTTGGGAATAGATATTAATAAGCCAAGAAGAGTGTTTATTGCCAGCATAGATGAGCTGGACAACCTTAAAGATTCACAGCAGGGACAGTCTCAGATTGCAAAATTTGAAAATGATGTTGATGCATTTTTAAAGAGAAATAATTATAAAATGCATTTCAGGAATGCTTCAAGACAGATAATAATCATAGATAATATGGATACGGAAAATGTGGTTAAATTTGCAGGAGAGCTGGCAGGATATGTGTGGGAAAAAGATAAGTTTGAATTAAATATTGGTATAGATTCAGCCCAAAGCTATGATATGCATGAAGCTTATGTTGAAGCACATAGGGCATGGACGGCTGCAGCTGAAAAACATGAACAGATTATATGCTATGAGGATATTAGTCTTGAACTTTTAATAAGCAATGTACCGACAGAGATTAAGCTTGAATATTTAAAGAAGGTATTCAAAGATATGGATTATAATGATGTATGTGAGAATATTGCGTTGCTGAAAGCGTATTTTAATGCACAGGGATCAATACAGAAAGCAGCAGACAATCTTTATATTCATAAGAATACATTACAATACAGAATATCAAAACTGAAAGAAATAACAGGACTTGATGTCAGGAAGCCAACAGAAAGTCCAGCGTTGTATCTGGCATACATAATTACTGATGAATTAATTAATGAAAAATATGATTTACCATTATTGTTACATAATACAAAATAAAAATGATATTATGTGCTGTGTAACATTTTGCTATTAAACTTTACATGTTATTATTGTGTCATACAAAGCACAAAGGTTTGTGCAAACCGTACAACAATAAAATAGAAATGAGGTGTTTTTATGACAGGAGTAGCATTGATAATTGCATTTGTGTTGGCTATCATTGTGATGATAGTTGCAATCTCTAAGTTTAAGGTTCATCCTTTCTTAGCAATTATGGCGGTATCACTTATTCTTGCAATGATGGCAGGAATTCCATTTGTTGATACTGTAAAACCGGACGGAACAAAGGTGTCTGGAATTCCAACAGTTATAGGAGCTGGATTCTCAGGTACATTCAGCAGCATCGGTATTGTTATTATATTAGGTGCATTGATTGGCTCGGTACTTGAAAAAACAGGAGCAGCATTGAAGCTGGCAGATATGGTAATTAAGGTAGTAGGAAAGAAAAGACCAGAACTTGCAATAGAGCTTATGGGCTGGGTTGTTTCAATTCCTGTGTTTTGTGACAGTGGTTTTGTAATTCTTAATCCAATAAGAAAAGCACTTGTAAAAAGAACAGCAGTTTCAAGTGTAGCAATGACAGTAGCACTTTCAGCAGGACTTTATATTTCTCATGTTTTTATTCCGCCAACACCTGGTCCGATAGCAGCTGCTAATACACTTGGAGTGGGAGATAATCTTTTACTTGTAATGGGACTTGGTGTTGTATGTTCAATATTTCCTCTTATAGCAGGTCTTGTATATGCTAAGTTTATTGGAAAGAGAGTAAAGAGTGCTGATGAAGTAACAGACAATGGAGAGGTTACCAAGACATATGAAGAATTAGTTGCAGAGTATGGAAAGCTTCCTAATGGATTTAATGCATTAGCTCCAATTCTTGTACCAATCATTCTTATGGCACTTGGTTCAATTTCATCAATGGCTGGCTGGACCGGCGCACTTGACATAGCATGTCAGTTCCTTGGAAAACCAATTATAGCACTTGCTGTTGGTACAATATTTGCAGTAATCCAGCTTGCAACGGCACATAAGATGTCCGATTTTTACAATATTACCAATGAGACATTAAAGACAGTTGGTCCTATACTTTTTGTAACAGCAGCTGGTGGTGTATTAGGAAAGGTTATTTCATCAAGCTCAATGGTTGCATTTATTACACAGCATGCAGAAGTGCTTTCAGCAGTTGGAATATTCTTCCCATTCCTTCTTGCAGCAATATTAAAAACAGCACAGGGTTCTTCGACGGTTGCAATTACAACTACAGCAGGTATCATTGCTCCACTGCTTGGAGCTCTTGGACTTGCTTCACCTGTTAAGACAGTGCTTTGTGTAATGGCTATAGGCGCTGGTGCCATGACAGTATCACATGCTAACGACTCATACTTCTGGGTAGTTACTAATTTTGGTGACATGGATCCTGAACAGGGATATAAGACACAGACAGTGTGCACATTAATAATGGGTATTGCAGCAATGGTTGAAATATTTATTCTTTCATTAATTTTATAATATAAATGTTACATAATGCGGCTATACTTATGAGAACTATATGGACTTATCAGTATGGCCGCATTATTATATAAAAGAAAGGTTATAATAACAATACATTTAGAACAATATCAGGAGGATTATATATGGTTATAGGCTTTGTTGGATTGGGAATAATGGGAAAACCGATGGCAAAGAATCTTTGCAGAGCTGGATACACATTGATTGTTAATGACCATCATAAGGAAAATGTCGATGAACTTGTACAGGCAGGTGCGAGAAGTGGTGATTTAAAACAGATTGGCATGGAAAGTGATGTAGTTATAACAATGCTTCCAAACAGTCCTCAGGTAAAGGATGTAATGCTTGGGGAAAATGGTATTGCGGGTTATATGAAAAAAGGAACATGTTTTATAGATATGAGTTCAATTAATCCTGTCGACAGCAGATATATTGGAAATGTTTTGAAAGAAAAAGACATTGATATGCTTGATGCGCCTGTATCAGGAGGAGAACCTAAGGCAATAGATGGAACAGTTGCATTTATGGTTGGTGGAGATGAGAAAACATTTGATAAGTATAAACAGATTCTTACACATATGGGTTCATCAGTTACAAGATGTGGTGAACTTGGAGCTGGAAATACAACAAAACTTGCCAATCAGATAATTGTTGCATGTAATATCCAGGCGGTTTCTGAAAGCTTCATTCTGGCAAAGAAAGCAGGAGTAGACCCTGAGCGTGTATTTGAGGCAATAAAAGGCGGACTTGCAGGGTCTACTGTTATGAATGCCAAAGTTCCAATGATGATAGAGGACAATGTTGAACCAGGATTCAGAGTAGATTTACATATTAAAGATTTGAATAATGCACTTGAGTGTGCTCATAGTGTTGGAGCTCCAGTACCGATGACGGCACAGGTTCAGGAAATAATGCAGTATCTGCATAATAATGGAGATGGAAGCAGCGACCACAGTGCAATTATACATTATTATGAAAAACTGGCAGACACAAAATTATAAATGTTGTTGACAGGTTATTATAATGTCAGGAAGGAGAATCTTATGAATAAAGAATTAAGAGCGGTTGCAGACAATATAATTGATGCGGCAATTAAAGCAGTTCTTCCGGATGAAGCAGTTAAGAAAACACTTAAAGACAGGAAATTTGATGGAAAAGTTATTCTTGTAGCAGTAGGAAAAGCCGCATGGCAGATGGCAAAGGCGGCAAGTGACTGTCTGGGAGACAGAATAAATGAAGGAATTGTAATAACGAAGTATGGACATGTAAAAGAGCCGATTGAAAGAATAGAATGTTTTGAGGCAGGCCACCCTGTTCCAGATGAGAATTCATTTAAAGCAACACAGGCAGCTATTGAGATGGTAAGCGGACTCAATAAGAATGATACAGTGCTTTTTCTTCTTTCAGGTGGAGGAAGTGCTTTATTTGAGAAGCCGAAGATTACAGGAGAAGAATTGCAGGATATAACTAATCAGTTACTTGCATGCGGTGCAGATATTGTTGAGATTAATACGATAAGAAAACGCTTATCAGAAGTAAAGGGCGGACGGTTTGCAAAATTATGTGAACCGGCGCATGTATTATCAATAGTATTATCAGATATACTTGGTGACCCACTGGATATGATTGCTTCAGGTCCGGCATGTGCAGATACAACAACATGTGAAGAAGCATGGCACATTGTAGAAAAATATAATCTTAATATAAGTGAAGATGTAAAAAAGCTGATGGATATTGAGACACCGAAGAAACTGGATAATGTAACAACTTTTATTAATGGAAGTGTGCGTGAATTATGCAGTGCAGTATCAAGGGAATGTTCAAAGTATGGATATGAACCAGTAATGCTTACGGACCAGTTATGCTGTCAGGCAAAAGAAGCCGGAAGTTTTCTTGCATCTATAGCAAAGACACATTGTAAGTCAGGAAAGAAGCTGGCATACATAGCAGGCGGAGAAACTGTTGTTAATATTACCGGACATGGTAAAGGCGGAAGAAATCAGGAGATTGCATTATCAGCAGCAGAAGGTATTAAGGGAATGTCAAATGCAGCAGTATTCAGTATAGGCAGCGATGGAACAGACGGACCTACGGATGCGGCAGGTGGATATAGCGATGGTGATACAGCAGGAGTCTTAAAGAATAAAGGAATAGATATATTTGAAGTGCTTAAGAATAATGATGCTTATAATGCTTTGAAACTAACAGAGGGGCTTATTATAACAGGTCCTACGGGAACAAATGTTAATGATGTTTCTGTGCTGCTTATATCAGATTGATAAGGTACATAAAGCGATAAAAATATATAATTTGATTATTTATTATAGTGTAAAGCCAGTATTTTGCTGGCTTTATAATTTTTTAATAAATTCATTAGCACTCACCTCTTGACAGTGCTAACAATGAGATGTATAACATCAATTGTAAGAGGAAAACAATAGATAAACAGTGAAGTTAAGCATTCATTGTAATAGAAGGAGGTAATCGTATGAACATTAATAAGTTTACACAGAAGTCTATTGAGGCTGTTAACCAGTGCGAGAAGATTGCCTACGATTATGGTAATCAGGAGATTGATCAGGAACATTTTCTGTACAGTCTCTTAACTATAGAAGATAGTCTTATCGCGAGCCTGATAGAGAAGATGGGAATTGATAAGGACACATTTATTAAGAATATTGAGACTTTACTTAGCCAGAAGAATAAGGTTTCAGGAAATGTACAGCTTTATGTAAGCAATGATCTTAATAAGGTTTTAGTAAATGCTGAAGATGAAGCAAAGAGAATGGGGGATGCATATGTTTCTGTTGAGCATCTTATGCTTGCGATGATTGCAGCACCTAACAAGGGCATAAAGCAACTTTTTAAGACATATGGAATTAACAGGGAATCATTCCTGTCAGCCCTTGCTACAGTAAGAGGCAACCAGAGTGTTACCTCGGATAATCCGGAGGCAACTTATGATACTCTTAGCAAATATGCTACAGACCTTGTAGAGAGAGCTAAGGACGGAAAGCTTGACCCGGTTATCGGCAGAGATAATGAAATCAGAAATGTAATAAGAATCCTTTCCCGTAAGACTAAGAACAATCCCGTTCTTATTGGTGAGCCAGGTGTTGGTAAAACAGCAGTTGTTGAAGGACTTGCACAGAGAATCGTGAGAGGTGATGTTCCAGAAGGCTTAAAGGATAAGAAGCTTTTTGCACTGGATATGGGTGCGCTTGTTGCAGGTGCAAAATATCGTGGTGAATTCGAGGAAAGACTTAAGGCTGTACTTGATGAGGTTAAGAAATCTGAAGGTCAGATAATCCTGTTTATTGATGAAATTCACACTATTGTCGGTGCAGGTAAAACAGAAGGTGCTATGGATGCAGGTAATATGCTAAAACCAATGCTTGCCCGTGGTGAACTTCATTGTATAGGTGCTACAACTCTTGATGAGCACAGAGAGTATATTGAGAAAGACCCGGCACTTGAAAGACGATTCCAGCCGGTTATGGTTGATGAGCCTACAGTTGAGGATACTATCTCAATCCTTAGAGGTCTTAAGGACAGATATGAAGTGTTCCATGGAGTTAAGATTACAGATGGCGCACTTGTAAGTGCAGCTACTTTGTCAGACAGATACATTTCAGACAGATTCCTGCCAGATAAGGCTATTGACCTTGTAGATGAGGCATGTGCAATGATTAAGACTGAACTTGATTCAATGCCTGCAGAACTTGATGAGAAGAGAAGAAAGATTATGCAGCTTGAGATTGAGGAGGCTGCACTTAAGAAAGAGACAGATAATCTTAGTAAGGAAAGACTTGATGCATTACAGAAGGAATTGTCTGAATTAAGGTCTGATTTCAATATCCAGAAAGCTAAATGGGACAGCGAGAAATCTTCTGTTGACCAGGTAAGCAAGTTAAAGGAAGAGATTGACCAGATTAATACCCAGATAGCACAGGCTAAGAGAGAATATGATCTTAATAAGGCAGCAGAACTTCAGTATGGTAAACTTCCACAGGCACAGAAGGCTTTGGAAGAAGCAGAGAAGAAGTCAAGTAACAGAGATATGAGCCTTGTTCATGAAAGTGTTACTGAGGAAGAGATTGCTAAGATTATATCAAGATGGACTGGTATTCCGGTTAGCAAGTTAAGTGAGTCTGAAAGACAGAAAACTCTTAATCTTGATGAACAGCTCCACAAGAGAGTTATCGGTCAGGATGAAGGTGTTACTAAGGTAACAGAGGCAATCATAAGGTCTAAGGCTGGTATTAAAGACCCGACTAAGCCAATCGGTTCATTCCTGTTCTTAGGACCTACAGGTGTAGGTAAGACAGAGCTTGCAAAGGCACTGGCTGAGAGTCTGTTTGATGATGAATCTAATATAGTAAGACTTGATATGTCCGAGTATATGGAGAAGTATTCAGTATCCAGACTTATCGGAGCGCCTCCAGGATATGTAGGTTATGATGAAGGTGGACAGCTTACAGAAGCTGTAAGAAGAAAACCATATTCAGTTGTTCTTTTTGATGAAGTTGAGAAGGCACATCCAGATGTATTTAATGTCCTCTTACAGGTACTTGATGATGGTCGTATCACTGATTCACAGGGAAGAACTGTGGATTTTAAGAACACTATAATCATAATGACAAGTAACATTGGTTCTTCATATCTGCTTGAAGGCATCAATCCTGATGGCTCAATTAAGCCAGAGGCAGAGGAAGCTGTTATGGGTGATTTAAAGAATCATTTCAGACCTGAATTCCTTAACCGTCTTGATGAGATAATTATGTTCAAGCCTCTTACTAAGGATAATATCAGCAATATTATCAATCTTCTTGTTGCAGATGTTAACAAGAGACTTGCAGATAAAGAGCTTGAGATTGTTCTTACAGATGCAGCCAAGGATTTCATAGTTGAAAACGGATTTGACCCAATGTATGGTGCAAGACCGCTTAAGAGATATGTCCAGAAGACAGTTGAGACACTGGCAGCCAAGTTAATACTTGCAGGCAATATCAATACAGGTGATGATATTGTTATTGACCTTGTAGATGGAAAGCTGACAGCCAGAGCCGCTGCGAGGGCTGTTGAGGGATAAGGCCTGATATTGTAAGGACTTTATGGTCCTTTCGGGGGCATTGGAATTTTTGACTTTTGCTAAATGACTATAAATACAGATGATACTTTTGAAATAAAAGCCTACCAGATTATGGTATATGCGAATTAGTAGGTTTTTGAAAATGAAAGTTGTCATTGATGAAATTAAAAAGCCTACTAAACTATTGTGTAATGCAAGTTTAGTAGGCTTTTTGAAAGCAAACCAACAATTTATTCTTTGAATTTCTGACAGCATACTTTATAGGCAAACCGCAATTGCGGTATTGACAAAAACTTATATTAATTGTATATTAAAAATGATTTATGGTTAAAGATTCATGACAGACTGCTTGTATGTGAATGAAAGAGAAAGATATAACACAAAAGGTACTGGAAGATAATAATGATATATTTGCGGATATTGTTAATGTGTTGTTATTTGATGGAAAGTCGGAGGTTGAAGAGAATGAACTTGTTAATACGACAGTTTATTCACAGTATAAGGCTGAAGATGGAAAAGTTCATGAACAGGAACGCGATATTGCTAAGTATTGGAAAAGAGGATGTACAGACATAGTCCTGTATGGCATAGAGAATCAGACAAAGGTTGAGAAAAGAATGCCAGCAAGGATATCGGGATATGAAGGTGCTTCATACAGAGGACAATATGATAAGAAAACAATAGTGCCGGTAATAACGATGGTGCTGTATTATGGTACAGACAGAAAATGGACAGCACCAAAGAATCTTAAGTCTCTGATTAAAGTTCCGGATAATCTGGATAAGTATGTTAATGACACTAAAGCTAATGTATTTGAGATAGCGTGGCTGACAGATGAACAGATAGCAAAGTTTACGAGTGATTATAAGATAGTTGCTAATTTCTTTGTGAACAAGAGAAAGAACAAAGATTACATACCAGATGATAAGACAACAATTAAGCATGTGGATGAGATACTAAAGTTTTTATCGGTTATGACAGGGGATAGCAGATATGAAGAGATATTGTCAGATAAGGAAGGAGTGAGCAATATGTGTGATGTAGCGCAGAGACTTGAAGACAGGGGAATTGAGAAAGGACTTCAGAAAGGAAGAGAAGAAGGCAACCAGATGATATATTCACTGGTCGAAGATGAGAGCATAAGTATGGAAAAGGGTGCACAAAAGCTAGGGGTAAGTGTAGAAAAGCTGCGAGCTAATATGATTAATGCGGGATATAAGTGTCCGGATATGGAGTGATAGCTGATAAGGAAGGCAGAATAACAGTATAATATATAAAGATAAAGCAATGCCGGTAAGAGAGGATACTGGTGTTGCTTTTCTTTTTGTGGAAGTCTGTTTCTGTTCAGGGTTTTATTTCTACGTGTTCCTATAAGAATAAAAAATAATCAAGCTATATAGGCGAAATACAGGCAGAATTACATGGAATTGCAGGAATATACCTATAAGGTAGGCACGAGGAAGCTTATCTATAGGTAGATTGGGAGAAAAAGTGAAGGCTGAATAATGGTTCTGCCTGGATATGTCCTATAAGTCAAGCAATAATGCGACTACCTATAGGTATCAGGAACAATGAATCAATAAAGCATTTAATTATTTCTTGAAAATAGCTAGAAAAATAGATATATTATAGTAAAGTATTAATCTAAAAGGGGAGAAAAATAAAATGCTTACAAAATTAAAAAAGTGTAAAACATTTAAAGAAATATATGAGGTGCTGGGGAGAATTTTTTTGAAAAGATAGCAATGTACATAGTGATGGGATGGTGCTTATTGCCGATACTATCAATCTTCTTTCATATAAGATGGATGGGGATGGCTAAGCAGACATTTATGTATAGATTGAATATATTGTCAAGCTATCAGACGGCAGTTTTGCTTATGGGTGTGTTGACATTGGAATTTCTGATAGCATACTTTATAGGCATGATACTGACACGGAGCAATGATTGGAAAAATGAGCTGTTTGAGTTTATTAAAAGAGAACCATGGAATGTATTTTTTTTGATGCTGTTTGTATGGATTATCATATGTACAATGCATTCGGCTGATAAATATACTTCAATATTTGGGACAGAGTACAGATATGAAGGTCTTGTGACATATTGCTGCTATGCGGCGGTTTATATGTGTGTGCATATAGTTAAAGAAGCAAAATATAGAAAATGCATATTCAATACATATGCGGTAACAGCAGTTATACTTGGAATATGCCTGCTGCTTCAAGATAATCATCTGTTATATATGCACAAAATATTTGTTTATGATAGAGCAACTGTATTCAGCCAGTTTAATCATTTTGGGTATTATCTTAACATGTCAATTCTGGTAATGACAGGGTTATTCTTAACGTCAGATATTAAGAAAAATGAAATTATGTATGCAGCAGGAATAGCGTTCCAGTTATTTTGCCTTTTGGTGAACAATACATTTGGTGCGTATCTTGGCTCTATGTTTGGTGTTATAGCTGTATGCATAATGTATGTTGTAAGAACTAACAATATAAAGAAAATACTAGTGCCGATAATTATATATATTTCTCTTAGCGCAGTCAGCATGTCAGGAATCATTCCATCAAGCAGTGGACAGAACTTAAAAGTTAATTTATCAACCTTCTCTCATGATGTTAATGCAGTCGTATCAGATGCGGAAGATGCAGATGGAGCAGGGACGGGAAGAATGAGATTATGGAAAGCTTGCTTAAAAATGATACCGGAAAGTCCAATATTAGGATACGGACCAGAACAATTGAATGAAAAATATGCTGGCGAATTGGGAGGCGTGTTAGCAGGAGGCACTGACAGACCAGAAAATGAATATATACAGTATATGGTGTTTATGGGAATACCAGGGCTTGTAATGTATATGAGTGCATTAATATCAATGATGATATGCCAATTGAAGAAAATTAAAAAAATGGAACTTATAACGATAGCTTCGGCAGGATGTGCATTGGCATATGCAGCAGGTGCATGCTTTGGAAATTCAATGTATTATACAACACCATATTTCTATATGTTTTTAGGAATGACGGCAAGAACGATTAAGCTAAAAAATACGAAATAAAAGTGAAAATTACCCACTTTTAGTGTGTAGTATGATATTATTAAGACATGTTATAAATATAAAAGTGAATTTAAAAAGAATTTATTTTTTGTTAATTTTGTTTGTTAATTTTAGTAAAATTATTGTCCTGATTGTGCTTATGTGTTATACTAAATGCACTAAAAAGGAAAGATTTTACTAAGAATGGGGAGTGTGATATGGAAACATTTTCATACAAAGCGGTTGACGCTTCGGGAAAAGATGTTAAGGGTGCTATTGAAGCAGAAAGTAAAGATGAAGCAGCCAGAAAGATAAAGGAACAGGGCTTTACTCCTATATCAATAGGTAAGCAGGGAGCTTTGGATAAAGATGTTAATCTGTCATTTTTTGGCCCAAAGAAAATACCGGCACGAGATATGAGTGTATTCTGCCGGCAGTTTGCAAGTATTCTTAAAGCAGGTGTAAGTGTAATTAATGCATTGGAGATGCTTGGTGAACAGACAGAGAATAAGAGACTTAAAGAGGCAATTGAGAGAACCCAGTCCAGTGTAGAAAAAGGTGAAAACCTTTCGGATTCAATGAGGGAGAACGAAGAGTTTCCAAGTATTCTTATTGATATGATTAAGGCTGGTGAAGCTTCTGGTAGTCTGGAGAATTCTCTTACACGAATGGCGGTACAGTTTGAAAAAGATGCCAAGTTAAAAGGTGTTGTAAAGAAAGCAATGATGTATCCGATAGTGCTTATCTTTGTTATGATAGGTGTTATTGTAGTAATGCTTACATTTGTTATACCAAGCTTTATGACAATGTTTGAAGACTTAGATTCAGAACTTCCAGTAACAACAAGGGCAATCCTAGCTATGAGTGACAGCATAAAGGGATACTGGTATGTATATCTTATTGTTGTCGTTGGAATAGTTGTGGGGGTTAAGTTGTATGGTAATACCGAGAATGGAAGACATAACCTGGATAAATTAAAGTTAAAGATTCCAGTATTTGGATTGTTACAGACTAAGTCAGCGTGTGCTTCATTTGCAAGAACAATGAGTACATTGTTACAGGCTGGTATGCCAATGATTGATGCGCTTGAGATATCTGCTTCAACCATGAAGAATGTATTATATTATGATGCATTAGAAAAAGTAAAGAGCGGCGTGTCATTAGGCTTGCCTCTTTCTAATCAGTTAAGAACATCGGGGCTTTTTCCTCCGATGGTTGTACATATGGTAGGTATTGGCGAAGAAACTGGTAATGTTGAAGAGATGCTTACCAATTCAGCAGTTTATTATGAAGAAGAAGTTGAAGTTCAGACACAGACTCTTACTTCATTAATGGAACCTATTATTATTGTACTAATGGCTTTTGTTGTTGTACTTTTGATACTCGCAATTTACCAGCCAATGATTCAGCTTTACAATACATTAGGTTCACAAGGTTAGTATATAATCTGTTCTGCAGGTCGCTTAACGAGAATGGATTTATATAAATATATTTCAAAAGGGAGATATGAAACATGAAAAAAACACAGAAAAAATTAGGTAACAAAGGTTTCTCTTTAGTAGAGCTTATCGTAGTTATTGCTATTATGGCAGTACTTGTTGGTGTGTTAGCTCCAACACTTATCAAGAACATTGAAAAGTCAAGAAAGTCAAAGGATGAACAGAATCTTGATACAGTTAAGGGCGCAATAACAACAGTATTAGCTGATGAAAAATATTATGATCTTTTAAGTGATAATGTGGTTACAATTACAGGCTCAGATGGAACGATTACAATTACTTCTGATTCAGATACTAAGCCAGATGGTGCTACAAATACTTTAAAACAAGAATTGACTGAGACTATTAGTAAAGAAAAAGTTCCTATGACTTCAAAAGATTTAAAGTCAAAAACAATTAAATTCACGATTACAAACGGAAAAGTTTCAGATTATAATGCATCATAATAGTATTAGTTAAGGAAACATTAAATCATGCAATACGAATTACCACTGTACTTCATTATCTTTCTATACGGAATCGTATTCGGAAGTTTTTTGAACGTACTGATTTACAGATTACCATTAAAAGAGAATATAGCTACAGAACATTCGCATTGTATGACATGTGGCGAAAAAATCCAGTGGTATGATCTCATACCACTGGTAAGCTACATAATACTTGGTGGAAAATGCAGACACTGCAAAGCTAAGATATCACCGCAGTATCCAATCATTGAAGCGACCAATGGGATAGCATATGTGATAGTATTCTTAGTTCACGGATTTAATGCGGTAAGCATATTGATGTGCTTTGCATTTTCAATATTTCTTGTTATTTCAGTCATTGACTGGAGAACTTTCGAGATACCATTTTCACTTAATGTGGCAATTGGTGTTTTGGCAGTGATAAGAATCATATTAGATCACAAGAACCTATTAGACTATCTAATAGGGTTTTGTGTTATAAGTGGATTCATGCTCATATGTCTTTTTATTGGACGAGCGATTAAAGGAATTGACGCTTTTGGCGGTGGAGACATTAAGCTGATGGCGTTTGCAGGATTATTTTTAGGATGGAAGTGCATTATTCTGGCATTTCTGATTGGCTGCATCTTGGGTGCAGTCATTCATTCCATCCGTATGAAAGTTACGGATGCTGAACATGTACTGGCATTCGGACCATATTTGTGTGCAGGGCTTACAATAGCCATGCTTTTTGGTACGAATA
>ERZ779892.2373-NODE-2373-length-14837-cov-5.998173_pt1 | contig 14837 bp, 13 predicted proteins | sample MGYA00511552_ERZ779892 | MGnify/ENA primary metagenome ERZ779892 (study PRJEB29588, sample SAMEA2154561) | human gut metagenome | biome: human gut; feature: human-associated habitat; material: faeces | place: Denmark | collected 2008/2010 ... | reverse complement strand
GTCCCTGTCGGGGGCTTCGCCCCTGCGACCCCATTTTCAAAAAAATATAGGTTTTTCAACAGACTGATAGTATAATAAGGCTTGATTTTTTATTTAAACTATGGTACAATAGTACAGTATCAGAAATAGAACCCGTGATTATGGGTGTAAGCCCTGTGCAAGGGAGTCCTGTGAACCATGTCAGGCGGGGAACCGAGCAGCATTAAGCAGTTATGACCTGTGCCGCAGCAAGTTTACACTCATAATCATGGGTTCTATTTTTGTGTATCGTTTTATTTACTGATTATTATGTACTTTTTCACGGGAGGTTAGTTATGCATCTTGCTCTTTATCGTAAGTATCGTTCTGCCACCTTTGACGAAGTAATTTCGCAGGAACATATAACCACCACGCTGAAAAATCAGATAAAGGCCGGCACTCCGGCTCACGCTTATCTGTTCACAGGATCGAGAGGTACGGGTAAGACCACCTGTGCAAAGCTGATGGCAAAGGCGGTAAACTGCTTATCTCCCGTTGACGGCAACCCCTGCGGAGAATGTGAAAGCTGTAAGGCAATAGCCGCAGGCTGTCCGGATATAATCGAGATGGACGCAGCCTCAAACAACGGCGTTGACGATGTAAGGGCATTGCGTGACGAGGTTATGTACGCTCCGACTGTCTGCCGTTATAAAGTTTATATAATAGACGAGGTGCATATGCTGTCCTCACAGGCATTCAACGCACTTCTGAAAACCATAGAAGAACCGCCGCCGCATGTTATATTCATACTTGCGACTACCGAGATACACAAGGTGCCTGCGACTATCGCATCAAGATGTCAGCAGTTCCGCTTTTCAAGAATCGACGTAGAAGAAAGTACAAAGCGGCTGTGCGAGATAGCAAAAAAAGAAAACGTAAATATAACCGAGGATGCCGCAAGGCTAATCTCCAGATTGTCCGACGGCGGTATGAGAGATGCGGTTTCGCTGCTCGACCAGTGTATAAGCGTGAGCGCCGACATTGACGAGGAAACCGTAAGGACTACCGCAGGCATCGCAGGAACGGAGCATCTGTTCACGCTTGCGCAATGCATACACGAGCAGAATGCGCCCGAGGCACTGAAAATTCTCGACGAGCTTCACAATCAGTCGAAGGATCTTATGCTTCTTCTTGACGAGCTGTTGTCGCATTTCAGAAATCTGTGCATACTGTCGGCAACGAACTCCGACTTTTCTCTCATCCCTGCAGGAAGCGGAACAAGAAACGATCTTGCAAGGCAGACAAAGGAGTTTACTCTCGGAGAAATAATGCGGTGTATGGATATACTGCAGGACTGCATTGCGAGAACTCCGAAAACGGCAAAGCGTAAGACGGTTGCCGAAATGTGCCTTATAAGGCTGTGTACGCCACGTCTTGACAGTGATACATCGGCATTGTCGTTAAGGCTTGAAAAGCTGGAAAACAGGCTCGACAAGCTGTGTGACGGCGAGATAAGCATTCAGCCGAGAGCCGCAGTGCAACCCGCTGAAAGCACAGAAAAGCATATACCGGCGCAATCCGCAAAGCCCGTAAGCGTAGCCGGCGACAGACCGCAGGATATTATTGCAGATACGCTGAACAGGATAGAAAATAAAATCACATCCGCTGATGATAAGCAGAAGGATATGACAGCTCCGACCGCTTCGGTACAGCAGAGCGGTACAGAGCGGAATGCCGCAGACAGCAAGCCTGACTGGCTGTTTGAGGATACCGGTGGGGCTGATGATAATGCAAGCGCAGGAAACGAAGATGCTCCTCCGTTTGACCTTGATGAACCGCAGGCAAGCGTTGCTCCGCAGGAACAGGCAGTAAAGACAGAGAACAATCTTCCCGAACAGCATAAAAATAATCTGTCGGCAGGCAGTGCACAAAGTACCGGTAATGCCGATCCGCAGGTAACCGAGATACTCGACAGACTTCCCGTTATACTGCAGGCTATACTGGGACAGGTGCAGGTGTCGCTCGGTCGGGATACGGTGAATATCAGCGGTTATCAGAAATTCCAGTATGATTTCCTGACAACAGGCGACTCGAAGGAACGGCTTGAGAAAGCCGCCGAAGAGGTAACAGGCAGAAGGCTTGTAATGACCTTTGACAATATCGGCGATACAGCCGAAAGCAAGGATAAAAGCGACCCTGTTTCCGATTTCTTATCAAGAGCGGAAAAAATGGGCGTAAAAATAAAATACAAAAAACCAAAAAATTAAGTCGTTGACTTAAAGATACGAAAGGAAAAATCACAATGAAAGCAAGATTACCCAAGGAATACCAGAACAGAGGCGCAAACAACATGAACAGCATGATAAAGCAGGCTCAGAAGATGCAGGAAGACATCGAGCGTGTACAGGCTGAGCTTGAGGCAAGAGATTTCACAGCTTCTGCCGCAGGCGGTATGATTGAAGTTACAATGAGCGGTGCAAAGGTACTCAAGGAAGTTAAGCTCAACCCCGAGGTAGTTGACAAGGACGCTATCGAGGATCTTCAGGACGTTATCGTAGCAGGCGTAAATGCCGTTATCACACAGATTGAAGAAGTAAGTGCCGCAGAGATGGAAAAGGTAACAGGCGGAGTTAACATTCCGGGACTTGTTTAATGGCTGAATATAATTCTCAGCCGCTTATAACGGCGGCGCAGGAATTCGCCAAGCTCCCCGGCATCGGTCTTAAAACGGCGCAGAGGCTGGCATATTATATACTGAACGCCCCGGAGGAAGAAGTGGAGCAGTTTGCGTCCGGAATTCTACGGGCAAGACGCAGTATGAAGCTGTGCAGTGTATGTCAGAATATCTGCAATACGGACAAGTGCGATATATGCTCGGACAGCCGCAGGAACCACAAGGTCATATGCGTTGTGGAAAGTCCCAAGGACGTTTCCGCCATAGAACGAAGCGGCGGCTTTGACGGAGTGTATCATGTGCTTCACGGGCTGTTGTCACCGATGAATTCGATAGGTCCTCAGCAGCTTAAAATAAAGGAGCTTATGGCAAGGCTGTCGGATACGGACGAGGTCATAATGGCTACAAGTCCGACTATCGAGGGAGAGGCTACGGCAACATATCTTTCAAGAATGATAAAGCAGCTGGGAGTAAAGGTGACCCGTCTTGCGTATGGTCTGCCTGCGGGCGCATCGCTTGAATATGCGGACGATGTTACGCTCCAGAGGGCGCTTGAAAACCGTAACGAAATATAATTTTCTTCAGGAAAGGAATATAATAAATGACACAGGAACAGTTGAATGCAATACAGGAACAGACAAAGAAAATAACCAACCCGAAACTGCTCGAAGTGATGAGAACGCTGAAAAAATGCGCTGAAGAAAAAACAAATCCCGAACCGCAGTATCAGGTGGATTATATCGACAATCTGATGGAGGCAAGACTTCTTGCGCCTGTAACCGTGACGGATATGTCAGGGGAGAACGAAAATCAGATGAAGGTACAGTTCTCGCACCTTACAAATCCTCAGAACGAGAAATATTTTATGGTGTTCACCGATATGGAAACAATGCAGAAGAACATCAATGATATAAGCAAGATCTACGTAATCGCCGTTACATATAAGGATCTTTCCGCTATGCTGTCACAGCCGAAGTGTGCTATGAAGGGCTTTGTTATAAATCCCTTCACCGAGAACATTATCTGCGGTCCTAAGCAGGCAGAGGTCATAGCAAATTATATAAGGCAGAAAAAATTCAACAGCGGCGAGCTTACTGTCATAAACGAGGTTACGGGCGTGCCGGACACTGTTACCAAGCCTATAACGAGCTATTTTGACAGCCGTAAGGATATTAAAAAGGCGTATATTATGAATATGCGCAAGATAAATCAGCTCAACCGCCTTATAATCGTGGATTTCGAGGGTGAGGACGATAAATTCAACGACTTTACCAAGGACTTTACCGAAAAGGTGCTGAAGGATATAAACGACGAAAAAGCGCCGTTTATGATAATGAACTTCAATCAGCCTGCCGCAAAACAGGCGACAAAAGAAAAAGTTCCGTTCTATGTAAAGGTTTAAAATTCGAAAATATTGCTATTTACTGTTTTATCCCCCAACCCCTGACCCCTTCCCCCAAAGGGAAGGGGAAATAGCATGGGCTGCCGCCCATGACAAGCAAGGACGCTTGCAGTCAGTCGGACACAATCATTATGCAAGGATGCGTAACGACAGCCACACAAAGCCGTTGCACGATGCAACGGCACAAATGGCTGTCGATGCACAGACGCAACGGCACAAATGGCTGTCGGCGCAAGGACGCACCGACCCCAACGACCGCAAACGCAAGGATGCGTGATAGTGCTTGCCCAAAGTTTCGCACGATGCGAAACCAACAGAGCAAGCACGACGTGCAAGGATGCACGATAGCGGTCGCACAGAGTCGCTGCACGATGCAGCGACCCAAACGACCGCAATTCGACACCCCGCTACACTTTCGCCCGCTCAACAAGCGGGGTATTATTTTTGGTGCGGTGGGTGGGAGAACCCGCAACTTGCGGGTAAGGCATGGATGTCTTATAAAATGAACGCTCAGAGGATTTAAGCAAGGATGCTTACAAGCAACAACTTATACAATTTTTCATCTAAAGTGTTGACAAATTACAACAATATATTGCAAAATCCGTTTAAATTTGTTATACTATACCAAAAGACTAAAAAACCGAGAGAGCCGAAAGACCGATAACATCATAAGCAATCGGCTGTAGGTTTTAAGGGGAGGGCATACATGAGCGTGAAATACATACTGTATAATCCTTTATCTTGCAATGGAAAAGGAACAGAGCTTGCACAAAAGCTGACGGAAATATATAAGGACGATGAACTGAAATATTGCAATATGACGCAGATAAGCGGGTACGGCACATTTTTTGACAGTATTTCGCCTGAAAGCGATATTGTGCTGTGCGGCGGCGACGGTACGCTTAACCGTTTTATAAACGACAGCGACGGGTATCCTTATGAGAATCCGCTGTATTATTACGGTACGGGAAGCGGAAATGATTTTTTGCGTGATCTCGGTATGGAGCAGGGCTGCGAGCCTGTAAGGATAAATGAATATGTCAGAAATCTGCCGATCGTAACGGTAAACGGCAAAAGCTCACGGTTTATCAATGCCATAGGCTACGGTATTGACGGATATTGCTGTGAAAAGGGTGATGAGCTGAGAGAAAAATCCGACAAGCCGATAAATTATACATCTATTGCGGTTAAAGGTCTGCTGTTTCATTTCAGGCCGGCGAATGCGGTTATAAACGTTGACGGCAGGGAGTACGGCTATAAGAAGGTATGGCTTGCTCCGACAATGAACGGCAGGTTTTACGGCGGCGGTATGATGACCGCTCCGCAACAGGACAGAAACAATCCCGAGGGGAAGCTGTCGGTTGTTGTGATGCACGGCAGTGGAAAGCTGAAAACGCTTATGGTGTTCCCTTCAATCTTCAAGGGGGAGCATATCAGCCATACCGAGATGGTAGAGGTGCTGACCGGAAAGGAAATCACAGTGCGGTTTGATTCGCCTGCCGCACTGCAGATAGATGGCGAAACGGTAAAGAATGTCAGCGAATATTCGGTGAAGGCATATGACAGGGAGAACGGCGACCGGCAGTATACAGACGGAGAAAAGGAAAAAGAAAGCGAAACGGTTTGAATAAGTGCATAGGCAGGAGATGCAGGGTGGGACGTTTTATAATTTAATAGAATATATCCGCAGAGCCTGCATATGTCGGGGCTAAAACGGCAAACAAAAAACCGCTTGATTTTGACAATCAAGCGGTTTTTAACTGGTCTGAGTGACAGGATTTGAACCTGCGGCCTCTACCACCCCAAGGTAGCGCGCTACCAATCTGCGCCACACCCAGATAACAGTAAACATTATACACGGTTTTCGGGTATTTGTCAAGGGCTTTTTTAAAAAAATACAAAAAATTTTCGGCAGAGCTGTTCAAACGGCTTTGTTGTGCGAAATGACGGGCTGTGGTCGATGTTGCCGTTGGGCGAAGGCAGGGCGGTTATGGTCGATGTTGCCGTAGGGTGAAAGCGGAGCGGCTGTGGTCGATGTGGCCGTAGGGTGAAGCGGAGCGGCTGAATGATATACGGAAAGGTGAGTTTTGAGAAAAAATGACGTTTGCTATTGCGAACACGGACAATTTGTGATACAATATAAAATGTGTCGGTATGTGCAGATGAAGCGCTGTATGCGTCAAAGATACAGGCGGCAGATACAGATGACACAGGAAAGTAAAAAATCCGATGAAAAGGACGGTTATTTATAATGACAAATTATGAAACTTACGAAAGCCCTTTCTGTACGAGATATGCAAGTGAGGAAATGCAGTTTACATTCTCCGCACAGAAGAAGTTTTCGACATTCCGCAGATTGTGGGTGGCGCTTGCGAGAGCGGAAATGAAGCTCGGACTTGAGCAGGTAACGCAGGAAAAGGTCGACGAGCTTGAGGCGCATATTGATGATATTGACTTTGCTTATGCGGCTGAGGAGGAGAAGAAGCTCCGCCACGATGTTATGGCGCACGTTCATACATACGGAAAGTGCTGTCCGAAGGCCGAGGGCATAATCCATTTAGGCGCTACAAGCTGTTATGTAGGCGACAACACCGATGTTATCGTAATGCGTGACGCTATGAAGATAGTACACAGAAAGCTCGTGAACGTTCTTTCGAACTTCGCTTCTTTTGCGGATAAATATAAGGATATGCCCTGTCTTGCATATACACATTTACAGCCTGCACAGCTGACTACCGTAGGCAAGCGTGCTACACTGTGGATGAACGAGCTTCTGATGGACCTTGAAGATCTTGAGTATCAGATGGGTAATCTGAAACTGCTCGGTCAGAAGGGTACTACAGGCACACAGGCGAGCTTTATGGAACTGTTCCACGGAGATGAGGAAAAGATAGAAAAGCTGGAGCAGATGATAGCTGAGGAAATGGGATTCAAGCAGTGCGTACCTGTAAGCGGTCAGACCTATTCAAGAAAGGTTGACAGCAGAATAGTAAACGTACTGGGCGGTATTGCACAGAGCTGTTCGAAGTTCTCGAACGATCTGCGTATCCTTGCAAACTTCAAGGAGATGGAAGAACCTTTCGAGAAGAATCAGATCGGTTCTTCGGCTATGCCTTATAAGAGAAACCCGATGAGAGCGGAGAGAATAACCTCGCTTTCAAGATATGTTATGATAGATACTCTTAATCCTGCGTTTACGGCAGGCACGCAGTGGTTTGAGAGAACGCTCGACGACAGTGCAAACAAGCGTATCGCAGTAGCGGAGGCATTCCTTGCAACAGACGCTATACTGAACATTATGCTGAATATCACAAACGGACTGGTCGTATATCCTAAGGTCATCCGTGCAAGAGTAATGAAGGAGCTTCCTTTCATGGCAACGGAAAACATTATGATGGACGCAGTTATGAAGGGCGGAAACAGACAGGAGCTTCACGAGAAGATAAGACAGCACAGCATTGCCGCAGGTAAGGTTATCAAGGAGGAGGGCGGAGAAAACGACCTCGTTGACAGAATTGCGGCAGACCCTGACTTCATGACTACAAAGGAAGAAATCGAGGCAAAGCTCATTCCCGAAAATTACACGGGCAGAAGCGCAAGCCAGGTGAGCGCATTCCTTGACAGGTGCATAAAGCCTGTCCTTGAAAAGAATAAGGACGTTCTCGGAGAAAAGGCTGAGCTTTCCGTATAATGAACGGATTGTGAAAATTGCAGAAATTCTTTACTATTTCTTGACTAATCGAAATCATTATAGTATAATACTGTAATGTATAAATTAACAGGATGTGCTGAGGCACAGAAACGGAGTGAAACATTTGAAAAGAGTGGCAAAGCCTGTGTTCTTTATAGTGCTGGCGGTTATACTGGCATTTACAGGCATAGTATTTTTCGGTGTTCATACCCAGTACGGCGATTTCACGACCACTATTATAAGAGGTGTAAGTGATATTCGTTGGGGTATTGATATCAGAGGCGGTGTTGACGTTACATTTACGTCACCGGCAGATTACGATGCGACCAATGAAGAGGTCGATGCGGCAAAGTCAATTGTTGAAACAAGACTTGTTGCAAACAACATAACAGACTATGAGGTTTATGTTGATTATAACAGCGATAAGATAATCGTGCGTTTCCCGTGGCAGGCTGAGGATGACAGCTTTGATCCGGAAGCGGCTGTAAAGGAGCTTGGTGCTACCGCACTGCTCACCTTCAGAGAAGGCTCGGAAAAATCGCTTTCCGACGGTCAGACATACGAGGATCTGCCCCTTATCATTTCCGGCTCGGATGTTGAAAAGGCTTCTGCCGTATATCAGCTCAAGAGCGGAAACAGCAAGGAATATGAGTATATGGTATCCTTAAAGCTGAAGGACAGCGGCAAGGAGAAGTTTGCAGAGGCTACAAAGAAGCTTGCTTCATCAAAGGGATACATCTCGACATATATGGATGACAAGTGCATTTCAACAGCTACTGTCAAAGAGGAAATCAGCGGCGGTGAGGCTACAATCAGCGGTAACTTTACGGCTGATGAGGCTAAGGCGCTTGCAGACCAGATAAACGGCGGTGCGTTACCGTTCAAGCTGGAAACATCGAGCTTCAGCACTATCTCGCCCACACTCGGTACGGGTGCCCGTGACGCTATGGCAATCGCCGGCGTTATCGCATTTGTACTTATAATGATATTCATGATATCACTGTACAGACTGCCCGGTGTAGTTGCCGTTATCGGTCTTATCGGACAGGTTGCAGGTACGTTCTGTGCTATAACAGGCTTCTTCCCGTTCTCAAACAGCTTTACGCTGACAATTCCCGGTATCGCAGGTATCATTCTTGCGGTAGGTATGGGCGTTGACGCTAACGTTATCACGGGCGAGCGTATAAAGGAAGAAATAAACAGCGGCAAGACGATAGATACAGCGATAGCTACAGGTTATAAGAGAGCGTTCAGTGCGGTATTTGACGGTAATATCACAATGATTATCGTTGCTATCATACTTATGGGTGCTTTCGGTACACCCGACAGCCTTGCGTCTACTATACTGAAGCCCGTATTCTTTATGTTCGGCGCTTCAACGGAGGGTACTATCTACTCATTCGGCTATACTCTGATGGTCGGCGTAATACTGAACTTCCTGTTCGGCATATTTGCGACAAGACTTATGACAATGTCGCTTTCCAGATTCAAGATATTCAGAAATCCTGCTCTCTACGGCGGAAAATCTGCAAAGAAGCGTGCCGCTGAAAAGGCTGCCGCAACGGAAGGCGGTGCTTCAAAATGAATAACAAAAAAGTATTTGATTTTATAGGATACAGAAAGGTACTCTTTCTGATACCGATCGTCATTGCTGTAATTACGGTTATCTTCAACTGCATATTCGGCATTGAAATGGCTATTGAATTCAAGGGCGGTACAATGCTGACCTACAGCTATACCGGCGAAATTGACACAAATGCGGTAAAGAAGACGGTTGAGGGCGAAAATTACGGTGCTGTTACGGTAACTACAGGTTCTTCGATGAACAGCTCGCTTGAAGTCATTGAAATTTCATTCTCGTCTTCAGAGGGACTTACAGCAGATAAGCAGACAGCTTTATCGGATAAGCTCCAGCAGACCTTCAAGGATAACAGCCTTACGCTTGTAAACAGCCAGGATGTCAACCCCACATCAGGTACGGAGTTCTTCCTTAAGTGCCTTGTTGCAGTATTGTTCTCGTTTATACTGCTCGTTATCTATATTGCGTTCAGATTCAAGAAAATCGGCGGTCTTTCGGCAGGTGTGTTTGCACTGGTAGCCCTTGTTCACGACTGCTTCATGGTTTATGCTGTGTTCGTGTTCTGCCGTTTCCCGATCGACGCAAACTTTATGGCGGTTGTTCTTACCGTACTCGGTAACTCTATCAACAATACAATCGTTGTATATGACCGTATCAGAGAGAACCGTAACCTTTACGGCAACTCGCTTTCACTCAAGGAACTTGTTAATATGAGTATCACTCAGTCGATAACACGTTCTGTAAACACAACTGTTACCACAGCCTTTGCCGTACTCGCAATCTGCGTTGTATGTGCAATCTGCGGCGTAACCTCGATAATGACATTTGCTATTCCTATGATGGCAGGTCTTATCTGCGGTACCTATTCTTCACTGTGCATCTCGGGTCCCCTGTGGGTACTCTGGCAGGAGAAGCACGGCAAGAATTATACAAATGCAGGAAACGGCGAAAGCAAGAAGGATACAAAGAATCTTGCTTCAAAGGGTACGGTAGACACAAAGAAGCTCATGGTATAATCACCTGCGGCTGATAATTCAATCAAAAATAAAAGCCGCATAGCACATAAAGTCTTTGCGGTTTTTGAATTTAGACAGATATTCATAAAAACCAAATGGGAGAGATTTTTAAAAATCCCGGAGGATATTTTGAAAAGAGATATTACTAAAAAAATCACAACACATTTCGGTAAACTTATACGCAGTCCGAAGCTGTTGCTGACGCTGATAATTCCGCCGATAGCGGTCATTGTCATAGGGCTTGCGGTATTTGCGGGCAGCGGGCTTTATCCGTTCGGAGATAAAACGCTCGCATGGTGCGATATGCACCAGCAGGTGCTTCCTTTATTGCTCGACTTCAAGGACATACTTGAGGGCAAGGGGGATTTCTTCTTCAACTGGCAGAATGCCGGCGGAATGAATTTCCTCGGCGTGTTCCTGTTCTTTATATCAAGCCCGTTTTCGCTTCTTGTTGCATTTGTCGACAAAGCGGACATGATGCTGTTCATGAACATTATGACGCTTATGAAAATGGCTGTCTGTGCGATAACCGCAAATGCGTACTTCCGCACCTGCCATAAAAAGCTGGATGTGACATATTCGGCGCTTTTCAGCGTTATGTATGCGTTCAGCGGTTATTCGATGCTGTTCTATCAGAACACGGTATGGCTCGATGTAATGTATTTCTTCCCGCTGCTGCTGATAGCGTTCAATTCGCTCGTAAAGCGTAAACGCACAGGCGGACTTATATTCTGCCTTGTCGGAATGCTGGTGCTGAATTATTATCTCAGCTATATGGTGGTATTGTTCACGATACTGTATTTCGGCGTTTACATTTTTCTCAACAGGAAAAAGGGCAGTACAAAGGGCATTGCGCCGAGGTTTATTATTGGCTGCGGTATAGCGGCGCTTATCTCCGCTGTTGTATGGCTTCCGAGCTTTGTACAGTATCTTTCATCCGCAAGGGGAGCGAACATACTCAAGGGTCTGTTTGATTCTGCGGTATTTGCAGGGATATATACAAATCTGCCGCTTATTTTCTGTACGGGATTTTCCGTTGCGGCTTTCATTGTGTATTTTCTGCGAAGAAAGAGCAAGAACAGCAGATTCTATGCACTGCTTTCGTTTCTTACGCTTCTGCCGGTAGTTTTTGAGCCGATAAACAAGATGTGGCACACTGGCGACTATATGGCATTCCCTATGCGGTACGGCTATATGACTACGCTTATGATGCTGACCTTTGCGGCGGTGAAGCTGTCGCATACAAAGCCGGACGATTATGCACAAAAGAATAAAAAGCCTTATCTTATCGGAATAACTGCCGCCGGCGTTATCTATTTCGGTTTTACGATATGGTACTACTGTAACTGCAGATACGACCTGGATTCGTATGTTTCGACACTGTGGGGAAGCTCGGAGTCGTTCGTACTGCTTTTGATTGTCTTCTGCGGATTTACGGCACTGTATGTTCTGACTATGGCTTTCGGCGTTTTCAAGAAGCTCACTTTCAAATCGGTTTGTTCTGTACTGGCTGTAATTGTTGTAGCCGAGAGCGTTTTCAACGCAAACGTGTATATAGGCGCATCGGCATATACCCCTGTCAAGTACAACAATGCGATAGAGCTTGAAGGAAAAATCCCCGAGGACGAGGATTTTTACAGGGTGAAGCTGATGCAGTGGCCGAAGAAATATTTTGACGCAAATCTTATAGGCGGACTGGGCTATCCCACCATCGCACATTATACCTCGCTTACATCGGAGGATTATATGTTTGCGATGAAGCGGCTCGGCTACTCGTCCTACTGGATGGAGGTCACAGGCAACGGAGGCACGGCTCTTACCGACGCCGTTATGAATATAAAATATTATATAGAGAAATTCAGTGCAAGAGAGCCTGTGATTTATCGTGACAAGAACTATTCGATCTATGAGAGCGAATACTATCTTCCGCTCGGCATAGTGACCGACAGCGATCTGTCACAATGTACGGAGCTGCCTAAGGCGGAACGTATAGTTATACAGGAATATCTTGCAAAGAATCTGCTTGATACGGGCAACGAGCTTCTGTTCACCGAATATGAGCATACCGGAGAAAAGAATATACGGTATGCACATCGTGACGGGATATATTATTTCACACCCAAGAGCAATACACGCATCGCAACGCTCAGCTATAAGCTGGATATAGGTGAAAAGCAGGCGTTGTATTTCGATTGCTTTGATCTTGTTACAAGAAATATCAACGAGCATATCAACGGTTCGTTTGCAATATATGTAAACGGCATCAAGCAGGATCTGTCGTTCCCTAATAAAGACAGCAACGGGCTTTTATATCTCGGTACTTTCGAAAATGAGAAGGTAAGTATAGATGTTGATGTAAACGAAAGCACTTATTGCTCAAGCTACGGTGTTTACGGGCTGTCGTTAGATAAGCTGGAGAAAGCTATCAATAAAACAAAAACCGCCGACCTTAAGGTTGACGGAGGAAATATAAGCGGAACAGCAGACAACGCAAAGAGCGGTCAGTGGCTGTTTTTGTCGGTGCCGTATGACAGTGGATTTTCTGCGACGATAAACGGCAAGTCTGCTGAGATATACCGTTCTATGTCGGGCTTTATGGCGGTAAAGCTGGAGGAAGGCAAAAATGATATAACCTTCAGTTTCTGCCCTAAAGGACTTAAACCGGGTATTGTGCTGAGCGTTGCAGGCTTTGCGGCACTGGCGCTGTACATTATATTCCGCAAAAAGATAACGGCAATTGCCGATAAGGCGGAAGGTCTGTGCAGGGTCGGCGTTTATGTATTGCTTGTTGCGGTGCTGGCGGCGGTGTATGTATTACCGCTAATCATATCAATAATAGGGAACATTTGTTCTCTGGCGGGCTGATTTTCAGAAAGGAAGTAATGAAAATGGATATTGGCGTATCAACGGCTTGTCTGTACCCTCTTGAAACAGAAAAGGCTCTTTATGAGCTTGCCGAGCGGGGTGTAAAAAATGTTGAGATATTCGTAAATTCGATAGACGAGCTTGAAGGGCAGGTGCTTGTTGAGCTAAGAAGGATCATCGGTGAATACGGGATGAACGTATTATCCATGCATCCGTTTTCTTCGCCTATGGAAACACTGTTCCTATTCGGCGATTATCCACGCAGAACCGAATATCTGATAGATATTTACAAGAGGTATTTTGAGGTTATGGCGGAGATCGGTGCGGATGTGTTTGTCCTGCACGGAGCTATCCTAAGCTCAAAGGTGCCTGATGAAAGGTACATGGAACGTTATCTGCGTCTGTTCCGCCTTGCAAAAGAATTCGGTGTTACGGTGGCACAGGAAAACATCTGCTACTGCAAGAGCAGCAGTGTAAGATTTATCGAGGATATGATCGGACAGCTCGGCGACGAGGTTAGATTTGTTGTAGATCTCAAACAGGCGAGAAGGAGCAATGTAGATCCGTTCAGGCTTCTGGATATAATAGGTGACAAGGTCGTACATCTTCATGTAAGCGACGGCGACGCAGGCTGCGATTGCCTGCCGATAGGAAATGGCAGCTTTAACTTCAACCGTCTTTTCAGCGAGCTTGAAAAAATAAATTACGATAAAGCAATGATAGTAGAGCTTTACCGTGAGAATTATAGCAGCTATGACGAGCTTGCTGCGTGTGCGAATAATATGAAAAAGATATACGATAAGTATAAGATGGGGCTTTGATTACAGAAAACGCTTGAAAAAGCTGCGAAAGTGTGTTAAAATACATAAATACAGCAATATGGAAAAGGAAACCGTGAGGATCAGAGCGAAAGCGAGGAAAACAGATGAAATGCCCGGAATGCGGATATGAGGACAGCAAGGTAATAGACAGCCGCCCTGCGGAAAATAAGATTCGCAGAAGACGTGAATGTCTGTCGTGCAAGTGCCGTTTTACGACCTATGAAATGGTGGAAACAATACCGCTTATGGTTGTGAAAAAGGATAATACCATTGAACCTTTTGACCGTGACAAGCTGATAAACAGGCTTGCGAGAGCTACAGTAAAACGTCCGGTACAGATCGAAGACCTTGAAAAAATGGTTGAGGATATTGTACAGGAGCTGAAGAACCAGTTCAGACGTGAGGTATCGTCGGACGAGATCGGTGAGCTGGTACTGCGAAGGCTGAAGGATATAGATAAGGTGGCGTATATCAGATTTGCTTCGGTATATCGTGACTTTAATGATATTGACAGCTTTGTCAGAATAATTTCCGAGCTGAACGAGGAAAAATAGGATTTTTATCGGTGCCGTCCTTAAAGGGCGGCATTGTTTTTTGCATCACGAAAAGAACACACGAGTTTTCAACATATAGCGATGCGGTTGTTGATAACTAAATGTTGATAGCAGAAAACTGTATATTGTGGTTGTTTACATTTTGCACAATCGGGGAATATAACAGTTTAAAACCATTTGTGCAAAATTAAAATGAAAAAGCTGTTGACAAAGCTCGAAAAGCGTGATATAATAGACAAGCACTCAAACGAGAGGGCACAAAAACAGAGGGTACTTG
>ERZ779892.2372-NODE-2372-length-14843-cov-4.434068_pt1 | contig 14843 bp, 5 predicted proteins | sample MGYA00511552_ERZ779892 | MGnify/ENA primary metagenome ERZ779892 (study PRJEB29588, sample SAMEA2154561) | human gut metagenome | biome: human gut; feature: human-associated habitat; material: faeces | place: Denmark | collected 2008/2010 ... | reverse complement strand
TGTTACAAGTTGTCAACGGGCTGAGGTAAAGCGGGTCCTGCACTGCGATGCAACAACAAGGGCGGATATGGACGCTCTTCTGTCAAAAAGCCTTCCTGCCGCCGAATCATTTTCACTCTCAACAACTACAAATTTCTACTTTGTCGCTCTATAATAGTTAATCAGACATCCATCCAGTATGATCTGGCGTTCAGCATCTGTCAGATCTCCGAGCTTCAGGTCGATCTCTTTTAACTCATCCCCGACAACATATGCTTTCACAACCGCAGCCTTTTCTTCTACTGCTTTTCTCACATCCGGAACAAAGATATAATCTCCATTTTTAAATGGAAGTGATTCATGGTCTGTATCAGTCAGGAACGGGAGCATACCCCAGTTGATGAGGTTGGAACGATAACGCTTTGTTGCGTATTCATTCGCGATATTTGCCCAGCCGCCGAGTACCTTCTGACATGATGCAGCCTGCTCACGTGCAGATCCGTCTCCCGGCTTCACTGCAAAGATTGTACTTCCTACTCCAAGGTTGCCTTTGCCAACTTCCGGGTATGTCTCATGGATCTTGTCCATAACCGGTTTCAGCTCTTCCAGTGCTTCTACCGGACACTCATCGGCCTCAATCGCCTTCTGTGCTTTCTGTACTTCTTTTGCCCGTCCTACATATGCCGGATCTTTTCTTGACAGAGCAAACTCTGCAAGTCCCAGCGGATTGGAACGGTAAGAAGATGTCTCTCCTGACGGAATCAGCTCATCTGTTGTCGTAACCGGGTCATGGATCTCAGATACAACCTTTACAAGCAGATTCTGCGGAAGTGCTGACATTGCCGGCCAGTCTTTGATATTCGGACCAAACTTGATCTCTACGGACGGATCAGCAACACCCTTGCTGTCGAAAACTCTGTTCGCATAAATATTTTTATCGAAATGATACTTCTGTCCCTTATATTCCACATCCAGTGCAGTTGCAGGTGTAAGGAATCCCTTATTTGCAGCAGTTGCAGCAATAGAACGTGCATCCATCAGTGCGACGGAAGAGATCTGTCCGCTCTGCAGCTTACTTCCCTCTCTGTTCGGGAAGTTTCTCGTTGTATGACGGATAGAAAATGCGTTGTTCGCCGGTGTATCTCCTGCTCCGAAACATGGACCACAGAATGCAGTTTTTACAACAGTTCCTGCTTCCATCAGATCAGCGATCGCACCATTTTTCACCAGTTCCATATAAATCGGAGTACTTGCCGGATAAACGCTGAATGTAAATTCATCTGCTCCGATATTCTTTCCTTTAATGATGTCTGCTGCCGCACAGATATTTTCAAATCCGCCACCGGCACAGCCTGCAATGATACCCTGTTCTACATAGAACTTGCCATTTTTAATCTTATCCTGCAGTGAATAATCTACTGCTCCGTCCAGACTTACAAGGGCTTTCTGCTCTACATCATGAAGAATGTCTGCAAGATTTGCATTCAGTTCATCAATCGTATATACATTGCTTGGATGGAACGGCATCGCAATCATCGGCTTGATCTCGCTTAAGTTCACATATACCAGTCCATCATAGTAAGCAACTGCTCCCGGATTCAGCTCTTTATAGTCTTCACTTCTTCCATGGATGTCATAGAACTCCCGGATCTTTTCATCTGTTCTCCAGATAGAAGACAGACAGGTTGTCTCTGTCGTCATTACATCAATACCGATACGGAAATCAGCACTTAAATTGCTGACACCAGGTCCTACAAATTCCATAACTTTATTATTTACATAACCATTCTTGAAGGTCGCCCCGATGATTGCCAGTGCAACGTCCTGCGGTCCGACACCCTTTGCCGGCTCACCGTCTAAATAGATCGCGATCACGCCCGGCATCTTGATATCATACGTCTTGTTCAGAAGCTGCTTTACAAGCTCCGGTCCGCCTTCGCCCATTGCCATCGTTCCAAGTGCACCATAACGGGTATGACTGTCAGAACCCAAAATCATCTTTCCTCCGCCTGCAAGCATCTCACGGGCAAACTGATGGATGACTGCCTGATGAGGCGGAACATAGACGCCGCCATACTTTTTCGCACATGTCAGTCCAAACATATGGTCATCTTCATTGATCGTACCACCTACAGCACAAAGACTATTATGACAGTTCGTCAATACATATGGCATCGGGAATTTTTCAAGTCCTGATGCACGGGCTGTCTGGATAATTCCTACAAACGTAATATCATGGGATGTCAGCTTATCAAATCTGATCTGAAGTCTCTCCATATCAGATGAAGTATTATGCTCTTTCAGGATTCCATACGCCATAGTATTTTTCGCGGCTTCCTCTTTTGTAAGAGGAGTCTGTACATTTCCTGCGTCTTCCACTATCTCGGTGCCATTCAACAGATACACACCGTTATCGTACAATTTTATCATGTAACGACCTCCTTTTAATTTTAAACTCATTCCATAGTATCATATTTTCCGGCTTTGGTAAATGAAGAATGTATTTTACAATTTACATGATGCCAGGGTCAAAAGGTCTAAGCCCACATGAGCTTGCTCATAGGTGGGTGAAAGACCTTAGGATCTACCCCGATATCTTTACATTTTCCCTTTACAGAGGAGGTATCCTTCCAAACGGCGTTGCATTCTTTTCATGTCGATAAGCCAACGGATATTTCTTTGCATACTGTATAAATCCTCTTCCATATTCATCATCTCTCAGCCTTGTAACGATTTCCTGACGCTTCGCATAAGAAATTTCATTCAGATACAACAGATATTGGATCTCTGCCCATTTTGCCATACCCTCATAGATCTCCAGCCTGTACTGCTTTCCATATTTACTGAGGATCATTTTTTCATCCCAGTTCTGGTATTGCCAGATATGCGTCAGTTCATGTGCGATCGTTGCCATTGCTGCAAGTTTCGGAGACCCATTTTCTATATACAGGCTATATCCTGATGAATCTTTCTGTGCGAATCCAAGTACACGTCCATCAAATCCCGGAGTTGCCACAAATTCATCCCCGAAATGTTTTGCGATCGTCTTGGCATCTGTCATTCTTACCTTAATTGCCACATTGAGCTTGATTCCAAAAAAGATCTCCATATTCCGGACAACCATTTTATAAACTTCTTTAAACTCTTCGCCAGTCCTAAGTGCAGTTGAAGAGCAATGATTGCAACGTTCTCTTCCGTCTTTCAGAAGTTCATATTCTCCTCCGGCAAGCTCTACACCACAGAAATCGCAAAAATGACTTCCCTCTTTATGTGGATCATATTTTGCGTTATCAGCTTCTGCTGCCTTCACGCCATCACGAACCTGCTGCAATGGATTTCGATCATAACCATATTTAGTAAGATACTTGATCGTTCCCCCAAAATCAAAGTATGGATCGATTTCTTCATAGCCATACTTCAGGAAACAACTTTTCTGATATTCCGTCTTTTTTGTCATCTTTTGTTCCACAAGCTGCTCATCTTCACCTTCAATATCCATTTCTGCTTCTGCTGAATACATCACATTTTTCATGACATTTTCAGTTCCGGTTTCTGTGTCTCTTTCATCTGTGGAAGTGGTTTCCTCTGTTGGACTATCTTCTGAAATTCCTTCTTCTGGTGTTTCTTCTATTGGTGTTTCTTCTGTTGGTGTTTCTTCTGTCGGTGTTTCTTCTGTTGGTGTTTCTTCTGTTGGTGTTTCTTCCACCGGCTCATCTTTCGGCTTCTTTTTAAATCCCGCAGTGATCTTTTCCCAGAATTTCCTTAATTTTCTCTTTATTTTTCCGAGGAATCTCTTGTTCTCTTTCTCGGCTTTCTCCCTGGCTTTCTTCGCAGCTTCCTCTTCTTTTCCGGCTTCCGGCGTAAACGGAGTCTCATAGTCCTCCGGTTTGCTTTCTTTTTTCGGATTTTCAGCCATTTTCTGCTCATGCCACATCAGTACTTCTGTTATGATTTCAAAATACCGCTTTAAATTTCGTTCAACAGATGCGATCAGACCCAGATCGATCTCACTGTCTTCTACTATATAAATTGCACTTCCGTCTACTTTTCCTGATAGTGTATACATTGCACCTTTTAACTTTTCCGGTGCATGATTCGTATCAACCAAGGTTACCGCACAAATATATGGGTAAGCATCTGGATAAATCGTGCGGAAGATTTCATTCAGAAGAAGGCAAAGTGTATATCTCACCCGCTCCGAAACATCCGGCAAATTCAATTTCATAACCAGTTTATTCCTATAGGAACGAACCGGTATTCCGCTGACACGAACTTCTTTTGCCGCATTCAGATTCTCATAAGATGTCATTTCCAGGTATCCTGCTGTCTCAATATCTATCTCACAATAGCCTTTATAGATTGAGATTCCCTCAACGGATTTCTGTCCACCGATATTCTCATCATCTTTCCAGTCATTGATCCTGATATGACGCAACTGCCTGTAGTAGACACGATCCGTGATATGATCTGCTGCTCTTCGTACCACGACCCCATTTTGTGGTGTGATCGCCTGTACTTCATAATATTTTCCATCATAAGTCAGGAACTGGCCCGGAATCAGTGCCTGGAATACATGTCCATATAATTTTGCACCGATATAATATTTATCGCCCTGCTCATCTTCTGCGATATAATATGCATTCTGAAGTTTCTTTGCGTACTCTGCAATTTCTGTTTCTTCCTCGATCGCATAATATTTTTTCACTTCTGTATGAAGTGCATCTTCCATCAACTGTTCTCTGAAATAGATCCGAATGTTGATTTCCTTTATGAAACAATGCTTGTAGATCAGGTTCTTTAATGCTGCCAGTGGATCTTCAAACTTGATTCCACTTACCATCAGTGCATCCACGATCTCATCTTCGCAAACCTGCTCCTCTGCCATCCGCATGATCAGTTTCAAAATTGTATTCCGCTCTGTTCGTGCATAGTCTGCCACAATCGTCGGAATTGCTTTCGGGTCAGAAATAAAGGTCTGTGCATTTCCCAGCATATAATCCCTTAAGAGATAATTTTCACTGATCACGTTAATAAATCCCTGCTGCGTTCCTCTCGTTGCGAACAGTCTCGTCAGCTCGAACAAGTTCTGAAATTCATCTTCCACCACAAGGAATGAATTTTCTTCTCTCTGTGTATTCCACAAATTGGATTCCACATGAAACGCTCTGTTGAAAGACTCCTGACTCACTGGCAGGTCTGTATAATTACAGATCTTTTTGTAGTACTGTCCCGCGATCCATTTCATATCCATAACCGGAAATTTCTCACTGCTGATCCATTTTGTATTGGCAATCTGATACTTCAATGCCACTGCATTGATCTCTGTACCCATACCAAGATAACGGGATACATTGGAGAAAATCCGGTGATGCATATAATCCCCTTCTGCATTCCAACACATAATAGAAGTCGTTGCCGCACTTTTCAATGTGGCTGTTACTTCTGTAATCGTAGTCTTCAGTACATGAGACAGTGCATCAACCAGCCCGTCACAGTTTCTGTCGCATGCAGCATACACAACCGGCTCTTCACTTTCATCAAAACGATGAACCAAAAGGCTGACTCCAGCCTGTCCGGATGCCAGCAAGCGGGATGGTTCTACAATAAATACAAATCCGACACGGCTTAAAAAATCACTGTGGTTTCTCTGCAGACGAAGGTTATACAGATCACTGAATTTAAGGATTCCGATATCCGGCTCGTCAATTTCCGGATTTTCATTCTCCAACACCCCGACTTTCCACAGACTGCCTGTATTTACATTTTCAAAGATTCCCTGCTCCAGCCATTCTTTTACATCTTCCGTTGCTGAATCTCTTCCCATGATCACCAGACATTTTTTATATCTCATCAGTTGCCCCATAATCGGAAACATCAGATAATGAGTCAGGTCTCTGTAAAACGGATTACAGAACAAAGTACTCTGTCCACAGATCAGATTAACACAACTTTTTACATAGTTTGGTTCTACATCCTGACCGCTTTCCTTTAGCTTTGTGAAATATCCTGCCAGATTGCGGATGGCCTGATTTTCTGATTTCTTCATCTCCTCCAGTGTCTCAAAACTGGAAGATACATCAAGCCCACTGTCCACAGTTGCATCATATAAGACACGCTCTCCAAATAAATCTTTTAAAATATCTTTCAGCAAGCCATAATTTGCAACTTTAAAAGACTCCTCATCTTCTCCAAGGACATCTTCAATAAATTCTGTTCTGCTAATTCCGGAAAGATAATTGATCACTTCCCCCAATACCAGCACTCCAAAAACCGGATAACATGGTGTCTGTGCAAATGCCATCTTCGGGTACATCTGTCCCAATACAAAAATCAGAACAGATGCTCCAAGTGCTGCATAATAAATTCCATTGCAATAAGTCTTTACCTGCTCATATTCTTTCTTCAACAGCCATTTATCCAGGTCTTCTTCATATTCATAGAAATTCCCGGAGGTTAGCTGCATCAGGTTTTTAGACTTCCATGTCTTGTTCAAAATAGGAAGGAAAATCCCTTTCAGCACAAGAAATATAACTACAATCAATAGATTGAACAGATTCATATAATGACTTATCCCTGCATTTGATAAAAATGGAAGGAATCCTGATATCCACCCCATAATTTCGATCAGCAGGGAATGGAACTGCGTTAAGATCACTGCTACGATCGTACAGTAAAGCAATGCAATAAACGGCATCAAGACCTGTCTTCCTCTGTCAATTTTATTCAGATTTGCTTTTCTCGCTGCCAGACACAATAAAATAAAAGGAATCGCCTGTGCTAAAAACTGCAGCATTCGTATAAACATCATACTTCTCCTTTCACTTCATCGTACAGATCTTCTCGTTCCAGTTTTAGTTTGGCAACAAACTTATACGGTGCTCTCACCAGGTCTCCCGCCTCATTCAGCGGAATACCTACATCGGATTTATCTGTCTCATAGTAATACAGTGCATTATCCTTTGGAAGTTTTTCTTCATGGAAGAAAGAAGTAATATTTTTCTCAACTTCTGCCACCCGCCTGATCCCATAGGATGCAGCCACTTCCTCATCTCTTTCTATAGAACTTTTCAACGCCTGCTTATGTGCCCTGAGTATGAACTGTGCGGAAGAGATCGATTCACTTTTCAGCTTGATCCCTGCCCGGATCGATTGTGCCTTCATATAAGTACATACCGCTGTAAAATATTTTCCAAATTCATCTGCTGATGCATTGACATTATTTACCATCGTGTGGATCACATGATTATATTCTTCCATACTCATCCGGACTCTGTGCCGTAGAATGAAAAGTGCTGCAATTCCGCCTGCTGCCGCCACTGCAAGTGCAGCCAACGCTACCACAACCGCCGAACCGAACTGACTTCCTCCCAGTTTGGCTGCAGAGATCCAATATGGCACAAATCCCAACAGGTACACTAACAGAAGACAGCATCCAACCTGAACTGCCGTACTTCTTCTGATATGAGATACAATATCCTTCTTCACTTTTTTGTCTACTGTTTCGATCTGCTCTTTAAATTTTGCTTCATCTACCAGTCCACTGGTACTGTTTTCCAGGACGTTTGTCTCCAGTCTTTCAATTTCTGCTTCAAGATCCTCCACCTGAAACTGATCCATCTTATACTCATCACCAAAGAAACTTTCTGCTCTGCCTTTCAAATGCTGAGATGCTTTGTCGATCGCACGTCTTGGTGCTTTCAGGAATTGATTGATCTGACGCTTTTTCTCTGTGATCTCCATGATCCAGGTAAATAATTCATCTTTTGGGCAATCTCTGCTCAATCCAATCTTTGAAGTATTGATATACAACTCTTTCCCTGATGAACCATCAAAATGAACCGGTATCTTCTGTTCCGGCACAAGAATATCATCTTCCTCAAAGGAAAGTTCTGCTTTCATTTTCATTCTTTCCTGAACAAAATCATAGACCGACTCCATTCGGTTCAATCGCTTATTCAGCAGCCGTTCCAGTTCCATGCGCTCCAGCGCCTCGTCCGGCTGCTCCGGCAGATTCAGCGCCTCCGCCTCGATGCCGTCGCCTGCGTCCAGCGAGTAGAACGCCCTGTTGTCGCGGATGTACTGCGCGTAGTTGATCTGAAGCCGCTTATCTTCTTCGAGAAACGCGGCAACTTCATCGGAAACCTCGATAAAGGCATCCTCGGTGTACCACGGGTAAAGCTCCCGCAGGTTGATCGTTGTCATGTTGTTTTCCTCCGTTTGGATTTTTTTGATTGATGTCGCGTGAAAATCCAAACGGAGGGCGGCGGGGAGCGGCAGCCCACAGAGAAAAAGTGCCGTGAACGACAAAAAGCACCTATAAAGGCTTCAAAGCCTTCATAGGTGCTCAATAGGCGCAATGAAACAGCAGAAAGGGCAGGCGGGTGCAGAAAACTGCTTTCATTCCGTATTGGTCCGGTTATGCGATTTGTGCGGCGGCAAGCCGCATCAGCGACACCTCCCGTACTCTTTTGTCATAGACTGATTTCCTTTCTGCTCAAATCGGATAGATGTGGCGAAAGGCGGTTGTTCAAAAGAGCAACCGCCTTTCCTGACGAATGAAACCGAAAAGGGGCGCGGGGCTATTTGCCCGCGCCCCTAAAGGTGAGCCTGTTTACTTTTCGATGATTTGCAGCGCTTCTTCCTCACGCCGCCGCCTGATCTGCCATGTGGTCAGCGCAAGGCATCCGGCAAGAGATGTACAGAGGGAGATCCCCCACAAGCCTAACACGCTGCTGTCGCCGGTCTTTGGGATTTGCAGCCGCTTCGGGTCGATCCAGCCCATCAGGCCGCCGGGAGCCTTGCCCTGCACCAGCTCATACTTCTCAATGAAGCGGTGGAGCATGGCGGCGATCTCAGCGCGGGTCGCCGTGCCCTGCGGGTCAAGCAGATTGCCGGATTTTCCCTTCACAAGACCGCTGCCGACCGCCCATTGCATCGCCGTCTTTGCGTAATCCGTGATCTTGTCCGCGTCCTTGAACTTGTCCAGATTTCCCTTGACGGTCAGATCGTAGCCCTTGTAGTCTGCGTAGCGGTAGAAGATGGCTGCAAGCTGTTCGCGGGTGATGGGATCGTCCGGGCCAAATTTGTCTTTGCCGTAGCCCGCAAAAATGCCGTTCTCCGCTGTCCATGTGATCGCGTCAGCGTACCACTTTCCGGCCTCCACATCGGTAAAGCTGTTTTTGCCCTTCGGCGCGGGGCTGCCCTCCATGCGCCAGAGAATGGTCGCCATCATGCCGCGCGTCGCCGTCCCATGCGGACTGAACAGGGTCTTGCTCGTGCCGAGCATCAGGCCGTTTTCGTAGACGAACATCACATCGCCGTAGAACCAGTCCTTTTCAGAAACATCGGTAAAGGGATTCGCGCCTGTGCCCGGATTTTCGTCCACGCGCCAGAGCGCATACACGGTCATATCCTTCGTCAGATAAACACCGGAAACCTTGTTTGTCAGGCTGCGTTCGGTGTACCAGCCGATAAAGGTATGCCCGCGCCAGGTCGGGACGTACTTTGTCAGGTCAATGTAGGTATTGTACGCTTCCCGCACGCTGGGAATATCACTGCCGCCGCCTGTTTCAAAGCGCAGCGTGTAGTAGGTGACGGGCGGATTGTAGCCGCCACCGCCGCCGATGTAGGTCCAGTGGGCGTAGACGGTGGTATTTGTATGGAATACGGTATCCTTTGTGATCTTTGTACCGCCGCTCTTTTCGGTGTACCAGCCGTCGAAGCTGTGCTTGCTTTGGGAGGCGCTGGGCAGAGAGGGCAGCTTCTGATCGGTGGTGGTCATGCTGCCGACAGAGGGCGTACCGCCGTTGCCGTCAAAGGTGACGATGAACTCGGTGGGTGCAGGAGGTGCGTTCTTCTCGAAGATGGCCTTGACCTCCACGTTGGCGCTCGGCATGAGGAACTTATTGTCCTTGATGGTCACGCCGCCGCTGATGACCTGCCACTCCTTGAAGTGGTAGCCCTCTTTGGGCGTGGCGGTCAGGGTGATTTCCATGCCGGCCGCAGCCTTTGCAGGAGATGCAGAAGCCGTTCCGTTGCCGCCGCTGGTCACGGTGACGGTGAACTCGACCTTATCCTCCACTGTCAGCGTGCCGTTGACCCTGTTGAGCGAATACCGCTCGTCCCAGCCGGATTTGAGTGTGGCAGCGGGGACGACGGTGTAGGTTCCGGGGGTATTGCGTGCCGTGGCCGCCGCGACCTCCACGCCGCTTGCGTCAAGCAGTTGGTAGCCCAAAGCATTGTCCAGCACCGTATCCCGGTCATCCTTGCGTCCCTCGCTGTCCAGCAGGCCGGTACAGCGCACAAGGTCTGTTGGCAGCGCATCGCCCTCGGTGATGGTTGCACTGCCTGCCGTCACGGTGAGAGTGCGTGTAGTGACCGGCCCACCGGCGACAACACTACTATAGGTCCATGGCGACCACGACGCCGTGGTATCGGACACATAGAGAATGTCGATAAAGGTATGGCCCGCCTTGATCGCCCTGACTTTCATCGTATAGTGGGACACTCCCGGCTCGCTGGTCGTATCAACGGTTTCCTCGTAAATTTCAAAGATTCCCTGCTCTCGCATAATCGCCGACCAGACGCCGTTTTCGCCGGGATTTGTCACCTGCCATTTGTAAGTGCGGGTATCTCCGTAGACCCAGAATCCTAAATGGTATCCTACTCCAAAGCCCGCGTAGAGATACTGGCGCACGGTCAGCGGAGCGGAAACGGGCTCGCAGTCATCGCTGGTGATGGTGACGGTATAGGTCTCTGTTTTAAGTTCTATTCCCTGAACATCTTCTTTCTTGTAGCTCAGCGTACCATCGTTGTCCACGCTGATGCTGTCCAGAATGGCAAGCGCGTTAGGCGGGGCAATGGCAGTAATCTTTGCGTTCGCAGGTGCTTTCCCCGGCTGGAAGAAGTCTGCCGCCGTCAGTGTGCCACTCTGCGCAGGATAGCCATACTCGCCCGGAATGATCCGAATCACAGGGTCTACCAGATCCTCTGCGGAAGGCGCGTCTTTCTCGAAGACGGCCTCAATCGTCACATTGCCCTCGGGCATGAGGAACTTATCGTTGGTGATGCTCACGTCGCCGCTGATGACCTTCCACTCCTTGAGGTGGTAGCCCTCGTTGGGCATGGCAGTCAGGGTGATCTCCGTACCGGCCGCAGCGGTGGAAGGAGCTGCGGTGCCGGTGCCGTTTCCGTCATTGGTGACGGTGACGGTGTGCTCGACTGCGGGGACGTTCGCTATGGTAATAGACAGCTCCTTCTTATCGTTGCCCACGCTGTTGAGAGCCCGAACGGTAAATTGAGCGGTCTGTGCCGCAGTGGGCGTGCCGCTGATCTCGCCGGTGGTTTGTTTCAGCGTCAGACCCTTGGGCAGCTCGCCGCTGAAAAGCTCCCACAGAATGAAGCCTCCCCCATTTGCCTGAAGCTGATGGTGGTACGGCGTGCCGATCGTGCCTCCGGGCAGCGTCGTGGTAGTGATCGCCGGCGCATCCTCCGAACTGAGGAGCTTCACCCGGATTGCGGCCGTTACCGCAGGCTCCGGCTGCTGATACTTGTGCTCGTCGTTAGCGTCGAATACCAGCGTACCTGGGATGGTCTGCCAAGCCGTGGACTGCGCGTCATAGGAATATTCCTCCCACAAAACCTTCATGCCGACCCTGAGACCGTCGATGGCCTCGACGACCACAATTTCCGGCAGGTTAAGCCCTGCAAAGGTCGTGCCGAGTTTCTTCTCCGTAATGGGATCCGGCTCCTCGCAACGCTTGAAGGTATTTTTGATGACGTTGACCTTGATCGTGGTCTCCGCCTTCCTGTAGCCGCGCTGGTCAGTCGGCGTGAATACCACCGTCACAACGTTCTCGCCCAGCTCGTCAAACCATCCGGGCGTGCCCTCCTGGAAGGAGAACGTGCCGGGGACGACGGTATCCGTCCCCTTGACCTTTGCCACGCCGTCCGCAAGAATGGCGCTTCCCCCGCCTGTGGCTCCCATCTCGAAGATCCGATTGACGAACATGGTATTGTCGGGCAGCGTAAAATCGCCGTTTTTCCACCGGAAGACGGGCGTCTGCGTGATCTCCGTCTCCACCGGGTCGGCCTGCAGCGTGACCTTTACCACGCCTCTGAGGTCGGCGCCCTCGGGTACGATGTAATACTTCTCAAATTCGGCGCGGTTGACCTCGCCGTAGATGGTCTGCTCCTCATAAGAATTGGGGTCGTAGTTTGAATCGTCCCACTTGATGATGCCGGGCACACTGCCGTTCAGCCCGCTTCCCTCGTGGTTTGGTTCATCGGCCTCCGCGAAGAAATAGAACGCGTTCGGCAGGCCGAGATCTTCAAAGGCTGTTCCAATCTTTTTATTGTCAATATACGATGTATTGGCTTGCCTGAATTTGCGGGGAATGACGTCCACGTTGACGGTACATTCCGCCGTGCTGAACCTCAGCCGGTCATAGGGGGTGAAGGTGACCTTGAGCGCCAGCAACCCCACCTGAACAAGCCCGCCGCCTCTGTTCCAGTAGCCGTATTTTTCCTGCTCCTCGTTCAGAGTGAACACGCCGGGAACCGTTTCGCCATCTGCCGTGGCCGTTCCGCCGGAAAGATACTCGTCGGAAAAGGCAAGCTGGCAAAAATCGCCGCTGTATATCCGCCTGGAGTAGGTGGGCGGCTCCAGCGTTGGCACCTCCAGCGTTGGCACAATGGGTTCGTCGCCAATGAGCGTGATTCTGGCGATGGCCTTAATGCTTGTCGGCTCCAGCTTATCCGTGTAGCGACTTTGTTCAACATGCAGCTCACCGGTAATGATCTGCTCGCCACGAGCGTTCGGGTCATAGGAAGAGCTGTCCCATGTCACGGGGATGGGAAAGAAGGTTCTGCCGGTGTTGGTCTTTACCGCGACGTCGGGAAGAAGCCGCAGATTCTCAAACGCCGTGCCCAACGGCACGTCGGGGAGGAATTCCTCTTTGACGCTTGTGATCGTGTGCTTGATCCCCGTCACGGTGACGATACATTCCGCCGTGGCGTATGTCTCCGCGTCGTCGGGGGTAAAGAGGATCACCATGCGGTTTTCGCCCGGGTATACATTGCCGCCCCATTTGTGCTTGAAGCGGAACGAGCCGGGAACAACGATATCCGTCCCCTGGACCTTTGCTTCGCCGCCTTCGAGATCCCCATCAAGGAACGCGTCGCCGACGTACCCCTCAGAGGGCAGCGTGGGCGGGGTGGTGATGACCGTTTTGATGAGCGGCAAAAGCTCTCCGTAGGCCGTATGACAGGTTTCGCAAATGGCCTTCTCCGTGCTGGTGGCCTTGCCGCCGGAGCAGTTGCCTGTTTCGGTATGGCTGCTGTCCGTGGCGCAGGTGCGCTTATGCGTTCCGTTGCCGTTGGAGGTCCATTCGCCCCAGCTATGATTGTGCACCTCCCATATGGCATAGATGGTTTTGGAGTTAGTCGACCCATTTACCACATTGCAATACCACTTATAGCCTTCCGCACGAAGATATTTCGGATTCCCATACGGGCTATCCGCCCAACCCTTGAAGGTATATCCGTCACGGGTTGGAATTTTGTCCGATATGAGGAACGATACTTGATATTCCGAGCTGATCTTGCTCTCACTTGGCGGCGCGCCGCTGCCGCCGTTGGCATCGTAATGCAGCGTATAGGTGTATTGGGTGGCAGCGGGACGGGCTGCCCCGAGCAGAGGCATTGTCGTTTTGCCGTCCTTGGAATCGCAAATCTCACATACATAGGTGCAGGGTTTTCCCATGGCAGCCGGTGCGTAGCCGCAATCCTTGCCATGCGCGTGCTTGCAGTCTGATGCTTGAAGGATGCAGCCGCTTTTCTCGGTGCACCCATGGGCGCATTCCGTCGGTGCTGCGTTTTCGGCCTCCGATAAGCCGTCGGCATTCTCCGACACGCTTTCCGCCGGGTAGCATTCCGCCGTATGCGCATGGACGCACCGGGTTATGAGACTATGACATTCCTCCGCGTGTTCATGGGAACAGGGAATTTCCGCTGTCCCTTCGGTATAGCCGCAGGCTTCGTCATGCGCCGGGTGGTGTTCGCACAGGCCGCCCGGGTTCGATGCGCGTGCGCCGGTCTCTCCCTCCGCCGCAAAGGCAGGCGCGGGCAGCATGGTCAGCACCATGCAGCATAGAAGCAGGATGCTGAGTATTCGTTTCTTCATTGGCTTTTCTCCTCCTGTTCGTGTCGGTTCGGCTTGTCCGTCCCGTCTTTTTTCTGGTTTTCTCTGATTCTGAGCCGGAAGCACAGCGCGGTGATCGCCGCCGCCGCTGCAAAGCAGACAACGCCTACCAGCACATAGCCGCCCGCGTCCTCCCTAAGCAGCATCGCACCGAACACACCTCGTGCGGCGCTCTGCCCCGGCCCGACGACTGTGCTCGCCGTCTGCATCAGCGCCGCGAACAGCAGCATACACGCGGCGGACAGTCCGCAGATCTCACGCTGCTGTTTCCGGCGGGCGTACTCGTGCTTCCGCTTTTTGACGAGCGCGACCCGCCTTGCGGTATCATACATGTCTCTGGACCCCTCCTCTCTTCATGGCTCGAACGTGGTGACGTAAAAGTCCCTTCACTGATATAGGTACAGAAAAACGGAAAAACTCTCACCCCAAATATAAAGATTTTCAAAAAAATTGAGAGCCGCTCAAAAGCAGCTCTCAAGTGGAAGGCTTTGGTTATTCTCTCCGCGTAAGGCGGAGGGCAGACAGCTTTCCAACCGCCATCAGCAGCACCGGCAGGACGTAAGCGACGTACGGCGCCGCGCCGCCGTAGACGATCAGCAGGTTGTAGGTGGCGTGAAAGGTGATGGCCGCGCCCAGCAGCCCGCAGGTGCCCGCGATCTTCAGC
>ERZ779892.2370-NODE-2370-length-14846-cov-12.927456_pt1 | contig 14846 bp, 12 predicted proteins | sample MGYA00511552_ERZ779892 | MGnify/ENA primary metagenome ERZ779892 (study PRJEB29588, sample SAMEA2154561) | human gut metagenome | biome: human gut; feature: human-associated habitat; material: faeces | place: Denmark | collected 2008/2010 ... | reverse complement strand
GCGAGCGCGGTGAGCGCCCACAACCAGGCCAGCGACGCCCATTCCGCCCAGTTCGGCGCCAAGGCCAACGCGGCAGACCTGACGGCGCACACCGGGAATAAAAACAACCCCCACGCCGTCACCGCTGCCCAGGTGGGCGCGGCCAAGCCGGGGAACGTGTTCACGGTGACGCTGCAGGGGAGCGCCTGGAGCGAGAAGAGCCAGACGGTGAGCGACGAGCGGTTCGTGACCAGCGGGTACGCCTACATCACCAACCCGGCGGACGACGACTTCACCGCCTGGGCGGAGGCGGTCATCCACGGGCAGGACGTGACAGTGGCCGGGCAGATGACCTTCACCTGCGGCGCAGACGCGCCCACGGAGGACATCACGGTCAAAATCATCAGACTGGAGGCAACGGAAGCATGAGCAGAACTTTCAACATGGTGGGCGGCGGCGCCGGCGGAGGCATCAAGCTGCTGGCCATCGACATCACCAAAGCGCCCGACAAGGTGAACTACCGGCCTGGCCAGACCTTCGACCCCACCGGCATGGAGGTGACGGCCACCTATTCCAACGGGGCCACGCTGCTGGCCACGGGCTGGACATACTCCCCCACCGGGGCACTGGCGGAGGGGGCGCAGAGCGTCACCATCGTGTACACCGAGGGGGGAGTCACCGCCCAGGCCACCCAGGCCATCACGGTGCAGAAGGCCAGCTTCGCCGTGCCCTCCCAGGAGACGCCCCTGGTGTATACCGGCGGGCAGCAGACCCCCCAGTGGGACGGCTATGACAGCGCGGAAATGACCATCGGCGGAACCAGCGCGGCCACGGACGCGGGCACCTACCAGGCCACCTTCTCCCTGAAGGACAAGGTGGGCACCCAGTGGGCGGACGGCACCACCGAGGACAAGACTGTGAGCTGGAGCATCGGGCGGGCCAGCGTGAGCACGCCGACGCAGAGCGGCACCCTGACCTACACGGGGAACCCGCAGACCCCCAGCTGGAGCGGGTACGACAGCTCCAAGATGACCATGGGGGGCACCACCAGCGGAACCAACGCCGGCAATTACAACGCCACGTTCACACCGACGTCCAATTACCAGTGGACGGACGGGAGCACCGGGGCCAAGACGGTGGCCTGGAGCATCCAGAAGGCGGCGGGCAGCCTGTCCATCTCCCCGGAGAGTATGACCCTGGACACCAGCACCACCAGCAAGGTCATCACGGTGACGCGGGCGGGCACCGGGGCCATCAGCGCGCAGAGCAGCGCCCCCGGCGTGGCCAGCGTGCAGGTGAACGGGAACCAGGTGACGGTGACGGGCCTGGCCAACGGCAGCGCCACCATCACCATCAGCGTGGCGGCGGACACCAACTACAACGCCCCGGCCAATAAGACCTGCAGCGTGCAGGTGACGCTGACGCAGGTGTACGGCGTGGAGTGGGACGGGACGCAGAGCACAGTGTGGAGCCGGACGGACGCGGCGGAGACCTTCGTGAACCCGTCCCCCGCCGTGAACAATGGCAACGGAAGCAGCCCCTTCGACGACCTCATGCCCTGGAGCGGCATGGAGGTGGTGGACGACGCCACAGCCGGCAAGCTGGTGAAAATCCCGAAATACTGGTACAAGTGGACGCGCAGCGGCAGCACCATGAAGCTGCAAATCGCGGACGGCCCGGAGGAGGGCTTCCACGTCTCCCCTGCCCACGCAGACAGAGGGGACGGCCAGGGCGAGCGGGACGTGGTGTATGTGGGCCGCTACCACTGCGCCAGCAACTACAAGAGCCAGGCGGGCGGGCAGCCGGTGACAAATATGACCCGCGCCCAGGCCCGCAGCAGCATCCACAACCTGGGGGGCACCATCTGGCAGTACGACTTCGCCATGTACTGGACTATCATGATGCTCTACCTGGTGGAGTACGCCAACTGGAACAGCCAGGCCACCATCGGCTACGGGTGCTCCCCCAGCAGCAGCAAGTTCAACATGGGCGCGACGGACGCCATGCAGTACCACACGGGCACCAGCGCGGCCAACCGCACCACCTACGGCAGCATCCAGTACCGGCACATCGAGGGCCTGTGGGACAATGTGTATGACTGGTGCGACGGCATCTATTTCTCCGGGGCCAACGTCTACTGCACCAAGAACCCGGCCAGCTTCAGCGACACCAGCGGCGGGACGCAGGTGGGGACGCGGGCCACGCAGAGCGGGTGGATTTCCGCATGGACGAACCCCACGGCGGACGGCTTTGAGTACGCCCTGTACCCCAACGCGGTGGCAGGCAGTGAGAGCACCTTCGTGTGCGACTACTGCTACTACAACGCCGGCGGCGTCGTGTTGTACGTCGGCGGCAACTACGGCCAGGGCCAGTACCGCGGCGCTTTCTGCCTGGGCGGCTACTACGCCGCGTCGTACCAGTACAGCAACATCGGCTGCCGTCTCCAAAAACTCCCCTAAAGGGGAGGGGGTGCAGGGGGACGGGGGCCGCAGCCCCCTCCCCTTGCATCTCCCCTGACAACTGAAAATCGGGGCTATCCCACCAGTAGTCCGGTGTTTCCCTGGGGTTCCCGGTTCTGATGACGACTACTGCAACTACAACGCCGGCGGCGTCGTGTTGCACGTCGGCGGCAACTACGGCCAGAACCAGAACCACGGCGCTTTCTACCTGAACGGCAACAACGCCGCGTCGAACCAGAACAGCAACATCGGCTGCCGTCTCGTCGTCGCAAGCTCCACATCCCTTGCCCCGTCCCAGGGGACAGGGCGCGGTCATTCCGCTGCGCCTCCTCTTCCTCGCAAACCCGCTGACGCTGGGCTTTGCTCGGAGGGGAGGGGGACGAAGGGGACGAGAGCGTGGTTGGCACACCTCCTTACTTCGGGTTGAACCGTTCCCACGGTTTGACAATAGATGGGTGGGATAGCCGCGCGGCCCTTGCCGGAGATAGTGCCGAAGGGACACGGTTTAGTACCCCTGCGGAAGCGGGCGTGGGAAATACCGTGAGGCAACAAGGAGAAAAGTTCCCCATGAAACGAGTGAGAAACCTATTTGAGAAGCTGGTCAGCGACGAGAACCTGGAGCTGGCCATCCACGAAGTGAACCGGACACATCGCTGGCATCCACACCACCGGCCCAACCGGACGGTGGCGTGGGTGGAGGAGACGAAGGAAGAACGGAAGGAAGAGCTGCGGAGCATCATCGAGACCGGGTTCACGCCGTCCCCGACGACGCCGAAGCGCCGGTGGGACAAGAGCGCCGGGAAGTGGCGGGACATCTACGAGCCGAGGCTATGGCCAGACCAGTATGTGCATCACGCCATGGTGCAGGTGCTGGAGCCGGTGATGATGCGGGGCATGGACGGCTGGTGCTGCGGGAGCATCCGGGGCCGGGGCATCCACTACGGGCGCAGGGCCATGGCAAAGTGGAACCGGGACGACCCCAAGGGGACGCGCTGGTGCGCGGAGCTGGACATCCGGCACTTCTACGAGAGCCTGAAGCCAAGCGTGGTGATGGACAGGATGCGCCGGCTGGTGAAGGACTACCGGATGCTCGACCTGGTGGAGCGGGTGACGCAGGACGGCATCCTCATCGGGGCCTACTTCAGCCAATGGCTGGCCAACACCACGCTGCAGCCCCTTGACCACGCCATCCGGGAAAGCGGGCTGCGCATCAGCCACTACCTGCGCTACATCGACAACATCACCATCTACGCCCGGAGCAAGCGGACGCTGGACAAGGCCATCCGGCTGGTGAGCAGCTGGCTGCAGGAGCACGGGATGGAGCTGAAGGGGAACTGGCAGAAGTTCAGGACGGAAGACCGCCTGCCCTGCGCCCTGGGCTACCGCTACGGGAAGGGCTACACCCTCCTGCGGAAGCGGAACCTGTTCCGGCTGACCAGGCAGCTGAACAGATACTACCGGAAGCTGAAGCGGGGCGCGCGCATCCCCATGTCACTGGCCACGGGCCTGCTGTCCAGACTGGGGCAGCTGCGGCACTGCAGCAGCGTGAAGCTATACAAGAGACTGGTGAGGCCGCACACGCAGCGGGCGCTGAAGTGCGTGGTGCGGGCCTACATGAGAAGGGAGCGAATGAAATGGAATACATCTACGGAACCGCGCGCCGCGGCGGCGTGACGGCGGAGAACCTGAAAACCGTGGGTGAGCAGCACACCGACCTGGCCGGCTTCGTGTCCACGCGCCGGGAGTTCGGGGACGGGACGGCCATCGAGGACAGGTGCAGGGTGCTGCAGAAGTACAAGAGCGCGGAGGCGGGCGGCCTGTGCTACGACTGGTACTTCATCGACAGCCACATCCGGTATATGGACACCACGAGGGCTACCCAGGGGCTGACGGAGCTGCAGGAAACCGGAGCATCCGAGGCACGCCTGACCGGCCAGATGCAGGCGGCGGTGAAGCTCTACGTACAGAAGGCCGCGGACATCCCGGATGCCCTTGCCCTGGAGATGCCCGACCTGTTCCGCACCTGGGACGAGGTGCTGGCCGCCGGGGAGCAGCTGGAGGCCGACACGGTGCTGAACCTGGACGGGCAGCTGTACCGGGTGGTGCAGCCGGTGACTCCCCAGGAGCACCAGAGGCCGGACGGAGAGGGGATGCTGGCCATCTACCGGCCCATCGACCAGACCCACGAAGGAACCAAGGAAGACCCCGTCCCCTTCGTCTATGGGATGGACGTGCAGCAGGGCACGTATTACAGCTCCGGCGGAAAGACCTACCTGTGCAACCTGACCATGACGCCCTGCGTGTGGGCACCGGGCACGCCGGGACTGTGGCAGTGGACGGAGGTGACGGAGTAAGTGGAGACGGTCATCGTGGCCGTGCTGTCCCTGACGGGGACGCTGGTGGGGGCCTACCTGGCCAACCGGAAGAGCACGGCACTTATCGCCTACCGCCTGGAGGCCCTGGAGGGGAAGGTGAACAAGCACAACCAGCTGGTGGAGCGCACCTATAAGCTGGAGCAGCGGATGGAGGTCATCGAGGCGAAGCTGGAGGGGGCGGAGAACCTGCTGACCGAGAAGGTGAAGGTGGCCAACCACCGCATCGAAGACCTGGAGAAGGCCACATGAGCCGCCGGGGCGGGAAGCATCTGGCCGGCCAGGGGGCGGCCCGCCGGCTGACCACCATGAAGCGGGTGGTGTGGGTATGCCTGGCAAACGGCATCGCCTGGGTGTGGTGCAGCTACCTGCTGGCCTACCTGGGCCGGGAGGAGATAGCCGAGAGCCTGAGCCAGACTGCGGTGGCGGAAATCATCGGCGTGGTGCTGGTCTACGCGCTGAAGGCGCTGCTGGAGAAGCGGAAGGGCTTCGGCGCGGTGGGGCTGGCAGAGAAGGAAAAGGAAACGGACGAGCAGACAGTGAGAGACCTGTGACGGAAAGGAGCAGAGCATGGAAAAGTATATCGGCACGAAAATCATCGAGGCGGAGCCGGCCTACCGGGTGGACGGGAAGACAGTGCAGCCCACCACCTGGCCTGTCCCGGAGGGGGCAAAGGCGGAGGAGGGCTACGCCGTCCGCTACCCGGACGGGTACATGAGCTGGTCTCCCAAGGATGCCTTCGAGGAGGCGTACCGGCGCACGGACAATCTGACCTTCGGCCTGGCCATCGAGGCGGCCAAGAAGGGGAAGCGCATCGCCCGGCGGGGCTGGAACGGCAAGGGGCAGTATGTGGAGCTGGCCACGGCCATCAGCTATGCCGGCCCGGACGGAACCGTGGTAAACGCGGAGCACAGCGCCATCGGGAACCGGGCGCTGGCCTTTGTGGGGACTTCGGGGGTGCAGATGGGGTGGCTGGCATCCCAGGCGGATATGCTGGCGGACGACTGGGAAATCGTTGAATGAGGAGGGAGAAGACCATGGACGAGAGGATTATCAAGCGCCTGGCGGCGCTGCTTTCCGTGAAGAGCATCGTGACCATCGTGCTGACGGGCGTGTTCGCCTTCCTGGCCATCACCGGCGTGGTGACGGGGACGGACTTCCTGACGGTGTTCCTGATGGTGGTGAGCTTCTACTTTGGCAGCCAGAGCCAGAAGCTGCAGGACGCCATCGAGAGCGGGAGCAGCGGGAAGAGCAAGGAGGAATGAGCGGATGACAGTGCAGGAACTGCGGAGCCATCTGGTCAAAACGGCGCGGGAGTGGCTGGGGTACAGCGAGGCCAACGGGAAGTTCAAGGGCATCATCGACCTGTACAACACCCAGCGCCCGCTTCCGCGAGGATATGCCGTACAGTATGACGACGAGTGGTGCGCCACCTACGTGACGGCGGTGGGCATCCAGGCGGGGCTGCACGACATCATCCTGGGGGAGTGCAGCTGCAGCCGGATGATAGAGCTATACCGGGCCAAGGGCTTGTGGCAGGAACGGGATGACTACCGGCCAGAGGTAGGCGACATCATCATGTACTACTGGAAGGACGGCAAAGACTACGCCACAACGGACTGCACGGAACCCCCCAACCATGTGGGCATTGTGGCAGAGAGGGATGGGAACACCATCACCGTGATTGAAGGGAACAAGGGAGAGGCTGTGGCCTACCGAACTGTCCAGGTAAATGGGCGGTACATACGGGGCTACTGCCGCCCGGACTATGTGAGCAAAGCAACCGAAGAGGAGGTTGAGGAAGTGGTACGCTACGAGAGACTGAAGGACATCCCCAACAACAACGGGTTCCGGGACATCATCGAGCAGCTGATGAACGCGGGTATCCTGGGAGGCGACGGCAGCGACAAGACCGGGAACAACGACATCATCGACCTGTCCCACGATATGGTGCGCAACCTGGTGCTGGAGTACCGGGGCGGCGCATTTGACCGGAAGTTCAAGGCCGTGGGCATGAAGGCTGTGGTGGAGGACTGACCGGGGCGGCGGCGGGGGCGGGGCACCCCTCCCCCGCCGCATCCGAACACAGAGAGGAGGGGCGCGGATGCCCAGCAATATCCTGACCACGGACACATCGTTCCCCCAACTGACCGAGGAGCAGAGCAACGACGAGAAGTTCGGTGTCATCACCAACTACCTGTATATGCTGCTGGAGCAGCTGCGCTACTCCATGGCCAACCTGGGCCGGGAGAACTTCAACGACGCGGAGTTCGACAGCATCGCCAACATCATCACGGAGCCGGTCTACGTCCAGCTGGAGGGCGTGGAGGGCGAGGTGGCCAGCCTGCAGCTGACGGCGCAGAGCCTGACCAGCCGCATTACCGACGCCGAGGGGAACATCAGCACGCTGCAGCAGACCTCCAGCAGCCTGCTGGTGCGGGTGCAGGACGCGGAGGGGAACATCTCCTCCCTGCAGGTGACGGCACAGAGCCTGACATCCCGTATCACCAACGCAGAGGGAAGCATCTCCTCCCTGACGCAGACTGTGAACAGCATCACGCTGACGGTGAGCAACGGGGAGTACAGCAGCACCATCCGCCTGCTGATGGACGGCGTTATCATATCCAGCAGGACTATCCAATTCAGCGGCATGGTGACGTTCTCCGACCTGGAGGGGAGCGGAACCACATACATCAACGGGGACAACATCCAGACGGGCACCATCTCCGCCATCAACATCTCCGGCTGCATCATCGAGGGTTCCACTTTCCGATCCACCCTGCAATACAACGGGGCCATCGGCGGAGAAATCGAGTTCTACTACCTGTCGGACTACTACCTGGCCGGCGGCATCCGCCTGGATGACCAGGGCGCGGGAACCCAGTACGAGAACCGCTACCGGATGTTCGTCTATACCGAGAGCGTGGCCGGCGTCAACTTCGCCCTGAAGCTGGAGGCGGCGGGCGGCATCAGTATGGAGGCTGGCGAGAATGTCTACATCGAGGCCGGCACGCGGCTGACCCTGCGCGCCTACGATGACATAACCATCGACGGGCGGGCGAGCGTCAGCATCAGCGGAGACCTGTACATCAACGGGCAAGCCTACGTGCCCTACACGCCGGCGGCGGGCGGATAAGGAAAGGAGCAGAAAATCATGTATCTGAAGCAGTGCGTGGACGCCTACGCGGCGGTGCTGGCCATGATGGAGAAGGAGTGGGATTATGCCACGGCCCACGCCCTGGTCACGCTGAAGCGGAAGCTGCAGCCCCAGGCGGACTTCTTCACCAAGGAGGAGCTGAAGCTGGCGAAGGAGTACGCCAAGCTGGACAAGAAGGGGAACATCATCTTCACCGAGCGGGGCACCTTCCCCTTCCGGGAGCCGGGCAAGGCGGAAGAGTACGCCGAGCGGCGCACCGAGCTGGGCATGGTGGAGGTGCAGGAGGAATACAAGCCCCTGCGCGTGCCCATGCCAGAGCGCATCACGCCGGCGCAGCTGGAGGCCCTGGGGGACTTCCTGGAGTTCGGGGAGGAAGGGGGCGGCGGGGCATGAGCGTGGGCCTGCCGCAGATGCTGTACTCCGACGGCATCAAGAAGGCGAAGCAGACGGAGTTCAAGGGGTACAACCACAACCTGTACGCCCAGGACGGGGAGCTGTGGGATATGAAGAACCTGACCAGCGACCTCTATCCCCTACTGTCCCCCAGGCTGCCCAGGTACATCGTGGAGACCCTGACAAAGCCCAACGGGTTCTACGCCAAGGACGGGATGTACTGGGTGGACGGAACCGGCTTCTACGCCGACGGCGAGAAGAAGGGGGACGTGGCGGACAGCCGGAAGCAGTTCACCAGCATCGGGGCCTATATCATCATCATGCCGGACAAGAAGTGGTACAACCGCCTGACCGGGGAGTTTGGCAGCGTGGAGGCGTCCTGGAGCGGAAGCGCCAAAATCCAGGACGGCACCTATGCCGGGGAGAGCGCGGAGGCCAACACCATCTACGCGGCGGGGGCCGACTGGGGGGACACCTTCCAGGTGGGGGACGCGGTGGCCATCTCCGGCTGCACCACACACGAGAGCAACAACCAGACCATCATCATCCGGGAAATCGACGGGGACTACCTGCGCTTCTATGAGAACAGCTTCACCATCAACACCGGCGGGGACACGGAGACCCTGACCATCGCGCGGGAGATGCCGGAGCTGGATTTCATCTGCGAAAACGAAAATCGCCTTTGGGGCTGCAAGGGGGACACCATCTACGCATCCAAGCTGGGCGACCCCTTCAACTGGAATGTATTCGACGGCCTTTCCACGGACAGCTTCGCGGTGGACGTGGGGAGCGCCGGGGACTTCACCGCCTGCTGCAGCTACCTGGGATACCCCTGTATGTTCAAAGAGGAGAACATCTACAAGGTATACGGGGACAAGCCCAGCAACTACCAGGTGATGGGCAGCGCCTCCCTGGGCGTGGAGACGGGCAGCCACATGAGCCTGGCCATCGCCGGCGAGGTGCTGTTCTACCTCTCCAGGGTGGGCGTTGTGGCCTACTCCGGCGGCATCCCGCAGAGCGTGGCGGCCCCCTTCGGGACAGAGAGATACCGGAACGCGGTGGCCGGCAGCGACGGCGTGAAGTATTACGTCTCCATGGAGGACGTGGAGGGGGACTGGACGCTGTTCGTCTACGACACCCGGTTCCACCAGTGGCACAAGGAGGACGCCCTGGAGGCGGTGGGCTTCGGCTGGAACACGGAGCTGTATTTCCTGGACGCCACCGGAAAGCTGTGGCTGAACGGGAACACCCGGACAGTGCCGGAGGGCGCCACACCGGAGGGGCCGGTGGAGAGCATGGCGGAGTTCGGGGACTTCGTGGAGGACGACCCCAACAAGAAGGGCACCGCGAAGCTGCAGGTGCGCATGGAGCTGGACGCCGGCGCCAGCGTGACCATTGAGATGGAGTTTGACAGCGACGGGACATGGCGGACGGTGAGCACCCTGGAGGCCATGGTGAAGCGGAGCTTCTACCTGCCTATCATCCCCCGGCGCAGTGACCACTTCCGCATCCGCTTCCGGGGGACCGGGGGCTGGCGGCTTTACTCCCTGGTGCGGGAGAGCTATTCCGGCAGCGAGCTGAAGAGCACGCAGGGCAGACAGTGAGAAAGGAGCAGAGCTATGCCGACTTTTACCTATGACCAATTCCAGAAGGCTGCCCAGGACAGCGGCCTGATGGGCGAGTTCTCCGCGGCAGATTTGAGCCTGGCCCAGCGGAACCCGGACGCGGGCATGAGCCTGCTGAAATATAAGCAGGACTACCACGCGGCCACCACGGACGAGGCGCGGGCGCTGGCCAACCTGGGGGCGGAGGGCGTCCGCAGCAGCTACGGAAACTACACCGGAGGCGACAACGGCGGGAGCTTCTACCTTGACCCCCTATCCCCTTCCAGCTTCGACGGCGGGAAGGCCCCCACCTACCAGAACCAGTACGCGGGGGACATCGCAGACCTGTGGGAGCAGCAGAAGAACTACGGGAGCTACGACTACGGGGAGGCGGCGCCGGTCTACAACAACCGCTACGACGACACCATCCAAGACCTTATCCAGGGCATCCTGAACCGGGAGGACTTCAGCTATGACCCGGCCACCGACCCGCTGTACCAGAACTACCGAAAGCAGTACACGCGGGAGGGGCAGCGGGCCACGGCGGACACCCTGGGCCAGGCGGCAGCGGCCAGCGGGGGCATCCCCTCCTCCTACGCCACCACGGCGGCGGCCCAGGCCGGCAACTACTACGCCGCGCAGATGACGGATAAAATCCCGGAGCTGTACCAGCTGGCCTACAACCAGTACCTGAACGAGTACGATATGCAGCTGTCCGACCTGGGCGTGGTGCAGGGCGCGGAGCAGAGCGACTACGACAAGTACCTCAACGAGCTGCAGCAGTTCAACACTGACCGGGCCTTCGACTATAACGCCTGGCTGGACGAGTACAACATGACCAAAGACCAGCTGCAGACCGCCCAGGGCCTGGAGCAGCTGGACTACACGAAGTACCTGAATGAGCTGCAGCAGTTCAACACAGACCGGGAGTTCAACTACGGCCAGCTGCTGGACGAAATCGACAGCCAGACCCTGGAGCGGCAGGAGGCCGTGGACAACGCCCTGCGGGCGGCGGAGTTCGGGGACTATTCCTTCCTGGAGGATATGGGCTACGATATGTCCAACAACCCCATCGAGCGGGAGCGGCAGTACACCCTGGCGCTGCTGGCGGCGGAGTACGGCGACTTCTCCGGCCTGGAGGCCCTGGGCATCACCCCCAGCGCGCAGAACCTGGCCAGCTTCAGCCGGACGGCCAGCGGCGGCGGAAGCGGGGGGAGTTCCGGGGGAAGCTCCGGGGGAGGAACCAGAAGCAGCAGCGGCGGAAGCTCCAGCGGGAATAAAGGCGGGAACGGAGGGACAGACACCGCGAGCGCGGCACTGGCACGGGCAGACGCCAACCAGGGCCGCGTGACCAGCGAGGCGGACTGGAACGCGCTGGTGGCCAGATATGGAGAGGACGCCCTGCGGGCCGCCGGGTATACCTACGCCGGAGGCGGAAGCACCGGAAACGCCGGCGTGACCAACCAGACCGGAGACGGCTGGGTGCGCGTGGCGGGGTACAGCCGACTCACCTGGCAGGAGCTGGAGAGCATGGTGAACCGGGGCGAAATCATCGAGACCTACAACCCGGAGACCGGGAAGTACAGTTACAGGAAAAACCCGGACTACAACGGATAAGGAGGGGGAGCATGGCGAGCGACTTCCTGAAGAACATGGCCCAGCAGCGGGCAGAGCTTGCGGACAAGGCATACGGCGAAGACGCCTATGGCGGGAGCAAATGGAGGCAGCAGCAGAATACCAGGAACACCCGGAGCAGCACCGGGGGAACGCAGCAGACCGTGCCCACCAACATGGGCGCGGCCAGCTCCTTCCTGCAGGACAAGGCCAAGGAGGCCAAAAAACGCATTGACGCCCAGTTCGGGCCGGATGCCTACGGCGGGAGCAACTACCGCTTCGGAGAGGCCAGAAGGCAGGATACAGCAGAGAGAACAACGCCCGCCACGGCCTCCACCCAGCGGCGGACGACGGCGGGCGGATACTATTCCATGCCGGACTTCGGCGCGGACAGCGAGCGCCTGGAGTCCGCAGCCAGGACGGCGCAGACGGCCATGAAGCAGAAAGAGGCGGAGCTGGAGCAGGCATACAGCGCCATGACCGAGCTGGAGAAGAGCGCCCAGTTCTATGGCCAGCAGGCGCAGAATATCTACGAGACCTATCTGCAGAACCAAGACCCTGGCTGGGGCACCATCTTCGAGCGGGCATCCGCCAATTACCAGAAGGCAAACCAGGAGTACAGCGCGGCGGCGGATGCCTTCAACGCGGTATATGCCGAGTATGAACCGCTGCTGAACGCCTACAACCAGGCGGCGGAGGAGTACAACACCTACATGGGCAGCCAGCAGGAGCAGTACAGCGCCTGGAGGGGAACCATCCGCAGCCAGGATGTCATCCAGCAGGACATCGACGCGGCGGATGCCAGGATTGCGGAGCTGGAGCAGAAGCAGCGCGAGCTGAACAGCAGCAACCAGGCGCTGACATCCGGCATCTCCCGCGCCCGTATGTATGGGCCTGTGGATACCCTGGAGACCCGGCTGGCCCAGCAGCAGGAGCAGGCCGCTGCCATCGGCGCGCAAATCGAAAACCTGCAGCAGGACAAGGCGCTGCTGCAGGAGGAAATGGAGTGGTCACAGTATTTCGGCTATGCAGACCTCATGCAGGCGGAGGACTTCGGGGAGTTGAGCCAGTACCGGAGCACCGCCAACGGGAGGGAGCCGGAGTTCAACGCATGGTCGGGTATGTACACCGAGACCGGGTTTGACGACATCAACTACGACATCATCAACCGAAACGAGGAGGCCATGAGCCACCAGATGGTGAACGATGTCAGCACCAACGCCAGCTTCCTGGGCCTGGACAACAGCGAGCGGGGGCAGATGACGGACGATGAAATCGCCATCTTCAACTACTTGTACGCCCAGGACACCGCGCGGGGAGACACCGAGCACAGCACCGCCTACGCCTACATCGACTACCTGACCAGCGACCTGAACTACCGGAAGCGGCAGGCAGACGAGGCACAGTGGGCTGCCTACGCCAGGGAAAGCCCCGTCGGTTCGTCTGTCTTCAGCGTCATCACCTCCCCGCTGAAGGGGTTGAGCTACCTGGGGCAGGCGGCGGACTACCTGGAGGACAGGGAAATCGACCAGAACGCCGGGTACAACCGCTTCAGCTACATCAACACGGCCATCCGGGACGAAGTGACCGGCATCGTGGAGGAGAAGTGGGGCGGCGTGGGCAGCTTCGCATACAGCACCGGCATGAGCATGGCGGACTTCCTCTTCAACGCGGCGGTGGCCGGAGGGAACCAGGGCGTTGCGCTGGCCATCATGGGAACCGGGGCGGCGGCGGACGCGACCATCAGCGCCAAAGACCGGGGGCTTTCGGATGACCAGGCATTTGCCCTGGGCACCATCGCCGGCGCGGCGGAAATCATCACGGAGAAGTTCAGCCTGGACGCCCTGTTCAAGGGGAGCTGGGATGAAGGGGCCATCAAGTATATCCTGCGCAACGCCTTCACCGAAGGAAGCGAGGAGGTGGCCAGCGACACCATCAACCTGTTCGCAGACATCCTTATCGCCAAGGATAAGAGCGAGTGGCAGACGGCCATCGACGCCTATATGGAGCAGGGCAAGAGCGAAAGCGAAGCCTTCGGCCTGGCCCTGGGAGACCAGGCGGCGCAGATGGGCCTGGACTTCCTGGGCGGCGCCATCTCCGGCGGTATCATGTCCAGCGTGAACGTGGGCGTGAACCGGGCCGTGGGGGCTATCGACAGCCGCCGCCAGCAGAACCAGGAGGCCACCCAGGAGCAGGCGGAGGCCATGGAACAGGCAGACAACATGGCCGAGGAGTATCTGCAGCGGGAAAGCGCCGAGCAGGCAGAGGCCGAGGGCATCACGCTTCCCACGGCGGAGCAGCTGGAACAGCAGGGCCAGAGGGAGCAGGGCATCCGCACGGACGTGGAGACGGAAATCGCGGAGGATGCCGGCGTCGTGCTGCCAACCGCCGTACAGGAGGAGCGCCAGACTGGGCAGACGGGGCAGGCCATTCAGACGGAGGAGGCGGTGGACACCACCACCGAGCCGGGGATGCTGCCCACGGCGGAGCAGATGGAAGTACAGCAGCGCATGGAGCGGGCCGGCACAGACCTGGAGCGCAGCGGCATCCAGGCCGGCGCGCGGGAGGAGAACATCCAGACCGCCCAGCGCCTCTCCGACATCCTGGGCCGGAACATCCGCTTCTATGACGGAGGAACCAGGCAAGATGCTTCCGCCGGGGCAAACGGATATTATTCCGGGGATACCATCTACGTCAACAGCAGGAGCCGGAACCCGGTGGCGCAAATCATCAGCCACGAGCTGACCCACAGCGTGGAGACGGCGGACGCCTACGACGACCTGGCCGACCTGGTGCTGAACCGCATCCAGCAGACCGGCGGGAACCTGGAGCAGCTGCGCCGGGAGAAGGCGGAGCTGTACGCCAGCAGAGGGGCACAGTTGGCCAGCCAGGAGGAGATTGACCAGGAAATCGTGGCCCAGTACGTGGAGCGGTATCTGCTGACGGACGAGCAGAGCATCCGGGAGCTGACGCAGCAGAACCGGAGCCTGGGGCAGCGCATCCTGTCCTGGCTGAACCAGCTACTGGCCAAGCTGGGTAACGGGAACGCCCAGGAGCGGGTGTTCGTCGAGCGGGCACGGAACGCATACGCCCGCGCCCTGCAGCAGACACAATCGAGCTTTACCCAACAGACAGAGCAGGCAGCGCCCGCTGCCAGGCAGAGCACCCAGCAGACCACCGGCCCGCCCATTATGGAGGGTGGCGGGACGGCCCAGGCGCAGGAGCAGCAGACCCAGCAGGCACGGGCGGCCCAGGAGACCGGGCGGCC
>ERZ779892.2364-NODE-2364-length-14893-cov-4.882060_pt1 | contig 14893 bp, 11 predicted proteins | sample MGYA00511552_ERZ779892 | MGnify/ENA primary metagenome ERZ779892 (study PRJEB29588, sample SAMEA2154561) | human gut metagenome | biome: human gut; feature: human-associated habitat; material: faeces | place: Denmark | collected 2008/2010 ... | reverse complement strand
TAGGAGACGGGGTTATTGAGAAGAGAATTGAAATTGCTCTTGCCGAGTGAAAGAAGGGGAAGATCTTTTTGCTTGTCGGGCGCAAATCCTTCGTTTGCGGTGCGGTTGAGATGGATCGCAAGGGAGGGAAGAGTAATAAGGAAATCGCTTGCAAAGCTCTCCGAACAAAGCTTATTGTCCTTTTCCCGCACGACACGCCCCGCAAGCCGCAGGGGACGGTCAAAGAAGGTGTACCAAAGCCCGCCGCCGTAAGGCTCTGTGTTGAGTCTCGTATAATTCCCGTCAGAGAGGGCAGGATTTTCCTTGAGCTTGAGTGCAGGCGAATCGGTATGACTTGCTACAATCTTGAATCCTTTTTTGGCATCGCCTGCACAGAATGCGACGATCGCGCTTCCGCCGCGTACGACAAAATACTTTCCGCCGTCTTTCAGATTCCATGCATCTGCTTCAGAGAGCTCGGAAAAACCTTTGCTTATGAGCAGAGCGCGTGCATTGTCTACTGCTTGATAGGCGGTATAAGAGGTTTTGAGATACTGCATTAAATTGTTCATAGCGTTTGTCCGTTTAAATGACTTGAAAGTATGTCTATATTATATCGCATTACGGGAGGAATTGCAAGAGAATTGCGCTTTTTACGCTTTTCAACAGAAATTTTTCAAAAATTTTTTCTTTCCCCCTTGTCAAACAGTGTCAGGCATGGTACAATATTTTGGTGAATAACAAGGAGATGCTACAAAATGTGGTTCGATGAAAGTGTATTTTATCAGATATATCCGCTTGGTTTTTGTGGTGCGGAACGGGAAAATGATTTCGGGGAAACGCGCCATCGCTTCAATCTGATCGAGGCAGAGATCCCGCGACTTAAGGAGCTCGGAGTTGGTGCAGTGCTCTTTAATCCGCTTTTTGAAAGTGAGCGGCATGGATACGATACGGTCGATTTTTTCAAAATTGACAGGCGCCTTGGCACAAATGAGGAGTTTTCCGCACTCGTTAGAAAACTGCACGAAGCTGGAATCCGTGTCGTTCTGGACGGCGTGTTCAACCACTGCGGCTACTGGTGGGACAAATTTCAGGACGTTGTCAAAAACGGCGAAGCGTCGCCGTATCGCAGCTGGTTCTTTATCCATAGCTATCCCGTCGATGCAGAGCGGCAGAATTACGACTGCGTCGGGCATTACAAATGGATGCCGAAGCTGAACCTTGCAAACCCGGACGCGCGGGACTATTTCCTCTCCGTTGGCCGGTACTGGTTGGAGGAATTCGGCATCGACGGCTGGCGGCTGGATGTGGCGGACGAGCTGCCGACCGCGTTTCTGGAAGCCTTCGCCATGGCGATGCGCACGTGTAAGCCAGACTGCATCCTGCTGGGCGAAACATGGGGCGACGCCGGGCGGCTCGTGAGCGCGGACCGGCTGGACAGCGCGATGAATTACCTCTTCCGTGACGCGGCGGCCGCGTGGCTGGCGAAGGACGCGCTTTCCGCGTCGGAATTCGGCTGCCGTCTCAACCGGGCGCTGGCCCTGTACCCCAATGAAACGAATCTGCGGATGTACAATCTGCTGGACAGCCACGACACGGCGCGTTTCCTCTATGAAGCGGGCGGCGACAAGGCAAGGCTGCGGCTGGCCGCAGCGCTGCAAATGACGTTCCCCGGCTCCCCGGCGATCTTCTACGGCGACGAGGTCGGCCTGAGCGGCCCCAACGACCCCGGCTGCCGCATGGCGATGCAGTGGGATGCAGAACAGCAGGACAGGTGGCTGCTGCGCTGGTACCGGCGGCTCATCCAACTGCGGCTCGCATCCGATTCTCTGACAGACGGCGATTTCCATACCGTACTGACCGACGACGCGGCGAACGTATACGCCTTTTCGCGCGCCGTGCCCGGCGAGCAGACGCTCGTCGTCCTGCACGCAGGAACGGCACACTGGCGCGGGCAGTTCCCGATCCCGGACTGGGCACGGGAATTTGCCGCATGGACGCTCTACTGCCAGACGGGCGGCATGACAAAGGATGACCCGTTCCACCCCACGATCCTGACGGACGATCCGGGACGCTTTGAAGCGGAGCTTCCCGCAAGATCCGTTAAGATAATCCGATTCATCAACAAAAAATTAAAGGAGAAGGTGCAATCATGAAACAGACAAGTATCAAAAAAATGCTGGCGCTCTTCCTGATCGCAGCAGTGATGTTAGCGGCATTCACTGCATGCGCCGAAAAAGCGCCAGACACTGCCCAAACCCAGCAGCCCGCAAGCGACGCAGCCGTTCCCGCCGATGACAAGGCGGCAGAAACGTCCACAGCCACGCCCGAAGAACCCGTTACGATCAACTTCTGGCATCACTACAGCGCGCAGTCCGCAGAGAATGAGACTCTGATGAATGTGCTGATCCCCAAATTCGAGGAAGAAAACCCCGGCTACAAGGTCAACGCCGTCTCGCACGAGTGGGCCGACCTGCACGACAAGATCCTTGTCAGCGCAAGCTCGAACACCCTGCCCGATGTGGCGCGTCTGGACATCGCGTGGGTCCCGGAGTTCCAGAAAATGAACATCCTTGTCCCGCTGGATCAGCAGATAGGTGATTTTAATGATGTGGCAGGCCAGCTTCTTCCCAGCGCCATGAGCACCGCCGTGGTCAAGGGCAGCTATTACGCACTGGCGCTCAACACGAACACGAAGATCCTGTTCTACAACGCCGACGCGCTCGCGGAGGCCGGGATCGAAGTGCCCAAGACGATGGATGAGATGTTCGCCGCGATCCACGCCCTGTCCGGTACGAATGCAAACGGCCAGCAGGTCTGGGGTCTGAACGAGCCCGCGCTCGCAGGCTGGAACGTCCTGCCCTATATCTGGAGCAACGGCGGAAACATCACGGACGACGCCTGCACCACGGCCACGGGCTATGTCAACAGCCCCGAAACAGCCGCAGCCGTGCAGAAGCTGGTCGACCTGTATGCGAACGGCGAATTCACCGGCTTTAACAGCGGCGATATCCCCATGACCGACGGCTTTGGCACCGGCCGGTACATGATGCTGCTCGAAGGCCCGTGGAAGACCGCGGAGCTGGCCGGCGCATATCCCGATTTCAACTACGGCACGAGTGAGGTTCCCGCTGGTTCCGCCGGTTCGATCTCCGTGCTGGGCGGCGAAGACATCGCCATGTTCAACACCGCCAATAAAGAAGGCGCGTGGAAGTTCATGAAGTTCATGACCAGCGAATACGCGCAGGAGGAGATGGCCAAGTGCGGCCAGATCCCCGTCAACATGACGGCGCTGGACAGCCAGACCGTAAAGGATGCATCGTTTGCACCGTTCCTGGAGGCCATCACGACGGCAAAGGCCCGTCCGACTGTCGCTTCCTGGTCCGAGATCGACAATGCGCTGACCGTCGCCATGACCGACATGATCGTCAACGGCGCAGACGTGCAGCAGACGCTCGACCAGCTGGCTGTGACGATCGACGGTTTGCTTGCCGAATAAACACAGTATATCAGACAGACGAACCAAACGCAACTTTTTTCAAAGCAGGCTTCGGCCTGCTTTGAAAATATGAAAAAGGGATCTGCTCTATGGAACTGAAATCAAAACGCGACCGTCTTCAGGTCGGCCTTCTGCTGCTTCCGGGGCTTCTGGTCTTCGCATTGTTCACGATCTACCCCATCGTCAAGCTCCTGTACATGAGCTTTCTGCAATGGGATCTCGGCTCAATGCTGCACCAGAAGTTTATCGGGCTGCAAAACTATATCGACGTGCTCTCCGACGAGACGTTCCGGATTGCATTTGCAAATACGCTGATCTACACGCTCGTGACCGTGCCGGGGCAGATGATCCTGGGTCTCTTGGCCGCAGTGCTCATCAATGCCATTCCGCGCTTCCGCGTCACGTTCCGCGTGATCTATTACATCCCGGTCATCACCTCGTGGGTCATCGTCTCGCTCATCTTCCGGTACATTTTCAACACCGAGGGGATGCTCAACTATGTGCTCACGAACGTGCTGCACCTGACGGCGTCCAACATCCGCTGGCTCGACAGCCGCTGGGGCGGTCTGACGGTGGCGATGATGCTCGGCATCTGGAAGGGCGTCGGATGGAATCTGGTCGTATTTCTGGCCGCGCTGCAAAGCGTTCCGCAGGAGCTGTATGAATCGGCCGGGATCGACGGCTGCGGCACGTTCCAGAAGTTCTTCTATGTGACGCTGCCCAGCATCAAGCCTACGATCCTCTTCGCGCTCGTCATGCTGACCATCGGCGGCTTCAACGTCTTTACGTCCATCAAGATGATCACCGGCGGCAAGCCGATGCACCAGACGGAAACAGTCCTCACATGGATGTATTACAAGGCGTTCAACACCGGCTCGTTCGGCTACGCAGCCGCGCTGTCGTTCGTCGTCGCCGTGACGCTCATTTTCCTCGCCGTTCTGCAATTCAGGGCCATGAAGCAGAAGGACGCGGCCAATTCGTAGGAGGGACTGCCATGCATACACTCAAAAAACGGGAGCTCCCGTCCAACATTCTGCGGTATGTGCTTCTGCTGCTTGGCGGTGCGGTGTCGGTCATGCCGATGATCTATATGATCAGCACGTCCTTAAAGCCGAACGGCGCGCTCTATGAGTTCCCGCCGAAGTTCTTCCCCGCGCTGGACACGATCACAATTGAAAACTACGTGTACATCTTCGGTCAGGAAAAGTTTTACATCAACTTCCTCAACAGCGTGATCGTCGCCGTGCTGACCGTCGTGATCGCGGCTTTCGTCTCGTCGGCGCTGGCATTCTGCCTCGCGCGCTTCCGCTTCCCCGGCAGAAAGGCGCTCTTCGCGCTCGTCATCGGCACGATGATCATCCCCGGCACGACGCTCATCATCACGCAGTATCAGCTCGCCTCGTTCTTCAAGCTCACGAACAAGCTGCTGGGGCTGGTGCCGTTCTATGTGGCGTGGGTCATTCCGTTTTCTACGTTCATGATTAAAGGCTACATCGAGAGCATCCCGCGGGAGTTTGACGAAGCCGTCTACATGGACGGCGGCAGCGTATTCACTGTGTTTTTCAAGGTCATCTGCCCGCTGGCAAGCCCGGCCATCGCGTCCGTCAGCATTTTTAACTTCCTGACGGCGTGGGAGGAATTCCCGTGGGCGCTGACCGTCCTGAACGACACGCAGAAGCGCACGCTGCCGATCGCCATCTCAGGCTTTTTCGGCCAGCACCAGTTTACGCAGTGGGGCTACGTCTTCGCCATGTCCGTGGCGAGTCTGCTGCCCGTGCTCATCATCTTCATCTGCTGCCAGAAATATTTCGTTTCCGGTTTGCAGACCGGCGGTATCAAAGGATAACAAATTCAATTCAGATCATGTAAAGGAGGCATTTTCATGTTAACGACAAAGAAAACGTTCCAAACGAAGTTCCTCTCCACACTTCTGATTCTTGCACTTGTTTCAACTATGATCCTCGCGCCGACAGCCCTGGCTGCTGGCTTTGGAGGTTCTTCAATCACAACCGCCGTTGCCGATTCCGGTGCGAGAAACTTCACACCGACTGAAGCGGCAAACGATACCGAAATTCAGGCGATGACTGACAACAGCTCCGTCCTGAATGAAAGCGACATTATCTACATGATTCTAACGGACCGTTTCTATGATGCAGACCCGACAAATAACGGTACGCTGAATCAGGAGTATCGCCCCGGACAGCTCAAATACACACAGGGCGGTGACTGGAAGGGTATCACGCAGAAGCTGGACTACATTAAAAATCTGGGTGTAACGGCGATCTGGATTTCGCCGCCTTCTCAGAATGAACTTCTGAGCAGAGACGGCGAAGAATCTGGTTATCACGGTTATTTCACGCACGATTACAATTCTGCTGATCCTCACTTCGGCACGAAGCAGGATTTGATCGATCTCGTTTCCGCAGCCCACAGCAAAGGACTCAAAGTAATTCTGGACGTTGTTCCGAATCATACGGCAGACTATTTTAACGGTGCAAGCTCCACCTATAGCTCGGCCAGCTATCAGCCGGCTGCCCCATTCAACAATCCTGACTGGTATCATCACTATGGTGATATTACAGACTGGAACAATGAATATCAGGTTTTGAATTACGACCTCGGAGGTCTGGATGATCTGAACCAGGATAATGCCGATGCCCGGCAGGCCATCAAGGATGCATATAAAAACTGGATCACCTTGACTGGCGCTGATGGCATCCGCGTCGATGCCGCACGTTCGATGCCGAAAAATTTTCTGCAGGAGTTTGAATCCTACGTCGGTGTTCCCTCTTTTGGCGAGATCTTCGTCGGCGATGTCGACTATGTGAGTGCATTCTCCAATTATGAATGGGGCGTGCTTGACTTCCCGCTTTTCTTCCAAGCCCGTGAAGTCTTTGCGCACGATGCCAGCTTTACAACCGTTAAAGCGATTTTTGATCAGGATTACAAATATGCAAACGTAAACCATCTCATTACGTTTATCGACAATCATGACCGTGATCGCTTCCTGTGCCTTGCCGACGATAACTATCAGAAGCTCAGACTGGCACTGGCCTTTATTTTCACTGTCCGCGGTATCCCCGATGTGTACTACGGAACTGAGCAGAACTGCTATGGCGGCGGTGTTCCCACGGAGTGGGCAGGTATCGCAAACAAAGAAAATCGCGAAGTCATGCCGAGCTTCTCGGAAGACGGAATCACTTACAAGTACATCCAGCGGCTTACTGAATTGCGGAAAACCTATTCTTGCCTGCAGACCGGTGTGCAGCGAGAAATGTGGTCGGAAGACAATATCTACGCCTACTCCCGCAGAGACGATACAACCGGACAGGAAGTAATTGTGATCTTCAATAACGGGACGAGCAATGAAACCCGTCAGATTCCGATCCGTGCAGAAAGCAGCCTTACAATTGGCACGACGCTTACCAACCTGCTGGACACTTCCGTGACTGCGCAGATCACAAGCGGCAGCGTAACGGGCAAAATGCTCAATATTACATTGCCTGCGAAAACGGCCTATGTATTTACATCCGGCACGGTTGCAGAATACACGCCGATGGAGCGCACTGTCACAACGATTCGCGTCCATTATGACGTAGGCCTCGGAAACACCATGTATCTGCGCGGCGATGAATACCCGCTGAAGTGGGATCTCGGCCGCAGTATGCTGAATGTTTCGTCTGATTGCTGGGTTTATGAAACGGAACGCATTCCCGCTGGCGAGACGTTCGAATTTAAGCCTCTGATCAACAACGAAACATGGTCCAGCGGCCTGAACTTTACCGGAACAGGCGGCACCACAATCGATATTTATCCGACATTCTAAACATTCAGTTGCAACAACGGCGGGTGGCGCAGTTTGTACTGCCCACCCGCCATTTTCGTCGAAAGGAGCGTTTTATGAAACGATGCAGTGGTGTATTGCTGCCCATCTTCAGCTTGCCATCTCCATATGGCATTGGTACACTCGGTAAGGCCGCCTATGATTGGATCGATTTTCTGCATGAAGCGGGGCAGCAGCTGTGGCAGGTATTGCCGATTGGCCCGACCAGCTTTGGCGACAGCCCATATCAGAGCTTTTCAGCATTTGCCGGAAATCCATACTTTATTGACCTCGAGCAGCTCTGTGAAGACGGACTGCTCCAAAAAGAAGACTGTGCGCCGCTGGCGGACCAAGCTGACAGTGCAGCAATCGATTACGCAAAGCAGTACCAATATCGGTATGCGATTTTGAAAAAAGCGTATTCTCGTTTTGACAACCCCAACGAAATCAGCCGTTTCCGCAAAGCACATAACTGGGCAGACGATTATGCCCTGTTCATGGCACTCAAGGATAGCTATAACGGTCGCGCGTGGACGCAGTGGCCAAGCGCTATACGAAAGAGAGAACGCCATGTATTAGAGAAAGCCCGGCAGGAATTACAGTCCGAGGTTGATTTTTACGTGTTTCTTCAGTTGTTATTCTATACGCAATGGAAAAAACTTGCCGCTTATGCAAGGGCACACAACGTAAAAATTATAGGAGATATCCCAATCTATGTTGCACTTGATTCTGCGGATGCATGGGCAAATCCGAAACTGTTTCTGCTTGATGAAGAAGACCGCCCGGTTTTAGTTGCCGGATGTCCGCCGGACGCCTTTACCGCAGACGGTCAGCTTTGGGGAAATCCATTGTATCGATGGGATCTGATGCAGGAGACTGGCTTCCAGTGGTGGAAGGAACGGCTGAGCGGTTCATTTGAGCTATACGATTGTCTCAGAATCGATCATTTTCGCGGGTTTGAAAGCTACTACGCGATTCCCTATGGTGATAAAACTGCTCGAAACGGAGCATGGCAGAAGGGGCCTGGGAAAGCGTTCGTTGATTCCATCAAGGAAGCCTTCCCGGACATTCCGATTATCGCAGAAGACCTTGGATATCTGACGCCTGAAGTTCGGGAGCTGCTGGAATACAGTGGCTTTCCCGGCATGAAGATCCTGCAGTTTGCCTTTGATGCACGTGAAAAGAGCGACTATATTCCGTTTAAATATCCTAAGAACTGTGTTGTGTATACCGGGACACACGATAATGATACAATCCTCGGCTGGCTGCGCAGCGCACCGCCCACATCTGTCCGGTATGCAAAATCCTATCTGCTGTGCGAAACAGCCGCTGATGAGACCTGTGTAGACTTTTTTGTTTCCGCAGCACTTTCCTGCGCGGCAGACTGGGCCGTGATCCCCATACAGGATTGGCTCCGCCTTGGACATGAAGCACGGATCAATACACCGTCTACGCTCGGCGGCAATTGGGTCTGGCGGCTCAGGTCTGGCAGTTGCACAAAAGCGCTCGCCAAAGAAATGAAACGAAAAACGGAACTCTACGAACGAAATTCGGTCATTGAACCGTAAACAAGGAGGATATTTCATATGCAAACAGTTGATGAATCCACGATGGATGACGTTATAACAACGATCGATTTTGCAACGCTCTTTTCGCAAGAAGAGCTTAAGGCAAAACGCGCAGAAGAAAAAGACAGAAGGAAGAAAAATAGGTTTTTATCAGTTGAAAACTCACATTTTCTTATTTATCTTATATGTCTCTTGATTTCTATTGTTTTGATTGCAGCATATTTATTTTTACCGTGTGCTGAAACATCAAAATGGCTTGCTGTCCTGATGTCCCTTGGCGCGAGTGGATTTGGCGCAGCTCTTTTGGCTTTCTTTATTGACCGTTCTGATACAGACGCGCAGGACAAGGCTGCCGTAGATGCTTACAACAACAGTGTCGCATACATTTATGACACGTTGTGGACAGTATTTGGAAACCGCTCATATCAATATATGAAAAAAATAGATAAGAATAATGGCCAGCAGATTGCTGCCCAACAAAGTGCAGAAAAATTTATTAACCAGTTTAACCTTGCAATGAAAGCGATTGATTCTTTTAGGTTAAATTACGCTGCTGCAATGAGCGATGAGGTATCCAGCGATTACAGCCTTTTGAAAAGTCAATTGGTTCAATTCGCCGCAACATTAAGTCATCCTGTAAACGTCGATCATTTGATTGATGCCTTGGACGGAACACGCATCTGGCTTCGAAGGTGGTATTCCACCGAGAGACTCAAAAAGCATTTTCGCTTTATTTGATGCCGGCTACCAAAGCATCCACACTGCGCTGTGATCGAATTGTCTGACGATGCAAGCAAGAGGACGTGCCGCAAATTCTTTCCGCGGCACGTCCTTATTAAAAATACAAGAAAATCCAGAACACAAAATCCACCCAACGCATTAAAAACGCGAAAGTTTTCGACAACATTTCCCACAAAATGTGATATAATTCATATACTACTATGGATGTGAGGGACAACTGTTTTGAAAGAAATAGATACGAAACAGAAGCTTATTCTTCAAAAATGTGATGACTATGTTCAGAGCGCAAATACTCTGTTTCATTTCATGCAGCGGCACGAATATCTTTCTGCGCTTTTGAAGCGGCGTGCGTTAGTTCCCCGTTACTGTCAGGAGAACATTGCATATCTCAATTTAGAAATAGGCGGCCATCCATTTGACGAGATTTATGTGCTCCAGAAATGCTTTTGTGATATTCCATTTCACAAACTCACAGAGGCTTTCGAGATAAGCAGCGACGAAGACGCTCTGCAAACTTTTGACACGGCCGATCGTCTTGCCTTTGAACGCTCGAATACGCATCCAGCATACTACGGCCGTTATGCCATCGCCCTGTCCAAGCAGTGGGGTGAATCACACGGTTTGCAGCCTGTCCAGTACGCGAACGGGATGTCCGATTTTACAAATTCACTTTCCGAGGTCATCAATTCAGCATACGAAGCAGATGACCTGCCAGACCTATATGTAAACGACATTTTACGGCGTTTGTCGTTTATAAAACCTCTCCGTGGACTCATGCGCAGGCGTTTTCGGGACACTTGGATCAATGTGCAGAAGAATTTCCACGATGAACGCGAGTGGAGGTTTGTTCCGCCGCAGAGCGCATTAGACGCGCTTCAGTTTGACAGTGTGATTGCAAACCCGACAAAGCTGCGCAAGATGGAGGGTTTGGCTGGGCTCAACAGATATCTTGAACGTGAAGCGGCGCGTCCTGCGTGGCTGGAGTTCTCATTCGACGATATTCGATATTTGATCGTCCCCACGATTCAGGCTCGAATCGAACTGATTAAAGAGATTCTGGCACTTCCTCCAGAAGGCTTTTCCACCAGCGAATCAGAGAACATCGGCAAAAGCGTGCTGATCAGCAAAATACTTGTACTGGACGAAATCAGAAAGGACTGGTAGCTATGGGCCGAAATAGACTGAAAGATATTTTCTCCACCAATCCTCCTCTTCCAGAAATCAAACTGCTCTTTCAGAATGCAGAAGCGGAGACACAGTTTGAGAAGGCAATGTATCTTGCATGGGATGAAGGGCATCCTGTAAACGTAGAAGGGGTAAACGGAATTATTGCCTATGATTCCAGTACTTCTCGAAAGATGCCGTTTCTATTTGAAGATAATCTCGAGGGCTTCATGGTTGGGCCAAGCAGCGAAACGCGGGCTTTCGATATTACCACGCCAAAAGGCAGGAAGAACGTCTCGTTGGGATGCTTCACCTCTCCGAAAAAAACAACTCTTCGGACGAGCAAGGATTCTATTATATTTCAGGAATTTACATTCAGCAGCACAGGCGAACGTACTTACAACGCAAAAATTCAGAAAGAACGTGCTCAGTCAGTCTCACAGCTAGCCGATAGCTACTGCATAGCGATTGGCCTTTTGGAACATTTTATGCCAGACAAAGATGTCGAAAGCTCTGCGGATGCAGAACATCTGCAAGGCATAAAAAAAGCCTTGCGCTTCACATATCGTTTTTATATGCAGCTGTGTGCATTAGAAAAAGTCCTGCAAAGGGTCATTAAGCCAACTGACATTGAAGCAAGCATTGACGAGATGGCAAAAGTCAATGAACTGTATCTCCTTTTGGTACAAAAAATTCCGCTCCACTTCGATGGACAGATTAACGTCACAGAAAATAACAGCGTGAACCTTATCAGCAACCCCGGCGCAACGCTCGAAGTTGGGAAGGAAATTCTCATCACGTTCTACCGTGAGCAAGACGTTTCTTTCTGCGGCATATCTGTTCACTTATATTTCGTGAATATTCTAAAACACGCAATAATTAAAAAAATCATTGATGAGGGTGAACAGACGCGATTGATATACGGGGAAACGGACAGCAACCCCATGCAGTTGTTCTTTACCGCATTCCTTTCAGAGCAGGAAGCTGCCGAAGAACACGCAAATGCGAAGGATAAGGAGGCAGAATATACGAAAGCCCGTACGGCAGCGGATTACTTTCATATGATAGCTGACTCGTTCAATCCATAATCGCATGGAATGAACCTTGAGTATATCAATTTTCGGCCGACACAAGGTAAAGCAGAAATAATTTTCCGTCAAGTGTTGCATTTGGTCGGATAAATGGTCTTAGTATATGAATCCATTCTAAATCTTTCTTAAAGTGGCCACTTTATAAAGATAGGTAGTAGCTAATCATTTATATGGTCAAATAGAAAGGAGCCAAGCAAATGAAACACAAGAGAATGCTGACAGTTGTATTTTCGTTGATTCTTGCGCTAACACTATCGATCTGTAGCGTATTTGCCGACAATTTCTCGTCTCCGGAGCTCCCCTCCGATGAAGAACTCCTCACGCTTGTTGAGGACTCGGTTAACGCCTATAAAAAACAGTATATTATTCATTCGGTTGATATCGCAAACAAATGCATTCAGTCCACGTCTCAAAACGGATATACCGTAGACTTTACCGTCGCTCTTGATGTTGAACTGAACTATGATTCTGCACTTCAATTACCACATGTGCAGGGAATGCTTGCGTTGCTTGGAATTGATGCAAGTAGTACATCTACTGACGTGTTTTTGAATAAATTAGACACAGATACATTAGATGTTGCAATCAGTAAGATTGCTCAAGGCCAAATGTCTCTCTCAAATTCTGTTTCCGAGAAATCCGCAAAGATTGATGTGGAATCAGCAGAGCGGATTACTAACACTGTAAAAGAAGAACTGGCCGATTTCATCTTAGAACTTGAGGACTTATATATTGGCCAGAGGGAGCAGATCAATTTAATTCTTAGAGCGACTTTTGATAGCAATGATTCCCCCGTTGGAGTCTCCGCCGTTGCATATGATGGGACTACATATAATATTCAAGAAATCGAGCCTGCCAGCAATGCAGAAATGAGAGCAAACGGGAAGAATCAACTCAATAAATTTGTATCGCTCGCTATTGCAAAAGAAAACACGAGTCCGAACGAAATCAACGCTCTAGCAAACTCCGAAGTCTATCATCGTGTTTCTGCTCGCGAATATGCGAACAAGTGGACTAGTAATCCTTCTGGCGGTGCATTCAAGAATATTTTAAAATGGAAAATTAGAGACAATCCTGATGCAACTGAGGAACCGTATTATCCGGCAAACAACGCAGACTGTGCCAACTATGTATCGCAAGCGATTCATGCAGGCGGGATCGATAAAACATCAAACGATGTGAACGACAAATATCATTGGTTTGCCAGTGAGTATGGCTGCTCTATTGCGTGGGAAAACTGCGAGAGCATGTATTTTTATTTTACTCATAACAATTATTGGACAGCGTCCGACTATGCCAATTGCAATGCAGGCGGGATCATCTTCTTAAAGGACACTTCGGGAACGAGATACCACGTTGTAATGTGTGTTCAGAATAATACAGTGACAAGACTGTATTCCGCACATACGCAAGATGCGTTAAAAGTTCCATACACAGGGAAATCTTCGTTTGGTACATCATGCAACTCGCTCGAATACTGGGTTTTCACAAACTCCGACACGAACTAATTTCAAAAATGGAAATCCTCATATTTTCTATTTGAAAAATAGGAGAACGTATGAAAAAGCAATACCACCTTATTTGTATAGTCGCTTCACTTTTGTTCTGGTTGGTGGGGTGCTGTGCCATTCAAATCAAAGACGTCCCCGCCTCAATTTCCCAAGAGCCATTGGAGAACGAAGAAATTTCAAATAGCGAACAGGCCGAATCTTCTCTGGAAGCTGAAGACTCGACATCTGTTACAATTACAGAAAGCGGCGACTTTTCAGAGGCTGAGCAATTGGGCTTCACCGGTGCAAACATCGGGCAGGGCGGGCTGATGGCCGGAGACGGCGAGTGGGTCTATTACCGCAGCGAATCTGACTGGGGCCTTTACCGGGCGCGCACGGACGGCAGCGAGCAGACGCAGCTGCTGCCGCCGGAGGACTATGCGCCCAGCAGCATCAATGTACTGGGTGACTGGGTCTATTTTTCAAACTTCCGGGATGGGTTTTCTCTCTGGCGTGTGCGCACGGATGGAAGTGAAGCAGAAAAGCTCGTGGATGGTTATTGCTATACGTTCCTTGTAGCGGAAAGCGGCATTTATTTTGATTGCCGCGATGAGAACAACGTCATGCGAACCTTTCATGCGGAACTGGATGGCAGCGCACAAACGCTTCTGTACGAGAGCTGTGCGCCGACCACGTACTATGAGGGTAAGCTGTATCTGTATGATTTCAGAAGCGGAACGCTGTATGCATACAATACCGAAGCAAACGAGCGCGAGATCCTGTTTGAAGGCAAATACGATGCGGCATTTTTCAGCGCAGACGACACAGGCATATATTTCTGGGACGATATGTGCGATTACTGCCATCTTGACCCCGAAACGAAGGAGATCACTGTCCTGCATCAGGGCCCCATCGGCGATTATTTCAATTACTATGACGGCACGGTCTATTATGTCGCCTATGGCGGTGAGAATTACGACTATGATTGCTGCTACGCGATGGACGTGGAGACAGGCGAGCAGAAAGCGATCCTCTCGTTGTCGCCAGAGATGTACGACGCATTCGGTGATCCCATCGGCATCACGCAGGTCGACTACCGCAATGGAAATTATGACGCAGACAGCATCCCGACGAACGAAGAAGGTTGGCCGATGGCGCTTAACGAACTTGTCGACGGTCTGTTTGTTGTGAACGGACAGGTCTTTGCACGCGGACGGCTGGCGCGGACGGGCATGGCGGAGATATGGGTTTTCTGTGACGGTGCGAGCGGCGCAGTGTGGGGATAGAATGTAGTTGTTGCATGTCCCCAAAGTTATAAAGAATGGAGAAAACCGCTGGTTACCCAGCGGTTTTCTTTAATATCCTTTAAGCCGCTTTCCGAAATCGCAGGCCGTTTGCCCGCACGGACAGCTCCTGCGACAGAAGGCGCAGCGTTTCAAAGTCATCGTCGAGACCGTCAAGCTCCCGGCGGAGAATTTCTTCATAGTGCTGCTTTTTCTGCTCCAGCGTGGCAATTTTGTTGACCCACCGCTCCATGA
>ERZ779892.2363-NODE-2363-length-14893-cov-5.057420_pt1 | contig 14893 bp, 8 predicted proteins | sample MGYA00511552_ERZ779892 | MGnify/ENA primary metagenome ERZ779892 (study PRJEB29588, sample SAMEA2154561) | human gut metagenome | biome: human gut; feature: human-associated habitat; material: faeces | place: Denmark | collected 2008/2010 ... | reverse complement strand
CTGCCCTCCGGCATGACCGGGTATGTGCCGAACAAGAGCGACAGCGCCGTGGCTGACACGCCCGCCCGACCGTTTGTCAGCATCGGCAACCCCCATGTGGACGATGCCAGCAATGCCTCCTTCAACAGCCAGATTACTCAGATTTTCAAGGTGCCCGGCAAAAAGGACCTCTACCTTGTGCTGGCCGACCGCTGGGTGCCGGATTACCCCGTGGACGCCAGACTGGCCGACATTCTGGAGCGCGCCACCGCACACCGCTACAACCCGGAGCGCTACAAAGTCACGCCGGAGGAATCCAACGTTCTGACGCAGATTCCAATGCTGGATTCTGCCAACACCTCCCGCGCCGATTATGTCTGGCTGCCACTCACCTTTGAGGGCGGCGTGCCGAAAATCCACTGGCATGACAGCTGGAAAATTTCCGATTTTGCATAAAGGAGAACAGAAAATGAACTATTCCGGCTCCACTGTGCCGGAAATGTCCGTGTGCGAAAAACGTAACGCCGCGCCGGCCCGCCGTGCGGCGGCAGAAAGCTATGTCTTGCCGCAGAACCCCGACAACACCCTGCCGTCATGACCTGATGACCGATATTCTGCGCTGCGAATGGGGCCATACCGGCCTTGTCATGACTGACTGGGGTACCAAATATGACCCCGAAGCCGCACTGCACGCACAAGTTGACATGATGATGCCCGGCAGCAGCGCCGACCGCGATGCCGTACTTTCCGGCCTGCAAAATGGCACCATTACCCCTGCCGAAGTACGCCGTGCCGCCGCACGCGTACTGGCACTGATCGAACAAAGCCTGACTTCCAAACTGTAAGGAGAGCCTCTATGAAAATTACCCATTGCAAATTGAATCACCTTATCAACCCTTTGGGCTATACTCTGCCACAGCTGAGCTTTACTTGGCAGGTAGAAGAGTCCATCGGGACAAATCAGACCGCTGCGCGGCTTGTCATCAGCGAGCAGACAGATTTTTCTTCTTCTGTTTATGATTCCGGTTTTGTAAATCTGGACTCTCTGGGTACCAAAGTCCAAATTAAAACCAAACCCCGCACACGCTATTATTGGACTGTCACTGTGCGCACAGATGCAGACGAGGAAAGTACCAGTGAAATCAACTGGTTTGAAACTGCCAAACAGGATGAGCTTTGGACGGCGCAGTGGATCACCTGCGACAGCACGGAGCCACGTCACCCGATATTCTGCAAATCCCTTCCCTGCCATGATATAGCTTTGGCACGGCTGTACATTTGCGGTCTAGGCTTATACGAAGCCACACTGAACGGTGAAAAAATCGGCAACGAATACCTCACACCATACTGCAACAACTATAACAGCTGGCTGCAATATCAAACCTACGATATAACCACTGCATTGCAAAATGGTGGTGACTTGCAGATCACGCTTGGTAATGGATGGTATAAGGGACGATTCGGCTTTGAAGGCAGCGAGAAGCCCTATTACGGTACCGACTGGCTTTTGCTTGCCGAGATACATATCACTCACACTGACGGCAGCAAAGAAGTCGTCGGCACAGACGAAAGCTGGCAGGTATATCGCAGCAACATCACGTTCAGCAATATTTATGACGGAGAACACTACGATGCCACTCTGCCTGCACTGCCAAGCGTTCCGGCTCTTATCGCCCAGTCTCCCATCGGCCACCTGACAGCCCGATACAGTGTACCGGTGCAATCTTTTGCCTCTCTGACGCCCACCCTGCTGCACACGCCTGCCGGAGAAACCGTACTGGATCTGGGACAGAACATGGCTGGTAGTTTTACAATGCGTGTGAATGTTCCTGCGGGGCAAACTGTACACCTGCAATGGGGTGAAACCCTGCAAAACGGAAATTTCTATCGTGACAACCTGCGCAGAGCCAAAGCTGAGTATATTTATGTTTCCAATGGAGCCCCTGCTGTGCTGGCACCAAAATTCACATTCTACGGCGGCCGTTATATAAAAGTAGAAGGTGTGCCTGACCTGGCTGCCGAGGACTTCACGCCACTGCCGCTTTCCAGCACGCTGGAGCACATCGGCACACTGACCACTGGCTATGAACTTGTCAATCGCCTGATTGAAAACGTCTGGTGGAGCTGCCGCGACAACTTTATTGATGTTCCCACCGACTGCCCCCAGCGTGACGAGCGCATGGGCTGGACGGGTGACGCACAGGTATTTGCCCCCACCGCCGGGTATATGCTGGATACTGTGCCGTTTTACGCAAAGTATCTGCACGATATGGCGGCCGAACAGGCAGAGCATGACGGCGCAGTGCCCAACGTAATACCGTCCTTCGGCATACAGGGCTGCTCCTCTGTCTGGGGCGATGCAACCGTTATCATCCCATGGGTTGTCTATGAGCAGTTTGGCGACACCGCCATTCTGGCCGCACAGTACGATGCCATGAAGAGCTGGGTGGACTACATCACAAAAGTGGACGGCGATACCTGCCACTGGCGGGAGGTATTCCACTTTGGCGACTGGCTGGCGCTGGACGTAGCCGGGGCCGCGCCCGACAACACCAAAGGCGCAACAGACGATGCTTTTATCGCAGATGTTTACTATATGAACAGCGTAGAAATCTTGGCAAAAACGGCTGAAATCTTACACAAAACGCAGGACGCCGCAGCCTACGCCGCGTTGGCCACCCGGCTGCGCAGCCGCATTGTGCAGGAGTTTTACACCCCCACCGGCCGCTGTGCTGTGCCCACGCAGACCGGCTATCTGCTTACTTTGCAACATAAACTGGCCGACCCTGTGCGCACTTCCGCTAATCTGCGTGAAAAGCTTAAACAGAACCATTACAAGCTTCAAACCGGTTTTGTCGGCACACCCCTGCTTTGCAACGTATTGTCTGAAAACGGTATGCATGATCTTTCCGAACGTTTGTTGCTGAATGAAGAATACCCCGGCTGGCTGCACGAAGTCAATCTAGGTGCCACCACTATCTGGGAGCGCTGGAACAGCCTTGATGAAAATGGGCAGATCTCTTCCACCGGTATGAACAGCCTGAATCACTATAGCTATGGTTCCATTTTAGAATGGATGTACCGCCATCTGGCCGGACTTCAGCCCACCGCCCCCGGTTTTACTGCTGTACGCATTGCTCCAAAGCCAATCTGGAAGCTGCATGAGCTGTCGTGTCAATACCGCAGTGCCGCCGGTCTGTGGGCTGTACAGTGGCAGTGTGTGGATGCAAACACACTCTCACTGGCTGTAACTGTTCCCTTCGGCTGCACAGCAGAAGTGATTCTTCCTCTCTGGGATGGAAAAACAACCGCTAATCCTGTTTTTGCCAATGTGCAAAACGGAATCTGCCGTCTGGCACCGGGGCAATACAAAGTAACTTATACTACTGATGCCCCGATGCATATTACCATGTCAACCGCGAACACAATCGCTGAATTGCTGGAAAATCCCGCATCCGGTTCTGCTTTGAATAAAATGATGCCCGGCATTAACCAGCTGCCTGTCCGTATGCAAAATATGCCGCTTGGAGCCCTGATGCGCCAGATGGGACATGCTGATGATGCCGCTATACATCAACTTGATGTGATGCTGGAAAAACTTTAATTATATGCAAATTCAACCGCATCTTGACCAAAAGATGCGGTTGAATTCATCCAGAAGCAAGCCATCCCGTAATATGGAAATTTTTTGATACTTATAGCGAATCTGTTGCTTTTCCCAATTCCCGATTTCCGTTATGATAAGTATGATAAAAAGTTCATTGTAAGGAGGATTATTGTGTCTATTCCCACATTAAAAAAGCAGGCATCCGGTACTGTACTGATGCTCCACGACAAGCCCTATATCATGCTTGCCGGTGAGGTCGGCAACTCAAACTCTTCCTCTGTGGAATATATGGAGGGTGTCTGGCAAACTGCCGAGCAACTCGGCATGAATACCCTGCTGCTGCCAATCACATGGGACCAGGTCGAGCCAGAGGAAGGACAGTTTGACTTCTCTTTGCTGGACGGCCTTGTGTTGCAGGCACGCGGCAAAGGCAAGCACCTTGTTCTGCTTTGGTTTGGCAGTTGGAAAAACGCCGAATGTATGTACGCTCCTGCATGGGTAAAGACAGATTTACAGAGGTTCCGGCGCGGCCAGATTGTCAAAGGGAAAAACAAAGCGCCCCGCGAAAACGCCTATGGTATGCTGTATACGACCCTTTCTTATCTGTGCGAGGAGACCTGTGCTGCTGATGCCCGTGCCTTTGGCAGACTGATGCGACATCTGCGCACACTCGATGGTGAGGAAAACACCGTTCTTGCCGTTCAGGTGGAGAACGAAACCGGACTTTTGGGAACTGCTCGGGAACGTTCCGACGAGGCCGATGTTGCATTTGCTGCAGATGTTCCGCAGGACTTTGCCGAGTATATGCGTTCTCACATCGAAACAATGGTGCAGGACGTGCAGGAGGCTGTCGAGAACGGTGCAACCTCAGGCAGTTGGGGCGAAGTATTTGGCTCAGTTGCTGAGGAAATTTTCAGTGCATATTATATCTCACGCTATGTCAACCGTGTTGCTCAGGCCGGAAAAAAGGAATATCCATTGCCCATGACTGCAAACTGCTGGTTGGACAAGGGCGGCGAACCGGGCACTTATCCCAGCGGTGGGCCGGTTTCCCGTATGTATGAAGTCTGGCAGTACGGTGCCCCCTGCATTGACCTACATACGCCCGATATTTATATTCATGATTTCTGTAACATTTGTGACGAGTATACCCGCCGCGGTAAACCTTTAATGATTCCCGAATGCAGTACACACAGCTATTCCGGCCCGCGTATGCTCTATACGGTCGGTCATTATCATGCACTTTGCTATGCCCCCTTTGGCTTTGAAAATATGGGGCAGCCTTTTACCGGAACCCAAGGATATTTATTTGGCATGGACGTAACCGATCCCTTGCTTAAAACGCCGCAGAATACGGCGGAATACGGCTGGTACGGCCGTACACTGAACAGTCTTATGCCGCTGTTGGGCGAACGCTACGGCACAAAGAACCTACAGGCTGTCTGCAGCGAGCGTAAAGACCAGTGCGCTATGAACTTTGGCAAATTTACGGTCTATGCCATTGTAGAACATCCCATGATTCAGCAAAAGGACGGCGTTTGTCTGGCTATGAAACTGTCTGAAGATGAATGTATGCTTGTTGTAAACCGCTGCGGACTGCAGTTTGTTTCTGCGGAAGCAGACAAGCCCAATCTGGATTTACTTTCTGTGGAGGAAGGCCGCATGGAAAACGGCGAGTGGAAAGTGACACGCCGATTGAACGGTGACGAGACCACTTTGATGACTTTCTTTGAGCCGACCGTCCTGAAAGTTAAAGTGTTCACTTACGTATAAACACTTTTTCAAGTGATTTTCTTTGTTTGATACTCTTTATCTGCAAAAAGACAGACCGCGCATCTCCCCTTGCCGGGAAATGCGCGGTCTGTTATTTCAGAACTGTTTTATAAATCAATCATTTCTGTTTCAGGCGTTTTCAGCCGGGGCGGCCTCGGCTTTGGCCTTCTGGGCGGCTTCCCATGCGGGGATTTGCTTTTCCAGCTTCATAAAGCCAAAGGAGCAGGCTGCAATCACAATCATCAGCACGGCGGGGACGAGCGAATAGTCAATGCGAATCATCATCAGTGCGCTTGCAGGCTGCTCAACCGTACCCTCTGCGGCAATGTAACCGCCGATGCTGAGCAGGATACCGGTGATGAAACTGCCCATAGCGCCGCCGCACTTACCCATAAAGCCAGCCAGAATACCGGCAGAGCCATCCATGCGGGGCAGACCAATCATCTCGTTATAGGTGCAGCAGTTCATAATGAACAGAACGCCGTAGTATGCCAAAGGCAGGCCGGCCAGGCCGCCCAGCAGGCCGCCGAGCAGGACGCCGGTCAGGTTTGCGCCGGAGACGAAAACAATGATGTAACCAACGATACCGATGCAGGCGAAAACGCCGACCATCTTGCTCATACCGCCGATTTTCTTCATAATCCACGGGAATACCAGCATCAGCGGCAGCAGCACAATGCTGAAAATGGCGGTAACGCTCATCATAGCGGTGTTGCCGATGATGTACTTGAAGTAGTAGGTCGTAACGGCCAGAGAGGTGCTGACGTTGTAGCACAGCATGATAATGGCGTACAGCCAGACATATTTGTTGCGGCGGAACATCGAGAAAATCTCGTTCAGGCGGACCGGCTGGAACTGCTTGCCATCGCCGTCCACGCTGGGGTCTTCCTTACATAAGAAGAAACGCAGCAGAGAAATCAGCAGCAGCGGAATGATAAAGATAGCGACAGTGGTACGCCAGCCGCCGGCGCTGGTGGCCAGCTTGCTCATGACAATCGGGAACAGCATGCTGATAATCATCGAACCGGCCATCGTGATAATGCCGCCGTAGGAGGCAACCTTGCGAATCAGGATGGGATTGTTGCTGAAGTGGCGGATGGTGTACGGCGTGCCGGCCGCATTGCGCAGGGTGGTGAAGATGGAGAACACCAGCGTGTACATGCAGAAAATCCACACGACTTTTATCGTGTTGCTCCATGCAGGGCTGCCGGAGAACAGGCCCAGAGAGCAGAGCATAACGCCGACAATGGCAAGCTCATAGGGGCGGCCCTTGCCCAGCTTGGTATGGGTGTTGTCGACCAGCCAGCCCGCAAAAATATCCGTAAAAGCGTCGATGATTTTACTGACCATCAGCACAGTGCCTACGACTGCGGGTGCAATGCCAAGGGTGTCGCTGCAGTAAATTGTCAGGTATCCCAGAACGATTACGTTCAGGCCGGCCATAGCAATGTCCGAGCTTTTCCACGCCATCAGGCGGCCGAAGCCGAGATGGTTGGGGTCGTTTTTCTTGTTAGCCATAGTATTGTTTCTCTCTTTCTTTTTACAAAATTTTCAATGCAGTTGTGGCACTGCCTTACAGGTCCTGCGCTCACCCCTCCTTTTTTACCTGATTCAATGCGGCGTTCAGCTCATGTACAAAGGCGGGTGTGACCAGCTTACCCATCTGTTTCAGGGTGGCCTCCACGCTCATCTTGTCCATCATGCGCTGCATGGATTCGGGAATCTGAATATTTTTAGCAACATCGCCGTAGGCGGCTGCGGCCTTGGCCTGCAGCGGGGCAATGCGCTCATTCAGCACAGCAGAGGCTTGCGGATGGGCCTTGACATCTCCCATAGAATCCTTGATGGAGAAATACCCCTCCTTGACAATCTCGTCCTCGCGGTCAAACCAGTTCACAACCTCGCCGCCCGCTTTCACGTAGGCGGGGTTGGGCTTATCGACCTTGCGGATGGCAATGGTATCGCTGCAGGCACCGCTGCGGGCTTCGATTGTATGCTCGCCGGAAATCGGCACCGTGAATTTGAAAATCTTGTCGCCGTCCTGTGCGGCAAACTCCTTGCCGTCCACAAACAGTGTCACACGCGGCTGGTTGGAATAGACCTTGATTTCGGTTTCGCTCTCGGTGCGGTCGGCATAGCGGCGGCCACAGATATGCACAAACGGCTCCTTGCTCAGGTAGGCCTTATAAATGTAGAAGGCGTCCTTTTTCGTCTTGCGGTCAAAGGTGACAAGGCCCTTCTGGTTCTGGCCGGGCTTGCCGCCCTCATCGCGGCCATCCGCGCCGAAGTCGAACATATTCCAGCAGTGCATCGCCCAGATATAGGGCCGCTCCGCCCACATTTTGAGCATATGTTCATGGTAGACGGCCTGATACCCCTCGCTCCAATCGCCCTTGGCGGGCTTGGCGCTCTGGTAGGCGGGGTTTGCATCCGCGCCGTACTCGGACAGGCCAATCACGGCATCGGGGTGGTTCTTGTGGAACTCATCAAACCACGCATCGTTCTGGTCCCACTCCCCTACATACCAGCCATAATAGAGGTTGTAGCTGCGGATGTCGGGCAGGAATACCAGCGGGTCATTGGCATCCAGCATAAAGATGTGCGCCATGGTGGTGGGGCGGGTGGCGTCCAGCTTGTGGCAGAGGTCGTTGAGCAGCTTGTGGTTTTCGACCAGATCCTCCGTCTTGCCGCTGCCGGTAATCTCATTGGAAAGCCCCCAGCAGACGATGGACGGATGGTTGTAGTTCTGCACAACCAGTTCAGTCATCTGGGAGAGGGTGTTGGCGCGGCCCTCGGGTATATGCTCGGTGATGTAGGGGATTTCTGCCCACGCCACAAGGCCGTATTTATCGCACAGGTCGTAGAAATACTGCGCGTGCTGGTAGTGGGCCAGGCGCACGGTGTTCGCGCCCATCTCGCGCAGCAGGGCCATATCCTCGTCGTGCTCTTTTTCGGTCAGTGCGTTGCCAAGGCCCTGGCGGTCCTGATGTCGCGCTGCGCCGCACAGGCGGTAGGGACGACCGTTGAGGATAAAGCCCTTCTCCGCGTCAAAGGCAATCGTGCGGCAGCCGAAATTGGCTTCCACGGCATCGCCGCTATCGAGCGTGGCCTGCATTTTATACAGATACGGGTCATTGACGCCATCCCACAGGTGGACGTTTTCGAGCTTGAACGTGCATTCCGCCTTGCCGTCCGTGACAGACGCGGAAAGCGTCTCTTCGCCCAGCGTGAACTGCACGCTCTGTGCGGTGCCGGTAACCCACGCCTCGGCGTGAATTTCAGCGGTTTTCAAATCGGCGCTCAGCACAGGGGTGATGCGCAGACCGGGCGCGCCGTGGTAGTCCAGCGCAAAGTGCGCCTTGGGCACAACCAGCAGATGCACCGGGCGGTAGATGCCGCCGTAGAAGGTGAAGTCGGCCTTCTGCGGGTAGACCGTGCGGTTTTTGCCGTTGTCCACGGCGACGGTCAGGGTGTTCTGCGCGGCCAGCGCGGGCGTCAGATTGACACGGAAGGTGGCGTAGCCGCCCTCATGCCGGGCCAACTCCTGCCCGTTCAGCGTGACCACGGCGGTCATGGCAACGCCCTCAAATTCCAGCCAGACCTCCTCGCTGTCACTGTGGGCGGGGGCGGCAAACGCCTTTGTGTAAAGGCAGGTGCCGCGGTAGTAGTCATTGCCGCCGTCCTGTCCGTCCTTGGTGTTCCAGGTGTGGGGCAGTGTGACCGGGGTTGCTTTCTCGGGGGTGTCCCCGCGTGCAAACAGCCAGTCACTGTTCCACAGAATTTGTTTTCTCATCATCCCAAACTCCTTGCAATTATTTATGATTCTCCGCCGGGCAATACAGCAGGCTGCCCTCGGTAATTCCGTTTTCATTAAAGCTGTCTACCCGCAGATAGTAGTCCTGCCCCGCCATCAGGGTGGACAAATCCAGCTCCTGCACGCCGTAGACCAGCCAGCTCTGGTAGAGCTTATCGGGTGCAATGCCATAGCGGATATTGCACCCCTGCGCGCTCATCTCAGAAAGCGGCTGCCACTGCACCAATGCATTCATGGGGTCGGTGCGGTGTACGGTGACCTGTGCCTGTGCCGGGGCAGCACCGCCGCCGAAGCCAAAAATGCGCAGGCCGCTGATACGCAGCGTCTGCCCATAGGGCAGTGCCCCGCCTGTCAGGCGAACATAGCGCGCCCGGACACGCTCCGGAAGTGGGAAATAGGCGTTGCTGCCCTCGCGGGATACCTCCTGCAGCAGCTGCCAGGTGGTGCCGTCCGTGCTGGTTTCCAGCGTATAGCGGCTGATCTGCGGTTCCTTTTCGATATACCGCGCGCCGCCGCTCTGATGGCAGTACAGGTTCTCCGGGTAGTCCACCGACAATGCTTCATCCGCAAAATTCACCTGTATGGCGTGGATGTCGCAGACCTTCTCCAAATCCACCGAAAGCCACTGGCCGGGCCGAGCGTCTGCTGCGCTCCACCATGTGCGGCAGTTTTCGTCCGCGGCCAGCGCCGGGGCGCTGCCCTCTGCCGTTGAGGAGGCCGCTGTCGGCTTCTGATAGCTGAGCAGCATACACGCCGGACGCACGCTCCACGGGTCAAATTTTCCGTCTGGGATGCACAGCGGGTAATCCGCAAAATTCTGGTTGCAGAACAGCACGCCGTCCGCATCCACGCCTGCCGGGAAGAGCCCGACGCGGCGTTCCATATCGTGATTCACGCTGACGCGCATGGTCGAGGCGTGCCAAAAATTCCCATCGGCATCCTGTATCGTGCTGCCATGCCCCGCGCCCTGCATAAAGCCGCCCGGCTTGGAGGAAAAGGGGTTGCTTTGCTGCAGCGTGAACGGCCCGAGCGGCGCATCGGCCACATAGACGCCATCGCAGTAGGTGTTGAACTGGGTGGCCGGGGAGGCATATTGCAGATAGTACTTGCCGTTATGCTTTGTCATAAAGGCGCCCTCGATGTAGGGCTTGCCAATCGAACGGAACATTTTGACGAGCTTTTCCCGATTGAAACCGCCGCCTGCGGGCAGTGCTTGCGGCAGCTGCAGCTCCCCGGTGGCCGGGTTGACAAAGGGTTTCAGTGCCTGATACACCGGGCTTGTCTCCTTGGGCGGGACATTTCCGTTCTCGCCGCAGCGCTCATAGCCCAGCGTGTCCGCCTGCTCAAAAATCAGCTCGCGGCGCTCCCCGATGGGCAGCATGGTGTCCGGGTCCATCTCGATTCCATAGATGGGGTCGGTGTTGCCGCAGCCCCAGTACAGATAGACACGACCGTCATCGTCACAGAAGAGGTCGGGGTCCCAGAAATCAAACGGCGCACTGACCTGCTCAAACGTATCAGACAGCGGGTCCTTTGTGCGCAGGATGGGGCAGTTCTCGCCGCGGCGCGAGGCACAGAAGTACAGGTACTCCCCCACTTGGCGCACATCCGGCGCATAATCATAAATCAGCAAATCACGGTTGGTGTGGTATTTCCAGTCGGTCAAATCGCTGCTGTGCCAGAATCCGCCCGACATCGACGCGAACAGATAGTAGGCACCCTTAAAGTAAATCAGTGTCGGGTCAGCAGCCTCACGGTAGGCAATCCGCTTTCCGTTTTCCATCATATGCTGGTAGCGGTAGCCAAGGTCAAGCGGGTTGCAATAGCTTCTTTTCATTTTCACAGGACGCTCCTTTCTGCGGTGGGTTGGCGGACGTTCTTGTCGGCACAGGCAAAATATGTTACAATGAATCCACTTAGATTGTAAAACACGGAGGGACAATGCAAATGGATGTACGGCAGAATCTGCAGCTTTATAAGGATATGATTCAGTGTGCGGGGCCGCTGTACCTGTGGGCCTACAATGACTGCGGCCAGCTTGTGTACAGTAACTGCCCCGAGGAAGAAGTTCTGGCACAGGTATTTGAGCTGTTCGGCTGCAAAAAGCGGCTGTATGACCACCTTTTGCCCGATACGCCCATGCGGGTCGCCTCCTCCATCGGCCTGCAGTGGTGTGCTGCGGCAGAAACAGACGGCGGCAAGATAAAAATGGTCTACCTGATTGGCCCCTATTTTACCGAGAATTCCATTCTGCGCAATATGGAGCTGGCCATGCGGCAGCTGCAGAATCTGAATCTCAGCGTGGAGACCACCATGCAGATTGAAAAGGCTCTGAAAGCATTGCCGACCCTTGCCACGAACATCATGAACCACTATGCCATCACGCTGAATTACTGCGTGACCGGTGTGCAGAAAAACACCTTTGACATATACAACATTACAGATGAGGATTACGGAACCGTTGATGTGGAGGAGCAGCTTTCCACACGCGACCGCCATAAGGTCTGGACAACCGAGCAGGCGCTGCTGCGCATGGTGCGCGAGGGCGATCTGAACTACGCCCTTGTGGTCAATCAGGCCAACAGCGTCAGCAACGGCGTCAAGGTTGACACCAACGAAATTCTGGGGCAGGCGCGGATCTCGGTGATTGTATTTACCTCCCTGTGCTGCCGTGCTGCCATTGAAGGCGGCCTTTCCCCCGAGGAAGGCTATACGCTGGGCGATGCCTACATTCAGCGTGTAGCCGACGCCAAGGACAGCACGGAGCTGGGCGAGCTTTCCAACACGATGTACGCGGATTTTGTACACCGGGTACACCGCTGCCGCACCAACCCGGAGGTGTCCAAGCAGATACAGGATTGCTGCGCGTACATTGAGCTGCACGCCGAGGAGGAAATTCCCATCGACCAGCTGGCCAAGCGCTTTGGCTACGCCGAATACTACCTGACAAAGAAATTCAAGCGGGAGATGCACACCAGCCTGACAAACTATATCAAATATGTACGCATTGAGCGCGCCAAGCTGCTGCTGACCACCACCGGGCTTTCCCTGCAGGAGATTGCCGACAGGCTGCATTTCTGCTCCCGCAGCTACTTCGGCAAGGTCTTTCACGAGGTGGTCGGCTGCTCGCCGTTGGAATATCGCCAGAAGCAATAAGAGCTTCTGTCTGCATTATAGCGCCCATTGCCCAGTCCTGAGCAACAATAAAATAGTCGCAAATGTAAAAAATTCGTCTTGTTTTCCCAGCAAGGCGAATTTTTGACTTTCAAAGCAAATCTATTACTGTTTTACCCGGGCAAAGCTCTGTATGATAGAGACAAGCAAAAAGCACACCCCCACAAGAACCGCACTGCAAAGGAGAACATTATGCAACGATTTGACCTGAACCAGAACTGGGAATATCTTGAAAGCAGCCTGCAGAACCCCCTGATGGTGGGTATGCTGCAGGGCTGGAAAAAAACAAGCCTGCCCCATGACTACGCCGTGGAAAAAGCACGCTCACCCGAGGCAGCGACCGGGCTGGATGAGGGCTTTATGGCCTGCGCCGGTCTTTACTACCGCAAGAGCTTTACCGTGGAACCGGAAATCATCGGCCAGCGCTTCTGGCTGGAATTTGAGGGCATTGCCGGCATTACCGAGGTCTGGCTGAACAAAAAGCCGATTGCCAAGCACAACAACCCCTATACCGGCTTCTGGGTGGAGGTGACAAAGCTGCTGCAGGCGGGCGATAATGAAATCACCGTCTACACCGACAACCGCACCAAGCCCAACTCCCGCTGGTATGTGGGCTGCGGCATCTACCGCAGCGTGTGGCTGCACATGGCAAGCGCCGTCAGCGCCGCGCCGCACGGTATCCGCGCTGTTACCGCCGCGCTGGACGGCAGCAGCGCTGTGGTAGAGGTCAGCACCGCACTGACCGGCACGGCGGACAGCGTAACCTATGAGCTGGCGGACGCAGAGGGGCAGGTGCTGGCTACGGCAGAGGGCCTTGGAACGGTGCAGCTTGCCGCCAACGGCATTACGCCGTGGACGCCGGAAACACCCGCCCTCTACACCCTGCGCGTGACCGTCACCGCCAACGGCACCGCCGACACGACAGAGCAGCGCATTGGCATCCGCACGATTCAGGTAAGCAGCAAGACCGGCCTGCTGCTGAACGGTCAGCCCCGCACGATGAAGGGCGGCTGCATCCACCATGACTTGGGCATTCTCGGTGCGGCTGACCATGCCGCCGCCGAGCGCCGCCGGATCCGCCTGATGAAGGAGAGCGGCTTTGATGCCATCCGCGCCGCGCACAACCCCTTTGGCCCGGCGTTCCTGGACGCCTGCGATGAGCTGGGTATGCTGGTTGTGGAGGAGGCTTTTGACGAGTGGGTCATGGGCCGCACCAGCTTTGGCCTGCACGTCACCTTTGAGCAGTGCTGGGAAAAAGACCTCGAGGATATGATTACCCGCGACTACAACCATCCCTGCATTGTAATGTGGAGCACAGGCAACGAGGTGGAGGAGCGCGACGGCACGGCAGACGGCTTTGCATGGGCAAAGCGTCTTGCCGACAAGGTGCGTTCGCTGGACGCAAGCCGCCCGGTATCGGCCACGGCCTGCGCGCTGTTCTCGGAATACGGCAACCGCCCCGCAGGCGGCACCACCGGCAACCAGGCGCTGAATATGGCCTACGACACCTTTGCCGAGGGGCGCGACATCTGGGGCCCGGGCACCGCGCCCTACTTTGCCCCGCTGGACGTGGCAGGCTACAACTATAAGGTGGCGCGCTACGCCTACGATGCTGAAAAGTACCCCGACCGCGTGATTTACGGCTCCGAGAGCTACCCCCGCGCCGCACTGCTGAGCTGGCAGGGCGCGCGTGACAATGTCAATGTCATCGGCGATTTTGTCTGGACGGCATGGGATTACATCGGTGAGGTCGGCGTGGGCCGCTGGGAGGTCAGCGCCGAGCCGCGCCCCAGTCAGCCCGCATGGCCGTGGCTGACCGCCAACTGCGGCGACTTTGACCTGCTGGGCCGCAAGCGCCCGCAGAGCTATTACCGCGATGTAATCTGGGGCAACGACGCACCGCATATCTTCTGCCTGCCGCCCGAGCTGGTTGACAAACATCTGGCACGGCTTTCGTGGGCGTGGCTGCCGGTGCAGCGCAACTACACCTTCCCCGGCTGCGAGGGGCAGGACGTGGAAGTCAATATCTACGCCGACGCCGACGAGGTAGAGCTGCTGCTGAACGGCCGTTCCCTCGGTCGCAAGCCCTGCACCGAAGCGCAGGAGTACCTTGCGGTGTTCCGCTTTGCCTATGAGCCTGGCACGCTGGAGGCTGTCAGCTACAAAAACGGCGTTGAAACGGGCCGCGACACGCTGGCAACCGCAAGCAAAACCGCCGCTTTGCGCCTGACGGCCGACCGCCCCGCCATCGCCGCGGACGGAAAAGACCTCTGCTTTGTGCAGATTCAGTGCGTTGACGCCGCCGGAAACCCGGTTCTTGCCGACCAGCGCGAAATCAAGGTGGAGCTGCTGGGCGGCGGCACACTGGCCGCGCTGGGCACCGCCGACCCCAAGCCCGACCGCCTGCTCCCCTTTGCCGGGCCGATTTGCCCGCTGTATGACGGTGCCGCTATGGCAATTATCCGCAGCGAGGGCGGTGCCAAAGGTGCGCTGCTGCGCGTGACGCTGGGTGAGCTGGTGGCCGAGCTGGGCATCGGCTTCACCCC
>ERZ779892.2359-NODE-2359-length-14906-cov-6.492627_pt1 | contig 14906 bp, 12 predicted proteins | sample MGYA00511552_ERZ779892 | MGnify/ENA primary metagenome ERZ779892 (study PRJEB29588, sample SAMEA2154561) | human gut metagenome | biome: human gut; feature: human-associated habitat; material: faeces | place: Denmark | collected 2008/2010 ... | reverse complement strand
GGCGCCGGTCTGGAACGAGAAGCCGTCACGCAGAAGCCCGGAATTCTGGATGACCCGCGCCGCCGTCTGTGCCATGACGAGCGCAACGGGATTGCGCGTCATGCGCGTGGTGCCGGACACGATCCCCGCCGGATCGCCGATGGCGTCGATCTGCACGACGTAGTCTACATAGATCTCCGGGATCGACCAGCCGGTCAGCGGATATTCCGCCAGCTCATCGGTGATGACGACTACCTTTTTTGCGTACATCGCGTCCGGGAACGCATATCCAAGGCTGCCGCAGGCGGATCTTCCGTACTTTCCCGTGCAGTTTCCCATGCGGTCGGAGCATGGCGCGGCGATAAAGGCCACATCGATGGGGGTGATGCCCAGCGCAATATCACGCGGGCGGCCGCCGTGCGTGCGGAACTCGACCGGCTCGTCCATCAGACCGGCGGAGATCTGCCGGCCGATCCCTGCGGAGATGTAGTTTGTCTGCACCTTCCGCACAACGTGGTTTTTGATGTGGTCCAAAAGCGGCGCGTGCGTGTCAAACAGCGCGCTGGCATTCACAGTCAGATCGCGGATGCCCATGGCTGCGATCTCATCCATGACAAGATTCAGCACATAGTCGCCGTTCCGGAGATGATGGTGGAAGGAGATCGTCATGCCGTCCTTCAATCCGGCCAGCGCGATCGCCTCACGGATGGTTTTTATCAGCTTCGTATTCATGCAAGTGTCCCTCCCCGCTTCAGGATCTGTTCCGCATCGGCAAGCGTCCGTTTCGCGCGGGCGGCGATCGGTGCGTCGATCATTTTGCCATGCAGCGCGACCGCTCCGCGGCCCTGCCGCTTTCCTTCCTCCAGCGCTGCAAGCACCTCGTTCGCATGGTCGACCTCTGCCTGCGTGGGGCTGAAGCAGCGGTTGATATTGCCGAGATGGCGCGGCGAGATGGCCGCCTTGCCGGTAAAGCCGAGGCTCTTTGCGAGCGCAGCGTCCGCGCAGAGTCCTTCATCATCGTCAACATCCGTAAAAGGCGTGTCGTAGACATCGATCCCTGCTGCCCGCGCGGCCATGACCAGCCGTGTCCGCGCGTACAGGATCTCCGTCCCCTCTTTTGTCCGTTTGCAGTGCAGATCCGCGCTCAGATCCTCTGCACCGAGGAACAGCGCCTGGACCCGCGGGCTGGCAGACGCGATCGAAAACGCATTTTCTACGCCGAGCGCCGTTTCGATCAGCGCAAGGATGCCGACAGCTCCCGCCGGCAGACCGTTTTCTGCTCCCAGCCGGTCGAGCATTTGCGCAAGCATCTGGATGTCCTCCGCGGTACAGGTTTTGGGCAGCATGATGAGATCGGGCTTCTGCGGAACAACAGCGGCCAGATCTGCAAGGAACATGGGTGTTTCAATGGAATTGACGCGGACGATGACCTCGCTGCCGCAGAGATGCAGATTGCCGATGGCATAGCGCACCAGATCGCGCGCCGCATCCTTTTCAGTCGGGGAAACAGCGTCCTCAAGGTCAAAGATCACGGCGTCTGCGCCGAAAAAGCCGCAGCTTGTCATCATTTTCGGCGTGTTGCCGGGCACAAAAAGCATGGATCTTCTCATCGGTCAGCCTCCTGTGCGCGCGCAAGCGCAGTTTCAAGTCTCGCCCGGATGATCCAGTCCAGCGCACCGCGGTCGTGCAGCTCGACAAGCGCCGTGAGCTGCTGTGCATCCAACAGCTCGCCGACGGTCTGCTTCATGGCCTCACCGAATTGCGCGCGCAGCGCTGTATGGAGAATGATCTGTGTCTGATCTGCCGGTGTGACCGTCACGACGACGTCGCCGGATTCGTCCGTTCCCGACGTGGCGGAATGCAAAAGTCCCCCCATGAAAATTCCTCCTTGTAATATATCAATTTGATGATATTATATAATACAATCAGGCTATTTGCAAGAGAGACAACATGCGCTATACTGGAAGAAACGCAAAGGAGGACTGCTCTATGCCGGAAAACGCGATCCAGCACAGTCATATTTACAGCACCTATTTTGCCCCGCGCGGCAGAAGCCGTATTTTCAACCTGGGCATTCAGCTCGCGCAGCTGTATTTATCACCGTTTGACCAGATCATCGGTGTGATCGGGGAGGCCGGCTCAGGAAAAAGCGTGCTGATCAAGGGGATGTTCCCGGGTCTTGAGCTGACCAACGATGACGATGGCGTTAACGTGCGCCCGCTGCCGATCCTCGACCAGGATGCGGAGACCGGCTTTTTTTCCCCGCATACCTATCATATGGACATCCGCTTTGAGATGGGCTTTCATCAGCTCAGTGAGCTCGCGGATGCGATCCGGCTGGCCGTGCGCCGCGGCAAGCGCGTCGTGATCGAGCATTTTGATCTGATCTACCCCCTGCTGGGCGCAAATGCAAACCTTCTGATCGGTGTCGGCGAGGAGATCATCATTACCCGTCCGACGATTTTTGGTCCGGAGCCGCAGGAGGTCTATCAGCGCGCCTATGACTCTCTGCCGTATCGGCTGATGGCGCATACGGCAGAGGATCTTTGCGAGTGCTTTTTGCCGCCAAAGGAGCTGGAACGCTGCTCGCATGATGACGTGCACCACGGCTTTATCCTTGCCTTCCCGGACACAGCGCCGGAGCTGGATCTGGATCAGCTGGAGCAGCAGGTCGCGGAGGTCATCGCGCGCGACGTACCGGTCGACTATGTGGACGAAAGTCATATCCGTATCGATCACGTGATCCACGAATGCACCGGCCCGCGTACCCACGTTCGTTCGACCGGAAAGGTGCAGGGCTTCCGCCTGCTCAAGCATTTTGTATTCGACCCATATACCAGACGCTATCTGCTGGTCGGCTGCGTCGGCGAGGATTCCGAAACCTATATGCAGCGTCTGGACCGGCTGTAACAGGCACGCTTTGTTTTTTCATGAAGGTTTGCGCAGAGCGCAAAGTGAAGGATCGCGCTTCGCACGATGTGAAGGTTGACTGTGCCAAGTGAAGGATCGCGCTTCGCGCAATGTGAAAGGAAGCGTGCCACACATTTCCGCAGATATTTCTCTGCGAAGCACCTTCCCGGCGCGCAGCGCCGCTTCCCGTGCCGAAGGCACGCTTCACTCGAAAAAACGAGCTTTTGTCCAAGAGGACAAAAGCTCGTTTTTCGTGTCATGTGAACCCTATGTATCAATTTCCAAGTTGGTGGCACAAAACTGTGCCCCAGCGAAGCGGTCACAGTTTTGAAGCGAGGAGCAGCGGAGCAAGTTCGCACTTCGTACCCCTGCACCACGACCCAGCAACGCGGTCGCGATGCAGAAGCGAAGAAACGCCCCGTCCGGCTAAGAGACCTCGCCGCAAGGCGGGGGCTCGTGCCAAAAGGGGCGTTTCTGAGCTGTGCCATGCGAACACTATGGATCAACTTCCAAAATTAGGGCAATACCGCACAAATGCTAGGATGTGCATTGGCCGGGAAGCCATTTTGTAAAAACCAATAGGATTGCCCCATGCTTTGGCTCACGGAGTACACTGATTCAAGTTGCCAGGCAAGGCCTGTCAGTCAGAATCAGATTCGCTAATGCGAACATGATATTGAATTTGGCTCTCTGCTTTTCGAGCCCTCGGTATCGTGTTTTTCGGAAACGCAGCTGTTTCTTGACAACACCGAATACGTGCTCTACTTTCGCACGGACAGAGGACTTTGCGTGTTCTGCTTTCTTTGCGGCATACTGGCCGCTTTTGCTCAGTTTCTTCACTTGGGATGGCCGGCGATTGATTCTGTATTTGATTTTGCGGCCAGCCTTGTTGCGGATGATCGCATCATCATGTTTTCCCGCACCGAGATAACCGCTATCACCGTAAACGACCTCTTCTTCTCCGGTCAGCAGCTTTGATGTTTTTGTGACATCATGGACGTTGGCTGATGTCGCCTCCACGGTATGAACCAGTCCGCTGTCCTTGTCAACACCGATATGTGCCTTATAACCGAAGTACCAGGTATTGCCTTTTTCACCTGATGTGCATCCGGATCCTGCTTCTTCTCACTGTTTTTGGTAGAAGATGGTGCGGAAATGATGGTGGAATCCACTATCGTTCCCTTTTTCAGAATGAGGCCTCGTTCCATAAGTGCGGCAACCACCTGAGAGAACAGCTTTTCCTGCAATCCGTTCTTGATCAGCAGATTGCGAAAACGGCCAAGGGTATCGCCGTCTGGACCCTGATTGCTGGAATCGATGCCGCAGAAATCCGAAAACGCACGGCTGTCGATTGCTTCTGCTGCGGTTGCCTCATCACTCAGGTCGTAAAGATTTTGCAGCAGATACAGCCGCAGCATGATCTCCAGCGGATAGGGCTTATTGCCACGCTCTCCTTTGTAATAGCACGGCCGAATCAGGGATAGCCATTCCTTCCACGGGGACGATTCGTTCGATCTGACTCAGAAACTCTTTTTTCTTTGTCCGCACCTGCGCCAACTCATCGCTGAATGCGGAAATCGTCATCTGTTTATCCATGCGTCCATTTTATCACACTTTGCATTCGCTTTGCTTTTTTGCGGTATTGCCTTAAATAATTCCGCCTTCCCGGAACCGGGAAGGCGGAGATTTTGAGAAACAAAGTTTTATTGACGCAGTATCGTGTCAAGAAACGCGTCAACCTGACAGATCGTATCTTCATTGACCGTTTGACTGCCCTTTTTCCGAACGACCGTCATGTGGCCGCTGCTTTCTTCCTCCTGTACCAGCCGAAAGGTAACGGGAGCATCGGCCAGCTCGCCGCGGTGCGCATACAGCGCGCAGCCATCGGGGGTCACTTCAACGTCCTCGCTGCCTTGCAGGACAAGTGCCGGAACATTGGCACGTGAAAGCCCCGCCGCGGCGGTCGGGCTGCAATTCCTTCCAAACAAAATGCGCTGCATCGGCAGGATCAGGCCGCACAACAGCTTTCCGAATTTGGGTATGTTTCCGGTCGCCTGCGCGATAACAGCCTCGTCCGATGAGAAAAACGGCGCATAGGCTACGATCCCGCTCACCGGCTTATCCGTGCATTGCCGCACCGCACAGACGGCGTATGCGCCCATGCTGTGCCCCATCAGGATGACGGGACGGGAACCGTCATCGACAAAATCAAGCGCATGTTTCAGGTCGATCACCGCCTGCGGGAAGCCGTAAAAATGTCCGGTGCTGCCCTGATAGCCGCTGTATGCAAACGCGAACACCTGATATCCCTGTGCGGCAAAGTGGTGGATCTCCGGCAGATAATACGCGATGCCCGTTCCCATTCCGTGGGCAAAAACAAGTAAACCGCGCGTCCCCGCCTCATTCCAGAGATACCCTGCAAGGTGATTTCTGCCGCTGGGGAATGTCACCCCGCGCCCGTCTATGTTCGCTTCCGGCCGCTTTTCCGGGCGGAACATGGCGGCGTTCACAAGAAAGGCGGCAATGAAGAATATGATCGGCAAAAGAAGTATGAATATCAGCATACGCGCCCTCTCTCAGATGCCTCAATGCACATTAAGCGATGCGTATTGCTCATTATACTCGAAAAAGGCAACTTGTCAATAGGGTGCGGTTCGGAACGCGGTCGGAGCCAATGGCACTATAAAACATGACGCACCTTTTCAGCATGGTTTCTGCGGCTCGTCAAACAGTCCATGCGCAGCTGCAAAAGAGCATTGGATCCCGGTTTCCCGGTCTCCAATGCTCTTTTTGTTTTATTTACGCGGCTTTACGCGAAGCGCTTATTTGCCAAGCTCACAGAAGCGGTGCAGAATCGCCGCCACCTGTGCGCGTGTGGCATTGCCCTTGGGGTTGAGCTTGCCGCCGCTGCCCTTGACCAGTCCCTGACCGACTGCCCAGTTCATCGCGGAAACCGCGTAGCTGCTGATCTCATTGCGGTCGGAGAAGCGCGAGAGGTTATCCTCCAGCGTCACAAGGTCAAGACCCTTATAGACGACATAGCGGAACAGGATCGTCGCCAGCTGCTCACGCGTGATGTTTGCCTCCATGTTCGTGCCGTCGGAAATGCCGTTCTTCATCGCCCATTCGCGGCCTGCGGCGTACCACGCCGCACCCTTGGTCGTGTCAACGCCCTCCATGCGCGCAAGGATCGTCACGATCATGCCGCGCGTGGTCGATGCGTCCGGGCCAAAGGCTGCGCGGCCTGTGCCGTTCATCATGCCCTTTTCATAGACATACGCAACGTCCTCATAGAACCAGTCGCTCTCGCGCACGTCGCTGAACGGCAGCTTCGTGCTGTCCGATGCAGACGGCGTGGTGGGCTTGACCGTAGACGGATAGCTCGGGATGACCGGCTGCTCGTTTGCGGCCTGCTCGCTGCGCGCGGCGGCCAGCGCCGTCCTGACGTTCTCGGTCAGCGTGTTGAGCTCCGTCTGATACACGGTGTCGCCCGCGGCCGCAATACCGGCCTCCAGCGCGTCGATCGCGTCCTGCAGGGCGTTCATGGCCTTTTCCGAAACCAGACGCAGCGAGCCGTCGCTCACAGCATTCTTTGCCTCGGCCAGAGCCGCAGCGGCCTCCGCCGTGCTGACGGTGAACTTTGCAAGCTCCGCGTCCGCGGCCTTGATAAGGGCGTTGATTTCGCTCTGCGTGCTGTTCTCGTCGGCGATCGCGTCCTTCAGCGCCTTGATCGCCGCGTCAAGCGCGGTGGTATCCTCGCCGGTGATCTTTGCGCGCGCCGCTTCCAGCGCCTCGAGTGCTGCGTTTGCCGCGTCACTGTCAACAGCCGGCGTGCCATAGGCCTCGACCTCGCCGATCTGCATCAGATAGCCGTCCCTGCCTTTGTCTACCAGCTTGTCGCCGTAGACACGGACAAAGCGTGCCGTCTGCGCGTCAAATCCGATCTCGCGCCAGCCCTCCATGCCCGGATCGCCATTTCTGACCGCGACATCCGTCCACGTCGTGCCATCGAGCGAAACCTGCACGCGATAGTCGACCGGGAATGCGAAGCCGCTGCCGCCATAGATGCGAACCTTGTTCACGGCGAACAGATCGCCCATGTCAAACGCGCACCATTCATGCGCGGTCGCCTCGTCGTGGTTGACGCCGACATTCGACGTCCAGCCGTTGCCGTTCTGTGCAATGCCGTCGTTGAGGTATTCTGCTGCCCAGCCCCACTGCTTATACGTGCCGTCGGGCGTGGTGCTGGAAACGTAGTACTTCTTGTTCAGAAGCAGGTTGCTGTCCGGTTCATAGTGCACGACCTCATCCTCTGTCGTGCCGGGCGCCGGCGTGGGGATGGTGCCGTCGTCGTTGTAGATCTCAAGCTCGCTGGCCGCGCAATAGGTGCTGTTCGTCGCGGCGACGTTTACGCGCACATAGCGCGCCGTCTGCGCATCAAACGTGATGGAATAGGCCGCGCCGTTTTCCATCGTCTTATCCGCGGCGGTGTAGACGACCGCCCAGCTCTTTCCATCCTGCGAGACCTCGATCGTGAAGTCCTTCGGCATGCCCTGACCGGCGCTGACCGGCCCCATCTCACCAGCTGCCGGATAGAGGTCGACGCGGTTAAACGTCTTGCTCTCACGCAGATCGGCCGTGATCACAGCCTGCTGCGTGCCGACCGACTTCCAGCCGTTGTTTGCGTTTTCCGGCTCACGCACACCGTCGTTGAGCTTGCTGATATACCAGCCGTTGCCGCCCTCGGAGCTGTCGGCGTAGACATTTGCGTCCAGCGCGATGTTCGCGTTTTCTTCCTTGCCGCTCTCGTAGACATAGCCCGCCGGAAGCTGATACAGCGCGCCGTCGCCCGCTGCCAGCGTCACGGTCAGCTCGCCGCCGCTGAGCGCCGCATCGAAAAGCGTGCCGTCCTGCGCGCTCACGCGCTTGAGGGACGTGATCGCGCTGTCGAGCTTTACGCGGATGGTGGCTGCATTTGTGTAGTCATTGTTGACCAGCATCATGTAGCCCTGCGTGCCGTTCTTTTCCTTGAGGTAGGAGACCGTAAAGTTCGTGCTGTCCACGCCCTGCGCAAAGAAGCCCTCGGGAATGGGCAGATCGCCCCACGTCTCGCCGTTGAGATAGATCTCCTCCGCGTTCAGCCTGGCAAGCGTCGTGCCGAGCGCGTGGATCTCGCTGTTAAGCTGCTTGACCGCCTCATAGCTCTTGGGATTCGGCGTACCGTCCAGAAGGATGATGCCGTCGGCAAACGGCTCGGAGCGGTTGCTGGGGGTAAACCATGTGAAGTAGGAGAACTGTTTATAGCCAAAGGCCAGACCCATCATGGCCTCATAGCGGATCTCGGATGCAGACGGCGCACGGTACGCACCCGGGATCTGAACCGACTGCAGATAGTTTGCCGTCTTGACGTCGTTTTCTCTGCCCACTTCCCAAACGGCGCGCATATTGCCAAGGAAGCCGGAGCGGTTCATGGCTGTGCTGTTGTCGGGATAGGGGTACAGGTCGTACATCAGATAATCCTGCGGATAGCCGCCCGCAGCGTTCAGCTTGAGATAGTCGTTCATCTGATCCTTTGCCTGCTCCAGCGTCGCATATGCCCACGCCGGGAGGAAGTTCAGATGCATATAGCCGTTGGGATCGGCCTGCTTCATGGCCTGATGCACGGCGTTATACGGGTTGGCGTTCGCCGGCTCGTCCAGGATATAATAGCCCGCCACGCCGGGGACGTTGCGATACTCGCCGATCAGAGATTTGATCTGCTCCGCCGTCAGGCTCATGAGGTTGCCGCCAAAACGGCTGTCCGCGACGCTCACGTGCATGCCGTATTTGTTGGCGTATTCCGCCATCTTAAGGTTCGTTGCCTTGCTGTTGAGGTCGTTGCCGGTAACGTTGTTGACAAAGTTGATCCCGGCGTCGGCCATCAGCTTGTACTGCTCATCCCAGCGGGAATCGTCGCTGACCTTGTCCATATACTCGCTTGTGGGCGGCCAGAAGATGGAGATGAGAATGTTGTCGTCAAAGCTGAATTTCTTTTCAACGACCGTAACGGAGATCTCTTTTTTGATGTTCTCGCCGTTTTCGTTTCTTGCGGAGTTTGCAACGGTCGCGGTGATCGTCGTGCTGCCAACGGCTTTGGCCGTGATCACACCGTTTTCGTCAACGGAGGCGATAGCCGGATCTGCGCTTTCCCAGCTGACGCTGTGATCCAGCTCGTCAACTGCCGTAACCGTCACCTTGACGCTGTCGCTTTCGCCAACGGTCAGCTCCAGCGCGCTCTTGCTCACATCCACTGCAAAATTGTTTGCGCTGAGCGTGCCGAATGCGGCCAGCTCCGACAGCTGCACAACATAGGCTCCGTCGTTTGCGGCATATGCGCGCTTCGTCACATACAGCCGGACGTAGGAAGCCTCCACCGGTTCTTCCAGATCAAAGCAGACCGGCGCGCCGGGCGTTTTCTGACCGGTGACCTTTACCACATCCGTCCAGTTCTTGCCGTCGGACGAAACCTGCAGCTGATAGTCGATTGGGAACGCATAGCCATACTTGCCATCGTCCGAGCGCGGGAAGATCACAAAGCGGCTGAGCTCATACGTCAGGCCAAGGTCAATGCTTGCGTACGCGACCGTATCCGCCGATGCGCCCTCAACGGGCAGCGTCGTCCAGCCGTTCGCGCCGCCGTAGCCGACGACGCCTCGGATATAGCCGTCGTTCAGCAGCATGCTGCCCCAGATGCCCTCCGGCGCAACATAGTCGGACGAAACGCTGACCATCTTGTTCAGCGCTGCGTTTTCCGTGCCTTCGGGCTGCCATGCGCGCAGGTCATAGCGGCCCGGCGTGCCAAACACCGCAAGCTCCGACAGCTGCACCATGGTTCCGCCGCGCTTTGTCACATAGATCCGGACATTCTTTGTCGTGACCGCCGTCTCCAGATCGAAGAAGACCGGCGCAGTGGGCGTGGCCTGACCCGTCACCGTGACGAGATCTGTCCAGGTCTCGCCGTCGTCCGAGGTCTGAAGCACATAGTCCACCGGGAAGTTATTTGCGTATTCGCTGTCAGAGCGCGGGAATACCACGATCCGGCTGATCTCATACGACGCACCGAGGTTGATGGCCGCCCATGCAACCTTGTCGGCTGCTGCCCCCTCTTCAAATGGGTGCGTCGTCCAGCCGTTCGTGCCGTAAGGCGCGGTCGTTGAAACAATCACACCATCGGTCAGCTGGACAGATTCCCAGCAGCCGAGTCCCTCTTTAAAATCAGAGGACACGCTGACTTTCTTGTTCAGCGCAATGTTCGCCGTGCCGTCCAGCGCCCACGAGGCGATATCATCCTTTGTGCCGGTGGGCTTCTCATCGCCGCCCGATTCCTGCACGACCGTGCCCCAGATGGCAAACTCCTGCAGCTGCACCAGCTTGCCGTCGTTGCCCGCGCCGCCAATGGAATCCTGCGCATAGCGCTTTGTTACATTCAGCCGCACATAGCGCGCCTCCACAGCGCTGTCCAGCTCGTAGAAATACGGTTCGGCCGGGTCTTTGGGCGCGCCGGTCTGCTCTGCCGCAACGCTCCACATCTCGCCGTCCAGCGAGGTCTCGATCTGATAGTCGGTCGGGAAAATGGCGCCTGCGCGCGCAAATACGCCGAATTTGGATACCGAGCAGCGCCTGCCCAGATCAAAGGTCAGCACAACCTGCACGCTCGCGTCCGGCTCGCTATCATAGGGGTTTGTGGAAAATCCCTGGCCATCCAGCACGCCGTCGTGGACAAAATCCTTGCTCCAGTGCTCACTGGGCATTTCATAGCTGTTTTCCTGACCCATCGCATTATGCGTGCCGTTTGACACTGTCAGCGTCGCGCCCACAGCCAGATTGGTTGTTCCGGCCGGAGCGTAGTCGCTGAGCGACGCGTCCGCCGCAGCTACCGCGGGCAGAATGCCGAGCAGCATCGCCAGCACCAGAACCAGCGTCAGCCAGCGCCGAAAACTTCTGTTTTTCATTTGTATACCTCCTCATTTCTCTATGTGCATAAAAGCCAGAGCCGGCCTACGCCTTTTCACCGTCTATTTGCACAATTCTATAGATAAGTATAAGGATTTTCTGAACAAATGAGAGTCAACGCTTTTTGTGCGATTGGTGTCTTTTTTTCACTGGAAGCAAATGCTATTGTGGATTTTGCGCATTCCGCCGCACAATTTTCTCTATCATTCACACGCCATTCGCATTGATTTGTTTGGCTTTCTATGGAATTTTTATTGAAATCGTCAAAATTAACTCAGATTAGTTTTGTTATTCTGCTATCGGTTTTGTCAAAAGGTTCTTTCCCACGCAAACTGCCCGCAGACAGCGGCACTAATTGGGGGGCAAAATGGGGGTAGGGAAAGCAGGCACGCAGTACTGGACCTGCAGAATTTCAGATATCTACACCTGTCGAGCATATTCAGTGAACTGTAAATCGGTTTATTGTATAGATCGACATATAACAAACGACCCCTGCTGCAGAATTTCTGCAGCAGGGATGCGCGATTGTAGTACAGTATTTTTTGTGTTTTTTGCCGGAAAGAGAGTGCTCTTGTATTTTTCAGGAAGAACGGTTATGATGGTCTTGTAAATTTAAACCCCGGCATACTGCACGTCAGAATACGAAGGGAGATAAAAATGGATTTCTTAAGCTATAGAGAGCAACTGGGAATTGGACTGTGCGACAATAAAAAATATCAACATTTTCTTACAATTCTATTCAATTTCTTGAACGGAATTCCGACAGACCGCAGTTTTTCGGGAATCAGTACGAAAGAGTATTTACGCTTTTGCAGTACAACTGGAACGCAAATAAGCAATACGTATATGAATGAGCAGCGTGGCGACAATCGATATAACCATTGCATTCGTGTTTTTGCAGAAAATGCGGATGAACCCAAGAACTTCTTCTCGTATTATATCGCATTCACAAATGTGCTGCCCATAAAGCGTGACGGTTATGCCTTTTTAGAGCGAGGCACATTTGCAAATTTATTGGTTCAGATGCTGAAGGACTCGCATATTGCGGTCGACTTGGTTGTAAAGAATGGAGAATACTTTGTTTTTCCAAAGGGCGCGGTTGAGTTGGATTCTGCGCTCGTGTCACAGCCATTAACATGGTTAAATCAGTATGATACCTATATAATGTAGGTGTTCGACGAACTACAAAGTAGGGATTACCGCATACAAATTGGAGGTCATCGAGTTTGAAACAAATCAGTGACAAAAACATCCTAAAAAATGGCGCAACAAAGCAGACTGTCGGTTAGGCGGCCAAAAAACGAGGATGACAGATTACCCCAACGAAGGTAACGGAGAGGCATTTAAGACTATAAACCCCATATGGGCAAGCATTTCAAAGGCTTTTTTTGAGAAATCTAGCGAGCTACAGGGGGCTTATCCTCCTGTGCAGGCAGCTGGATTGTACGGCACATTCTTGCTCAGAATGTGATAGATATCGCGCATAAACGAAAAGGCGGGGGATCATTTCTGATGAAGCGGTCCGCCTGCCTTTTATATCTGCTCAGCGCAGTGTCCGCACGTACTCAGAAGGCGTCATGCCGGCCACGGTGCGAAACTGACGAGAAAAGTGCTGCTGGCTGGAGAAGCCCATGCGTAAGGAAATTTCACCCATGGACAGCGTGCCGTCTCGGAGAAGGAGCTTACTTTCCTCAATGCGGATCTTTGCCAGATAATTGCCCGGCGTCATGCCGAGCTGTGTGCGAAAAATACGGTGCAGGTAGGTTGTGCTGATGTGCGCGGCATCGGCGAGCTGCTGTAACGTGATCTTTTCTCCTGCTTTAGAGGAAATGATCTGTACCAGTTGGTCAGCGATGCGCTGTTCGGCGTGACTGGTGGATGGGAGCTGCGCTGCGGGTTGGAAGGAACGCTTTTTTTCGCAGCGGATCAGGTCAGCCAGAAGCAGTTTCAAAAGGCTCTCCACACAATCATATGCGAAGTCTGTACTGCTGTGTTCGTCCAGCATCCGGCGCAGCAGTGTGATCTGGCGTGCGGTAAGCGCAAGGACCTGGCCGCAGAGAGAAGAGCAGGGGGAATCGACGGCCGCACGGAAAGAGACGGTTAGAAAGCTGACGGGAAGATCGGCATACTGCATGTGCCAGATGTTCCGGTTGATGAGCAGCATCTGCTGTGGCCGGAGCAGAATATCCACGCCGCCGACCAGATTGTGCAGTTCGCCCCGGTCGACATAGACCAACTCCAGTGCCTCATGCTGTTCGCCGCGGAAGTAAAAATCCCTACTGCATTCCTGATAGAAAAAGGTATAGAGCCGCTCCAGCTTCAGATCGCTGGAGGCACCGTAGAATATCTCCGCCGGGTGCTCGCCCAGAAGTGAAAGCACATCGGGACGCGCGGTGCAGATGTCAAAGCAGCAGAGGGCATCCAGCGCGGTGACTGAAAACCGGACACCGGGGCGCAACTTAAAGACACGGTCGAGATAGTAGAGACTGTAAGACTCTGCTTCATAGATTACAAGCAGCGGCATCCCGGAAACATAATCCAGAACGACTGGCTCCTGCGACAGCCACTCTTTTATGGGTTCGCCGGCACGGACACAGCAATGACTGGTGCACGGCATATCGTCCGGGAGCGAGGCGATGACAGTGCCGAATGTCTGCGCGGAGGAGAGGTTCTTGATCTGCATAGTGAAGCCTCCTTTTGCACTATATTTATCACAAGGTACTTGGAAATGCAATATTTTTTTCCATATACCGCATGGAATTTATACGATACTGCACAGAGTAGGGGGAAACGTTGCTTTCCGCTGCAGACCCGGCTAAGATGAGCTCAGAATAAAAAACGGAGCAGGAGACGTGAAAAAATGGACAGACAAAAACCAACTCTTGTGATCATGGCCGCGGGCATGGGCAGCCGCTTTGGCGGCCTCAAGCAGATCGAGCCGGTCGATCCGGAAGGACATATCATCATTGATTTTTCCCTGTTTGACGCATGGCGCGCGGGCTTCCGCGACGTGGTGTTCATCATCAAGCGCGAGATGGAAGCGGAGTTCCGCGAATGCATCGGCGACCGCATGGAGCAGTATTTCCATGTGTCCTACGTCTATCAGGATCTTGACCGCCTGCCGGAGGGCATAGAAGTTCCGGAGGGGCGCACAAAGCCGTGGGGTACCGGCCATGCGCTGGCCTGCTGCAAGGGCGTGGTAAACGGCCCGTTTGCCGTCATCAACGCGGATGATTTCTATGGCCGCACGGCGTTCTCGGAAATCTATGATTTCCTTGCGGCACAGACCGATGAGAGCAAGTATGCCATGGTCGGCTATCGCCTGAAAAATACGGTGACGGAGTTCGGCTCCGTGGCGCGCGGCGTCTGCGAGATCGAAGACGGGATGCTGACCGGTGTGACGGAACGCACGAAGATCTTCAAAAAGGGCGCGGACGCCGAATACACCGAGGATGGGGAGCATTTCTTTCCGCTGGCGGGCGACACCATCGTATCGATGAACCTCTGGGGCTTTACTTCCAGCATCTTAAAGGAGTTAAAGGCGCGCTTTGTTCCATTTTTGGAGAAAAACCTGTCGGTAAATCCACTCAAATGTGAGTATTTCCTCCCGTTTGTGGTGGATGAACTTTTGAAAGAGGGGAAAGCTGAGGTGACCGTATTAAAGAGCGTGGACCGCTGGTACGGCGTGACCTACAAGGAAGATAAGAAGATGGTGACAGACGCGATCCAGGGGATGAAGGACGGCGGTCTGTATCCGAAAAAACTTTGGGAAGAGTAAGAATGAAGAGATAGGCATTAGGAAGGAAAAATGGGTATGAGCAAGTTGATGAAAAGCCTGCCGTTTCGGCTGGTGCTGGGTGTAGCGATCGGTATTATTGCCGGTCTTATAGCAAATGAAAGTTTTATGAATCTCGTTGTGACGCTGAATTATATTTTTGGGCAGATTATTTCGTTCTGTGTACCGCTGATCGTCATCGGCTTTATTGCCCCGTCGATCACGAAGCTTGGAAAGAATGCCTCCAGAT
>ERZ779892.2343-NODE-2343-length-14983-cov-3.363679_pt1 | contig 14983 bp, 6 predicted proteins | sample MGYA00511552_ERZ779892 | MGnify/ENA primary metagenome ERZ779892 (study PRJEB29588, sample SAMEA2154561) | human gut metagenome | biome: human gut; feature: human-associated habitat; material: faeces | place: Denmark | collected 2008/2010 ... | reverse complement strand
TTGCCGCCGGGCAGCAGCCACGGTTTGAGGTTGCACAGATAGAGCCAACCGCCCCGTACAATCCCCCGGATCGGATAACCCTGGTCACCGGGGCGTCCGTTGTCGTGCCGCTCGCGGCCCAGCAACGCCCGTTCGCGCAACGCTGCACAAGGGTCCGGTTCATTCCGCAACAGCGGCACGAGGCTCCCGCCCGGAAGCGGCGCCATCCCGGCCGCCGAAGGGTCCGTTCCGGCAATCTCCAGAATGGTCGGTGCGATGTCCACGAACGAGACGTAAACCGCCTCCCGGCGTCCGGGACTATTCACTCCTTGCGGCCACATCATGGCCAAAGGCATGTGATGAGCATACTCGTACTGCGTCCCTTTGGCACGCGGGAACGGCATTCCGTTATCCGACGTGACAATGACAAGCGTGTTGTCCAACTCCCCGAGTTCTTCCAGCCGGGCCAGCATCAGCCCCAACTGCCGGTCATAATGTTCGATCTCGAACCCGTAGTCCAGCATGTCGTTACGCACCGTCTCGTTGTCGGGCCAGAAAGCCGGAACACGATCGATCTCTCCGGTCGTCCGTCCGCCTTTGGCCGCTCCGTTGCCGTATTCATAGCGGCGGTGCGGCTCGCGACAGCCGAACCAGAAGAACCACGGCCGCGACGCATCCTCACGCGAGGAGAGGAAGTCGGAAAAATTCGCCGCATAGTCCGTGGCGAGCATCTCGGATGTCGGAGGCGTCAGTTTCCGATTCTGCCACGCTTCACCCGTCAACTGCCGTCTACGGCCGTTCTTCATGCCGGGATTGCCCGGAGCCCAGCCCTTGCCGGTAAAGGCCACGTCGTACCCAGCCTCTTCGAGCGCCTCGGTGAAGACCCCGGCATCCTCGGGAAAATGACAGATGTGATTACCCGCCTCGCCCAACTGCCACGAGTAGCGTCCCGTGAGCAGCGACGCACGCGAAGGCGCCGATTTCGCATTCGGAGTGTAACAATTCTCGAACAGCACACCCCGTGCGGCCACACTGTCGAAAACCGGCGTCGAGACCCATTGGCAGCCATAAGCCCCGAAATGAAGCCATGCGGCATCGTCGGCGATGCAGAACAGAATATTCGGACGGCGCATCGTATTATCCTGCCCGTGAACAGGGACCAATCCGCCCAATGCGGCGGCTCCCCAAAATACAAAATCACATCTCATAGATCACACATTGTCTATTGTAAAATCCCCGGCGGCCCGGAACGCAGGAGAGGGGTTACCAACTTACACTGGCAGTATAACGGTTGCCGAACCGGTCGGTTGTCTCGATCGTCGCCGAAGTGGCACCTTCCGACGGTTCGATACTGAACATATGGGGTGTCATGGTGTATGCCAATACCGTATACTGATCCTTATACTGCTCGTAGAGTGAATTGGCGTAACCGTCGTGGGTCTTGTCCTTGCTCATCGCCACCTTCGTTTTACCGCTATCCGAATAGTAAACGGGCCCCCAGTGGGCGTCGTAGTTCCAGACGTTGACATAAACTTTCCCGGAAGTGTACCAGCCCTGCTCGTTAGGCGCATAAGCACGGAGCTGCCAGTCGGCAGGTAGGTTTTCCAGCTTTTTGCCCTCCTCATAACCGCAGGCCTTGAATTTCCACGTGATGTTCTCGCCGTCGACATCGATCACCAGATAACCCCGCGGGCCGCCGTCGGACGTAACGGACGCATTGAGTCCCAACATACCGGTCGAACGTCCCAGGATATGCGACTCGACATTGGGGTATTTCGGACTGGTCTCCTCGGCGGCATAGGCATAGTTATAATAATCGTGGTTGTGCCCCGCCCATGAATGCACGAATTTGTAGGCGGAGAACAATCCCGTATAGACGGATGCATTCAGGTCCGACACCGACGGATCGTAACCGATCTTCTTGTAAAACGAGGTGTGTCCGCAAACCATGAGGATCTTGTTTTTGTCGACATGCGACAGATGACCGCACAGCCATTCGACAGCCTCTTCGGAAAGCCCGTTCTTGTAGGCGCCCGTGGCGCTGGCCGTGAGTGCGGAATTATCCGCCATTTCGATATTGTCGAGGAAAATGTAGTGAACTTGTCCCAGATCGACGGCATAATTCGTCGGCCCGAGGTATTTTTCATATTCCGCCACGGCCAAATCGTCGCTCGCAGCATTCTGAATGTGGTCATGGTTGCCGATCACATGAAACACCGGGAACGAAAAATCCTTGAGGCCCTCGCAATAGTCTTCCCACAAACTCATGTTGTTGTGCACCATGTCGCCCAGGCAAATGCTGTATACCGGACGGTCGGTGATCGTCGCGGCGAGCTCCTTCATGTCTTTGCACATGTCCTCGTAAATGTCGATCGAATGGAACATGTATTTGTCCGTTCCCGCGGTCTTGGCGCGGATCTGCGGATCGGCCGTCATCAAAATCGTATACCGATCGCCCGAGCCGGCGCGCTTCATCAACGTAAAATCGGCCTTGAATTGCTTCTCGTTTTCGGGAATCCGCTGCCAGAACTGGGGAATTCCGTTCTTCGACGGAACTTCATAACCGGCCGGAATCGTGACGAACACGAACCGACGAAGCTTCAGGTCGCTGAACAACTGCCAATTGCCTTTCGCATCGGTTTCAGTAGTCTGCATGCCGTCACTGACAAGTACGCCCGCTATCGGTTTGCCGTAGTTGTCCTGAACCGTACCATAGAGCGCGGCCTCGCTGTTAAATTCTCCCTCGGACGAATTTCCGTCCAAATTGATTTTTGTGGCGAAGTCGTCCGCACAACCGCACAGACATAACGCCCCGATAATGAATAGAAAAATAAAAATACGCTTGTTCATTGGTTTCAATTTTAAATGGATAAAAACGGCCCCGAAAGATCACCCTCCAGGGCCGTTTTACAAACATGAATGAAGGGTTAGTCCGCCAGAACCGGGTAGGTGCCCGAACTCTTCCAACGGCGGAGTACCACGCCTTCGGGTTTCTGGCTGAACGTCGCACTGTTGAAAATATCCACGCCGGCATTCAACGCCTCGACGAAGCTGCCGTACTCCGTGTTATTCGAGGGTACGCTCACGCTGCCCGACATCATCTCTCCGAGCGAGAGGGCTCTGGAAGTCTGCGTCGGCCATACCGAAGGAACATTGCTGCCGGTGTTTTTCGCTCTTCCCACAGCGACGCCGACCGCTGAATTGCCGTAGATGTTCTGCAGGTTGCTCTTCTTGACGTATCCGACAGCTCCGCCGTACATGCCCCCGGAGACAACGGTCGCCGTTGTCGTATAGCAGTTGACGGCAAACGAGTCACTGCCACCGTAACCGATGATGCCGCCGGTATTGGGCCCCGATGAAACGAGCGACTCCATCCAGCTGTAACAGTTGATGACGAAGGCTTTTGCATTGGTGTTGCCGCCCGTGATGCCGCCGGCATTCTCGCCCGATGACGAGATGTTGCCGCCCAACACTGCGCAGTTGACGATAACCGAGTTGTTTTCGCCCGCAATGCCGCCGACACGCTTCACACCCGTGAGCGTGCCTTTCACGAAGTATACGCCGTCGAGCGTTCCGTTGTTGCGCCCGGTCATGCCGCCGATCCGGTTGCCGTTCGAGGTGAGGGTAGCTTCGATTTTGAGATCCTTGACCGTACCCGAATTAATGCGGATGACGCCGAAGATGGCAGCATCCGCGTCGATGTCGGCCTCCGCAACCGTGCGGGTCGCCGTAATGCCCTTCAGCGAGTTGCCGTTGCCGGTGAGCTGACCGGAGAAGCAGTCCCATGCGATGAAGTTCTTACCGCTGAAATCGATATCGTTCGTCACCAGATAGTAGTCCCCGGCTTTATAATCGCCCGGCTGGGTGCCGTTGATCGACTGCGCGATCTCGTTCCATCGGTCGGCGGTGGCAATCTGCCACGGGTCGCTCTCGCTGCCGGAGCCGATGCCCTCGTCGCCTGCTACGAAGATTTTCTTCGAAACCTCGCTGCTTGCACCCCGGTCATCAGTCACCTGAAGCGTCACATCGAACGTGCCGCCCTTCGTGAAGGTATATTTGACCGAAGCTTCGGTAGAGGTCGTATTATCGGGAAGGGTCCACCGGCGGGCGACGATCTCGCCATCGGAATCGACCGATGTGTCGGTAAAGGTTACTTCGGTATCCACAACCACCGTTTCCGGAGTATACGTGAAGGATGCCGAGGGCGCCAGATTGGCGGCCTTGACGACAATGGTCCGTTTGGTCGAGCTGCTGTTGCCGTCGGCGCCGTAGACCGTCAGCGTAACGACATATTCGCCGGCCTCCTTGTACATGACAGGGTCCGGAGCAGCCTCTTCCGACCAGTTTCCCAGTCCGGCGAATCCGAAATGCCAGAAATAGCCGCTGATCTCCGTGCCTTTGGCCGTTGAATTGTCGGTAAACTGTACGGCATCGACGCCGGCGATAATCTCTGCGCCGTCATCGAACGTGAAATCGGGGGTAAGGACCGAATCGAAAATCGGCCCCACCTCTTTGTCGTCGGAACATGCGGTTATCAAAACCAAACATGCGACGCATAGCAACGATATGATTCTTTTCATGGTTTCAGTCTGTTAAAATTTTTCAAATGTCTAACGGGTTGCCTCTCTACGACGGATACCCGTGCAACCGAGCAGGAATGCCTGAAGAATTAACGAGAATCTTTTCATGTCCCGAACCGTTTAATTGCTTCCGTATCCCGGATTCTGATAAAGGCCTTCGGGATTGAGAATCCGTTCGTTGTAGGGAATAGGCAGTAACAAGTCTTTCAACGAAAAATTGGAATTGATCGCGCTGAAGTGCTCCAGCATCTCCATACGATCGTACATACGCAGCAAATCCTGCCAGCGGAGCCCCTCCTGCATGAATTCGTGCAGGCGTTCATCGTAGATGCCCTGACGCAGGTCGCTCCCCGACCAATCGCCCAGCCCGGCACGCTCACGCACCTTGTTCAGCCAGGTTTTCGCCAATGTTTCCTCTTTCGACCAATAATAGGCTTCAGCCAGCATCAGCGCCACATCGGCATAACGCAGCACAATCCAGTTGTTGCCTCCATACCCGTTGGCGCCGCATTCCAGATCGGCATACTTCATGGTGTGATAGTAAGTCTGCCCCGCCTTGTTCGTTGCCCGCAGGAAAGAGCGGCGGACATCGCCCGGCTCGAATGAATCATAGACAGCCTGTATCGTGACGTTCTGCATCTCGCCTTTTCTCTGCGAGGTGACGCCCGCTCCCTCAGGACCGTACATATAATTCCACACCGATCCCAGGTCGGCGTTCCCCTGAATATAGTTGACCTGGAAAAGATTTTCCGCACACGACTTCTGCGTAGAGAGGTCCCAGACGGAGGAATAGGAAACCGACGAGAGTTCGCCGAACTTGCGCAGATCCCAGGCAGCAGTCAGTTTCCCGATCGCCTGTCCGAGCAATTCGGATTTCGAGCCGATGAAATCTTCATCGCAAGCCTGCTGCAACAAGGCTTTGCCCCAAAGTGCCCATGCGGCAGCCTTACTGACCTTGCCGCATGCCGAGGCAGGTTGCACATCAAGCAGGGGGCTTTCGGTCACATATTTCAGGTCGTCGAAAATGGCCTGGTAGATTTCGGCCTTCGGGCGGCGGTAATTGTTGGCCCGAACCTCTTCCGTACTCTCCAGAACCTTGAGCACCAATGGCACGTCACCCCACTCGGTTACCAGCCAGTAGTAAGACAAAGCGCGCAGGAACCGGGCTTCGGCTTCATACGTATCGCGGGCCGAAGGAGTAGCATAACTGACATCCCCCAGATGGGCGAAGAGCGTATTGGCGCGCGAAATGATCTTGTACAACTGCGAATAACGGTTGTAAACATAGACATTCTCCTCGGTAAGCGTATAATTGTAGAACTGATAGGGAATGCCGCTGTTGGCGCCGCTGTTGGTTACGACGGTCGCATTGGCGCGCACATCGGTAAAATAGTGATAGTTATCGGCAACATAACTTTGCGTCAGCGAGGTGTAGACGCCGTTAAGCGATGCGACAATGTCCTCTTCGGAAGTATAGTAATTGCCGACTGTCACTGAATTGGGATTATATTCGTCGAGAAAATCGCACGCAGTCAGCATAGCCGACGCTGCAAGAAGAATAAACAGATGACTGATTCTCATAACAGAACGGATTAAAACGTTAAATTTAAACCTACCGAGTAGATACGCGACAGCGGATAGCAACCCCAGTCGAATCCGGGCATCAGGTTGCTGCTCTTGTACGAAACCTCGGGGTTGTAACCGCGGTAGTCGGTAATAGTGAAGAGGTTGTCGCCGCTGACATATACCCGGCACGATTCGACCCCGATCTTCCGGAGCAGACGTTTGGGCAACGTATAGCCTAACGTAATGTTCGAGCAGCGGAAATAAGAGGCGTCCTCCACATAGTACGAAGAGAGTTTGAGAGATTGGTTCGTCACCGAGATCCGCGTGGCGATGGGTACGTTGTTGCGCCCCGGATTCGTATCCGACACATAACGGTCGGCGGCAATCGCATACTGGTTCGACGATCCTTCCACGTTGAACAGATAGTAATCCTGGAAATTGATCACCTCACCGCCGTACGAGTAAGTGAAGCTCGCTCCCAGATCGAAGCCTTTCCACGAGAGGCTGGTCGAGAAGCCGCCCGTAAAGTCGGGATAAGCGTTCCCCAAAATCGTTTTGTCGTTCGTGTCGATGACGCCGTCGCCGCTCACGTCTTTCCAGATCGTATTGCCGTAGGACAGATCGTCGAGCGCATAGCTGGGTACGGCAGGCCCTTGCAGCGTGTAGCCGGCAGGGAACTTGCTGCCGTTGGCCAGATAAACCTCCCGGTCCTTCAGCGCGTTCTTGTAATCGAGTTCCGACATGATGCCGACGGCCTTGTAGCCGTAGAACGACCCAATGGGATAGCCTTCTTTGGTAATATGCGATTGCACGGAACGCTCCGATGTGGAGAGAATGTCGTCCAGTCCGCCCAAACTAACCACTTTGTTACGGTTGATCGAAATATTCGTGCTGACATTCCACTTTACCTTGCCGGTCAGCAATCGGGCGTCGACCTGCAGGTCGAAACCACGGTTGCGGATCTTCGCATCGGTCATGTTGGTCGTTGAAGAGGTGAACCCGGAAATCGCGGAGATCGGTGCGTTATAGAGGATGTCGGTCGAGATGGAGTTGTAATAGTTGGCAATCACATTCAACCGGCTGTTGAAAAATCCCAGGTCCAGACCTATGTTGGTCTGCGTCGTCGTTTCCCATCCGAGTTCCGAATCGGCAAACCCGCCGAGACGGGAAGTGGATACGGCCGTCGTGCCGAAAGCATAACTTCCGGTCGAGATACCTGCAATGCTGGAATAATTGCCGATGTCGTTGTTGCCGCTCTTACCCCAGCTGGCACGGATACGGACCGTAGCAATGTTTTCGAGCGCATCTTTCAGAAACGGTTCGTTCGAGATCGTCCAGCCTGCCGATACCGACGGGAAATATCCCCAGCGGTTATTGACGCCGAAACGCGACGAACCGTCGGTGCGGAACGTTCCGGTCACGGTGTAACGGTCGTCGAACGAATAGTTCAGACGCGCCAGATAGGACATCATCGACCAAGCCGCTTTGCGGGTTTCATAAAGCGATACGTCCGAATCTTTCGGGCCGTGGGCTGTCACCTCGTGGATGCGGTCGTCGGCGAATCCCGTAGCCTGGACACCGAGTCGGTCGTAGGTCTTGCGCTGAAGCGTATAGCCGATGAGCGCATCGACGTGATGGCGTCCGAGCTGTTTCTTGTAGCTTGCCGTGAACTCCCCGAGCCGGTCGATATCGTAGGTCGAGCTCGAGCGGGCGATATTGTAGGAGGCCAGTTCGGGCCCATAGGCGGGCGTGCTGTTTCGGCCTATGCTCATCGGCCGGTAGTAGAAATAGCGGTAGTTGTACCACTGCTGTCCCAGTCGCGCCGAGATCTTCAGATCGGGCAATGGTTCATAGACCAGGTTGAAGTTCAGGTTGTGGCGCGAAGTCTTCTCCGAAATATCCAGTTCGTTGGCGATGACGAGCGGATTTTCGGGGAAATTGATGCCCCAGTCCGTCACCATCCGGATCATGGCGCTACGAGCGTAATCGCCGTTCTCCTCATAGGCCGGCAGGTTGGGCAGATACATGAGCATACTTTGAATAACACCGTCATTGATCATACGCCCTTCCGCCTGTACCACTTTGTTTTTGACGTCGTACATCGAATAGCTCAGGCTGGCCGAAAAGTGCTTGGTGATCTGTGCATCGAGATTCAGACGGGCATTAATGCGATTGTGATTCGAGGGGGCGATAATACCATCCTGATCCATGTAGCCGACGCTGGCCATGTAGCGAATAGCCTTGGAACCTCCCGTCACCGAAATGTTGTGGCGCATCATTCCGGCGTTGCCGAACACCTCGTCCTGCCAGTCGGTATTGTACTGCTGTTCGACAGGCGTCCGGGTCGTAAAATCGTAGAACATGGGGTGGATACCGACATCGGCGAGCGAAAATCCCTTGGCCGAACGAATCGTATTGTCGTCGTTGGGACTCCACGCAATGCCGGCGGCCGTCGCTTTCCGGCGATAGGAATCGTTGCGCGAAGCAATGTACAGGTCCCGGAATTGGTTCGCATCCAACAGATCGACCTTACGTTCGAGCTGCTGAATACCATAAGAGAAATCATAGCTGATCTTGGCGCGCTCGCCCTCGCCAAAGACGACCTCGCGCACCACCTTTACTTCGCCGGTAGCAAAGTCAAAGTCAGTTTCTACATAGGTAAAGCCGTTCACCCGGCTGATGATATAGGCAGCGTCCTTGCCCAAACCGTTCAGGATGACCCGCAGCGGTTCCTTGCGGGCCTTGTTGGCGTTGCGGGCAATGCCGATAGCGCCTTCCGCCGCCGCAAAGGACTCATGTCCCGCCAGGAAGCAGAAGCACTTGGTCTCATCGCGCAGCAGCATAGCACCCAGGTTGCCGTGGCCCAGGCCCACCTGGCGCTGCTCGGCAACGGAACCGGGCACGCAGAAGGCCTGCAGTCCCACACCGATCATCTCGCTGGCTTCCGCCGCGCTCTTGGCGCCCTTCTTCAGGGCCAGGGCGGTACCCAGGGTGTAGGCCCACACCGCGTTATCAAAGGCAATGGGCTGTACGCCCTTCACGATCTCTTCCACATTGATGCCATGCTCCAAAGTGAGGTCACGGGCATCTTCCAGGGTATTCATACCGTATTCTTTCAGGCAGGCGTTGATGCCGGGCATCCGTCTTTCCTGTCCTTCAAATTTCGCCATTGTCGTGTCCTCCTTCTCTTATTCTTCTCTGGGGTCAATGTACTTGGGCGCATCGGCAAAGCGGCCGTATGTACCGGTGTTCTTCTTCAGGGCCTCCTCGGCGTTTACACCGTGGCGGATATCCTCCATCATCTTGCCCAGGCGCACAAACTGATAGCCGATAGCCTCGCCGTTCTTATCCAGCGCCACCTTGGTGATGTAGCCCTCGGCCAGCTCCAGGTAACGCACGCCCTTGGCGCCGGTGGAAAAGATGGTACCGGTCTGGCTGCGCAGGCCCTTGCCCAGGTCCTCCAAGGAAGCCCCGATGGGCAGGCCGTCCTCACTGAAGGCGGTCTGGGTGCGGCCGTAGGCCAACTGCTTAAAAATCTCCCGCATTGCCACATTGATGGCGTCGCAGACGAGGTCGGTGTTCAGGGCCTCCAGCAGGGTCTTGCCGGGCAGGATCTCGCCGGCCATGGCAGCGGAATGGGTCATGCCGCTGCAGCCGATGGTCTCTACCAGCGCCTCCTCAATGATGCCGTTCTTGACATTCAGGGTCAGCTTGCAGGCGCCCTGCTGCGGCGCGCACCAGCCAATGCCGTGGGAAAGGCCGGAGATATCGCTGATCTGGTATGCCTTTACCCAGCGTCCCTCCTCCGGGATAGGCGCGGGGCCGTGGTGTGGACCCTTGGTGACGGGGCACATACATTCTACTTCGTGGGAATAGTTCATTGCACATTCTCCTTCCGAACAGACTTTGTGTTAAAAATAACATTGTGATTAAAATAACAATACCACCAATATTATAGTGAACCGCCACAGCATTTGCAAGGGGTTTCCTGCAAGTTTTTGTTGGAAAACCCGTTTTTGCCCCCACTCGCGCAAAAATTTACAGTTTAGCCACAGCCTTGCCCCCTCTTTTATTTGACACCGCCCCCGGGGTGCAGTAAAATAGTATGGTTAAAAGACATACCTTGCCGTACTGTGCTTTCCGGGGCTCGCCGGGCCACCGGCAAAGCGGCGCCGGCAGTGCCATCCCTTGACAGGCAACAGTCCGTTTTCAACGGACATCAGCCTGCCCGCGGGCCGTCCCCGCCCTCATCCGCTTTTCCGCCGCCCCCGCTCGCCCCTGCCCGTTTCCTTCGGGCAGATCACTACTCACCAAAGGAGAACACCAAACTATGGGACTCGTCGATAAACTGTTCGGCTCCTACAGCGCCAAGGAGCTCAAGCGCATCCGCCCCCAGGTGGATGCCGTCCTGGCCCTGGAGGACCACTACCGTCAGATGGATAATAAAACCCTGCAGGGAGAAACCGCCCGCTTCAAGGAGCTCTTGGCGAACGGCAAAAACCTGGATGACATCCTGCCGGAGGCCTTTGCCGCCTGCCGGGAGGCCGCCGACCGCGTGCTGGGCATGCGTCACTTCCCCGTCCAGGTCATGGGCGGCATCATCCTGCACCAGGGCCGCATCGCGGAAATGAAAACCGGTGAGGGCAAAACCCTCGTTGCCACCCTGCCCGCCTACCTCAATGCCCTCTCCGGCAAGGGCGTGCATGTCGTCACCGTCAATGAATACCTCGCCCGCCGTGACAGCGAATGGATGGGCAATCTCTACCGCTGGATGGGCCTCACCGTGGGCCTCGCCATCAGCGGCATGAGCCCCGATGAAAAGCGCGCCGCCTACGCCGCCGATATCACCTACGGCACCAATAATGAATTCGGCTTCGATTACCTGCGCGATAACATGGTGGTGTATAAGCGCAACTGCGTCCAGCGCGGCTGGAATTACGCCATCGTCGATGAGGTGGACTCCATTCTGATCGATGAAGCCCGTACCCCCCTCATCATCAGCGGCGCCGGCGAAAAATCCACCGACCTCTATGAGAAGGCCGACCGCTTCGCCGCCACTCTCACCCCCCTGCGGGTCAAGGAGATGGACGCCAAGGACGACCAAGAGGATATCCAGGCCGATTACATCGTGGATGAAAAGGCCCGCACCGCCACCATCACCCCCCAGGGTGCCCGCAAGGCGGAGCAGTATTTCGGCATCGAGAGCCTCAATGACCCCGAAAACCTCACCCTGGCCCACCACATCAATCAGGCCATCGCCGCCCGCGGCGTCATGCAGCGGGATATCGACTATGTCGTGAAGGACGGCGAGGTCATCATCGTCGATGAGTTCACCGGCCGCCTCATGATCGGCCGCCGCTATTCCAATGGCCTGCACCAGGCCATCGAGGCCAAAGAGGGCGTCACCGTCGCGCGGGAGAACCGCACTCTGGCCACCATCACCTTCCAGAACTACTTCCGCATGTATGATAAGCTGGCCGGCATGACCGGTACCGCCATGACCGAGGAGCAGGAGTTCCGGGATATCTACCGGCTGGATGTCGTGGAGCTGCCCACCAATAAGCCTCTCGCCCGTGTCGATCTCCCCGATGCCGTCTACAAGACCCAAAAGGGCAAGTACGCCGCCATTCTGGATATCATCGCCGAGTGTTACAGCCGCCGCCAGCCCATCCTGGTCGGCACCACCTCCATCGAAAAATCCGAGATGATCAGCAAGCTGCTCAAGGCCCGCGGCGTCCCGCACGAGGTGCTCAACGCCAAGTTCCACGAGAAGGAAGCCGAGATCGTCGCCCAGGCCGGTAAGCCCGGCGCCGTCACCATCTCCACCAATATGGCCGGCCGCGGTACCGATATCATGCTGGGCGGCAACGCCGAATATCTCGCCAAGGATGCCCTCCGCCGGGAGGGCATGGAGGAGGACCTCATCTACGAGGCCACCGCCTACGGCGAAACGCAGGATGAGACCATTCTCGCCGCCCGCCGCCACTTCCAGGAGCTGCTGCAAAAGTACAAGGCCGAAATCGCCCCCGAAGCCGAAAAGGTCCGTTCCGTCGGCGGCCTGTATATCCTGGGTACTGAGCGGCACGAAAGCCGCCGCATCGATAACCAGCTGCGCGGCCGTGCCGGCCGTCAGGGCGACCCCGGTACCACCAAGTTCGTCATCTCGCTGGAGGATGACCTCATGCGTCTGTTCGGCGGCGAGCGCCTGCAGGCACTGATGAACAGCATGGGCGTCGATGAAAATATGCCCATCGAGGCCAAGCTCCTCTCCAATTCCATTCAGTCGGCGCAGGCCCGCATCGAGGGGATGCACTTCGAGATGCGTAAGAATGTCCTCAAGTACGATGATGTCATGAACCGCCAGCGGGAGATCATCTACTCCCAGCGCCGCCGCGTGCTGGATGGCGAATCGGTCTCCGACAGCATCCGCAAGATGATGCAGGAATACATCACCGCCAGCGTGCAGCAGTACCTGGTGGATGAAAAGAACCACGAGGAATGGAATCTCGATGGCCTGCGGGATCGCTTCATGGGCTGGATCACCGATGAGAACGACCTGCGCTACTCGCTGGAGGAGCTCCGCGGCATGAGCCGTGACGATATCGCCCAGACCCTGCTGGAGAAAGCGGAAGCCCGCTATGAGGCCCAGCGCCAACTCTTCGGCGAATCCTTCGAGGAGATCGAGCGGGTGGTGCTGCTGCGGAATGTCGATACCCTGTGGATGGATCACATCGACGCCATGGAGGAGCTCAAGCGCGGCATCGGCCTGCGCGGCTACGCCCAGCAGGATCCCGTCGTGGCCTACCGCCTGGAGGGCTTTGAGATGTTTGATCAGATGATCGAGGGCATCAAAGAAAATACCGTCAAAATGCTGCTCACCATCCGTCCCCGCCCCCAGGTGGAGATCAAGCGGGAGCAGACCCTCAAGCCCCTGGCCACCGGCGAAGACGGCACCGTCAAGAAGATCCCCATGAAGGCCGATAAAAAGAAGCCCGGCCGCAATGACCCCTGCCCCTGCGGCAGCGGCCTGAAGTACAAAAAGTGCTGCGGCAAATAACCCCCCATACTCCAAAAGACACCCCCGCCGGGGTGTCTTTTTTGCCCCGCCCCACAGGCTCCCCTGTGTAAGGGGAGCTGGCAGCCGCATGGTTGACTGAGGGGTTGCCGACAAAAGGTAATAATTTCATCTCGCCTTCGGCGGCGCAGAGTCACCGGAGGGTGACACCCTGCAAAATCAACGCCCCACCGCCGGGCGTCCTCAAACCCAGCCCCCGCGGCAGCGGTGCTAACTATGCCTTTGCAAAATCCTCGCCCCGCCGAAAGCGAGATGAAACTTTGGCATAATTTGTGCCATCAATCCCTCCGGCTCATTTCATTCGCCACCTCCCTTTACACAAGGGAGGCTTTCGCCGACAGGCGACTGCAAACCGGCCTCCGCCGGGTAGGCGAGATGAAATAAGGGCATGAAAAAGCTGCCCGGAGGCAGCAATTCCAAAAAATCAAATTTTGATAACCGGCGTGATATATTCACTGCCGCAGGGGGCCAGCCCTGGGGTGAAAGCGTGATACAGGTCAGCGGCCCGGGCCTCCAGCGCCGCAAAGCGGGCAGCCGCTTCACCGGCCTTTTCCAGCTCCGCCAGCGAGGCTGAAAGCGGTAGGGTATGGCACCCTTTGGCCCGATTCAGGATCTCCGCCCCCTTGGCGGTAAAGCCCAGCACCCGCAGGTAGGGCGGCTCCACAGCCGAAAGCCCGGCGGGCAGCTCCAGCATGGCCGCCAGCAGGACCCGCCTTAAACGCGCGTGGGTGTAGCGCTTGGTTTTGGCTTCGGCCAGCAGCTCCTCGGTGGTTTTTGCCGTGCGCGATGCCCGGTATAGGCGGTGCTCCAGTCCCTCGGTGACATCCGGCAGAGCGGCATAGTCGGTTTCGGTCATCGCGCGCAGGTGTGCAAGAAATGCCCGCTCCCAAAGCTCCAGTTGGGGGAGGGCCCCCCGCTGCCGGGCCAGCTCCAGCTGTTCGGCCATGGCCGGGGGCAGGGAGGAGGAGATATCCTGGCCGGTAAGGAAACGCTGCCGCAGCTGGGAGGCCGAGGAAAAATCGGTATCCGGCTCGGCGGCATCGTGGGAGGCGCCCTGCCGGGAGATGGTAAGGGGTTGGATATTGGAGCCCAGTTGGCGGAGGGCCCGGAGATACTCGATACCGAGGATGTTATTGGGGGAGGAGAGCAGGCCGGCATCTTCCCCGAGAAGGGAATGAACGGCGGCCTGCCGGGCTGCTGCAAAGGGCAGGCCCTTTTGCAGATGGGGGGCCAGGGCGGCCGGAAGGTCGGGGGAATCCAGGGCGGCGGCGACCGACCGCAGGGCGGCCAGTTCCCCGCACTCACTGCCAAAGATGAGGGAATCCACCGCGCCAAGGGCGGCCAGACTGGCCATGGCGCCCCCCGCAAAGTGCTGGGCGGTGGAAACGGCATAGGGCAGCGGCAGCTGGAGGACCAGATCAACCCCACTGGAAAGGGCGGCGGCGGCCCGGTACTGCCAGGGGCAGAGGGCGGGCTCCCCGCGTTGGACAAAATTGCCGCTGAGGATGGCCACGCTATGGGTGGCCCCCTGAACGGGCAGCAGATGGCCCCGGTGCAGCGGGTTCCATTCGGCGATGATGGCGGTGACCTGCATGGATCGGACTCCTTTCGGTGGGGGGATTTATTCCAAAATGGATGGCGGTTTTATAAAAATCAAAACGGATGAGGGCCGGAACTTTTAGCGTGCCTCTAGGGGGCCGGAACTTTCAGATGCTTCAAAGCAGGGAAGGAGCTTTCCCTCCGCACAGGGGATGAGTGGGGCGCGAAAAGGCCCGCAGGGCCG
>ERZ779892.2332-NODE-2332-length-15049-cov-4.692610_pt1 | contig 15049 bp, 12 predicted proteins | sample MGYA00511552_ERZ779892 | MGnify/ENA primary metagenome ERZ779892 (study PRJEB29588, sample SAMEA2154561) | human gut metagenome | biome: human gut; feature: human-associated habitat; material: faeces | place: Denmark | collected 2008/2010 ... | reverse complement strand
GAAGTGACAGATATGACTTTGAAAGAACTGGGAGCCGGAGATATCCCGGTAATCTATGTATATAATAAAGCGGATCTGGTAGAGACAGTGGATGGAGGGAAGCTTCCAAGGGTAATTGATCATAAGATCTATATGTCTGCTAAGACCGGAGAAGGCATCCCGGAACTGGTGGAACTGATCTGGAATATGTGTGGGAAGTAATTCCAATTCTGGAGCAAATGCAGGGTTAATATTGAAAATAAGAAAGAAGGATCATCATGAGAGGGAAAAAAAGAGTTATCAAAGTAGGAAATGTACCGGTAAAAAGCCGTGAGCAAATTGAGGGTATCCGTGAAAGCGGTAAGATCAACACGATGGTGCTTGATTTTGTGGAAGAACATATCAAAGCAGGTATTTCCACCCAGGAGATTGATGACTGGGTACGGAAAGTGACCGCGGATAACGGAGCCATCTGTGCACCCTATCATTATGAAGGATTTCCAAAGAGTGTGTGCACCTCTGTCAACAGTGTGATCTGTCATGGAATTCCGAGTAAAGATGAGATTTTAAAGGAAGGGGACATCATCAATGTGGATGTGTCTACCATTTATAAAGGATATTTTTCTGATGCATCCCGTATGTTCTGTATTGGCAATGTAAGTGCGGACAAGAAGCGGCTGGTTAAGACGGCGAAGGAGGCTATTCAGGTGGGATTGATGGAAGTGAAGCCTTTTGCACCGCTTGGAAATATGGGGCATGCGATCCATATGTATGCAAAGAGCCAGGGATATACAGTTGTCGAGGAGATCGGAGGCCATGGCGTTGGACTGGAATTTCATGAAGATCCCTTTGTCAGCTATGTAACGCCAAAGGGGACAGAGATGCTGATGGTACCCGGAATGGTATTTACGATTGAGCCGATGGTAAACGCCGGAACAGCTGAAATTTATCAGGACGCCGATAATGGATGGACGATTTATACAGATGACGGCAAGCCGTCCGCACAGTGGGAGGTTACCGTTGCGGTAACAGAGGATGGCTGCGAGGTTTTGGTGTGGTAAGGTGTTTTTGCAGGCTTGCCGCCGATAAATAGAAAAATTATTCCATAATCTGATTGTCCAGTAGGATTTATTCTTAAAATCGGCGATGCTAAAAGTCGTACAAAAAGACAAAATGTATAAATCACTCTGAACAACAAGGAGATATGAAATGACGACGCTCTTATTACTTGTTATTTACATTGCGTTTATTAGTTTAGGAATTCCTGATTCACTATTTGGGACAGCTTGGCCAGCTATTTACTCTGAACTAACTTTGCCCATTTCCTATGGAAGTTTTGTAACAATCATAATATCCTGCGGAACTATTATTTCCAGTCTTTTAAGTTCACGGTTGCTTGCTCGATTTGGAACTGGATTTATTTGTATATTCAGCACGGCATTAACGGCAATTGCGTTGTTGCTATTTTCCTTTTCTAATAACTTTTACTTGTTATGCGTCTGCGCCTTACCTCTTGGATTAGGCGCAGGAGCAATCGATATTGCACTTAACAATTACGTTGCCCTCCATTATTCCGCAATACACATGAGCTTTTTACACTGTTTCTACGGTGTAGGTGTATCGGCCAGCCCATATATCTTATCAAAAATTATTGGATCACAAGGAAACTGGCGCACCGGGTACCAAACTGCCGCCAGTATTCAATTTGCAATTCTATTATTATTGATAGCCACAATAACCCTTTGGGGCAAAACTAAGATTTCGGTATCTTCTGCTTCTGTACGCCATGCATCCGGTCTTTCTTTTCGTACAATGGTCCGGATGCCAGGAGTCAAAGAAATCTGCTGTATGTTTATAACATCTTGCGGAATAGAATATACCTGTGGTAATTGGTGCAGTACATTTCTCGTTGAAAATAAAAATATGCCGATTGCCAACGCGGCTCAAGTAGTTATGTTATATTATATTGGCCTTACGCTTGGACGATTTTGTTCCGGTTTATTAGCTGTGCGGCTACATAGCTGGAAAATCATTCGATTGGGGCAAATTGTTCTTGGTGCAGGAATTCTCTTGCTCTTTATGCCTTTCCTGACAACATCCGTTATAGGCTTTTTCTTGATCGGCTTTGGTAACGGGCCGTTATTTCCAAACTTAAACTATTTAACCCCTGAGAATTTTGGAGAAAATATTTCTCAAAACATTATGGGAATACAGATGGCAGCTTCGTATCTGGGGATTATGTTGGCACCAGCCGTGTTCGGTATTCTCGGACAATGGATTGGGGTATGGTTACTGCCACTCTTTCTCATCTGTTTTTATTTTGTTATGTTGGCTTCACATTCACGGGCAAAACATTTTCTTCAGTCAAATTCCTAGTACATATCCAATTCTGTATGGACAACTAAACAAAACGAACCAAAAGCCCCTGTCCGATGGTACGAATCTGTTGGACAGGGGCATCTTTGTAGTTATTCTGTGTAATATTGTGCCTGCGCATTCCAAAGTTCATAATACTTGCCGTTTTCGTCTGCTACCAGTTCGGCGTGTGTGCCTTGCTGGATCACAGCACCCTCGTGGAATACAGCGATTTCATCGCAGAATTTGCAAGAGGACAGACGGTGAGAGATATAGATAGCCGTTTTATCACCTGCGATCTCATCGAACTTTGAATAGATCTCCGCTTCCGCAATCGGGTCAAGTGCTGCGGTCGGCTCGTCGAGGATAATAAACGGTGCATCCTTATAAAGCGCACGGGCAATGGCGATTTTCTGTGCTTCACCGCCCGAAACGTCAACTCCATCTTCATATACTCCCTTATAGAGTGTTGTATCAAGTCCCTTTTCCATCGTAGCAAGTCTGTCACCGAAGCCTGCATCCAACAGCGCCTTGCGTACTCGCTCCCGGTCATAGTTCATACTTCCCGCAACATTGTTTCCCAAAGGCTGACTTATAAGCTGAAAGTCTTGGAACACCACGGAGAAGATGTTTATGTAATCGTCATAGCGATACTTGCGAATGTCGATGCCGTTAAGTAGAATTTGCCCCTCTTGTGGATCGTACAGGCGGCACAGCAATTTAATAAATGTGGTTTTGCCGCTGCCATTTTCGCCCACGACAGCAAGTCGCTTGCCAACCTTGAACTTCATATTCACGTGGCGAAGCGCCCAAATATCGCTGCCGGGATACTTGAAGGACACATCTTTAAATTCCACTTCGTATCTACGATCAGATCTTTTTTCGGTAGTGAGGCTACCTTGGTACATAGCGTTCGGAATGTCAAGAAACTCAAAGGTCTTATCCAAGTAACCGGTGTTTGTCTCCAATGTTCCAAGCAAACCTGTTAAAGAAAACACATTGGCAACCATTGCGGTAGCTGCGCCCACATACTGCGTAATGCTTCCGACATCAAATGCACCGCCCCAAGCTTTTAGACAAGTAAACACATAGATAGAGCCGGTGATGAGAGTAGTAATACACACACCCAAGCTGGCATATATCCCCATTTTTCCTTGTGCTTGTCTGCCGATAGGACCATTCACACCAAAAGTAGAATTGGTACTCCAATATGCACGAACAAGGTTTTGCTGATTGTTCATTCGGATGTCTACGCTACGTTCCTTATCCATTCCAATGAATCCGAAATGCCTAAACAAACGATTTCCAAAGGTAGCTTCTTCAGCGTAGTTGCTCCAACACTTTGTTGCAATTGCGCTGAGTTTACCGGCAAGGATACTGACACCAATCATAATAACCGCAAAGAAAAGTATAAACAAAGGATTATTTAATGTTGCAAGCCAACCGGAATCATTCGGCACAGGTGAGGAAAACAAGGTGATTGTCAATGCAATTCCGCTGAAAATACCAATCACACTTATCATAAAACTTTCATATACTTCTTGAACCATCATCAATCCCCAATCGGCCCAATTTTCGTTTTGCTGGATCTGTGCTCGAAGATCATGGTTCTCCTGTTTATCAAGTTCTGAAAAGTCGAGAGAAAACATTTTGTGAATAAACAAAATTTCTTTTCTTCCCCACAGATCATTAAGCAGAGTGTTATAACGACGTTGCAGAAAGGCTTTCAAGATAGATACAACGCCAACACATAAGACCCCTGCAATTACCCATTTCCATAGGATGTCTGCTCTGCGCAGGGTTGCGAGTTCTGTCAATATCTGTGCTGAAAAGAAAACCGAGATATAAGGGAAAATAGCGCTGAAGAAGCAATGCAATGTCAAAAGTGGAAAGAACTTAGGAGATACCTTGTGGAGTTCCTTGATGCCACGCAAATGAGAAGAAACTGCATGGCGTATTGTTACTTTTTCTTTCATATTCAGAACTCCTTTCCTTCCTGGTAATAGCGGCTCTGTACTTCAAATAGATTTGCATATTCGCCGCCCAAAGCAAGCAAACTCTCGTGTGTGCCTTCTTCTTTTACGCCACCGTCCGCAACAAAGATAATTCGGTCACAAAAGCGGGTAGATGCCAAACGGTGTGAAATGAACATAGATGTTTTTCCCTGCGTCATCTCGCTGTATTTCATATAAATATCGTTTTCCGCTATGGGATCAAGCGCCGCTGTAGGTTCATCCAAAAGCAGAAGCCTGCGCTTTAATACAAAAGTGCGCGCCAGCAGGCAGAGCTGCTTTTGCCCTTCGCTTAGCTGCTGGAAGTTATCGTCTTTGCGGGACCCAAGACCTACCGAGCAGAGGGCGTCAAATGCTTCCTTTTTCATCTGCTCCGTAGGAGACTGCAGGAGAGAAAGCTTTGGATTAAACCCCATTAAAACGACATCCAGAAGAGTTAAATCGATCGAAATACCGCTCTTTTGGGGAATGTATCCGCAGAGTAAAGCAAGCTGCCTTGGAGAAGCGTTTTCCAAGTAAGTGTCATCTAACTGACAGCTTCCGGTATGAGGAAGAAGATTTGCAATCGCTTTGATCAGGGTGGTTTTACCGCACCCATTTGCACCGAGGATTCCAACGATCGTTTTTGGGGCGACGAAAAAGCTGATATCTTTTATGACCTGTTTTCCGGCATATCCGGCGGAAAGGTTGGTTACAGTAAGCAGGTTCATTGAAGTGGTTTCCTCCTGATACAGAGATAGATTAAGAACGGCGCGCCGAGCAAACTGGTAAAAATACTTACTGGCAGTTCGGTAGAAGCGATGCTGCGGGCAAAAATATCGCCGAGCGTCAAAAGGCATCCGCCGAGCAGGCCACTGAATAACATGGTGGATAAGCGATTGTTTTTAAAGAGCAGGCGCGCTCCGTGGGGGGCAAGAAGCGAAATAAAGCTGATCAGCCCGGTCATGCTGATAACGCTGGAGGCGGCAAGGGTTGCGATCAAAAGGACGATCAGGCGAATTTGCGTCACATTTACGCCGAGCAGTCGCCCTTCCTGATCATCCAGAGAGAGCAGGAGGATCTGGCGGTACAACAGGAACATCCCAACCAGACAGATCAGGCACAGAGCGATGTTTCCGCCGATGGAATACAGGCTGATGCCGTTTAAACTTCCCATGATCCAGTATTCGATGGATGCAAGCTGTTTTTCCGGGTCGGCGAGCAGCTTCAGGAAGATGAGAGTGGTCTGGGCTAAGCTGTGTACCGCGATTCCTGCCAACACGATTCCTCTGCCATCCTGCCCGGCAGTGAGGGATGCGAGCATAAGCGCTAGAACAACAGAACCGAGAGCACCGGCAAATGCAGACGCAGTCACTGCCATAGAGCCGGACAGAAACAGGATGCCGAACGCGGCACCGGCGCTGGCACCGGAAGATACGCCGATGATATCCGGTGATGCCAATGGATTTCGGAATACAGTCTGGAAGACAAAACCTGCTACGCCGAGAACGAAGCCGCCGATACAGCCGACGATTCCGCGGCTTGCGCGCAATGTCACAAACACCTGCCACTGTCTTGAATCACCGGATATAATTCCGGAGAGTGTGAGTGGGTAGCGGCCGACAAAAAATGAAAAAATCGTCAGAACCGTTAAGATAACGGTTCCGACGATAAGAGTGAATTTAATTTTATTATTTGATTCCATAAAAAGTTTCATAGAACGCTGCCTTTTCTTCTGTATACATATCTGCAGATACCTGATCCGGGTGCAGGATTCCGGCAAGCCAGATGGATGCCAGGATTCCGCCCGGTACAGGACTGTCTAATGCTTCGATATCGCCGGGGATTGCATAGACATTTCCGTTTTTGACTGCGGTGCACTCCTTCAGATTCTCGTCGTTTAATACATCTTCGGGTGTGTATTCTGCATCCGAAGCGAGAATAATATAAGAAGGATCCCATGCCAGAAGCTGCTCGTAGCTGATCTCGGCCCAATAGGTATCCGTGATTTCGGATGCTGCATTTTTACCGCCTGCCAGTTCGATAAGCCCTGACTGATACATCGCCGGACCGGCAGTGGAAAGAAGGGAAGAGTTACCGGCGAGATAGACGCTTTCTGCATCGCCGCCGGATAAGTCTTTTTCGAGCATCTCTTTTTTCTCATCAATATAAGAAAGAAGGGCATCTGCGTTTTCCTTTGTATTGGTTGCGGTGGAGACAAGTTCAATCATCTGTTCTAACTGATCTTCGCTTTCCGGATTGACGAGCAGGACAGGGATGTCAAGCTCAGAGAGGCTTTGCGCTGCATCCTTTAATTTCATAGGCAGGATGACAAGCTCTGGGGAGAGGGAAGCGCAGGTTTCTAAGTCAAATTCCTTGGCTGTGCCGACATTTGGAAGCTCGAGGAATTCTGGCGCCGCAAGTTTGTAGATTGGCCGCTTATCTGCTTTTGCTTCGATGCCTGTTACCTTGTCTTTCAGACCGAGTGCAAGCAGGAGACTTGTGGAGATATAGTATCCGCTCACGATTGACTCCGGTTCTTTTTCAATTGTGACTTCACGACCAGCCTGGTCGGTGACTGTGACCGGATAGACCGTCTGCGCATCAGAGCCCTCTTCACTGGCATCTGCGGGGGTGCTGTCTGCCGTTGTAGCAGCATCCGATATGGAGGCTGCCGGTGCTTCTGTGACAGCTGTTTCCGTTGTTGTGGTTGTCTCTGTGGATGCAGGTTTGCTGCATCCGATCAGAGAGAGCAGCAACAGACTGATGAGTATAAGTGCTACATGTTTTTTGAATCTTTGTTTCATGATAAAAACCTTTCGTTGTACTTTTGATAATACAACGGTATTGTAACAAAACCGCTTTTCAAAGGCAAGTATTTTTACTATAATATAAAGTTGGAAAAAAGCGGTTAGAGAAATAGAAGGAGCTTTTATGGTAACAATACAGAATTATGTTCGTGTAAAAAATCTGGAAGAAGCTTATACGCTGAACCAGAAAAAAGGAAGCATGATCCTCGGTGGAATGCTTTGGACGAAGATGCAGGATCGGACAATCCAGACGGCAATCGATCTGTGCGAGCTGGGACTTGACAGGATTGATGAGAACGCGGATGCATTTTTTATCGGTGCGATGGTGTCTCTGCGTGAAATCGAGCTGCATGAAGGTCTGTATGCATATACGCAGGGCGCAGTCAGAGATGCCTTAAAGGATATTGTCGGTGTTCAGTTCCGGAACCTGGCAACTGTCGGCGGCAGTATTTGGGGACGGTTTGGCTTCTCGGATGTCCTGACGATGTTTCTTGCTATGGATACATACGTGGAACTGTTTCAGGGCGGTATAATTCCGTTGCAGGAGTTCGCCGAGAAAAAACCGGACCGGGACGTGCTTGTGCGTCTGATCGTGAAGAAAACACCGGGTGTCTATGCGTATGCATCGGTTCGTAATCAACGGACAGATTTCCCGGTTCTTGCATGTGCAGCGGCAAATGTTTCCGGTACATACCGGATTTCTGTCGGTGCGAGACCGGGCAGAGCAATCTGTATCACGGATGAGGAAGGATTTCTCACAGACGGAATCACAGAAGAGCGTGCAAAACAGTTTGCAAAATGGGTAGAGACAAAAATCCCGACAGCCGGCAATCACCGGGGCAGTGCAGCATACCGCACACGCCTTACAGGTGCGCTTTGCTATCGGTTAACAAAGAAAATCGGAGAGGAGCAGGCATAGACATGGATATCAAAATCAAAGTAAATGGAACACTGATTTGTGAATCAGTATCGCCGGATCTTCTGCTCCTTGATTTTCTGCGGAAGCATGGCTGCTACAGTGTGAAGCGCGGTTGTGAGACCGCAAATTGCGGGCTTTGTACCGTGCTTTTAGATGGAACCCCGGTCTTGTCATGTTCGGTACTCTGTGCAAGAGCGGATGGACATGAAGTATATACGCTCGAAGGACTGCAGGAGGAAGCATCCGGTTTTGTTGGTTTTATCGCTGACCAGGGGGCTGATCAGTGTGGATTTTGCAATCCGGGATTTGTCATGAATACGATTGCATTGCTCCGGGAGAATCCGGATCCTTCGGATGATGAGATACGTGCGTACCTGGCAGGAAACTTATGCCGGTGTTCCGGATACGAAGGACAGCTCCGGGGAATCCGGAATTACCTGAACTATATAAATAGGAAGAAGCAGGGAAAGGAGTAAGCGATGGAACATAAGAATTACAATGCCATTCACAAATCAGTCCGGAAGAAAGACTCCATGCAGCTGCTGCTGGGAAAACCGGTGTATACAGATGATATCACGGGTCCTGCGCTTGTCGTGAAGCTTCTGCGCAGTCCGCATGCCAATGCGATTGTGGAAGAAATCCATACAGAAATTGCAAAGAAAATTCCGGGCGTGGTGGATATCTATACATGGGAGGATGTGCCGAAAACAAGGTTTGCAATCGCAGGTCAGACTTATCCGGAGCCATCTCCGTATGACCGGTTGATTATCGACCGGCACGTGCGGTTTGTGGGAGATGTTGTCGCAATCATTGCAGCAGAGGATGAAAAGGCGGCATGCAAAGCGATGAAGCTTGTGAAAGTGAAATACAATGTGTTAGAGCCGGTGCTTGATTTCCACAAAGCGAAGGATAATCCGGTGCTTGTGCATCCGGAGGATGACTGGTATCCGCCGGTTGATGTGGGCGGTGATGCAAAACGGAATGTGATCGCACATGAATTGAGCGGAGATGGCGATGTCGATGCCGTGATTTCGGACTGTGAGGTATCATTTTCCCATGCTTATCATATGCGTGCGTTCAACCAGGCAATGATGGAAACATTTCGCACATATACATGTCTTGACCGGTATGGAAGACTGCATGTGATTTCTTCGACACAGATTGTTTTCCATGTGCGCCGGATTTTATCGAGAGCGCTTGGAATCCCGAAAAGCAAAATCCGCGTGGAAAAACCGCGGATCGGTGGTGGATTTGGCGCGAAGCAGACTGCAGTCAGCGAAGTGTATCCGGCGTTTGTGACGATGCAGACGGGGCGTCCGGCGAAACTCATCTTCACAAGGTACGAAAGCCAGATCGCCGGTTCGCCGCGGCATGAGATGGAAGTCACTGTCCGGCTGGGTGCAGACCGGGACGGACATATCCGCGGACTCGATCTGTACACACTTTCCAATACAGGTGCATATGGGGAACATGGACCGACGACAGTCGGGCTTAGCGGACACAAGTCAATTCCACTTTATACAGGAGGACTTGAGGCGTTTCGGTTTGGTTATGATGTCGTCTATACAAATACAATGGCGGCGGGCGCTTATCGCGGCTATGGCGCAACCCAGGGAATCTTTGCTCTGGAGTCCTCGGTCAATGAGCTTGCGGAGTCGCTTGGCATCGACCCGACGCAGATTCGGGAGAAAAACATGCTCCGGGAGGGCATGAAGATGCCGGCGTATTATGGAGAGACTGCAAATGCCTGCGCGCTTGACCGCTGTATGGCAAGATGCCGTGAGCTTTTTGGCTGGGAAGAGAAATATCCGGTCCGGGAGATGGGCGATGGAAAAGTGCGGACCGCCGGTGTTGCGATGGCGATGCAAGGTTCCTGTATATCCAACGTCGATGTCGGTTCTGCAACTGTAAAGCTGGCAGATGATGGAACGTTTAACCTGATTATCGGTGCGGCAGATATGGGAACCGGCTGTGATACGATTCTGGCACAGATGGTGGCTGAGTGTATGGACTGCTCTGTGGATGACGTGGCAGTATTTGGCGCAGATACGGACGCATCTCCGTATGATTCCGGTTCTTATGCATCTTCGACTACCTATGTAACAGGAAAAGCAGTAGAGCTTGCCTGCGAGGAGCTGAAGAAAAAACTGTGTGCGATTGCGGCGGGAATGCTTGGATGTGAGCCGGAAGAAACGGTATTTGAAGATGGGTGTGTGCGGAAGATTAACACAGACGAGCGTGTTACACTGGCGCAGATCAGTGTGAAGGATCAGGTGGCAAATGATATTGCAGCGGTTGCGACTGCATCGCATTCTTCACCGGTTTCTCCACCGCCATATATGGTTGGTATGGTGGAAATTGAGCTTGACCGTTATACAGGGGAGGTAAAAATCCTCGATTATGTGGCAGTTGTGGATTGTGGAATCGCAATCAACCCGGCACTTGCACGTATCCAGGCAGAGGGTGGGATCGTGCAGGGAATCGGTCATACGTTGTTTGAGAATATCACATATGATGAAACCGGAAAACCGGTTGAGTCCAATTTTATGCAATATAAAATCCCAACGCGGCTGGACATGGGACACCTACAGGTTGAGTTTGAGAATAGCTACGAGCCGACAGGTCCATTTGGCGCAAAATCCATCGGAGAAATCGTGATCAACACACCGGCACCGGCGATTGCTCATGCAATTTACCGGGCGACAGGTGTATGGCACAGAGAACTTCCGATCACACCGGAGAAGATATTGATGTCGATGCCGGAAGATGATTTTAGATAAGCAAATACCGAATACAAGGAGAAAAATAGATGAAAAAGAGTTTTAAGTTATCGGATGCGGCATTTCAGATGGATGGAAAGATGCCGCTTGCGCAGGCAATTCCTCTTGGATTGCAGCATGTTTTGGCAATGTTTGTTGGAAACCTTACGCCGCTTTTAATCATCACAGGTGCCTGTGGAATCGCAGGAGGAGAGTTTGCTGGGCTGCAGCTTTCCCTGCTTCAGAATGCAATGCTTGTTGCAGGAATTGTGACATTGGTGCAGCTTTTTGCAATCGGTCCGGTCGGCGGACGTGTACCGATCATCATGGGTACATCATCCGGGTTTATTGGTGTATTTAACAGCGTTGCAGCAACGATGGGGGGCGGTGTATCCGCATATGGAGCAATCATGGGGGCATCAATTTTAGGCGGCTTTTTTGAGACGGTGCTTGGGTTCTTTTTAAAACCGCTTCGGAAGTTTTTCCCATCGGTTGTGACAGGTACAGTTGTTATGTCCATCGGTTTAAGCCTGATTTCTGTTGGAATCAATTCTTTTGGCGGTGGAAACAAGGCGGAAGATTTTGGCTCGATGGAGAATGTGCTGCTGGCACTCTTTGTGCTGATTGTGATATTGATCTTCAAGCATTGCACAAAAGGATTTTTGAGTTCCTCCTCGATTTTATTAGGTATTATTGCTGGATATATTGCTGCAATCGTTATGGGATTTGTGCTTCCTACGACCGGGGTGACTGCCGATGGCGTCGAGTATACAAAAGCGTGGGTGCTGAACTGGGACAAGGTAGCAGATGCTGCATGGTTTGCTATCCCGAAGATCATGCCGGTCAAGCCGGTATTTGATATGCGTGCAATTCTGCCGGTTATGATCATGTTTATTGTTACAGCGGTTGAAACAGTTGGAGATATCTCCGGTGTTATGGAAGGCGGTCTGGGACGGGAAGCAACCGATAAGGAGCTGTCCGGTGGTGTTATGTGTGATGGACTTGGATCTTCGCTTGCTGCCTGTTTTGGTGTCCTGCCGAATACGTCTTTCAGCCAGAATGTCGGACTTGTTGCCATGACAAAGGTTGTGAATCGGTTTGCGCTTGCAACGGGAGCTGTGTTCCTGATTCTCTGTGGACTCTGTCCGAAGCTTGCGGCGCTTATTTCTATCATGCCGCAGTCAGTACTCGGTGGTGCCGCAGTTATGATGTTTTCTTCGATTGTATTCAGTGGAATCCAGCTGATCACGAAGAATCCGATGAATTCGCGTAATCTCTCCATTGTCTCTGTAGCGCTCGGTGTTGGCTATGGTATGGGAGCAAATCCGGATATCCTTGTCCATGCACCGAAGCTTGTACAGCTTGTGTTTGGCGGCTCTGGAATCGTGCCTGCTGCGATTGTGGCAATCCTGTTGAATATTGTACTTCCAAAAGAGAAAGAAGAACAGTAAAGTATCTGGCTGCGGTGGGAAGTGTATTTCGGGGATAGAATGCAAGGGGGGGAACAGTAATATTACAAATGAGGAGGTGAGGTATGAAGAACAAAATAAAGAAAAGGCTTTACAGAGTTATTTCGTTATTGGTGTGCATGCTGATGGTTGTTATGAACATACACATCGTGCAGGTACATGCGGCAGAGAAAAGCTATCAATACTGTCAGACCAAAACGGAAAAAGGTGTAACATTCAAGGTAGAATGGGATGAACCGAAATTAGGGGAAGAAACGGTATTTCACTTGTCGGCGACAGGAGGAAATGCGTCAAATAAGTATTTTATGACATCACCAAACTATTCGAATCCCGGAAGCACAGAACGGGAAATGCTTGTGGATCCAACCTATAGTGAATGGAAAAACTATACAAAAGAGTGCAGTACCTATGACTTGAAGTTCAAAATGACCGCGTCGGGAACGTATTATTTCCGGTTTTACGTGATGAATATGTCTTCGCCGGTTGTGTACTTTTCTATAGATGTGACGATATCCGTCTCTGACGCGGATCATCCAAGCGTCGATTCCGTTGTGAAATCCGCAGTTGCGCAGTGCAACAGGGAAACAACAGGTTCTGACTATGACCGGGCATTGTGGCTGCATGACTGGTTGAATGCGCAAATAGAGTACGACAATATGCATGCGTGGTGTTCCGCAGAAGGTGCACTGACGAGAGGATTAGGAACCTGCGAGGGCTACCAGCGGGCGTATGCGAAGCTTCTGACGGCTGCGGGTATTCCGAATGAACGAATCGAAGATAGGGCAGATAATCATACATGGAATGCCGTGAAGTTAGACGGCGAGTGGTATCAGGTCGATTGCACGTGGGATGATACATCGGAACATTGGTATGATTTTGACCAGAGATATATGTATTTCGGCTTGACCGATGAACTGATGGCGATTGCCCATCCGCATCATGCAGATCTGTATACGACATCCGGGTACCAGGCACGTTCGACAAGCCTTGCGAATAATTATCTTGTGAGAAATGGAGATGCGGCAAAGTGGGCAGAAGCGTACCGGGCGCGGATACAGGCAAAGCTTGGTGCGAGGGAGACGACATTTACAATTGCGGCTGATAACAGCAGTTATCCGCCAAGCTATTCCGGAATACTGAATGGTATAACTGCCTATGCGATCAATCAGATGAATTGGTCATACGGCAATCTTGATGTGAGTCTGCAGGCAACAGGAAGTGCGACACAGTTCGCATTTCAGGTTTCTTATGCGGAAGAACATATGGAGCACAGATGGGATGCGGGAACTGTGACGAAGGCAGCGACTTGTACACAGAAGGGGATTCGGACTTATAGATGTACAGCGGCTGGCTGTAAGCAGACAAGGACAGAGGAGCTTCCGGCACTTGGACATAGCATGACCAGAGTTGTATCCGAGCGGGTTGCACCGACGAATCAGAATGATGGCAGGGAACGGGTGATTGGCTGTTCCAGATGTGATTATACAGAAGGAGGTGCTGCAATCTCGAAGCTCGCGTCGGTTGCGTACAGTACGCATGTGCAGTCGATTGGCTGGCAGGATGTGCGATATAATGGAACGATGGCAGGTACATCGGGGATGGCGAAGCGACTTGAGGCGATACGGATCAATATTCAGAACGATTCCAATCTTGGGATTCAGTATACGACGCACTGTCAGACCTATGGCTGGCTTCCTTGGTCCTACAATGGAGAGACGAATGGAACGAGCGGGGAAAGCAAACGGTTAGAGGCGATTAAGATTCAGCTTACCGGTGCTGATGCCGGTAAATACGACGTATATTACCGGGTGCATGCACAGTCATTTGGCTGGCTTGGATGGGCGAAGAACGGCGAACCATCCGGTACAGCTGGACTGGCAAAACGTCTCGAGGGAATCCAGATTGTTGTCCTGCCTGCAGGCAGTGCAGCGCCATCTGTGAATTATGCAGGCGTGAATGTATCCGGCTCTGCGTATCGTACAAGAGCGTATGTAAATGGAACATCGTCAAACAGTATTGTGATTCCGGGGTACAACAATCAGCCGAATGTCATGTACAAGACACATGTGCAGTCATTTGGATGGCAGAATTGGAAGCTGAACGGAGATTGCTCTGGTACATTCGGCAAGAGCAAACGGCTGGAAGGAATCCAGATCCTTCTGGTGCCGAAAGGGGCAGCAGCACCGGCATCGAATTATGGTGGGATGATACAGAATAATCCGAGTACGTTTATAGCACGATAACAGAGATAAAAAATAAGCAAGAGATGAACTCTTGCTTATTTTTGTGGAATGCGGGTGGGGGGACTTGAACCCCCACGGGAACTCCCACTAGAACCTAAATCTAGCGCGTCTGCCAATTCCGCCACACCCGCATGTGAATTGTGAAATTAATATATTATAATATGAAAGAACGAAAGCTGAATCCATGCCCCTCCGTAAGCTGCGCTTACTTCGGTCACGGGCTGTCGCCCTAATAAAAAATTAGCAGATGAATTCATCTGCCAAAGAGTGAGCCACGGGGGAATCGAACCCCCGACAACTTGATTAAAAGTCAAGTGCTCTACCGACTGAGCTAGTGGCCCATATAAAATAAAAAAGCTGGGCTAGTTGGATTCGAACCAACGAATGCAGGAGTCAAAGTCCTGTGCCTTACCGCTTGGCGATAGCCCATTAAAAACCTACTCTTGCAAAGCCTGCAATCTAAAAGAAGAGGGTGGATAGAGGGACTCGAACCCTCGGCCTCCAGAGCCACAATCTGGCGCGCT
>ERZ779892.2313-NODE-2313-length-15126-cov-3.100259_pt1 | contig 15126 bp, 25 predicted proteins | sample MGYA00511552_ERZ779892 | MGnify/ENA primary metagenome ERZ779892 (study PRJEB29588, sample SAMEA2154561) | human gut metagenome | biome: human gut; feature: human-associated habitat; material: faeces | place: Denmark | collected 2008/2010 ... | reverse complement strand
GTTGTCAATGTCACAAGCCTGCAATTAAACGGCGCCGCGGCGGATGTGCTTTTGACCCAGAGCGGCACAATCCAGCAGGTCCCTATTTTAGGGGAGGTGGCGCTGCATGTATGATTTGGACGTCCAGCTTTTGGAGCAGCTGCCGCCCTGGTACCAAAACATTTTAGACTATCAGAAACTATGCAGCACAGAGCAGGAGCAGTTTGAAGCTCTGGCAGCCGCCATCACACAGGTGGCGGACAATTTCTTTTTTCAGACAATGGACGCCGGCGCGGTATCCCAGTGGGAGCAGATTTTCAAAATCGTTCCCGATGCCCAGTTGGAGTCTTTGTCCTTTCGCCGCGCAAGGCTCTTAAACCGGGTCTCCACCAGGCCGCCGTTTACGCTGCGGTTTCTCTATCAGAAGCTGGACGAGCTAATCGGCCCTGATAAATGGACGGTCTCGGTGGATTATCCCAACTACACCTTGTATGTCGAGAGCAGCGCGGAGGACCAGCAATATGCAACAGAAGTGTTATATACCATCGGAAAAATGAAACCCGCCCACATCGTCTACCGAAACCGGCCATATTTGCAGACAGACCTGCAAGTGGCCGAATCCATTGAGGCGGCGCGGCGGATTTTTCACTATAAACTGGGAGCATGGGGTCTGGGTGCAGCACCCTTTGCCACAGAACAGCCGCAAGGAGTGATAAAAATGCCGTCAACCCCATCGATACAGTCTGCACTTTTGACCGGCGTGGCGGATTTTATCTCCGCCGACGTGGCCACAGCACGAATCAACGGTGACACGACCATCAGCGATTTGACAAAATCCGTCTCCGACAGTGTCCTGACCGTCACCTATACAGTTACCCAGTCTCAGACAAGCGCCATCAACCAGGTGGAACTGCTGGATGCAGATGGCACGGTACTGACTGCCTCGACGGTCTATGTACCCATTGAATCGCCAGTGGTGATGAAACATACAATCCCTGTTTCGGAAGGAGTGACAACAAGTGGCAGATAATCCGATAAAAACCCCTTTGCCTGCCGATTTGCCCAGTGATTGGGTCTACGGACAGACTGTTGCGCCGGAAGGCGGCGATGCAGGCCTCAGCCAACAGCATGGCTATAACTATCTCATGCAGCAGGTGAACGCCGCCCAGGAGGGCGTCAATACGTTAGGAGCCGCGTTTTCTGGCGTAGCAACTCTCGTAGACGGTAAAATCCCAGCCTCTCAAATTCCGATTGGGACAGCAAATGGCGTCGCGGGGTTGGGTGCAAACGGCAAGGTGCCGGAAGCACAGCTTCCAGCTATGAATTATGATCCGGCAGGAAGTGCGGCGGCGGTCCAGACAAAACTGACTGCCCACGAAAACAATAAGAACAATCCGCATAGTGTTACCGCGGCGCAAGCAGGTGCCAGACCCGATACCTGGATGCCGACAGCGGCAGAAGTAGGGGCGGCTCCAGCGGCTCATGCCAGTACCGCCACGACTTACGGTGCAGGCAATGCCTCCAATTTCGGCCATGTGAAACTCTCTGACAGCACCTCTACCACAAGTGGCGCCAGCGCAGGTATCGCCGCCACTCCCACTGCCGTCAAGGCGGCGTATGATCTGGCTGCGGCAAAAGAGCCGGCGATTTCAGTTCTGCCCATTACAAAAGGCGGTACCGGGGAGACAACCGCGGCAGCGGCACTGTCCAATTTGGGCGGCGCGCCGATTTCCCATGCCAGTACCACCACGACCTATGGTTCCGGCACAGGAAGCAACTATGGCCATGTGAAACTCTCCGACAGTACATCTACCACCAGCGGCGCCAGCGAGGGGACTGCAGCGACACCCACGGCAGTCAAAGCGGCATATGATTTAGCAGCCTCTAAAGAAGATGCCTTTTCTGTACTGCCAGTATCAAAGGGCGGCACAGGGGCAACAACCGAAGCTGCGGCAAGAACGAGCTTAGGAATTACGCCTAGCAATATCGGGGCAGCAGCAAGCTCTCACAATCATACGACCAGCGATATTACCAGCGGGACACTTGCGATTGCAAGAGGCGGGACAGGTGTAACTGCCGTAGGTGGTACAGATTACACGACGACCCGGTTCCGCGGCTCTCAACTCAGAAACGCCGAAACGAACCCGACCGTCAACGGTACAATTAACTGGACCTACGAATAAGGAGGTGCGCTAATGGCACACAAAACGTTAATTAGCGGCACAGCCTATGACATCACGGGCGGTAAAACCTTAGTCTCAGGTACGTCCTACAGCGTGAAGAACGGCAAGGTGCTGATTGGCGGGACGGCGTATGATATTTCGTTTAAAAAACAGTACCCGCCTAATGTTCAGGATTTTTGGACGCAGACATCGAGTGCCGATGTTGTAGGACCTGCACCTATCACTGGAATCGTCTATGCGAATGGATATTGGGTTGTATGCGGATATACCAAACAAGGCGAAGGCAGTTATCAATACTATGCCTATATCGCATACGCTAAAAGTCTGGACGGCCCGTGGACGACCAAAGAGTTATGGGGTACAAATGGCGTTTATGCCGATATGGCAGTCATAAACTGTATTACGTTTGAGAACGGTTATTTTGTAGTCGGCGGGAGATACGGCGGTGGTACCAATGCGTGCGCGCGCATCGCATATGCTACAAACCCGGATGGAACTTGGACAATCAAAGATATATGGACTAATTTTCACTCCGAAATAAACTCATTAACTTATGCGAATGGGTATTGGGTTGCAGGCGGTCGTGCCGGTACTAACAGCAATGGGATATTTGCAAGAATAGCTTATGCCACAAGCCTTGATGGCGCTTGGACAACCAAAAACTTATTTTCTACTGGTTCTAACGGAGACGCTTATGTAAAGAAGATACTTTATGGGAACGGCTATTTTACTGCGGCATGTTATTATAGAAATGCTGACACCTCAACGGAGTATCCTAGAATAGCATACGCAACAACCCCATCGGGTACATGGACAACAAAAGATTTGTGGTCGACATCTGTTACATATTCATATATAAATGACCTTATTTATTCAAATGGATATTGGGTAGCAGTGGGCCGTTATTATTCCAGTAGCACTTATTATGCGAAGCTCGCCTATGCTACAAGTCCCGCTGGAACATGGACAACAAAAAATTTATGGAGTGGTGCAAGCGGTAACAAGTGCGATCTTTATGACATAATTCATGATGATAACGGTTTTGTGGTCAGAGGATATGACGCGGGAGTAAGGTGGTGTACTGCCGCAAGCCCGGATGGAACTTGGACAGATGTTACTGTACCTGCTTCTAGCCTAGACTCGATATATTTTATAGACTACATTGACGGAAATTACTTGGAAGGCGGGTATGTTACAGGAAGCACAAACACAGCCCGGCTTATCAATGCCCCGACACTAGAAGAACTTGGAACATCTCAATAATTTAAGGAGGTAAACCATGATTTATGTAAAAGTAAACGGAACCCTATACCCCGCTAGTATCAGCGGGAGAATGGATAACAAGCAATGGGACGGCCGGGAGAGCAAGTGCATCACCATACAGTCCACCTTTGCCACTGTAGATGCTCTGTTCCCGGATGGCGTGGCGTGGAGCATTGTAGATGAGCATGAAGTTCCAGCAGTAGACGAACAGGGCGAACCCATTTTGGATGAGAACGGCGAACCCACCTACACCACAGAGCAAACCGAATTTGACAACAGCGCGTTTTCCATCCGGGGCGATTTGACCGTCCATGTGGACGGCACCTGCACCGTGGAAATGGGCAAGCTCACAGACCTAGAAGAAGCCTACGAACTTATGCTGGGAGGTATTCAAAATGAGTAGGAAGGCAAACGCAGTTAAGACCTTATACCGAATTGGGAGAATTGACTTTAGCGGTGTACAGCAGGCAGTAAAAAACGGTTTAATTACTGAGGATGAGTTTGCTGCAATCACTGGCAAAGTATATGCCTAAACTGGAGAACAAAATGGAGATATTACTAGCAATCTTGGGCGGCAGCGCATTGGCGGCGTTGGTGAACCAGGTGGGCAATGCCGTTCAGTGGAACAGACAGAGAAAAGCCAGCTTGGACGACCAGGGAAAGACCCGTCTGGACAAGCTGGAGGCAGGAATGATGGCTATGATGCTGGACCGGATTCAATACCTGTGCAAACGCTACCTGAAGGACCAGTCCATTGACGTAGACGACAGGCGGCGGCTGCATATCATGCACGAGTGCTACCACACTTTGGGCGGCAACGGAGACTTAGATAAACTGATGGAAGATGTCAACAAGTTACCAATTGATTGAGAAAGGAAGCTGCATATGAAAGAATTAAACAACAACCGATTCCATGAAATGAGAAAAGATCTAGCAAGAATCAGCCGAGAAAGAAATGTGGACATTGATGTGGCAATCTCCATCCTGGCCCAGGAGAAGGGCCTGAAAGACTGGGGCAAGGAGAGCATGGATTTTAAAGCGTTTCTGGCCGGCATGGACGGCGAGGACTACAAGGCATACTTTGAAGCCTAGCAGAAATTGACAACCGGCAGCGCAGTCTGATACAATAAAACCGCCCTCTTTTGAGGGCGGGGCGCTGCCAGATACGGTAGGCGGTTAGTCACTCCCTGGAAAGGGGGTGATGCGATTGTGGAAAGAACCGTGTGGTTCTTTGTTTGTTTAGCGTTTGTGCTTTACATATTGACCATAAAAGCGTGCTAGCCGCTCGGCTGGTACCCGGCGGCTAGCATAGGATAACCTATTCTGCTGTTTGGGGCTAACCGTCATACAACAGCGCCCTTTCTATCTTTAATTATAGCAGGCCGCTCCAGTTTGTCAAGGTGACGCTGGAGCGGCTTTTTCAGAAAGGAGCCAAAATGAAAGAAAGACTTTCTAAGCTATTGGCAGTGAAAAGCATTGTGACGATTGTACTCACGATTGTCTTTGCAGTTCTGGCAGCTAGGGGGACGATTACCGGACAGGAGTTTCTCACGGTATTCACGGTTGTCATATCGTTTTACTACGGCACTCAGGCCGCCAGAGAGGGGGAGAAGAAATGATTCCCTGTCACGCGACAAACTATCAGTCTGGACGTGCCGGAACGATTCAGTATCTGGTTATCCACTATACGGCGGGCAATGGCGACACGGCCAAGGACAACTGTCAGTACTTTAAAAATAACCCTGGCCTCTATGCCTCCGCCCACTACTTTGTAGATGAGACAGGCTGGGAGCAGTCTGTGGCAGACGCAGACACAGCGTGGCACTGCGGTGCGAATACGTATCAGCATCCCAAATGCCGCAACAGCAACTCCATTGGAATCGAGCTGTGCAGCAGAAAGGATATAGAAGGGAGCTATTACTTTCTCACCAAAACCATAGACAATGCGGCTGAGCTGACAAAGCAGCTGATGAAGAAGTACCGAATCCCGGCAGGCAATGTGATACGGCACTATGATGTGACAGGGAAGAACTGCCCGGCGCCTTTCGTAGAAAACAAGGCAGCGTGGAAAGCGTTCAAAGAAGAATTGGAGGACGATATGACACAAGAAAGGTTTAACACCATGATGGATACATGGCTTGCACAGCGGGCAAAGCTGGCCCCGTCCGGATGGTCAGAGCAGGACCGGGCCTGGGCAGAGAGCAATGGTATCATCCAAGGCGACGGCAATGGCAATAAACGATATAAGTCCTTTGTGACCAGGGAAGAGCTGGCGGCGGTGTTACACAGGGTGCCAAATAAGTGAGAAAAGACCGGAGAGCATGATACCTCTCCGGTCTTTTGAATATTTAACGGAACCAAAATCATTTGAACTATATGTAGTGGTTCGTAAGTTTTTCCCGCTAATAACAACATCAAGAGCCGGACAAACAAATCTGCCCGGCTCGTTTTTAAGCAATTTGTCTATCAATATATTCTTCGACATGCCCCTTAAATTCATCAAGGTTAGTGTATTGCTTATCTATGACATTAGTGAGTGCATCAGCATCTCTTTTGGCAATTACAGCTGAAGCATCAAAAACAGCGATTGACGAGTAATTCATGCGCTCGGTTTTTACTCGCAAACATAGTGAAGTTGCACGTAATGCGCTAAGACTATCTTTCACTGCCAAGATAAAAACGGGTTTTTCTGCCCTGTCTAGTATGGCATAATCTGCTTCATATCCGCTTTCGTTTGTCGGTCTATAATGGGCCTGAACTTTTTTATATTTACTACTCAAATCATGGCTTATAAATGCAGAGAACTGCTCCCAAAACAGACTTGCAATAGATTCTCTAGTAAGAATTTCGATATTTAGAACTTTAGAAATTGCAATTTGAAATTGCATTAAGTCAGTAAAAAAAGTCTCATACGATGTATTCATGGTCAAATTTCCACCATTATTTTCCACACAATGGTTAGAGACTATTTTAGAAAATATTTTATATTTCCGGTCAGTATCTAAATCAGTTTTATACGATAACCTCATTAAGGTCATGCCAAAATCACATATTTGCAATTTACCGTTCACATCTTGCAAAAAAATATCATACATGTCACCATCTTCGTGATAGAAAGGTGCAAGAATTTGTAAAGAGTCAGGAGATGCCTCGGAAAATGCAATTTGTCCGTTCATTGCCGCAGAAAGCAAGTCTGTTCGAATTGACCTAATCATATTAGACACCTTCCATTTTGAGCTGATTCAGATTAAATACAACATTCGGAAAATAGTGCTGCCAATTATATATGTTACAATCATTTAGGAATTTTTGCAGTGCCTCGTCAAATGTAACATAAGCTGTTGTTATTTCGGCATCCATACTATTTTCTAGATTATTGGAGAGCTGAGCATCGTATAATTTGTGAATATGAAAATCGTTAAAGCTAGTTTGGTCTCCAATTTTATTTTTATGAAAATGTTTACCATTGTATCGGCAAAGTGTAAAATTCCCATTTTCTGAATGATACACTAATCCGATAGAGAACAGGTATGGAAGCTTTGTATTTACACGCATGAACACTTCAAAAAGCTTCCCATCAATAGAAGTACAAGTAAAATCGTTCCTGTAAGTATAATCATTCCTACTATCTAAAGACATTGCCTTTTTAGGAGCAGACTTCACTTCCTTTTTACATCTAATAAGAGAATCAACTAACCGCCTATCTTTTATATCCATATATGAACTCTCCTTAATCATAGCATGATATGAACAAATGTTCAATATACAAATTCCCCATAATAAAGTTACCAAGCTGCGCCGTAAAGCTCCATGATTTAGCTAAGTGTTTCACCTATTTACCTCCGGCTTGTCCGTCCTACCAAGGAGGTAGTCAACGGAGCAACCTAGCTCATCGGCAATGCGCTCCAACTTATCAGCTGAAGGAATCTGCCTGCTCTTTTCAAGGTCGTAAATAAAATTGCGATTGATATTAGTAGCTTCTAGCAAACTCTTAATTGCTATTTTCTGACTTTTACATAGGCTTTTAATTCTAGCTGATGTAATTAAAACGTCCATAGCTTTCTACCAATGCTTTTCCAGCCTATCAGTCCGGCACATATTCCAGAATATCGCCGGGCTGGCAGTCAAGCAATTTGCAGAGCTTATCAAGTGAATCGTGCGTTAATAAATGATGGTTCCGTATATTTTGCAGCTGCAATTCCGTAAAAATTTTTTCCTGCCTAATTTTATAAGTGCTATAACCTATAGCTTTTAAGGCTTCGAGTACATCGATTTTATATCGCAACATGAACTGACCTCCTTATACTCTTGAAAATGATGTATAAAATAGACATAAACTACATTAAAAATTAGTGTATAATGTCAATATACATACTCTAATTTTCGATGTATAATAAAATCACAGTTAAGGATTACCCCTTAACAATACCACAGAATGGAGGTCGACGCAATGAGCGGGAAAAAGAAAAGCCGCAACCAGGACACAGAGCTGAAACTGATAATCCTGATTACGGCGATCCTAAACCTCATTAAGGCACTGATTGATTTAATCAGCCACTTAATTGAGTAAAGGTAGGAGGGGAAACCCTCCTACCAAAAGGATAACTTTTTCCCGTGCCATTGTCAAGATATAAGACTATGACAAAGGAGGAAAGACCATGCAAACACTAGAACTTATGTTGGACGTTATCCAAATCGCATTTTTTGGCGGCGTCATCATTTACCTGCTGAGGAGGGATAAAAAATGAGCATAGGAGCCAATATCCGACGCATTAGAGAGGAAAAGGGACTAAAGCAGGTAGAGCTGGCAAAGATGGCGAATGTCACGCAGGCCATGATTTGCCAGATTGAACGGGGAACAAAACCGCCGTCGCTGCCGCTCAGTGTGGATATTGCAAAAGTGCTGGAATGTTCAATCGATGATTTGGTCGAAGAGAGATGAAGAAATGGCGGTGAATGATATGACCCTGGAAGAGCGTGTAGCCTTTTTAGAGCAGGAACTGGCCCGGATGGATAGCAAGCCGGAAAATCCGTTAAATGTCTATAAACAGGCAAGAAATGCCTGTGAGGATTATTTTGAGCAGAATAAGATGGAAGGACAGAACTTTGGAGCTTTCACCATGTGTTCCGCAGCAGTGCGAGACGCATTTAAGGAGAAACACCTCCTTACTCAGGGTAGAAAGAATCTGGGCCCTGCCACATACATTAGGACCCAGCAGGATGCAGAGGAATATGTGTCGCTGTTCAAGTCGTTTCTTGATGTCTGGCAGAGCTATTTAAAACAGTAGACTCTTTTCGTTAATCAAGCTTGCGTTGCATAAGATTAAGGGAGGTGAGCTGACATGAACAGATTGTATGAACAAATTATACCGAGGAGGACAGTGATTATTGAGCCAGACGGCTCGAAGTTCCTCTCACTTGACTACGGAAAACAGGGAGTTACCACGGTTAGGCTCATTCCTCCCAAAGACGACTCAGAGCAAGATCGCCAAGAGGGGCATGCCCGAGTCCAGAAGGTGCTGAACTACATTTCCGACAATATTAAGCGGGATATGACAGCTCAAAAGACGGCTGAGAGAAAGGAGGAATACATATGAACTATCCTATAGAACCTGAAGTCTTTCAAATGGTTTTCCGAATTGCATTTGAAGACGATACCAAATGGGAGACCCTCAGCAGGGAGTACTGTGAACGTATCAACCAGGCGTATGAGGACGGCAGACAGGGAAAGGCGGGCTATCCAATCAGCGCAGTAACAGAGCTGAAAGGCATCCAGGATGCTGGCCTGCTGCCCAAAGGAGACAAGTGGTACATCAGTAAGATGACAAAGGTGCTGACGCAGATGTGCAACGAGGCCTATGCACAGGGACAGATCGATGGCAAAGGGGAGGAAAATTAAAAACAAATAACAATTGAACAAAAGAGGGAAAAAGAATGCCACTAGATTCATTCAATGTCTACCACAGCTACCTAAAAGCAATAGAACCCCTCAGCGACGCAGAGTGCGGAAGGCTACTCAAGGCATGCCTTGTATACAGCATGTCTGGCGTATCTCCAGAACTTTGCGGGAACGAGCGTTATCTATTTCCGAGTTGGCAGTCACAGATAGACAGAGATAAGGAAAACTATGAGGCACGCTGTCAAAGAAATGCTAAAAATGCCTCTATGCGATGGCATACGACCGCATGCGATGGCATGCAAACGCATGCGAAACATGCCAAAGACAAGGACAAAGACAAGGACAAGGACAAGGACAAGGACAAGAAATCCCCCCCTAAATCCCCCCGAGGGGACGTGTTTGGCGAGTTTGCCCAGGGAAACAACCGTCTGTTGGAGGCGCTGAAAGACTTTGAGGACATGCGAAAGCAGATAAAAAAGCCCATGACAGACAAGGCCAAAACGCTTTTGGTGGGAAAACTGGGCAAGCTGGCGGAGAGCCCAGAAGCTCAGATTGCCATTTTGCAGCAATCGATTCTGCACAGCTGGCAGGATGTGTATGCCCTGAAAGCAGTAGACGAGAAAAAGCCCATTCAGCGGGTGCAGCGCCATGACGAGGAGCTGAGCGAATTTGAGAAAGCCGCCATTTCAAGGCTGATGGCGCGGCATAGGAAGGAAGAAGGCAATGAGACTGGAAGCGCCTGAGAAGGAGCCGAAGATAGTAGGCTACTGCGCAGCCTGTGGGGAAGCAATCTACGAAAACGAGACGGTTTGGCGAGACGGAGACTGCCTGATTCATGCGGACCACGATGCAGCCCCTGAGAAAGACGAGCCGTGCCTGAAAGCGTGGATAGAGCAGGAATGCCTATTTGAGGAGCTGGCGCAAACGATGTTCACAAAAGAAAATGCCGCCCTGTGACTGGCATCACAGAACGGCAAAAGAAAGAGTGTTACCCTTAGTATAGGGGAAAGGAAGAATTATGTCAAGAGGAACGGAACAATTATGCTACATCACTGCCAATATTCCAGTGACATTTCCCAAAGAGCATTTCAGCTGCCTGTACTGTCCATGCTTTTTGGAGGAGTACCGGTTCTACCACAGGGCAATTTGCAAGCGGACTGGAGAAGTTCTTACGGATCCGCAGACATACAGAGGGGTCTATTGCCCGCTGCGAGAAATTGGAGAGGTGAACTATGCAGCGCTTTAGAGTTTTACATGAGTCAGAGATAGAATGCCGTGTCAAACAGGTTGCGGAACGAGGTGCGGTGATTCTGCTCTACAAGACGGCCAGGACCGACATGGACTTGTTGGACGAGACGGTCGGAGCAGAGAACTGGCAGTGTGACTACAAGGAAATCAAGGGCAACCTGTACTGCGGTATTGGCGTACGCACCGGTGAGGACAAGCCGTATGTCTGGAAGTGGGACTGCGGCATTGAGTCCAGAGAGGACGAGGACGGCAACCAGAAAAAGGGAGAGGCCTCCGACAGCTTCAAACGCGCAGGCTTCAAGTGGGGCATTGGACGAGAACTGTACACGGCGCCGTTTATCTGGATTCCCGCGGACAAGCTGCACCTGGAAAAGCGGGAACGCCAGGGCAAGGTCAAGTGGTTTACGAGAGATACGTTCTGCGTAGAAAAAATCGCCTATGACGATACACGGCGCATCACTGGTTTGGCGCTGCGCAATGAAAAGACCAATAAGCGGGTCTTTGTGTGGGAGAGGGGCCAGGCATGAAGAGTCCGGCTGATACGGTGAGAGGCCGGATTGTGGGGTATGACGAGCGGCGTCAGGAGCTTCTCATCCGCGCCCCTTATGACGACTGGTTCACCCTTTCAAAACGGGGATACAAGACCTGCTTGTTGCAGCTGGAGGATAGCAGACCGTTGTCTGACGGGCAGAGAAGATTTTGCTACCAACTTCTGCAAGCCATTGCAGAGCATACCGGCCAGGGGATAGGGCCTACCAAGGAACTGATGAAGCTGGAGTTTCTGTCCCAAGAATTGGACAGTATGGCTGATAAAATATTCTCGCTTTCCAATGCGCCCATGAGTCTGGTTGCGGCGTTTCAGCGGTATCTCATCCACTTTGTGCTGGACTGGGATGTTCCATGTTCCTTTTCTCTGCTGGACTCGGTGGATGACGTAGCAGATTACGTGTATCACTGTCTGGTGACGAAAAAGTGCTGCATCTGCGGGCAGCATGCACAACTGCACCATGTAGACCGGGTGGGGATGGGCAGAAATCGAGAGGAACTCATCCATGAGGGGATGGAGGCGCTGCCGCTGTGCGGGCTCCACCACACCGAGGCCCACACCATGCCGGACAGGGCGTTTTTTGAAAAGTACCACTTGACCGGCGGGATTGTGCTGGACAAGACCTTATGCAGGCTCTATGGCCTTAAGAAACGGAGGACAAGCAGTTGAGAAAGCTTGCAGCTGGAATTGGGCTCGCCATCTTGTTTTTCTGCATGGCAGGACCGGATGTGATAGGAGTTCCAAGATCCATCAAGGGGCAGTGGGCAAGAGAACAAGAGCAGCTCCAATGCCTGCAAGACGAGCTGACATTCATGGAGTTCTCTGCTGCGATTTTAGAAGAAACGCAGTCCTCGCAAGAGCCCGGCGACAGCGGGTCTTGTGGGGAGAGGAGCAGCGAAGTAACGCAGATGCCGGATGACAGACCGGCGCAGCGCAGTGAAGTTTGCGACGAGGATGTGGACTTATTGGCCCGGCTGCTGGCCTGTGAGATAGGGTGCAGCTGGATACCGGACGAGCAGCAGTTATATGTAGGCTCTGTGGTGTTAAACCGGATGGCCTCGCCGCTGTTTCCGGATACGCTGCAGGAGGTTATCTATCAGCCAGGCCAGTATGCGCCGGCCATTTCCGGGTGGATAGAGACGGTCCAGCCGGATGAGCGGACCATCGAAAATGCCAGGTGGCTATTGGAGAATGGAAGCGTGCTGCCGGAGGGAGTTTTAGGCCAGTCCGGAGAGGTGCAGGGGCCGGTCTATGACAGCTATTATGATGCAGTTTTGGGAACTACGACGTACTACTGCTATTTGGGATAGCGAAACACCTCACAGAGCTTGCAGCGTCAGAAAATCCTGGACCACATCGAGTAAATGCTCAGGTGAAAGCTGAAGTATGGTACAGCGCTCAGCAAGCTGGACAACTGCCGCCTTGTCGCGGGAGAATGCCGCGACCAACGCGACTGTAGTCCAACCGTCTGGAAAACGCTGTTTTACCATAATTCCATAAGATGGGGCGGAATGAAAGGAATCTTGCAGTTCATGCAGAACGTATCGGTATACAAACTCTGGCGGGTCTGACTCGGTCTGCACTCCGTCCAGGCGATATAAATCCTCAGAGAGCTGGAAGAGATACTGCAGAACCGAGACGGTGCTTTGTACAGCTGGCGCTACGTGGGGATGGAGAGATGGAAGTTCCATAAGAATGGAGTCGAGACAAGAGATGCCTACGCTGAGTGGATACTCTTCCCCGGAAACCAATTTTGCCAGGGAGATGTCCAGTTTCTTTGCCAGTTCTTCCAAAGAATCCGCCCGAGGGTGAGATGTGCCTTTTAAATATCCCTGCAAGGTTGTCCGCGGAATGCCAAGCTCTGTAGCAAATTCCATGAAGGTCAGTCCTCTCTTTTCCTTTTCCCGTTTTAACGTGGCTGAAATGTTTTCTCTAATATCCATAATAGCCACCTCCTTAAACTAAGGATAAGGAAGCGGATCTTGGGCGTAAATGCCAGTTTATCGGTAAAAAAGCCAGCTTTTGGACAAGCCGGCGATACAATCGCAATTAAGAAGGACATGGCGGTCTCGGTGAATTGATATGATAGTACATCCGCGGCTTATCAAAGCAGGGCCGAATGAAAGTAGAGAACTTGAACTGCCCAAGGCGGCATCAACAAAAGAAAGGAAGTAAAGGATGCTGAATCAGATTAGTTTAATGGGACGGCTCACGAGAGACCCAGAGCTGCGCCGTACAGGGAGCGGAACGCCGGTTGCCAGCTTGACGTTGGCCGTGGAGCGGGATTTTAGCGCAGAGGGAGAAAAGCAGACGGACTTTATTGATGTGGTAGCCTGGCGCGGCGCGGCGGAATTTGTTTCCAAGTATTTCACCAAGGGCCGGATGGCGGCAGTCTCTGGCCGGCTGCAAATCAGAAGCTGGACGGATAAAGAGGGCGGCAAGAGAAAGGCTGCCGAGGTGGTGGCAGATAAGATTTACTTTGCCGATTCTAAACGCGATGCAGAGCCCGCTTCCGCGGACGTTCATGCTGACTTCGCCCAGATAGAAGACGACAGCGAGCTGCCATTTTAGAAGGTGAGCTGGGATTGGAAAAGACAAAGCAATGCCAGCAGTGCGGAGCAGTGATTACATATCAGCGGGGAAACAAGAAATACTGCGATAACTGTGCCAGGCAGAGGAAGATTGACAGAACAAAGCAGAGTCAGCAGGAGGCAAAGCTGCTGTATGGTCCCAGACGGTGCAAGCTGTGCGGGGCGCCTATCTCAGATGAGAGACGGACCTACTGCGGCTACTGCCGGACGCTGACGCCGGAGGAAAGAAAAATGAACAAACAGAAAAAAATCGGACTGGCTGTACTTGTTGTTATTTTATTGTATGCGGCTATTTCTGTATTTTTTCAATATCATTATTTTATCGGAACAAAAGTGAATGGTTATTCCTGTGGTTTCCGAAGTGTTTCAAAGACAAAAGAACTGATAAAGGAAGATATCAAAGCCTATAAGATTACAATTAAGGAAAGAAATAAGAAAAAGGAAAGTATTTCATTTTCTCAGGTAAATCTTGCATTTAAGGATGATGGAAAGCTTGAGGAAATTAAAGCACAGCAGAAAGGCTATGCATGGATTACTGCATTATTCCAGTCTCAGGATTATAGAGATGCGATTACATTGACAATGGATGATACAGCATTTAATGATACATATAATAATCTGAATGCATTTAATAAAGATATGGTAGTTGCACCGGTTGATGCATATTCTACCTATGATAAAGCTACAAACAGCTATAGTATTGTGCCGGAAGTTTACGGAAATACGGTAAAGAAGAAAAAACTGAAACCACTTTTAAAAGAAGCAATCTTAAATATGGATAAATCCATTGATATAGAAAAAAATGACTGCTATAAAAATCCTGCTTATAAGAAGGATACAAAGGAAGTCGTAGAAGCAAATAAAACGATGAACAAATATGTTCAGGAAACAATTACATACGACTTTGATGATCGTACTGAAGAACTTAAGGGAAAGAAAATCAGCAAATGGCTGTATGAAACAGATAAACATGAGGTTAAAGTTCACAGTGAGATGGCCGTAAAATATATCAAAAAACTTGCTGATAAATACGATACTGTTGGAATAAAACGAAATTTTACGTCCATCTGCGGCAATGAGGTAAGTGTCAGTGGCGGTACTTACGGATGGAGAATTGATCAGAAAGCGGAAACAAAGAACCTTGTTAAAACAATTAAAAAGGGTAAATCTGTTAAGATAAAACCAGAATATGCTCACAGAGCAAAGAGCCGTAAAAAGTTTGATATCGGCAGTACTTATGTAGAAGTAAGCTTAGGTGAGCAGCATATGTGGTTCTACAAAAATGGAAAAACTTTAGTATCCACAGATGTTGTAACTGGTGATATCAGCAAGGGACATGGAACCCCAACAGGAGTTTATTATATCCTTTATAAAACAACAGATTATACTTTAACTGGCCAGGGCTATGCCTCCCAT
>ERZ779892.2303-NODE-2303-length-15165-cov-3.199338_pt1 | contig 15165 bp, 25 predicted proteins | sample MGYA00511552_ERZ779892 | MGnify/ENA primary metagenome ERZ779892 (study PRJEB29588, sample SAMEA2154561) | human gut metagenome | biome: human gut; feature: human-associated habitat; material: faeces | place: Denmark | collected 2008/2010 ... | reverse complement strand
TATAATGAAGGATATTATGACAGTATAAAAAACATTATAACCGAAATAGAAAAATATGATGTCGGATATAATGAAGGATATTATGACAGTATAAAAAACATTATAACCGAAATAGAAAAATATGATGTCGGATATAATGAAGGATATTATGACAGTATAAAAAACATTATAACCGAAATAGAAAAATTATCCCAAAAAAGATGCGAAATAGATTTACGCCATACTAAAACTGAATGTGATAAGGGCTGGGCTGCGGGAGAAATGAATGCATTCCATATGATATTAAATCATATCAAAATTTTAGAACAAGAAAATATTAAAACATCTAAAAGAGTTATAGGCTATGATGATTGTGGAAAGCCATTACATGAAGGAGACTTCTGTACATTTGATGTAAATGCATCAGATTGGAGATTTAAACCGGATAATATACGAAAATCTGGATTAGCTACTTTAGAAGGACAGATTACATATAATGAACAGGATAAGTGCTATGAATTAAGTATTGATAATGATTATTGTCCTGTCTTATACTTCCATGCAATAGAACCGGGAACATTAAAATTAAAAGAATCTAAGGAACAGACAAAGGAACAATCTTTTAGAAAAAACAATAAAGAAATTGAAAGGTAACAGGTGGAAATATGAATGTAATGGTATGTTTTAGGAATGGAATTAGTGCTGCAATAGCATCTTCAGCTAGTGCTAAGTTACAGCATTTAGAATTAAAAACAAAAAGCCTTGAAGAATTAGGATTAAATGTTGAACTTATATATTTGGACAAGAACGATTTAAGCAAAGTATTAGAAAAGGAAGACATAAAGCCTGATTACATTTATTTATATGAAGATGAGAAAAATAATGAAAAAGACATAAGAGAATTTATAGAAACCAATTATCCAAATATCAATATAATTTCTTACAATAAAGAAAATAGTATACATTATGATGAACATGCTCAGACTTATATATTAGATGAATTAATTCTGAATAACTTAAAGATTGAAGAAAAGTATATAGTTAATACCCTTGCACTTATTCAGGATTTACATGTAATCAAAATGTATATGACGGAACTGGATAATATACAGGCTTTAAAACATGATAATATACATATTTTTGATAGTGAAAAGGAAGCTGATGTATTCATATTAGATTTTATCAAGGAAAATATTCACAGCCTTGAGACTGGTATTAACCAATTAAAAAAAGACTTGGAAAGAAAAGAAACACTGTTTAATAGATGGGAAGTAATTCTTAAGCAAAAGGAACAGGATTTTGTTAATAAATATAAACCGGATGTAAAATCTAAGAAGAACATTGAAAGAGATATGTAAAGTATCATAAGGCTGCTATTTATAGCAGTCTTTTTTATTATCTAAAAAAGCTTTATTACAATAAAAGCAAAAACAATATTTCGTATAATTCACTTAACAAAATAAAAGGAGCAGCTATATGTTAATTGAAAAGAGAAAAAGAGAATTTAGTAATGGAACAGTATATGCATTATTAACAGAAGACGGATATCCCCTTGAAGTAACAGACACATTTTTACCTGATTATACAAAGATGGCAGTAAATGAAAACACAAATGCCCTGCATGAAAAAGAGCTTGGAAGTAGAAAAAACAGATGGATGATAGGAGTAAGCTGTATGAGTGGATGCCCTGTAGGGTGTAGATTCTGTGCAACCGGCAACTTAAAAAGATTCCGTAATTTAACAGCAGATGAAATTGTGGAACAGGTTGAATTTGTAATAAATAAGAATCCTGGCTTTAATCCTGATGAAGCTTATGAATTTAAGATTAACTACACACGCATGGGTGAACCATTTCTTAATATAGAAGCTGTTAAAGAAGCCATAAGGATAATTGATAGAAGATTCAAGCATGTACATCACTATATAAGCACCATAGGTATTAGGGGCAGTGATTACAGCTTTATAAAGGATAACATAACCTTACAGGTATCATTACATTCACTGGATGAAGAAAGACGACATAACCTGATTCCTATAGGCAGTCTTTTAAGCATAAAAGAACTAGGACAGATAAGAACTAAGAGCAATTTAAAGACAACGGTTAATATGACACTTGTTGATACGAAAGACTTTGATATAGATAAGCTTAAAAGATACTTTGACCCTGAATATTTCTTTATCAAGTTAAGTCCTATAAATGAAAATAATATAAGTGAGAAGAATCATATGGGTAAAGGAATTATAAAGAGTACTAATCTTTTATAAGGGGAAATAATGAGCTGGACAAAAAACATACAGTTTAGACATAGTACATGCTATGACTGTAACGGAAAAAACACAGAATTTAATGATAATGTTATAGACGTATATATCGTTACAACAAGACAATGTAATGCAGCATGTAAGTTTTGTGAATACCATACAGGAAATATAAATCTTGATACTGACTGGATTATAGAAGCCTTTAAGGAACTGTCAAGGATTGCCACTGTCGGAACAATACATTTTACCGGCGGGGAAACTACTCTTGGTGTTACTGATAAAATGGTTAAAATCTGTACTGAAGCAAAGAAGATATTTCCACTGGTTAAAACATCAGTTAATACAAATGGAAGCAGGCTTAAAGACCTTGAAGGAATTGATGTACTGGACAATATAGCATTAAGCAGACATCACTATGATGATGAAATTAACAATCAGATATTTGGCATAAATACAGCAGATACAGATATTTTGGATAGCTTTAAGGATAAACATAAGCTGCATCTTAGCTGTAATTTAATTAAAGGTTATGTAGATAATGAAGAAGAGATAAGAAAGTATCTTGAGTATGTATCTAAGCTTGGCATATGTGATATAGGCTTAGTAAGCCTTATGAAGATAAATAAGTATTGTGAAGAGCATTTTGTTGATTTTAATAAGCTGGATTTAGAAAGAATAAATAATCTGAAGCGTACAAGATGGTATTGTAACAGCTTAGATAAAATGAGTTGTTCCTGTAAATGTGAAAATTATCTTTATATGGCAGAAAATTATAATCTTTTGTCAGTGTACCATAGGCAGGCGATTAAATTAAAAGGTATAGAAGAAATAAGTAATTATCTTGTTTTGGAAGATAAAAAAATCATGCAGGGTTTTAATGGAGCTGTTTTAAACAAGTTATAAATTTCAAAAATGATAGAATTAAATCAGAAAAAATAAGAGAGGTAGAAGTTATGGCGAATGTGAAGAATTTGAGCTTTCTGATAGGCTCATATAAGGAAATGACAAAAGCTTTTGGTTTCAATGATAAAACAGACCAGTTTTTTATAAAACAGATGAATGCATTATCAGGTATAGCCCAGATTGACTATAAAGACGTGCAAATAATACAGCAGATTACCGGTATCGGAACTGAAAAAACAAAAAGTGAAAGAACAAGAAGCATTGAAAGCTTTGTACATGCAATGAATATAATGGAAGGTTCAATTATAAACTTAAGACCTACAATGCTTTTTAACATGTATCATAATAAGGAAGTAAATGAAGACTTATATAAAATTATAGGAAAGATATATGGCATTAATACAAGTATTAGTTTAGACGAATTAGAAGAAAAAGAAGCTAATAATGCCTTTGGAGTACTTCAGGATTCTGAAATGAGCAGTAAAAATGATACAGACTTAGATAAGTTTATTAACTTCTGCAATAAAATGTATAAAAAGTTTGATATTAATGCAGGAATCAGATGTAAAAATCCTAATTGTGTATGTTCATTAGACCCTTATTATATATCGTGTTCTTTTAAAAGACTTAATAAAGACATGCCAGCTATTATGCACAGGTTTTTAAATTCCATGTATGAAGCGGGCGAAGTGGGAGAAGTCTATGTTGACTATAGTGATGGCTGTCATGGCGGCACAAGAACCGATTTAGCAGCCACTAAAGAACTAGGAAACTTAAATATAGATTATAAAAAGGCATGTGATGAATTAAGAAAAGAAATTGCAAAAGAAACCAATAAAAATAAATCAGTAAATGAAGAATATGAAAGATAGGAAGGTAATGATTATGGAACAGATTATAAGAGAATTAAAGGAAAACGGATATGATTATGCAGTAGCAATTGCTACAGAGGCAGAGATAAATGCAAAGGCTGCATGTGGACAGCTATCAATTATAACTGAAGAGAGGAATTGGTAATTATGGATATGAAATATACAATAACAATTCCAAAGGAATTTAGATGTGATTATATAAACGATAAGTTTAAAGATACATTTGAAAGATTACTGGCGGATATAGAAGACAAGGTTGATGATACAACATTAAAAAAAGTAAATCAGCTTGAACAGGCATTTTTAACATCTGAAGCTACCACTAATGATAAAGTAACTGTTTTTCTGCCATTTGAGGATAAACCTGAAGAAGTTTTAAAAACAGCTTCAAGTAAATTAACAACAATCTATCCTTATCTATGTGGCAGATATGAAAGAGAAACTATTGACATGTTAAACACAGCATTTAAGGATGCTGATATTAATATTAAGGAGAATACTATGGAGATTAATATGACTGGATTAGAAAGAATAAAAGAAGAAAGTAAAAAGAATGAAAATTTAAAGCAGCAGGAAGAAGAACTGCGAAACAATAATGAAGGATATGGATATAAAAGAACCGCCTTTGAAAACATTAAGAAGTATTTTGATACATTAAATGAAGTATTAAAAGACACTGATATAGGTGATTTCAATATTCCTTTAGAAGATGGACTAATAACATATAAACATTATAAGAGAAATGTCCGTACATTAGGTGGAACTGGATATAAGACTGAATATCAGAATGAATTTGGCTATCAAAGAGCTATTATAAGCTTTAATAAGACATATGGAAAAAATGATGAAGGTAATCCTAACCTGTTTGCAAACAATGGGCTTTTTTCAAAAATAGCATTAAATTGGGATGAAATCCAGAAAACGATTGAAGAAGACATTACAGAGCGACTTCAGAATAGAAATGAAGAATTAGAAGCATATAAAAAACTTTCTAATACATCTAATACAAATAAAAAGAATAAAGCTAAAGATAATTATGAAATAGGATTTTAAGATTAGTCAGGAGAAATAATATGATTATAGATATGACCGGATTAGAACGAATAAGAGAAGAGACCTGTAAAAGTGACCTTTTACAACAGCAGAAAGAAGAAATGTATAACAATACTAAAGCTGAATATAAAAAGTATCAGAAAAGTGCTTATGAAAGCATAAAAACATACTTTGATACATTAAAAACGATACTGGATAATTCCGGTCTGGATTATTTAAGCTGTGATATAGATGTTAAAAATATACATATGAAATATATGTATGATAAAAACAGTGTAGAACCACAAAAATTAGCTTGTTACAATCAGAGCATAACATTTAAGGAATCATATGAAACTGAAGAACTCTATTATCCTAAAAAATTTGAAGACTTAGGTATCTTCTCTCAGGTTGCAGCAGACTGGAATGATATACAGGCTTCCTTAGAACAGACTATTATTGCCCGTATAAGTCTTCAGAATGACTTAAAGCAGGATGAAATAAACAGATATAAGGAAAATATAGAGAACTATAAAAAACTCTCAAAGGAAGAAAAAGTAAAAGATAACAAACAGAAAAATTTATATGAGGTAGACAGATGAGTAGCAGTTTAAGAGATACAGTAGAAAAATTAAATTATATCTGGAAACATATTAATGAATTTTTATACGAAAATGGAAAACCGACATTAAGACATGGGAAGCCGGGAGTACTTATTGAACATACAGAACAGGAATACATAGACTTTTTAAATGGATTAGCTCAGGATTCTTTAGAAAGCTATCGTAATTTTGCAATTGAATACGGTTGGATAGATGCCCCTGTTCCTAAATCAAAATTAAATGATGATTATGATGATTATGGAAGGTAATATTTATGAAGCGAAATTGTAAGAAATGTGATATTGAACCTTGGTGTGAAAATAAAAATAAACCTGTTTGCGTTATGGAATTATCACCCGGAGATGTTATCTCTTTTATTGACAGTAATATTTCTCATAAAGAAGAAAACTGTATTGTACATAGTGTTTCTAAAACTCAAAATGTTTCTTTTGGGGAACGATTAAAAGATGGAACTATTAAGGAAACATGGGGAATTAATGGAATTTATATAACTGAAATAACAAGAGAGGACATATAAAATGAACAATTACGATTTAGCAGTACAGATTGCTAAGAAAGTAAATGAAATTGGTGGAACAGCTTATTTTGTAGGTGGGTATGTAAGAGATAAACTACTAGGCATTCCCAATAAAGATATTGATATTGAAATACATAATATTAACCCGGAAGTATTGGAAAATATTTTAAAAGAGCTGGGAGAAGTCCAATCAAGAACCGTAGGGAATAATTTCGGGATATATAACATAGATGGTTATGATTTGGATATATCTTTGCCTAGAAAAGAGAAAGCTACCGGAAAAGGTCATAAGGATTTTGAAATAGTAGTAGACCCTTTTCTTTCCTTAGAAGAATCAGCAAAAAGAAGAGACTTTACTATAAATGCTTTAATGGAAGATATACTTACTGGAGAAATAAAGGATTATTTTGGCGGGCTGGACGATTTGCATAATGGTGTCATAAGACATATAGATGACAAGACCTTTATAGAAGACTCGCTAAGAGTATTAAGAGCCTGTCAATTTGCATCAAGGCTTAATTTTAAAATTGCTCCTGAAACAATTTGCCTTTGTAAGACTATGAATTTAAGTACCCTGCCTAAAGAACGGATTGCCGGGGAGCTTAGTAAGGCTCTTTTAAAAGCCGAGAAACCTTCAGTATTTTTTGATAGTCTTTATGAATGTGAACAGACAGAATGGTTTAAGGAAGTATATGCCCTTAAAGGTATCAAGCAGAATAGTGAGTATCATCCTGAAGGTGATGCTTATAATCATACTATGTCTGTGCTTGATGAAGCGGCTGATTTTAAATATATGCTTGAGAATATAAGCTATGCAGTTCCATTTATGCTTAGTGCTTTATGTCATGATTTTGGAAAGGCTGAATCAACTATTGTTAGAGATGATGGAAAGGTACAGTCAATCGGACATGAAAAAACAGGTGTAGTATTAGCAACGCAATTCCTTGATAGAATATACAATAATAAGGAGTATACGAAATATGTATGTAATATGGTAGAACTTCATATGAAACCTCATATGTGTTTTAATAATAAGTCAAAATTAAAAACTACTAATCTTATGTTTGATAAATCGGTAGCTCCGGAGGATTTAATACATTTGACATGGTGTGATAGTATCGGACATGATATGCTTAAGCTGGATAATAATACATTCAATAAATTCCTTAACAAAACTTGGGAAGAAAATGATTATCTGATTAACAGACTGATTGAATACAAAGACAGAATTAAGCAACCACATATTACGGCTGATGATTTGATTGATATTGGACTTAAGCCATCACCACTGTTTAAAATTATACTTGATAAGGCTTGGAATATGCACCTTAAAGGAGTAAAGAAGGAAAATGTATTAAAGCAGATTGCAGGTGAACTTGACGGAGAAGATAAAATGCAGCTTTGCAAAGCTGTTAAACAATCTGATTTGCAGACAAAGCATCTGACAGTAACAAAAAATAAAAATATTTATAATAAAGAACTGTAAAAAGGCTTTTTTATAATAAATGAATGCTTAATAAAAGATAAAATGTAATTAAGAAAAGAAACAAAGCAATTTTAGAGAGTTTCAAATTAAATTACATTTTATTTTTTAGGAGTGTTGAACATGACAGAGACAGTTTATATTCGTGGAAAAAAGTTACAGAATTTATTGATGGAAAATAATATCACTCAGAAAGATTTTTGTCAGATGCTAGACATACAGATGTCTGAGCTGTCAAAAATGATACATAATAAACGTACTGCACCTGTTGATGTGGTAAATAATATGGCAGAGCTTTTATCAGTAAAACCAGACAGCCTTATTAATACTAATAAAGAAACAAAAAATACATATAGAAAAACCAAATCTATTGCCGGTATGAAGTGGAATAATGATTTTTATAAAAGAAGGCTTATACAGTGTGGCATGTATCAGTATGAATTATGTGACCGCATAAAAAGAGATGGTTCAATCTTTTATTTATATGCAAGTGGAAAGAGTAATCCAAGTGTAGATACAGTTTTGGAAATTTGTAAGGCATTGAAGTGTTCTTCAAAGGATTTGGTAGGATTAACAGAAGAAGAAATTAATAAGGCAGCAGGAGAGCAGATTTTTACCTGCCATTATGGTACTTCAATAAAAGATACAGTAAGCACAGACAGACCGGATGAAGAAAACATAACAGAAGAGAAATCCGAAGTTCTCTCCAAGGCTGAAACTTGTGAAGATAATGAAAATGCCATATGGTTTGATTCAGAAAAATATAAGAACTTTGAAAGTTCCAATGTAATAGATAACATTGAAACAATTAATAAGAACCTGCTTGCAATGGTAGAAGACCTTGGTATGGCAAATTCAGTGTTATTAAAGAAGATGAATGAGCTTATGAGTATGAATATTCATTTAGCTGAGCGTATAGACAGCCTTGAAAAGAGAACATCAATCAAGCCTGTATCACAACCGGTAAAGCCTTTTAAGCCTAACAGTTCAACACTCTGGGGAAATAATACATGTAGTGAAGCTGAAATGAAAGAAATCATTAAGTCAGAAGTTAAGAACTGCACTGTTAAAGAATATAAAGATAAGATTTATAAATTAGCTGCATATATGGCAAAGAAAGAAAACAGTATATCAAATGCAATACTTAGTAAGAGTTATACGCAGTTCACAAAAATATATGGACTTGCCCCTGATGCATTAAAGAAGGAAACTGGAATGACATGTACAATTGATGCGATATATGCCAATCCATTAAGCAGGGAGATTTATTTTAATATGATGTGTACAAATGCATCACATGCTTAAGTCAATTTTGTTATAAGAAAGGACACAGTATGAAGATTTTGGTAGATGAAATGCCTGTGAATATATAGAAAAATCATTTATAAAAGGCATAGATATTACATTTCCAAAAGCCTTCTATGATAAATGGGAAAACGGAGAAGTTGGTTACTGGTTTTCACATAGCGGAACGACTGTTATTCAGTAAAAGGAGAAAAATATGACTTGGTATGCATTGTTTAATAAGTTAAGGAAAATGACATTTAAAGATGCACAGTCATCAAAGGTATATGCATTATTGGAAAACCCGGCTACAGGTAAGACAGAAAGATTGATGCTTACATTAAAGTATGATGCAAAAGGAAATCCGTATTTGATAAAGGAGTAGCTTATGATGAACAAAAACGAAGTAAGAATTGGAGATAAAATCTGGTTTCAGGAAAGCTGGACTGACAGAATAACATATGGAATTGTAACGAAGATTTCAGACGAAGGTGTATATCTTGATGGTGTAAGCCATGACGATAAGAGCTTCACCGGTTCATCTGGTACAACATGGAAAAACGCATACAAAACTAAAGATGATGCAATCAAAGGTGTTCATGAAAAAGATGACAAACAGGTTGCTGAATACAAAGCCATGATGCCTGACATAAAAGGTCTTGTCCAGTTTGCACTTGACTATAATACCTGCCGTTGTGAAGAATACACTGACGAATGTGCTATAAGAGCCTATACAGAACGGGCAAAAGAGTTAGGTGTACTTGATTGATGCCACGACATGTAATCAGCTATAAATACTATAAATACAAAGAAGAAACTGAAAGAATTGAGAGGTAATCAGAATGAAATGTGACGAGTGTAACAATGCCAATATCTGTTTAGACCATATCGAATTACCTAGCCTTATTGGGTGTACGAGTGGAATACCAGACCATAAAGTACCCACCAACGCTGATAGAATAAGGAATATGTCTGATGAAGAACTAGCGGAGTTTATGCAGAAAATGGAATACACTTGCTTTGTAGATTTTATAGGATATGCAGATAAAGGTTGCGGGCGAAATGAAATTTCTTGCAAAGATTGCCGAGCAAAAGCACCAACAATACTTGAATGGCTTCAATCAGAAGCAGAATAGGAGATAAACGGTTATGAGTTATATAATGCTTCATACATGTGCAGAAAGAGCAAGGAAAGCTAATGAAGACCTGATGAATCATGTATTTGATGAAGAAAAAGCAAAAATAGAAAGGTCTGTTCTTTATCACGGAAAAGAAGTCTTTATAAATAATTTAGAAACTGAAAAAATATATAAACATATAAATGAGACCAAATATGGGTATGGTTTAGCAATTGATTATTTTAATGTGGCATTATCTTTTTCTAAAATAGACGATAATCCAACCGGCTATGTAGTTTTAAAAATAAAGGATGAAAAAGAACTTTTAGCATTTAAAAAAGCCTATGACGAAGGGGAAGAAATTAATCTGGATGAATATATATATGATGATTATTCCTCATGGAAATATATCTCTTGGAAGTAACTTTATCGGCTGAAGAAGTGAAGGATTTGTTATATACGGAAATTGTATAAGTTATAAGAAAGGAATAAATTTTGAAAATTATGAAAAATAAATATCAGAAATTACATAGAATTGTAATCGGAAGAAGTGGTTCTGGAAAATCGTTTAGTATTTTATCAAATATAAAAAAAGATAAGAAAATAAATATTATATGTTATCCAGAAGCAATAAGTGCTTATACAGGTGTTTACGAAAAGGCATTTCCAGAGATATTTTTAAAATACAGACAAGATGCTATAGCTACAATACAACCACACATAATAGACATCAATGAAAATATATTATTAAAATGTAATGTTCATTATAATCCAAATATATTTGAACTTATTGAGTGGGCTAAACAAGATGGTGAAGACTTAAGTAGATATCGTTTTGTTATCCTTGATGGTTTGTGGAATCAATTAAATCAGGCTGATAAAATTAAGTATTTTTTATTACTATCAGAGCTTAATGCAGAAGTAGTTATTGAAATATGCGATATAGATGAATTACTGGAAACAATAATAAGAAATTATAATTCAAAAATAATAAATAATTATTGGACAATTTCCCTATTAAACTAGAATAGGTAAAGAGAAGGAGATAATTATGGAAGATTCAAAAAATAAAAAAGCTAAAGATGATTTGACTTATTGTTATTTTGTTACTTTTTCTCATAGCTGCGGCTTTGGAAATATATTTTTAACACTAACAGAACCAATGGATACATCTGAAACAATTAATCAGGTGCATGATTACATAGAAAATAATAATAATGTCTCAGATGTTGTTATATTAAATTGGAAAAGAATAAGAGAAGGAGACAATTATGGAAGATAAATACTTATCAAAGGCAAAGAGGATTGACAATGGAGATTGGCTTGTTGGCTATGTTGTAAAATATGGGTATACAGGAAAAGAAAAATATTATATAGTTCCAAGCTATGCTTCTGATTTATATGCTATTGAAGTAGACCCATCCACTATCTGCCGAAGCATAGGCTTAAAAGATAAGAACGATAATCTGATTTGGGAGAATGATATTATTCATAAACCATTCTATACAGATTATGACGCTTATGCTAATTCAGAAGCATATACTGGGCGTATTCAGTATGAAGATGGCGGTTGGTCTGTAGAAATTACAAGGTCTGATGGAAATGTATGTGTATCACCTATTATTGATATGATTGCTTATTCAAAAGAGGTAGAACATTTTGAAGTTATTGGCAACATATTTGATAATCCTGAACTGTATAAAAGAGAAAAGACACATTGTAAAAGTGGTAATGATTATGAAAGGTAAGTATTATGATAGATAAGGAAAGAATATTAAATGAATTAGATGATTTTAGAGATGAGTATGGCACATCATTTTCATTTTGTTATACGGAAGAAACGAGCATTATTGAAGATGCCCTTGATATGTATTATGAAAAATATACAATAAGCGATTTAGTGAAAAATGCATCTAAAGAAAAAACAAAAGATATAGATTTAGAAAAACCGCAGCATTTCACAAAAGAGCAGTCATTATGGATAAAGAAATATAGTTCTATAAGAAACAATGAATTTTATAATCAGGCTATAGATGATTTCGCTGATGGAATTAGAGAGATATTAAAAGACAATGCTATATACAATATAGATTGTATTAATACACTTGTAAATCAATTAAAAGTAAAAGATATAGAGCATTATAAAGCTATCGGTAATATGTCACAAAAGATAGAATATGAAAATTATGAGAGGTAAGCATGTTTGAAGAAGTTTTTAATAATGAGATAAAACTAAAGGAAGATGAATGTTGTATTGTATTCGATTTTGGATGTTATTTTCCATATGAAGATGCAGACCATCTTTTCTTTGATTTTGAATTTGATGGACAGATATTTAATGATAAGGTTATCAATCACAGATATCCTAATAAATCATATCAGACTATTACAAAGAAATACGGCAGGAGATTAAGTAAGGTTGGATATCCATACATTTTTAAACTGGATAATCAGAGGCTTAAAATGCTGCATGTAAAAATAGGGCTACAGGCAGAAGGTCTTAAAGAGCAGCATATAACACTTAATATTCCAATTGAGACACATATGACAAAGGATAATCCGGCATGTGCATTAACTTTACATTATTTCTTTGATAAAGATGAATTTGTTTTCAAGAGTAAGGGACGGACAGAAGGAGCATGGCATTCTCACGAATGGACTAATTCTGACAAGAAAGAAACCGAAGAAAAAAGATTTAATACAGAATATATAACTTTTATGAATCAGCCATGTAAAACAGGAGACCTTGATATAACTTATGGAGATATAATAACACCATATGCTTCAAAAATAGATGATTTAATTGTTACATAAAAATCAGTTAATGAAAACAAAAATAAGGAAGGCAATATAACATGAGTAACAGACCTGATATTACAAAGAAACTATCATTGTCCTTGGAAAAGCATCTTAATCCAAAGAATGATACACGAATATATATGGCAAAGGAATGTACATTTGATTATGCTACTGGTGTAAGTAAGCGTGTAGATTATTGCCAGTTTAAGCCGGTAAATACATCTGTATCCGGTATTGAGAAGGGAGATTTCTATTGCTATGAGATTAAATCATCTGTAGAAGATTTCCATAGTCCAAACGGACATAATTTTCTTGGAGATTATAACTATTATGTTATGCTTGGAGATGTATATATGCTAGTTCAGAAGGAAATCCCTTTTGGAGTTGGGGTGTATATCCCTGATGGGATTAATAAAGGCGGCTGGTATAATTTAAAGGCAGTAAAGAAAGCCCGAAAAATTAACAGAACCAGACCTTTAACAGAGATACTATTTATGATGTTTCGGTCAAGCAATAGAGAATTATATAAATTGAAAGAAGGTAAAGTAAATAAAGCATGGGTAACTGTAAAAAGAAATGTCCATTAAAAGCATCTAGGTTTACTGATGAATACACATTAGGATATTGTGACGGTATTGAACAAGGTGAAAAATTAGAGATGAATGAGCAGGAATATTTAAAATCTGTACAGAAGATTGGAATTGTAACAACTATAATAGCGTTTATTGTGATGGTTGTAGGAATAATAGTTAGCATTTAATGAAGGAGTGCAGACATAATGGTAGATATTATGGATTTAAGCGAATACATAATTTATTACAGTAATATTAAAGACTATGGTATATCATGTCTTAAGCTTCAGAAGATATTGTATCTTTTGCAGGCTGAATGGTTGATTACAAGAGATGAAAGATTATTTGCTGATAAAATAATTGCATGGGATTTTGGAGTAGTCGTACCGGAAGTATATAGAAAATATATACAATGGGGTGGTTTTGATATACCTACATCTAAAGATAAGTCTAATATTAATAGATTCAAACTGATGGTATCTAAAAAGGACTTAAGACTTATTAATGATTTACTTGATTATTTCAAAGACTATTCAGCAGTTCTTCTTACAGATATAACATGTGGACAAGCTCCTTGGATTGATGCTCATGTTTACCATCAGGATAATGAAGTAACCTGTGATTCAATCAGAAATTATTTTTTATCTGATAAAGATGAAAAGCCAAAAAGAAAGAGCTTAAAAAATATACATGATATTGAAGAAATAAAAAGATAAGATTAGATAGGAGACCAGCTATGAAAGAAATGAGTATTGATAGAATTATAGAAAAGGAAACTAAGTATTTTAAAGAGGAACAGCATAAATATGACTGTTACATGGATTTATCAGATGAAGGAAAAAGAACATGGAGTGAAGGCAAACAGGCTAAATATGAAGCTGAATATCACAGACAGGTTATTGAAAAGCTGATGAAGCTTGCAGAATATGAAAGAATACATGAATTAATGCCTGATAAAAACAAAGTCATAATCGAAGCGAAACTTTCTGATAGTCAGGTAGAAGCATTAAATAATAAAAATATAGATATTTCTGAACCTTTTGCGACTAATGTAACACTTGATTATGGTAATGAAGTAATATATTGTGCCGGTAAAGTACAGTCTTTTTATAAGGCTGAAAAAAATCAGGAGAAAAAGAAACCTGAAAGAAATCAGGAATACGAAAGAGAGTAATAACGAAAATTACTCAACATTTGAAAGGAGAACAAAAAATGGGATGTCCTGAAATCAGCTACAATAAAATGTGTTATGAGGCTGATAGAAATATCAGAAATAAAGAAAAGATAGATGATACTGTGGATATAAGAGAGATTGAAAAGCGGTTAAAAAATGCAGTGCATGACGGTATGTTCTATTATAATTGTGGAATTGCAGTTGCAAATATTATGAATGAAATCATGGACGAAGATAATATTGATGGCTTTAATGCAGCGTTAGGTGGTATGGCATCTTTTGAATCCTTAATAGGCTTAAGAAACAATAAAGATTTATTTATTAAAACGGAATGTACGGTTGGTGATACTGTATATGTACCATTCAGAGATACAATACAGGAAATGATTATTATTGGTATCATATATGACGGTACTATTGTCTATTATAAGTGGAATGTAAAAGACGATAAAGGTATTTACCCTTGGCTTGATGGTTTTCCTGAACATAATCTTGGAAACACTGTATTTTTAACCAGAGAAGAAGCTGAAAAAAGCAAATAAAAGGA